>Ga0182739_1000170_pt1 | contig 118243 bp, 94 predicted proteins | sample eDN5th30CBELigBY_FD_128873 | JGI IMG/M metagenome (GOLD analysis project Ga0182739, IMG submission 128873) | Enriched backyard soil microbial communities from Emeryville, California, USA - eDNA 5th pass 30_C BE-Lig BY (version 2) (version 2) | ecosystem: Environmental > Terrestrial > Soil >...
AATTGAATTACAGGATGGTTCGCTGGCAATTGCCGATTCTAGCAATAATAAAATCCGCATCGTGCAGCGATATGCAGCTCCGCAGCATGAAGAGGATGGCAATATTCACGTTATTATTGAAGGAAGCCTATTAGCGACCGATGTTGCACCACAGCTTAAGCAAGGACGCACTTATGTTCCATTACGCGCATTGGCCGATCAATTAGGCTATAAGGTTAGCTACGATCACAGCAATGGGCAAGTTAGTCTAGTGATTAATAGCGAGCTTTCGTATACGTTCTCAGAAAACGGTGCAGCAGCGGTGAAGACGACTTCAGCAGGTGTAGAGACGTTAAATGAAACGAGCATCATGTATCAAAATAGATTGCTAGTGCCCGTACGCTTTATTACAGAGCAGCTACAATATGATGTACAGTGGGATGCGGAGTTTAAGCATGTTGTTATTCGCACACCAATTATTAAGGAATAAGGTTGCTAATCAATTGAATGATAAGGAGGGAGAATTAATTTTATGAAAATAAAAAGGCAGCTAATAATCGCTTTAATATTGATTTTTGCCTTTGTATCACTAACGGCCAATATCGGTTCGGTAGAAGCGGCCACCTCACGTGTAGCTATTATTTCTAAGCTAGAAGGCACCGTTGATGTACAGAAATCTGGTGGTAAAAAGACACTTAAGGGCTTTAAAAATATGAGCCTTAACGAGGGAGATGTCGTTAGCACCGGAAGTAAAAGTAGTGTGGAGTTAAAATTCTCCAATGGAACGTCCACCGATGATACGCTGGTGTTAGAAAGTAATACGACGGTCACGTTTAGCAAGCTGTCTAATCGCAACGGTACCGTCACCAAGGTAAAGATGAAAAACGGAAAAGCTTGGGTTGATGTTAAATCAATTCAAAATAGCTCCGATGATTTTCAGCTTGAAACACCAACGGCGATCATGGGTGTGCGCGGAACTAATTTCTTTGTAGGAATCGATCCGAGTACAGGTAAAACTGTACTAGCGATGTTTGCTGGCATCGTTAAACAGTTAACGGATCAAGATAATTACCAGAGGCCTACCAATGTATACCCTGCACAAATTTTCTATACAGCAAATGATGGTGAACTCTTAGGCAATATGTCTAATGAATCCATTGCTCAGTTGCTTCAGAATAGTACACCGGCAGTGATTCAATCCGTCATTGAAAATTTACAAAAAATTAAAGATGAAAACGATAAGTTATTAGAACAGTTTAATTCCGCAAATCCAGATGGTCTTGACCAGGAACTGCAGGAGCTATTAGAAAATGATGTGCTACGAACAAATATTGAACGCATCGCTGCAGCGCTATTAAAGGAAGCAGTCAATCAAAACCTTATTTCAGCAGATGAACAAGAAGAGCTAATGACTGCCTTGTTTGGAGAGGATGCTGATAATAAGGAAGACGAACTTATTAATGATGAGAAAAATAATGATTATGACTTTATTCTAAATCAAAAAACAAAGGAAATGCTTGATCAGCTTGATAAGAGTAATGTGTTAGAAGAGAAAAAAGCACAGCTTATTGCTGAGCAAGAACGTAAACGTCAGCAACTAGAGGAAGAGAGAAAAAAGCGTGAGCAGGAAGCACTTGATCGCTACTTAAGCACTCTTCCGCAAAATCAACAAGATGAGGTATTAGCAGCGCGTGATCGTGTTGATCGTGGAACGAATCCAACGCCTACTCCACCACAAGCACCATCAACAACACCGTCAACGCCAACTCAAGGCTGGAGCTCAGTTACGAAACCGGTCAATGTAATCTATGGAGATGCCTCGACATCAGCGTCACTAGATTATAGTCTCGTTAATTCGCAATCTAGGACGCTACAATTGAGTGCTCCTATTCAAGTTGGGGTGGATAGCACTGTAACCTTTGCACCATCAAGTCAAGCTTTATCAATAAGGTCAATTGCAATCAATGGAGAAACATTAACAGCAAGAGAAGACGGAAGCTATGTATGGAATTTACCAGCGGAATCGATAGATGTTGTGGTGACTATCGGCATGAGACATACAACATACGGTACCGCGCAATATACGCTTCAAGGTCAATTGCAGTATAGTGAAGCATTGCCTCCTGTAATTGTTACTCAGCCTGAAGATAAGTACGTCACAATAGGTGGAAGTGCCCAATTATCAGTAGTAGCGCAATCATCTGATAATGGAAGCCTATCTTATCAGTGGTACAGTAATGTAACGAATAGTACAATTGGAGGCTCGCCGATTGCTGGAGCGAATAGTTCAGCATACATGCCTCCTGCAGAAGTAGCAGGCACATCTTACTACTATGTTGTCGTTACGAACAGTAATAGCAATGTGAGTGGAGCGAAGACTGCGACGACAACAAGTCGTATAGCTGAGGTTGTTGTTAGTTCCATTATTCATGCAGCAGAGCCAGTCATCCAAACACAGCCACAAAGTCAAAGTGTGAATCTCGGTGATGAGGTGCTGCTAAGCGTGGTCGCAGAATCACCAGATGGTGGAGGACTAACTTATCAGTGGTATGTTAACACAGAGAATAGTACAGCTAATGGAACACCGGTTAGCGGAGGACCGAACGCAAGCTACTATGCTCCGACTGATGAGGTGGGTACGAAGTATTACTATGTTGTTGTTACGAATACGAACAATAACGTTAATGGTACGACAACTGCACAGAAGGTAAGTAGCGTAGCTCAAGTAACGGTCAACCCAATTGTTAATGCACTTCCGCCTACAATTATTACGCAGCCAAGTGATACTACGGTAGTACAGGGTGGATCAATTCTATTAAATGTAGTGGCAGTATCACCAGATAACGGCAGCTTAACGTACCAATGGTATCGAAATTCAGTGAACAGCACGATCGGAGGTTCGGCGCTAACTGGTGAAACTGACCCAGCATATATGGCTTCAGCGGTAGCAGCAGGCACAAGCTACTATTATGTTGAAATAACAAATACGAAGAGCAGTGTGAATGGTGTACCTACAGCAGTAACAGTAAGTAGAGCAGCTGAAGTTACAGTTGAGGCATTGATTCACGCGGCCACACCTGAAATTATTACTGAGCCAGAAGATCATAATGTCGATTTAGGTGATCAAGTTCTTCTAAGCGTAGAAGCGGATTCTCCAGATGGTGGAGATCTATCGTATCAGTGGTATCGCTCTGATAGCAGTAGTGAAGCGGGCGAAGCAATTGTAGGTGCAACAACTGATGAGTACACTGTACCGACTGAGACAGCAGGCACAAGCTACTATTATGTTGTTGTAACGAACAGTAATGATGAGGTTAACGGAATACCGATAGCGTCAGTAACAAGTCGATATGCTGAGGTTATAGTTAATCCGATCATCAATGCAGCAGAGCCAGTTATCCAAACACAGCCACAAAGTCGAAATGTGGATGTAGGGGATGAGGTACTACTAAGCGTAGTTGCAGAATCACCAGATGGTGGAGGATTAACTTATCAGTGGTATGTCAACACGGAGAACAGCACGACTGATGGAACACCTGTTGGCGGAGGTCCGAATGCAAGCTACTATGCTCCGACTGATGAAGTTGGAACGAAGTATTACTATGTTATCGTTACGAATACGAACAATACCGTCAATGGATCGACAACAGCTCAGAAGGTAAGTAGTGTAGCTCAAGTAACGGTTAACCCTATTATTGATGCGCTGCAGCCTGCAATTATTACACAGCCAACTGGTACAACGGTAGTACAGAGTGGAAATATTCTATTAACTGTAGAAGCAGAATCACCAGACAATGGAGACTTAACGTATCAATGGTATCGTAATTCAGTGAACAGCACGGACGGAGCTTCGGCGCTAACTGGTGAAACAAATCCAGTATATATGGCTCCAGCAGTAGCAGCAGGCACATTCTACTATTATGTTGAAATTACGAACACCAATCTGAATGTTAATGGTGAACAGGTAGCGTATAAGAAAAGTAATGTGGTTCAGGTTATCGTTGAACAACTAGTAAATGCAGCTGATCCATTCGTCCTTACAGAGCCACAGGATAGTAACGTGGGTGAAGGTGCACAGCTATCATTAATCGTTGTAGCTGAGGTACAAGATGATGGCGATTTAACGTATCAGTGGTATAGAAGTGATGATGCAAATGGAGAAGGCGAAGCAATTGTTGGTGCAACAGCTACAGTATTCACTGTACCAACAGGTGAAGTAGGCACAAGCTATTATTATGTAGTGATAACCAATACGAACAGTGAAGTAAACGGAGCAACAACAGCGACGACTACAAGCCGATATGCTAAAGTTGTGGTCAATCCGATCATTAATGCGATGGAGCCGATCATCAATGTGCAACCGCAGAATCACAATGTGGATATAGGTGACGAGGTAACATTAAGCGTGGTGGCGGAATCACCAGATGACGGTGACCTAACCTATCAGTGGTATGTTTTCCATAGTGGCGGAAACGAAGGTTTCGTTGGTAATTCAATCAATATTCAAATGAGCCAGCCGCCTCAACCGAACGTGGCAGCACCACCGATAGAAGGGATATTAATTCCAGACGCTACGGGAGCAAGCTATGACGTACCAACGGATGAAGCGGGCGAATATACCTATTACGTTGTCGTAACGAATACGAAAGATGGTGTGTATGGGGTACCGACAGCTTCAGTAACAAGTGATTACGCATTAGTTACCATTAATGAGCTTGTTGATGCGGCTGATCCGTATATATTAATCGAACCAGAAAATCAAAATACGGTTATAGGCGTACCTGTAACGTTGGGCGTTGATGCATGGAGAAATGATGCTGGGGAATTGAGCTATCAATGGTATAGCAATACTACGCCAAATGCATCGGGTGGTACAGAAATTGAAGGTGAAACTAACGATACCTTTACGTTCACTTCAGATGTTGCCGGAACATATTATTTCTATGTTGTTGTGACCAACACAAACAATGATGTAAATGGCGTTAAAGTAAAAGAGATAACTAGTGAAGTCGTTGAGGTAGTGGTAAATTCAGAACTTACAGCAGAGAACCCTATCATTACGAACGATATTGAAAGTCGAAATGTACAATTGAACTCAGATTTTACACTGTATGTTGAAGCAACGATACAATCTGAGGGCTATTTATCTTATCAATGGTATGTCAATAGTGTGGATAGCTACCAGGGTGCTACGGAAATTGACGAAGCATTGAGTCCAGGTTATACAGTGCCTACCAATGAGTTGGGAGAAAAATACTACTTTGTAGAAATTACCAACACTGTAGAGCTTGGAGGCTACGTTGCAAGTGCAACGACACGTAGTCAAATCGCACAAATTTCAGTATTAGAAGAAGTAACGGATGCTGAAACGCCATTTATTCAAGGAGAGTTCTACGGAAATCGTTTAATCAAGGGCGAGGTATTTGAATTATCCGTTTACGCTAATGTTGGGGATGGCGGCGAATTGAGTTATCAATGGTATGTTACAGAGGATGTTCGTAATGAAGGAACAGCTATTGAAGGCGCAACCTCTTATGCACTTAATATTTCGGCGGATCAGTTTGGTACCAAATATTATTATGTCGTTGTGACGAATACCAATGAAGCAGTGAATGGTGTTAAGACAGCCAGCGCAAGGACCGATTACGAAGAGATCACTGTAATACCTGGATTCCACTTTGTCTATGAGAGTTATGGCTACGACTACTATATTGATTACTATAGTACCGAAACCGAAGGAGTCTTTACCTTAGCAGAGCGTATTTATAAGGAAGAAGAGGCTGAGTCCTCGATTAAAATTATTCCAGGCAATGAAAATTACACAATAACTAAGGTTGAAGTACTCGAAACAGCAGAAGAGTTTGAAGCAATAGACGAAGTTGTTGAACTGGATCTAGAGTCTGGTTATTATTCATTGAGGATTACGTTGCAGGATTATCGTATGGATGAAGAAGAGAGCTATATTTTAGAGTTTGAAGTTGCTGAGCCTGTAACATGGGAAGAATATGGTCTACCTTTTGATGTAGGAATTTATAATAGTGCTTTCGAGTACTATAATGAATTGCCCTTGACCAGAAATGAAAATGACTATTCACCGGTCTATGGCGCACGATATCCAACCCTTCAAGGAACAGGTAACTTCCTGCAGCTGTCATTAACGAATGATGAGCTAGAGATTTTTTCAGTAACAATCAACGAAAATGAGATTGAACCAGAGGATGGTGTGTATTCGTGGGAGCTGAATCAAACAGCTGAGCCTGTGGAAGTTCGGATCTATGTCATGCATGATTATCTAGGAGAGATGGCATTCTGGATTAATCTATATGATAGCTGGGAGCAATACTACTATCCAATTGATTTAATGGTTAATTATAAGAATTGGGAATTTCCACAATACGTTGCGTATTCTCCAACTGGTTCAGGGAATATGTTTTTAGAAACACAAGAGCTTGTATTTGAAGAGGATATGCAGATTTCAATTTCATCCTATTCAACAGATTATGACATTTACGAGGTAATCCACTATGATGAACAGATTGAGTATAATGATGGTGCATACACTATTACACTAACTTCGGACAATGTACGTAAGTCACCGATCTATATTGAAGTGAATCATTATATTTTAGGTAACTATGAGTTTCAGCTTAAATTAGTTATGGATACGCAGCCGACTGAGGCACCAGTTAAGATGATGCTTAGTGCGGATGGCAATGAATCTCGAGTGTCATTATTCGGTAATTATCAGGCTACACCAGAAGGATTTGTTGAACTGTATGCTAGCTATAGGATGACCAGTGGCAACAATATGATTTATTTTGATGTATTGAATGAGGATCACGAGATAGTTAATCTTGTCGAAGAGTATAGTGGAGGATCTACTTCCCCCCCTATAGAATCCAATTACGACACGGTTACTGGACCAGGGCAAAGAGTATGGATTTTAACTGTGATGGATAATACAAGTATGATGAATATCCAGTATCGAATTACAGTCGATTTCACGTTTCCGCTCTAATAAGCTCGTTAGCGATCCAATGAGTGTATTAGCAATGGCTTAACAATTGAGAAGACCACTTTAAGTTGAGTAGTGCTCCTTGTCTAGTAGACGAGGAGCCTAGTATCTCAGCCTAAGGAGGTCTTCTTTTTTGAGAGTAATCGGAGCAGTTCACATTGACAACTAATTTCAAATTATGGTATATATCTAATAGGAATTAGCACTCGATGTTATTGAGTGCTAATAGGTGAGTTGGTTCAATATACTATAGATTGAAGGGAGAAATAATCAATTATGGCAACAAAGCAATTTCAAGCTGAATCCAAACGATTATTGGAGATGATGATTAACTCCATCTATACACAAAAGGAAATTTTCCTTAGAGAGCTGCTTTCTAATGCAAGTGACGCGATTGATAAAATTTATTATAAAGCACTAAGTGATGATAGCCTTGTATTTAATAAGGATGATTACTTCATTAAAATTACAGCTGATAAATCCGCTCGTACTTTAACAATTACTGATACTGGTATCGGAATGACAGAGGAAGAGCTGGACAATAATTTAGGTGTTATCGCGAAAAGTGGTTCACTTGCTTTTAAAAAGGAAATTGAGGCGCAAGACGGCCACAATATTATTGGACAATTCGGGGTGGGCTTTTACTCGGCATTCATGGTTGCTGACAAGCTTGTTGTAACAACGCGCGCATTAGGAAGCGACAAAGCGTATCGCTGGACTTCTTCAGGTGCAGAAGGTTACATTATCGAGCCTGCTGAGAAAGCTACAGTGGGCACAGAAATCGTGCTGTACATTAAAGAAAACAGTGAAGACGAGCAATATGATGAGTTTTTAGAGCCATATCGATTAAAAGCAATCGTTAAAAAATATTCTGATTTTATTCGTTACCCAATCAAAATGGATGTCACTTCGCAAAAGCCTAAAGCAGATGCTGAGGGTGAATTTGAAGAGGTAACAGAAGAACAAGTGCTTAACAGCATGGTGCCAATCTGGCGTCGCAACAAAAGCGAGCTAACGGATGCGGACTATGAGCAATTTTATATGGACAAGCGTTATGGCTTTGACAAACCGTTAAAGCATGTACATATTAGTGCTGACGGTGCAGTCGTATACAATGCAATCTTGTTTATTCCAGAAAATGCTCCATTCGATTATTACACAAAAGAGTTCGAAAAAGGACTAGAGCTATATTCCAATGGCGTGCTTATTATGGAGAAATGCGGCGACTTATTGCCTGACTATTTCAGCTTCGTTAAAGGGATGGTAGATTCTGAGGATCTATCCTTGAACATCTCTCGCGAATTGCTACAGCATGATCGTCAGCTTAAACTAATTGCGAAAAATATTAAAAACAAAATTAAATCGCTTCTATTGTCAATGCTTAAAGACGAGCGTGAAACATACGAGAAGTTCTTTGCAGCATTTGGTCGTCAATTAAAATTTGGCGTGTACAATGATTACGGCATGAACAAGGGTGATTTACAGGATCTATTGATCTTCACTTCTTCTCTTGAGAAAAAGCTTGTTAGTCTTGCAGAGTATGTTGAGCGCATGCCAGAAGATCAAAAATATATCTACTACGCAACGGGTGAGTCTATAGCACGTATCGAGAAATCTCCACAGCTTGAGGTTGTACTTGATAAAGGCTATGAAGTGCTATACCTAACCGATGATATTGATGAGTTCGCAATTAAAATTATTGCAAACTACAAAGAGAAGGAGTTCCGTAGCGTAGCTAGCGGAGACCTTGGCTTTGATGTCAATGAGGAAGGCGAACAAGCAGAAGCTGATAGTGAGGAAGCGAAGGAGCTATTCCAACGTATGGGTGAGCTGCTTAACGGTAAAGTTAAAACAGTTAAAGCTTCTAAACGTCTGAAAAGCCATCCTGTTTGTCTATCTGCTGAAGGTGAGCTTTCCATTGAAATGGAGAAAATCCTTAAAGCAATGCCAGATGCTAACGGCATTCAAGCAGATAAAGTGTTGGAAATTAACGTTAACCATGAAGTATATGGTGCGCTAAAGGCAGCATTTGAAGGTGACCAAGAGAAGTTCGCCCTTTATACTCAATTGCTATATAGCCAAGCTTTGCTAATCGAGGGCTTATCTATCGAGGACCCAGTTGAACTAAGCAACAATATTTGTAAAGTGATGGTTTAATTCAATAATCTTGAATCAATCTAGGCAGCTGTCTTATCGTCTTATGACGATAAGACAGCTGCTTTTTTGTTTCTGATGTAATCGTTATTTGTTATTGACGATTGTGAATTGTGGTGTTATTGTTTGTTTTATATTGCATAACAAAATAATAACAATAATAATAAAATTAACGGTGCACAAATCAGTGTCATTGATGGAGGGATATTATGAATGCGATAACATTGAATGATTCATGGTTTTTTAAATCAACAGAAGCTTCTGATTGGCTGCCGGCACAAGTGCCGGGCTGCGTCCATACTGATTTATTACGAGAACAACAAATTCCAGATCCTTTCTACGGTACGAATGAGCATCGATTACAGTGGATTGATAAGCAGAATTGGGAGTATAAGTGCAGCTTCCTTGCTTCACCTGAGTTGTTAGCTGAGCAGCATCAGCAGTTAGTTTTTCAAGGGCTAGATACGTATGCTGATGTGTATTTGAACGGTGTACATCTATTAGCAGCAGACAATATGTTTCGTTGCTGGAAGGTGGATGTGACAGGCAAGCTTATCGCAGGAAGCAATGAGCTGTATATTATTTTCCGTTCACCGATTCATGAAGACTTGCCTAAGCTTCGCGCATTAGGCTATCCATTGCCTGCTAGCAATGATCAATCACAGCTTGGCGGTTTAGGTGAAGAGCGTGTTAGTGTATTTGCTAGAAAAGCGCCGTATCATTATGGATGGGATTGGGGCCCTCGTTTTGTTACAAGTGGAATTTGGAAGCCGATTGAGCTAGTTGGCTGGACGGCAGTACAGATAGAGGATGTTTATATTGAGCAGATCTCTGTAACTGAGCAGGAGGCAGTATTGCAAGCGCATATTACGTTGCATAGCCATGCTCAAGGAAAAACGCAGATTACTGTGAAAACTGAAAATATGAGCTGGCAGCTAGAAGCAGAACTCGTGGAAGGAGAGCAGCAGCTTGTTATACCTATTACGATTGCATCTCCTAAGCTGTGGTGGTGTCGGGGACTTGGAGAAGCTCATCGCTATACCTTCCAGGTAGAGGTTAGCTCAGAGCAATTAGGAATGCTGCATGAAACAAACGCTAGCGTTGTGACAGGCTTACGCAGTGTTAAGCTTGTACGTAAGTCTGATGAGCAAGGGTCAGGCGTAAGCTTCTACTTCGAGCTTAATGGCATTGCAGTGTTTGCTAAGGGTGCCAATCATATTCCTAATGACAGCTTTATTACTGAAGTGAGTGCAGACCGTTATCGAGCGGAAGTGATTGCTGCGGTTGAGGGTAATATGAATATGCTTCGTGTGTGGGGCGGCGGTGTATATGAGGCAGATATATTTTACGATTTATGTGATGAGTACGGCATTATGGTATGGCAGGACTTTATGTTTGCTTGCAGCATGTATCCTGGAGATGAGGCATTTCTTGAAAGCATCAAGCATGAAGCCATCGACAATGTGAAGCGACTGCGTAACCACCCGTCGATCGTATTATGGTGTGGAAATAATGAGATCGATTCAGCGTGGGCGCATTATGATGAGCATGCTGGTTGGGGCTGGAAGCAGAACTACAACGCTGAACAGCGTGAGAAGATTTGGAGCGATTACGAGAGCATTTTCCATCACTTATTGCCAAGCGTAGTAGGTGAGCTTCACGCATCGGTTGATTATTGGCCATCGTCTCCACTTGTATCGTTAACAGGTGATAAAAATCAGCATGCGCATCCGCTCACGAATGAAGGTGATATTCACTATTGGGGCGTCTGGCATAATGTTGAGCCGTTTGAAAACTATCAGCTTAAAATTGGTAGATTTATGAGTGAGTACGGCTTTCAGTCATTCCCAGAATATCGTACCATTCGCGGCTTTGCTGAGGAAAATGAGCTGGATATATATTCTGATGTGCTGCTTGCCCATCAAAAGAATGGCAACGGTAATCGACTGATTAAAGAGTATATGGATATCTATATGAAGCAACCAAATGATTTCCAAAGCTTTTTATACTTAAGTCAGGTGCTGCAGGCGGATGCAATGAAAATGGCGATTGAAGCACATCGTCGTCGCATGCCGTATTGCATGGGATCACTCTACTGGCAAATAAACGATTGCTGGCCTGTTGCCTCTTGGTCTAGCATTGACTATTATGGTCGCTGGAAGGCAGTGCATTATTACGTGCGTCGCAGCTTTGCACCACTGCTATTATCTGCACAGGAGCAAGAGGATCAGCTGCAGCTTTATCTTGTGTCTGATCGCTTATTGTCAGAAAGTGGTCAGCTAACGGTGCAGCTATATTCTCTTGCAGGACAATTGCTATCTGAATCTCGTAAGGCGGTAAGCTCACCTGTTAATACTTCACAGCTAGTGGAAAGCTTGTCGATGACGGACTTGCTTGCTGGTCATGAGAAGCAAAATGTAATGCTAGCAGCTACATGGGAAAGTGAAGCTGGTGAGACCGTTACATGTACGCATTATTTTGTGAAAAATGTAGAGCTGCAGTTACTGAAGCCGAACTTCGTTGTACAAGAGCAGCATACCGAGCTGCAAACGACGGTAACGATCCAGAGTGATGTTGTTGCAAAGGGCGTTGTGCTAGTGGCTGAGCAGGATGGAGTATGGTCTGATAATTATTTTGATCTTGTGCCTGGCAAGCCGCATACGGTTACGTTTATGAAATATGAGGGCGGAAGCAACTATGCGCCTGCAACGTCGGGCAAGCTGCAGGTTAGCTCGATGGCTTCACTTGGCGTTGCTGCGGAACAAGGCGTTAAGTAACGCTCCGGAACAATGTGTCTAGTAACGCTCTGAACATTGCTCATGTAGCGCTGCTCCGGAATAGATTGCTCTGTCAACGCTCCGGAATAATGCGTCTTGCGTCCACGGTTTAAAGCACTCGGCTACTGATTATAATTTTTGGTAGCCGAGCGCTTTAAAAGTGGACCGCTCCGCTCTCCAGACGCATTATTCCTCCGCTTGGAGCTCTACTTGAAGGCGTCACTTTGTAGGTTAGCGGGTAATGACACAGTTGCCAGCTTGCTGGTTCCTCCGCTTGTTGCACTTAAAGGCCTCGCTTTGTAGGATGTCGGGCAACTGCATCGTTGCCAACTTGCAAGTCCTCCACGAATAGCGTTAAGTAGCGTTGCTTTACAGTCTAAAAATCAACGCTACTATTCCTCAATATATTTACTCTCTTGACCTACCATTTCATCCTTCTCTACTGTTTCCGCCAGTCACGTCATTTCAATTACTTCCGCATCAATTCATAGATTACTTCTACTTTTATACTACTGACAGCAGCCTCCTTTACTATTTTTATTGTATTTTATCCATCTATTTCGGCCTATTTTCTGCTACAATAATTACATTGATTAGATATAGGAGTGTATTATGGGGCAGGGTAGAGATTCTGAGGTTGTATTTTTTGATGTAGATGATACGGTTTACGATCATTTGGGACCATTTCGTCAGGCTGTTTGGTCGTGGACTTCGCATATTGAGCAATTTCCGTATGAAGCGGCTTATCATCGGATGAGGTACTATAGTGATATTTTATCTCTACAATTAGGTGGAGCAGGGAAGATGGAGGAAGGGGAGTCAACGCGGTTGATGCAACGTGAGCGCTTCCGTCTTGCGCTTCAGGAATTTCATGTTCAGCTGTCCGAGCAAGATGCGGAAAAGGTGCAGCAAGCTTATTTGGCTTGTCAATTTGATATTCAATGCTTTGCTGGAATGAAAGAGCTAATGATAGATTTGCAACAAGAAGGGGTTATCGTTGGTTTGCTAACGAATGGTGCCGAAGGGCATCAGTGGCGGAAAATTCGTGCGCTAGGTCTTGATCAAGTCATTGCCAAGCCCTATATTTTTGTATCAGGAACCCATGGTATCGATAAGCCTGACCCTAGAATTTTTCAACTAATTAATAAAGAAACAGGTACAAGTTATAGTCAGTGTACATATGTTGGAGATTCTTGGCGTAATGATGTAATAGGTGCTAATTCTGCCGGCTGGAATATGATTTGGTTTAATCATCGTGGGCAGGAGCGTGGAGATGAGCAGGTTACCTGTCATGAGGTTAACAGCGTCACTGAACTGAGAGCAGCCTTACTATCGTAAAGTATAATTGCACGTATAAGCAAAAAACATTAACAGCAATGAATACGTACAAAAGAGGGTTATTATGAGCGATGACAAACAAGCAATCAAAAAGCATTTTTCTCAAATATTACAGCTAGCCGATGCTGTTATGATTACGAATGACCGCCATCGAATTTGCTGTGTAAATGAAGCGTATGAGCGAATTACTGGTTATAGCAATGACGAGGTTGTCGGTAAAAATGCAGGCGTATTACGCGCTGGGAAGACGCCTCCTGAAACATACCAGCATATGTATGAAGCTTTAGCTGCAAATGAGCCTTGGTCTGGTGTATTTACAAATCGCAGACGAACGGGGGAGATGTGGCATTCTTCGATCACGATTACACCTTATTATGTTGAAGACAAGCTTTATTATGTAGGTGTGTTTCGTATATTGGAGGAGCTGGAGCGTGGCGAATATCTTGATGAACAACGTGTCGATAATCTTAAGGGCTCGTTATTAAAAGCACTTGCTATCTCTTGTGAAATTCGAGATCCAGGCATTGAAAATCATCTCATTCGCGTTCAAAGCTTATGCGACTTATTGGTGCATCGTTATGCTGAAATGTACGACATACAGGCTCCAAGCAGCTATATTTCACAGGTGATTAATGGCAGCATTCTTCATGATATTGGTAAGTCCGCGATACCAGAAGGAATTTTATATAAACCAGGCTCATTAGCACCTTACGAACGGAAAATTATCGAGATGCACCCGCAAATTGGCGTCGATATTCTTGATAAAATCAATGGCGAGCTTGATGATGATTTGTTGGCAAATGAGTTTGTTGTATCGAAAAATATCATTTTGCATCATCATGAGCGTTGGGATGGTGCAGGTTACCCGTATAAATTAAAAGAAAATGATATCCCTCTTGAGGCACGAATTGTTTCTGTTGTCGACGTCTACGATGCATTAACGACGAAACGTCCATATAAGGAAAAGTGGGCGCAAAAGTCGGCGATCGAGTGGCTAATTGAGCAGAAGGGCAAGCAGTTCGATCCCGAGGTGGTTGACGCCTTCGTAAGTTTATATGAGGAAGGAGCTCTTGATTAGCACCATTACGAAGATCAGCCTAATGTAGCCTATTTCTTAACTTAGGCATGCATTAGGCTGTAATTGTATAATCGAGCAAGATGCCAGTCATTATACGATCTTCCACGATTACTCGCTGCTTTCCACTGAATCTCCTTCTAGCTGATGCTGTAATAGCATTAGCAGATCGTCCTCTGACAACGTCGTTTCGGTAAGCTGCTGTTCGTCCAATATGTCGCTAATCAGCTGTTGCTTACGATGCTGCAGCTGAATCATTTTATCCTCTAAAGTTCCTTCAGCTACTAAACGAATAATATGCACAGGCAACTGTTGGCCGATACGATGAACTCGGTCTGCCGCTTGCTGCTCTACCGCAGGATTCCACCATAGATCGTACAATATTACGGTGTCAGCACCTGTTACGTTAAGTCCAGTACCCCCTGCTTTAAGCGACATAAGGAAGATTTGCTTAGATCCTTGGTTAAATTGCTCTACCAATTCAATTCGCTGCTTAGGCGGCGTGCTGCCATCAAGATAGTAATGGCTATAGCCGTTCCATTGCAGCTCACGAGCAATAATTTGCAGCATGGAAGTAAATTGCGAAAAGATGAGAATGCGATTACCCGCAGCTATTTTTTCATCAACGACCTGCATTAGCTGCTGCAGCTTTGCACTTTCCCCTTTATAGCCGTCTACAAATAATTCAGGATGACAGCAAATTTGACGTAGTCTAGTGATGCCTGCCAATATTTTAATCCGTCGCTCCCCTTTTTTCTTACGATCAAGATGCTTAAGCGTATCCTCCTGGAGCTTAGCTAGCTGTGCTAGATAAAGCTGCTTTTGCTCCATTGTAAGGGGAGCATAGAGCGTAGATTCATATTTAGGTGGAAGCTCCTGCATTACTTCTTGTTTTGTTCTTCTAAGCATAAACGGGGCAATCATCGCCTTTAGTTTTTCACGTGGCATATCGAGCCATTTATTTTTATCAGGGAACAATGACGGATTAACAAAGCTCATAATCGACCATAGCTCATCTAATCGATTTTCGATCGGCGTGCCAGTTAAAGCAAAGCGATGGTTAGATTGCAATTGACGCAGGGCTCGTGATGTTTTCGTATAATTATTCTTAAAGGCTTGAGCCTCATCGCACACAATCGTTAGAAATGTATAGCTCTGCAATAGCTGCTGCTGTGATCTGACAAATTGGTACGAAGCAATCCAGATGTCCGCTTGCTGCCATGACGGTGGGAACTGCTGTAAAGCTTGATTGTTTACGTCTTGATGATCACCATGCTCTCTAGTCTGCAGATCAGCGCCATCTAAAACATGGACACATAGTGACGGTGCAAACCGTGCTAACTCCTGCTGCCAATTGTAAAGCAATGACGCTGGCGTTATAATCAGCTGCTTTTGAGCCGGAGCCGTTACACCATTCTGTTGTCCAGCAACTTGCAGGCGATTATGCTGACTTGCCAGCAGCATAATCGCCTGCAATGTTTTACCGAGTCCCATCTCATCAGCTAATATTCCGCCAAGCTGATAGCGAGCTAGCTTACTTAGCCATTGGAAGCCGTCGAGCTGATAGTCTCGAGGCGTAGCTTGAATGCATAGCGGCAAGGCAATCTCCTGCTGATGGGGCTGACGTAAGCTTTCAATAAATCGCTTTAAGGAGCGGGAGAGCAATATGCTTTGATCCTGCTTCTGCAATGTTAAAATCGTCGGAATTGCTCTTGCAAGCGGTATTGCATCATCGAAAGCTGAAGGATGCAATAAACCTAGCTCTGACATCACTCGCATTAATGCAGCGTACTGTGGATGCTCTAGCGAAAGCAAAGCTCCTTGCGACAGTCGATAATATTTGCGTTTTTCAACAACTGCTTGAAGCAGCTCTTTTAATTCTTGATCACTAATGCCTGTCATTGAAAAGGAATAATGCAGCCAGTTGCTTTTTTCCTCCCAAGTTAAGTTTAGCTGTGGATAGACCTGATCATTGACGTAACGCAGCTTAACCGCAGTTGTTGCATGAATATGTGCCAGCAGCTTCAACTGAGGCAGTACATTACGGAAAAACTCATACTCGGCCCCGTCACCTTCGACGATAACGCCTCCCTCAGTTTGGATTCCATCTACCTTCAATATTAGCTCTAATATTGAAGCTTCCTTCTCTCGCTCACGCATTACAATACGCTCATCTATCGCATTTGTTTGTGATGGTTGAAACGGCTGAACGACTAAGCTGCCGTATTGAAACTCTACTCCGATTAATAAGCGCTCACGCACGCGATCCAAAAATACATTTGGCTGCAGAGGCATTGAGGTCAGCTTGCTGGCAATATTGTCAGCGATATGAATATGCAGCATTCGCTGTAGTTGCGGTATGACATCGTCGATAAATTGGCTTATTGCGGACTGCTCAAGCGTTAACTGCCAGTGTGCTTTTCTCATTAGATTATATAAGGCATGCAGCTGCTCCACTTGCTCCCATGTAAAGCGATAAAACTTGCCTTCATAGCATGCTAGCTCGTAGGTTGGAAGCAGCACCAGTGTCTGCAGCTGCTCGCCATTCATAACACAGCTTCCATCCATTGAAGAAAGTTGTAGCGAAATCGGCAGCTTATGCTCAGTGTAGCTAAGCTCAGAAAACTCCTGAAGTTGCTCATCAAGCGGTAAATCATCAATGTAATATTGAAGCTGCACATATGGATGCTGTCGCAGCAATGACTCAAGTCGTTGCCATAGGCTAGCAGAGATCGGAACTAGTGCTTGTTTAGCTCCTTCGTGGCTCGGATAATCTGCAAATGCCTGCCATAATAGTCGGCAAATTTGTAGCGTTGGCGGGTTCAATTTATATTTTACTGGATCATAAACTGCACTGCGAGAGAGCCTCACTGTCTGACGTTGGATAACAGCCTCTAGAAAACGGTAAGGATGGGTTAGTATTTGCCGTTTCTTCCCGTCTATTGATACAGCAAGCTCTAACGCAATCGTATATGTACCATCAGATTTGGATTGTAATAATACAAGCAATGAAAGCTCTAATGATTGGAGCAGTGTATCGCGCAATGGTTGACGCTCAAATATATTTAATAGCTGCAGCGTTTGATTGTCCTCATTCAAAGCAAAACCTCCTTACTATCGTGAGCTCCACTTCTTAGTATACCTTGTTCGTAGCAATTTTGCTTCTTGTAAAGTAAACTGTTACAATATTAGTGACAGTTTACTTACAGATTGTATAAGGAGAAGATGGTAGATGGATAAACATATTCCTTTTTCAATATTAGATGTAGCACCAATACTAGAAGGCGGGGACGTAGCTGATGCGCTGCATCGTTCTGCCGAGCTTGCACAGCTAGCAGAGCAAGCTGGCTACACGCGCTTTTGGCTAGCAGAGCATCACAATGCCCCCAATATCGCCAGCTCTGCGACATCCGTTGTAATTGGCTATATAGCATCACAAACGAAAAGTATTCGTGTCGGCTCTGGCGGGATTATGCTGCCGAACCATGCTCCGCTAGCGATTGCAGAGCAATTTGGCACGTTAGATGCATTATATCCTAATAGAATAGATCTTGGCTTAGGTCGCGCACCGGGAACTGACCCACTGACGGCGAGAGCGCTTCGTGGAGAGCGGCATACGAATGGAGCGAATTTTCCCGATCAGCTCAACGAGCTTCAAGCATTTCTTCAGCCTACGCAATATGTTCAGCATGCGATTCGCGCCATTCCAGGAGAAGGAGCGAATGTACCGATCTGGTTGCTGGGCTCCAGCGACTTTAGTGCAGCATTAGCTGCCGAGAAAGGATTGCCGTTCGCATTTGCAGGACATTTCTCACCGACCTATATCGTGCCGGCGCTTAAGCTGTATAAGCAAAGCTTTATACCTTCGGAGCAATATGAGCAGCCGTATAGTATGGTGGCGACGAATATTATCGTTGCAGATACCGATGAGGAAGCACAGCTGCTAGCAACGTCCATGTATCAAATGTTTTTAGGCTTTATTCGCAATCAGCGCTCGCCATTAAAGCCGCCAGTTGAAAATATGGATGAGATCTGGACACCGCAAGAAAAAATGATGGTCGATCAGCAGGTCGGTTCTTCGATTATCGGCAGTCCGCAAACCGTTAAAGCAAAGCTGCAGGAGTTAATTCAAGCGACAGATGTCGATGAAGTGATGGCTACTGCTTATATATACGACCATCAGGCACGCTTGAAATCGTTCTCTTTACTGGCAGAGACGATGCAGCTACTGAAGGAGTAACGAGGAACTATTAATCTACTAATTTCATGGTAATAACTGGTGAGAGATGCTATACTAGAAGCAAACAATTCTAGGAGGATGATCCCAGTTAATGAAAAAGTGGTTAGCTAGTTTAGTTGCATTAATGCTTGTATTTGTACTGGCAATTCCTGTTCAAGCCGACTCTAAGGGCATTTCCGTTTATTATAACGGTGAGGAATTAGACTTGGTAGAACCAGCCTTTGTAGAAAAAGGCAAAACGTATATTCCTTTACGCAGCTACATGGAAGAGTTAGGCTATGAAGTTCGCTATAAAGGTGCTAAAAAGCAAATTATATTAGAATGGTATGGCTATGAATCTATTATTGATCTAAACACTCAGCAAGTAACTGAAGAAGACGAAGTTGTTATCGAGAAGCTAGATGTTCTGTATCGCAATAATACATACTATGCACCAATTCGTGAGCTTGAGCCTGTAACGGTTACGACAACTACGTGGGATCGGGCAACGAATTCAGTATATGTTGCGGATCGATATTACGCGGTTCCAGAAGTGAATGCTCCTTCGGAAGGCTTCCTATGGAAAGTGACGAAGGGTGAAAACACTGTTTATATGCTTGGCTCGATTCATGTCGGTAAAGAGGATTTGTATCCGTTGCGCGATGAAATTAATGCAGCGTACGAAGCTTCTGACATCGTTATTACCGAGATTGATATTAATGGAGAGCCATCTGCTGAGGAAGAAGCGGAGATTGAAAAGCTATTAACGTATCAGGATGGTACACAGCTACGAGATCATCTATCTGAGGAGACGTACGAGGAGCTAATGAAGCTAGCTAACAAGCTAGGGATTAAAGGCGAAGGGTTAAAGGAACTGCAAAACTATCGTGTTTGGTTTGTTAACTTACTCTTCTCGAATTTAGACCAGGCAGCTGCTGATAGCTCCTTAGGAATTGATCAATATTTCTTAGACAGAGCAGCTGAGGACAATTTGCCTAATGGCGAGCTAGAAAGCTTCCTATCTCAGTATGAAATGCTAGCTAGCTTCTCAGATGAGTTCCAAGAGGAAATGCTGATCGAAACGATTATGACTTACGAATATGCTTTCGCGGGTTATGATGTAGGTGCAGGCACCGATCAGCTATTGAGAATTTGGGCAGAAGGTAACCTGGAAGCATTAACTGAAATGGCTGATGCGACGAAGGAATACTCTCTAGAATATTACGATGCCATGCTAACAAATCGTAACGAGGGCATGACTGATAAAATCGAGCAATACTTAAATGATACGGAATACAAAACGTATTTTGTTATTGCAGGAGCACTGCATTTTGCGGGAGACGATAGCATTGTTGCGATGCTAGAGCAACGCGGCTACACAGTAGAGCGACTATAGTCTTAACAAAAATCAGCTACAATCAGCGCGAGGGCAGTCGTCCACGCGCTGATTTTATTTTAACTGGCCATATAGCTCTGAAACAGAGCCCATCGCATAAATAATATTTTTTAGGTCCCCATTCTCTATTATAGCTAAAGCAGGTACGCTTTTAATTTGCCAATGCTGGCGAAAATACGGTGTGAAATTTATATTCGTTATGTACAGACGATAGGAAACATTGTTGGTAGCTGCAACGATTTCTAGCATCTTCACTGCCACCTTACAAGTTCCGCAAAATGGGGTAGTAAACAGAACTGCAGCCTTGCCTACCTGCATATTGGCAATGCGATGTAATTCTGCTTCATCCAGTTCTTCAATTTTTATTGGCTGTTCGTTCATAAAGAGAAATTCCTTTCATAGAATAAATAAAAATTTTTTTTGAAATAAATGAAACCATTACTTTAGTTTAAACGTATAGGTATTCGTAAGCAACGTAAATTCATAAAATTAACCCCAAAGGGGAGTAGCTCTAGCAATAAAGTCGTCATTACGAGCGCAAGCTCCGGCTTTATTGGCAACGATCCGTCGTTGTTAGCAAGACCTTTGCCTATTTTGTCATATAGGTAAAGGTCTTTTTTTGTGCAATGGGTGCTTATTTAGAAGAAGTGGTAAAATTTGAGGGGGATGAATATGGATTGGAGTATGTTTTTTGAATTTGGATCAGTATTGCTTATACTTGTAGCGCTTGAAGGCTTGTTAGCAGCTGATAATGCGCTCGTGCTGGCGATTATGGTGAAGCATTTACCAGAGGCTGAACGGAAAAAAGCTTTATTTTATGGATTAGTCGGGGCAATGGTGTTTCGCTTTCTTTCACTGTTTGCGATTTCGTTTCTCGTCAATATATGGCAAGTACAGGCTATCGGCGCATTGTACCTACTGTTTATCGCAATAAATCATATCGTTCGGAAGCTGTGGTTTAAAAGTAAAGAGCACAATAAAGAAAGCGGCAATAAAAAGGGAAGTAGCTTTTGGGTTACCGTGTTGAAGGTTGAATTGGCAGATATCGCATTTGCCATTGATTCGATCTTAGCAGCACTGGCGCTTGCTGTTTCCTTGCCGAAAACATCGATGCCGACCATTGGCGGTATGGACGGAGGACATTTTATTGTCGTATTCCTTGGCGGATTAATTGGTGTCGTTATTATGCGTTTTGCTGCAACCATGTTTGTAAAGCTGTTGGAAAGCCGTCCTGGCTTGGAGATTGCTGCATTTTTCATCGTGGGTTGGGTAGGCGTAAAGCTGGCTGTTCATACACTAGCGCATGAAGCACTAGGTGTAATCTCACATGATTTTGCTGAATCGTTTGGTTGGAAGATAACATTCTATGCTGTATTAATTTTAATTGCAGTATGCGGATGGTTTTTATCAGGAAAGAAGCAGCCATCGAACAATCGTGAGAAGATGTCTGCGTAAGGTTGAAGAGATTTGCTTATGATGCGTTCTCCTGTTAAAGTTAATTTATTGATGAATTACGAAATAAGGGAGTAGCTTATGAGTATAGTGATCGGACTCGGAGGCTGGGGAGATCATGATTCCATTTATTCTAAAAGTGTAAAAAGTAATGAACGATTAGCTCATTATAGTAAGCATTTTCCAATCGTTGAAATAGACAGTACCTTTTACGCCATTCAATCACCAGAGCGAATGAGGAAATGGATGGATGAGACACCAACCCAATTTAAATTTATTGTTAAGGCGTACCAAGGCATGACGGGACATCAGCGCGGTAGTATCGGGATTGGCAATAAGCGAGAGGAAATGTATGCCGCGTTCCTGGCAATGCTTGAGCCGCTAATTGAGAGTGACCGTCTGGCTGCAGTACTGTTTCAATATCCACCATGGTTTGATTGTATGACGAAGCATGTCATGGTATTGCGAGCAACCAAGCAGCGAATGGGCTCTATTCCTTGCGCATTGGAATTTCGTCATCAAAGCTGGTGGGCTGATGAGGTGCGTGAAAAGACATTACAGTTTATGCGTAACGAAGGCTGGATTCATTGTGTCTGTGACGAGCCACAAGCTGGTGAAGGCAGTGTGCCAACAATTGTCGAGGCTACGGATAGTGAGCTGACGATGGTAAGGTTCCATGGTCGTAACGAGAATGGCTGGAATGATACAGGCGACGATAAATGGCGCGAGGTGCGCTATCTGTATCAATATTCTGAAGAAGAATTGCAAGAGTGGCTGCCGAATTTGTACAAGCTGCAGGAACAGAGTAAGCATGTACATATTATTTTCAACAATAACTCGGGCGGTCATGCTGCATTAAATGCTAAGCAGTTAATGGTTATGCTAGGTCAGCTTACGCCTGATGGCAGAGATCCAATTGAAGCGATGCCGAAGCAAGCCGAACAGCTAGAGCTGTTTTGATGCTGGAAGGCTAGGTAAGTTGAACTGCATAAAAGACTAAATGAGCCGCCCCGATCGCCTAAGTAGTGATTGGGGTAGCTTGCTATTATGGTGGGAATTAGCCGCTTAAGAAAATCTTCATTCATTTTTCAAGCAAACGATGGTAAAATGCTAGTATTGATGTGTACGAAAGTGCAATAGAAGCAGGAGGATAATAATAATGGAGTACATTAGTACAAGAGGCAAGGTAGGCAGTATCGGCTTTATCGACGCATTTATGATGGGGCTAGGTAATGATGGCGGGCTGCTCGTACCTAAGCAAATTCCACAAGTTACAATAGAGCAACTGCAGGCTTGGAGCAAGCTGAGCTACACTGAGCTTGTATATGAAATTTTTACACTATTTACAAACGACGAGATCCCTCAGGACGAATTGAAGAAATTGATTGCGGATAGCTACAGCACTTTCCGTCATCCAGAGGTAACTCCGGTTACTAAGCTATCTGATGAGCTTTATTTACTTGAGCTGTTCCATGGCCCTACCTTTGCATTTAAAGATGTGGCATTACAATTTATGGGACAACTATATTCTTATGTTGCTCAGAAGAAGAATGTTAAGATCAACATTTTAGGTGCAACATCGGGCGACACTGGTGCTTCTGCAATTGAAGGTGTACGCGGTAAGGATGGAATTAAAATTTGTATCTTGCATCCACATGGAAAAGTAAGTAAGGTGCAAGAGCTGCAAATGACAACAATTCAAGATGATAATGTGTTGAATTTATCGGTGGATGGTAACTTTGACGATTGCCAGCGCATTATTAAAGAGCTATTTGCCGACTTAGACTTTAAAGCTGCAAATGATCTAGCTGCGATTAACTCCATCAACTTTATTCGTATTATGGCGCAAATCGTGTACTACTTCTATGCATATTTCAAGGTTGCAGGCAACATTGGCGTAGATAAAGTGAACTTTAGCGTACCTACAGGGAACTTCGGTGATATCTTTGCTGGTTACTTGGCAAAACGTATGGGATTGCCAGTCGGCAAGCTAATTTTGGCTACGAATGAAAACAATATCCTTGAGCGCTTTATTAAAGAAGGCGTGTATATGCCTGGAGATTTCCGCATGACTTACTCACCGTCGATGGATATTCAGGTTGCGAGCAACTTCGAGCGTTATTTATATTATGTGCTTGGAGAAAATCCGGAGCTAATTACGGAGCTGATGGATAAATTTAAAGTTGAGGGCGAGATTTCAATCACTGGTGAGGCATTGGCAGCAGTACAAGCAGAATTTGCCGCTCATGGTGTGCTTGGCGCTGAATGTCTATCTACGATCTCAACTGTTAAAGCAGACAACGATTATTTGTTAGATCCTCATAGCGCTTGTGGTGTAGCAGCTGCTAAGCAATGTGCGGAAGCGGGCGAGGTTACAGTTTCTCTAGCAACGGCTCATCCCGCTAAATTTAACGAGGCAATTGAGCTTTGTGAAATTGAGCAGCAATATCCAGAGCAAATTCAAGCGTTGTTTAATAAATCGCAACGTCAAACTCGTATTGCTGGCGAAAAGGAAGCTATTGCGAGTGCGATAGAGGCATTTTATAAGCAATAAGATGGCTTGAATGTCTAAGAGATAACGCTAGGAAATGCTTGTCTACGGCAGTATAATAGTTGATGGTTGTTTCAAACTACAATTTTAATATAGGAATAGGAGTAATAATCAATGGCAAAAACTTTGATCTTCGGTCACAAAAATCCTGATACGGATACAATCACATCAGCAATTGTTTACGCTGATCTTAAAAGCAAGCTAGGTGCTGATGTTGAGGCGGTTCGTCTTGGCGAAGTGAACGGTGAAACAAACTATGCTTTGAATTATTTTGGCGCTGCAGCGCCTCGTCTAGTAACAACAGTAGCTAACGAAGTTAGTGAAGTTATTCTAGTTGACCACAATGAGCGTCAACAAAGTGCTGACGATATTGATCAAGTGCGTGTTGTTGAAGTAATCGACCACCACCGTATCGCTAACTTTGAAACTAGCGCACCACTATATTTCCGTGCAGAGCCAGTTGGCTGTACTGCAACTATTCTAAATAAGCTGTACAAAGAAAATGGTGTTGAGGTAACGAAGCAAATGGCGGGTCTAATGCTGTCAGCTATTATTTCAGATTCCTTGCTATTCAAATCTCCAACTTGCACAGAGCAAGATGTAGCTGCGGCTAATGAGCTTGCTGCGATCGCAGGTGTTGATCCGCAAGTGTACGGTTTGGAAATGCTTAAAGCAGGTGCAGACCTAAGCGATAAAACAATTCAGCAGCTTATTTCCATTGACTCTAAAGAGTTCTCAATGGGTAATTATAAAGTGGAAATTGCACAAGTGAATGCAGTTGACACGAACGATGTATTGTCTCGCCAAGCTGAGCTAGAAGCAGCTTTGCAAGAGATTATTGCAGCTAAAGGTCTTGATCTGTTCGTGCTTGTAACGACTGATATTCTAAATAATGATTCAGTAGCACTTGCACTAGGAAGCAAAGCAGAAGCCGTTGAGAAAGCATACAATGTGAAGCTTGATAACAACACTGCATTGCTTAAAGGTGTCGTTTCTCGTAAGTCGCAAATTGTTCCTGTTCTAACTGAGGCGCTAAGCTCATTGTAATGGGCTCAGGAGCAAATTTGCATCGCTCCAGAGCAAAGTGGGCTTGCATCGCTCCAGAGCAAAATGGGCTTGCATCGCTCCAGAGCAAAATGGGCTTGCATCGCTCCAGAGCAATGTGATCTTGCAGCACGCTTTTTAAACCTTGCTGCTTTTTTCGTAATTTATTGTAGCAGCAAGGTTTAAAGGCGGCACACTTCGTTTTCCAGATCACATTGCTCTTACACTGTAGCGAGGGCTATTGCTCTTACGCTGTAGCAGAGGGGATTGCTCTTTCGCTGTAGCAGTGAGATTTGCTCTTACGCTGGAGGAGGTACATTGCTCCTTCGCTGTAGCAGGGTTCTTTGCCCTTTCGCTGGGAGATAGACGAAAAAAAGTTGTAGGGAAGTAGTTTCCTTACAACTTTTTTATTTACCTGTGTATACTGCAAGAAGGAAACTGTGCTGGTAACACAGTCCATTCTGCAATAGCAATAGCTGCTTTTAAGGGAGGTAGGCTTTAAACATAATAGGAATTGCGGATAGACCGATACCTTGTCCAGAGGCGGTCTATTTGCGTTTAAATGACAGCATAGCTACAATCAATAAATCCAAAAGTAAGCATAAGCATCATTGCTTCAAATACTGTCATAAGGCATCTAAAAACCACACAAGGAGCAAAGCGTTCCGTTAACGAAGTGTGTCGCTTTTAAAGTCAGATGCTACCATAATCTATAATCTAGCATCTGACTTTAAACCGCGACAAAAGGAACGCTTTGCTGCGAAGCCATAAACTGTCGAGAACTCTACTTCAGAGCATAACTATCAACTCCTCCGCGGAGGAGTAAGTGATGAGCTAAGCGGAGCGTGCCACCTTTAAGTGGCGCTGCTTACATTAGATGATATTTCTGTAGCAGCGCCATTTAAAAAGTGGCTAGCTCATCATTTACTCCGAAGCCTGAACTTCTTCTTCATCAACGGATATAGAAACTTCACGCCAGCAGGTGTATACATATCCGTCACAATATGCGATAGGTAGGCAAGCATAGCTAGGACGCCAAGTCCATCTATGCTTAGCTGCGCCTCCAGCCCCAAGCCGATCCAGCCCCAGATTGGTACGACCCAAATCGTATGAGTCATACCGCGATGACTTAGCCATGGTGCAATAACGACAAAGAGCCCTAATCCCATTAGCCAGTACCAACCCTCTGTATACCCATAAAATCCTAAAATAATACCAGCTACGCTAACCAAGGCATCACGCCAAAAGCCGCGAGAAACGAGTAAGCCTAACAGTGTCAGTATCGTTGCGCCACCGACAGCCTGCCAAAGCCACGGTGGTCGAAATTGCTCTTGTGTAAAATAAAGAAAACCGAGAATAAGTAGTGCAGATAAGCCGATTACGATGCTGCTTGAGTGCAGGAAACGACTTAGCTTAGACAGCTTGCGTGTAAGCATGCTTGGTCCATCTAAATCAGCAGCTAATGCTGAAAATCCACCAACAGCTACAAAGCAGGCTAATGTATCTAGCTGACTGCCAGGAGCGTGAATAAAGCTATATGCGCCACCGAGTAACGCTCCTATGGCTAAATGTGTTTTACCGTTCATAATTCCTCCAATGCAATGTGGGTCTACAGGTGCTTATGATTAATTTGCTCGTTACGAATCATTTGTTCGAGCTTCTCTATTAAAATTGCGTCAAGGTCATCTGATTTTTGACCTTTCAACCAGCCCCAGCGTTTCTTTTCTTTTAGCAGCTTCAATAAATATTGTTTTTCTGCCAATGTAAACATGTTGACACCTCCTACTAATGGCATTGACGTCAATCAAGCCACATAAGTTTGATTGTAAAGGTAGCTCAAGTGAAATACAATCTTTCATTGAAAGATTGAGGGGTTAGAGCTAGAATAGAAGCAATGTGCATTTATTCAACAATAAAGAAATAAAGTAAAGGACTTGGAGAGGGATACGAAAATGTGGTTACTTTATGCATTGTTTGCCGCTATCGCATTTGGCGTCAGAGGAAGTCTATATCATTGGACGAGTACGCTCGGCTTAAATCGCAATCTTATGCTGTGCGGGGTATTTGTTTCTGGTGCGATTATCAATTTAGTAGCAACCATAGCTACTGGTGAGCAATGGAATACTGCATCGCTGATCGGTATTCAGATGGGGTTGTTTTCATTTGCTGCGAGTGCTTGTATGTATCAAGGCTTTGCCGTCGGTAAGCCGTCGTTAATTGCGATTCTTACAGCACTACCGCCTGTCGTTGTTGTGATCTTTGCTTATTTTGTATGGCAGGAAAAGCTTCATATGATGCAGTTTATCGCCTTTATTGTACTTGTATGCGGTATTTTAGTGATTCGATATTCTAATGATTTGTCGCTAAAAAATTTGCAAGGCGCACAATGGGGAATACTAACGATGCTGTTTTTTGCGGCAAATGACTTATCGACAAAATGGTCTACGATGGAAGGAGCTAATAAATTTCCGACCCTTACCAATATGTTTATAACGGGAGCATTATGCTTTGTATTGCTATGGTTCATTGATCATCGTAGAAAATTTAAAGGAGTTAGCAAAGTCAGTACGGGACGTACTTGGGGGATTGGACTATTAGTAGGGACAACGAATGCAATTGGTATGATCTTAAATATGTATGCATTCGGTTTAGGAGTTACCGGTCTTGTATCAGCAATCCTAGCGATTAACGTCGTTGTTATACTGCTATATACTCGGTTTATTGTAAAAACTCCGTTTACAAGGCTTGAGGTTGCAGGGATGTGCCTTGCCTTTGCTGGCGTTATTTTAATACACTTGTTTAAGTAAGTGAGAAGATGCTAATATGGAAAAAGAATATTTTAGAAGTGAAATATATAGATAATGCTAGGCATTAGGAGGAGACTTTCATGAGCAAGGATCTATCAACTGTAAGTGAAAACAAGCAATACGATCAAGAAGTTCTCGAAGTACGTCAACCGCAGTATGGTGCTGATCCTCAGTTTATCAACCGTTGGTCAACACGTGCGTTTGCTCCATATGAGCTTTCTAAGGAAGAGTTGTACAAGGTTTTAGAGGCAGGGCAATATGCTCCATCTGCAAACAATGTACAGCCGTGGCGTTTTTATATCGCGCAAACAGAGCAAGAAAAGAACCATTTCTTGTCCTTTATTTTACCCCGTAATGCTGAGTGGTGTAAAAATGCCTCTGCGTTAATTCTGCTTGCTTCAGATACGTTAAATGCAGAAGGTAAAGAGCATGGCAAGCATGCGTTTGATGCAGGTGCTGCATGGCAGGCAATTGCACTACAAGCGCATTTGCTTGGATTATCAACGCGTGCGATGGGTGGGTTTGATAGTGCAGCAGCTAGGGAGAAGCTAAACATACCACAGCAGCTTGTTCCGCAAATTGTTATTGCACTTGGTAAGCCTGGTAGCTTGGAGCAGCTAGATCCTTCATTCCATGAGCGCAATAAGCCAACTCCACGCAAATCACTGCAAGAGCTTATTATTCCTTATGAGATAAAGTAGGCAGAACTTTATGAGCATATTTCTGCATATTTTACTTACTAACGTAATGCCGATGTCAATTATGATTGCCATCGGCATTGTTCTGGAAAAAATCTTTCATCTAGATATTAAGACGCTCTCCAAGCTGAATTTTTATTTGTTTTCACCTGTGATGATTTTTAACCTGCTATATGAAACAGAGATCGCTGCTGAGTTAATTGGTAAGGTTATGCTATTTTTCTTCATTTTCATGGTTATCCAGTATGGTGTTGTCGAGATCGTCATTCGCCTGCGAGGTTATTCGCCATCGATGAAAAGTGCAATGCGTAATAGCGTATTATTTTATAATAGTGCCAATTACGGCATACCGCTTAATCAGCTGGCCTTTGCAGGTAATAAAGAGACGTTGGGTGTACAAATTTTAATTATGATGGTACAGTCGCTTATTCCTAATACATACGGGGTATACAGCGTCAATGCCCATAAGGTTAGCATGAAGCAGGTATGGAAAACGATTCTTGGGATGCCGGTGATCTATGCCATACCGCTTGCGTTTCTATTTCGAATATTTGAAGTGCCTATTCCTGCACCAATCCAAACTCCGATCAATTATGTGTATGATGCCTTTATTGGTACAGCATTGCTAACGTTAGGGGTGCAGCTTGGGCAGATGAACTGGAGAGTATCTCGAAACCTAGCTATTGATGTTGGAATTTCTGGAGCGCTTCGTCTTGTCGCTGGTCCATTACTAGCTTGGTTAGTCATTAGCATAATGGGAACGATGATGGAAATCGACAGACTGATCGCTGCGGCATTAATCGTATCCTCAGCAGTACCGACTTCATTAAGCAGTGTACTGCTCGCGGTAGAGTTTGATAACGAAAAGGAATTTGCTTCACAATCTGTCTTTATCTCGACATTACTTAGTATTTTTACAGTAACTGTTGTTATCTTCGCACTTAATATCAGTTAATAATACTTAGCTATTCAAGGGACAGGAACGTAATACATGATCCTGAACTTGAATAGCTTTTTTAATAAATTAGTGTGAAAAGTTAGTAGGTATGGTAGCATAGATACTAACGAAACTAATAAAGGGTGGATTCGATACGATGGATATTTCATTAAAAGGGAAAACCGCATTAATTACAGGTGCTACTGGTGATCTAGGAAGAGTAATGGCAGTAACGTTAGCAAAATGCGGTGCAAATATTGTTATTCATTATCATGGCAATCATGCCAAGGCGCTTGAGCTGCAGAAAGACTTACAGGGGCTAGGCGTACAGGCTATGACAGTTCGAGCAGATATTACGAAGCAAGAGCAGATTATGGAGATGCAGCAGCAAATCCAAGAGCAGCTGGGTGACGTACATATTGTGGTTGCCAACGCCGTGATTCAATATCAATGGACATCGGTGCTAGAGCAGTCACCAGAGGATTTTCAAAGTCAGTTTGATTCCTGTGTCATGCAAAGTGTCTACCTGGCTAAAGCATTTATTCCGCAAATGCAAGAGCGTGGCGAGGGACGATTTATCGGTATTAATACGGAGTGTTCGATGCAAAATGCACCAACGCAATCGGCTTATGTCGCAGGGAAGCGAGGCATGGACGGCGTCTATCGCGTGCTTGCGAAAGAGGTTGGGCAATACGGAATTACGGTCAATCAAGTTGCTCCAGGCTGGACGATAAGCGAGCGTGATCGCGAAGCGGGCACTGAAGTGAACGAGGGATATAGTGCTAGTGTGCCATTAAAGCGCCGCGGTACCGATCAGGAAATCGCTAATGTTGTAGCCTTCTTGGCTTCAGACCTATCGAGCTTTATTACAGGAGCATATATTCCCGTTAATGGCGGTAATGTAATGCCAGCGATTTAGGGGGATTAACAGCATGGCAAAGAAAGTAACGATGCAGCAAATTGCAAATTATTTAGGCGTATCGAAATTTGTTGTGTCTAAGGCATTGTCAGGCAAGGGAGGAGTTAGCGAAGCGACGAAGGAGCGGGTTATTGAAGCGGCAGCACAGCTCGGCTACTACTCACAGCGTTCAGTGAGCTCGCTTAGCGCAAGTAAGCCAGTCTCAGCTTCGCAAGTGCCTCAGCGACAGAGTGATAATAAGCAAACGGTGCTCGTCTTAATGCCGAATGTCCGCTTTCAAACGAAGGAGTCTCTCTATTGGGGAAGAATTATCGATGGCATTTCTGCTGAATTAGAGCGGAGAGGGATCGGAATGGTTATTCTCTCTGAACAAAACAGTGATTCTTTAACTCGTTTTATTAATCCTGAAGGAATACTAGGAATGATCGGAGTTGGTGAAATTAGCTCCTCCTGTATATTAGACCTTCAGCATATAGGAATAACGATGGTGCTTGTCGATCATGAGGACGAGCTATTGTCATTAGATAGTGTATTTGCAGATAATTATGAAGCGACCTTCCGCTTGACGAAGCAGCTGTTAAGTAGTGGTAGGAAGGATGTTGCGTTTGTAGGTAATATTCATTTCTCACGCAGCTTTTATGATCGATTCTTAGGATATCGTGCAGCGCTAGAGGGTTATAGCTTCAGGCAAGGTACTAGCTCAAGTGACAAGCACAATAAGTCAGTAGAAGAGTGGCTACACAAAGGTCTATTGAACTTGCAAGGCTTCGAAAATTCAGTGTATGAGAAGCAGATCGCGCAGTGGCTGGAAAGCTTATCTAAGCTGCCCGACGCCATGGTGTGCGCGAATGATGCGATTGCCTTAACAGCTCTAAGCGTTGTACAGAATCGTGGCATAGCTATACCTGAGCAGCTATCGATTACTGGCTTTGATAATATTGAGGATTCCTATATGAAGGGCTTCGCATTAACGACGGTGGATGTTCCGAAAGAGATGCTGGGTAAAAAAGCAGTGGAACGTCTGCTGGCACGCCTAGCGCAGCCAGACGAGCCGAAGATGAAGCTGCTTGTGAAGAGCGATATCATTTATCGGGAATCTACAACATTTTAATAGTAACCCTAACTTTAACAGGATGATTAACACGTAAAGTATGGTAGGCGAACAATAGCTTGCTGCACTCGCTCGTGCTTAATCATCCTGTTTTTGCTGTCACATATTAATCCAGCTTGCATATTTATAATACATTAACTAGATTGTAAGACAGCCTAGAGAAAGGGTGAGCAAGTTGATTGCTAGATTAATAATGAACATGAGAATTTCTTACAAGCTCATGATCTTAATTGCTTCGCTGCTATTTTTTAACCTAGTTCTCGGTATTTTAAGCTTGACCGCAATCTCGACCATCAATAACAATGCGAAGCATATGTACGACGAAAAAATGATGGGCAATGAGTATATTAGCCAGCTCATAACCGCTAACGTCATGATTGAAGTAGCTGAAATCGAGCGTATACTTGATCCAAACCTGGATCATGCTCCGATCTATGAGCAGGAAATTACATCTCAAATGATGCGTGCCAAGGAATTAGAAGGGCCCATTGAGGGAATTGCGATGAGTGAAGAAAGCACAGAGCATTATCATCACTATATTAATTTAACCAATGAGATTTTAGAGGAATATGAAGTGTTAATTGCTTTGCTAGAGCAAGGAAAACAAGAAGATGCATTTGCGTATTATATTGATAACTTAGCGATGCAGCGTGATGAGATTATTGAGGAATTGCGAGAGTTTAAGCAAATTAATTTGGAGGAAGCTGAGTATTATAATGTGCGAAACTCAGAAGCTGCAGAAGACAGCTCACGCAGAGTGCTCATTACATTATCGGTGCTAGTGTTGATCGGCGGAGTTGTCGGCTATTTAATATTGATCTCTATTAATAAACCATTTAATAGATTAATTGCAGATATGAAATCTGTGCAGGATGGGGACCTAACGGTAAGAAACAATTACAAATGGCAAAATGAGTTCGGTGCACTGTCAGCGAGCTTTAACAGCATGGTCAACTCCCTAAATGGGATCGCGCAAGGCATGTCGCAGCATTCCCAGCTCATTGCGGCTAGCTCAGAGCAACTGCTTGAATCAGCAGAGAAAACGAAGCAAAACTCCGATCATATCGCCTTCGACGTTCATGATATTTCGCAGCATGCGGCAACGGGCGTTATGCATGCTCAGGAATCCATGCGTGCGATGGAGGAGGTTGCTTCTGGCATTCAGCGAATTTCAGAATCGGCGACCAATGTGGCGGAACTGTCTAATGTAGCTAATGAACAGGCGCATGATGGTCAAGCACGAATGAATGCAGTCTCGGCGCAAATGAGCTCCATCTCACAAGGTGCAGAGCATACAAGCCAAGTCATTAAAGCATTCTCAAAGCAATCACAAGCGATCGGAGAATCTGTATCGTTAATACAGCAAATTTCTGAGCAGGTTCATCTATTGGCGCTGAACGCCTCAATCGAGGCCGCTCGTGCAGGGGAGCATGGAAGAGGCTTTGCTGTCGTGGCAAGCGAGGTGCGCAGTTTGGCCGATCATACGAAGCAGGCAACGAATCATATTAGAAAGCTTGTGGGGGATATTCAGCAGCAAGCTACCTCTGCCGAGGAAGTGGCGCAGCATACCAATGAAGAGATCAAGCAAGGCATTCAAGAAGTACAGATGACGTATGATTTATTCCAGAAGATTGTAGGGCTTATTCATACGATTCATGGACAGCTGCAAGAGGTATCCGCTTCGTCTCAGCAAATGTCGGCTAGCTCGCAGCAAGTAAGTGCGTCTCTAGCAGAAATGACTCTGCTGTCCGATGTGAACGCACAGCGTGCAAAGCAGGTTGCGGCAATTACAGAAGAACAGCAGCAAATTATGAATGAGGTAAAGGCAAATATTCAAAGCTTAACGGAGGTTGCTAACGAGCTGCAGCTAGAAGCGCAGCGCTTTACGACTCAATAACATAAAAACGAGCAGGTCCGCACAAGCTGCCACTAGGCGACAGTGCAGATGCTGCTCGTTTAGTTGTTTAGATGTCTGTTTGTGGATGCGTTGAAGTGTTAAGCTTTAACAATGTATAGTCGGCTAGTTTCTTCCCAAATATGACCTGGCTCAAGTGCGACAAGACCGATTTGCTCGGCAGGCAGCTTACTGTTCGGCGCATTAACAAGATTCAATTGTGGCTCTGGACAGAAGAACTTGCCTGAAGCATTGTTGTTCCAGATCATCCATTGCTTGTACTGTGTACCAACATCATAAATTAGCTTCAAGCCAAGACGGTTATCAGTAAGCTCCATCATGTTGCGACCGTTTTTCGTGCCGCTAGTATAATGGTTGTCCATTGGGCTCCAGTAAGGATTTAAGCCTGTTGTATTCATCTTCGCTTCTTCTTCAGTTAATGGCTGATAGTTGCCAGTTGGCAGCATACGCTCATTAAGCTCCCAGCGCTCTTTAATCGTCAACGTAAATGTGTAATCATCTTTGCTGCTTTCTGCTGAGAATGGCGCATTAATCGCTGTATGGAATGCAATTAAGCAAGGCATCGTATTGTCACCTTGGTTATGTACGGAAATATGCTGAAGCAGACCGTTATCGCTCAAGGAGTAGCGAAGCTTAATTGTAAATTGATGCGGTAAGTATTGATAAATGTCATGCTCTGGTGTAACGGTAATGCTGAAAATCGCATAGCTTTCGGATGCTGTTACATTATATTCATCAACATTCCACTTTGTAGTATGGAAGAAGCCGTGCAGATGGTTTCCAGTCGCTTCCTCGTTAACAGGAAATTGATAATCTACACCGTTAAAGCTGAATTTCCCGTCTTCGTAACGGTTCGGTGGGAATAGAACTGGGATACCGTACACACCTGGACTTTGACGGAAAGCATCCATTTCATCGCCAGCTGGTTCTCTAAGTATCGTTAATTTTCTTTCTAAATCTCGAAATGCGATGAGGTTAGCACCGACTGCAGGAATAACGGCAGCCTCGTAGTTACCCCATTGCAGCCAAACCGCTGCTTCATCATGAAATTGTGCTTCATAAGCCTTGCCTTGCGTTGTCATCTATCTTCCTCCTAAAACGATTCATAGATATAGCTAGTATAGAGCTTACTTTTAGCATATCAGCATTAAGAAAAACAAACAACCGCTAATCTTATGATCCATAAAATTAGCGGCTTCCGAGCATTATTGGGTATATTTCTAAATCGCAATCAACTGCTTTAGCTTCTGTTCTGTACGCTTGCCTACTGCTAGCATTTTTGGTTCATTGTGTCGGGAATCGAAATAAATGACACCTGAGATAATAGCCTTGATGCGAGACAAATTGATGTAGCACGAGGAACTCAGCGCATAGTAACCTTCTCTGCTTAGCAAAGACTTAAGCTCTGACGGAGAAAGCTGTACCTTACGATTATAGTTATGCGCGTGGAGGCTGACTAAGCCCTCTGTACCAACATTAAAGTAGAGAATTTCCTTCTCCAAATCAAAATCATCGTACATTGTGCGTTCATTTAGTGCAACACTCAACATTCGAATACCCCCCTTAGTATATGAATAACTGAAATGTTAGCGTTTACATTATACCATGGCATTGTTTAAATGAAAAGCCCTTACAGAAATGATTTTACGACGCTGGGCATGTGTGATATGATCATTTCGTAATAAATATTTTAGTTCTAAACAAATTGGAGAGAGAGACAATGGAGAGTAAAATAAGCACAGCCGCTGCACCAAAGCTGGCGACCAGCGCGTCCAGTAGTGCAGTAAAAAGCTTAACCGTTTATTCTATTTTATTTGCTGTTAGTGCTGTTCACATGTTAAATGACTCCATGCAAGTTGTTGTTTCAGCGCTATTTCCTGTTTTTAAAGATGCACTTAATTTAAGCTATGGTCAAATAGGCTGGATTGCCTTTACATTAAATATGACCTCATCCGTTATGCAGCCGATTGTTGGCTCTTGGTCTGATCGGAGGCCGATGCCATGGCTATTGCTTGGGGGTATGGCTTGTAGTATGGCTGGTATTGCTGGACTGGCATTTGCACCTAGCTTTTGGTTTATTCTGCTGTGTGTAATCGGGATTGGACTTGGCTCGGCAGTATTCCATCCTGAGGGCTCACGTGTTGTTTATTTGGCAGCGGGCAAAAAGCGTGGCTTAGCGCAGTCGATCTACCAGGTGGGTGGCAACTTTGGCTCGTCTCTAGCACCGCTCATGACGATATTTATTTTTGTTCCACTAGGGCAGCGAGGTGCGATATGGGGAACCTTGCTGGCAGCGACGGCAATTGTGATACTGCTCTATGTTGTACCGTGGTATAGTAAGCAGCTAGCCATTCAAGGTGCGCCGATTAAGAAAAAAGCAGTTTCAGGTGGAGCAAGCAGTATCCCTACTAAGGTTGTCTATATGGGAATTGGGATTCTATTAACCATTGTGTTTGCTCGTTCATGGTATAGTGCGGCAATCGGTAACTACTATCAGTTTTACGTACGTGACGCTTATGGCTTAACCGTACAGCAAGCACAAATTCCATTATACTTATTTATGATCTTTGGTGTCGTTGGTACTTTATTTGGCGGGATGCTTGCTGACCGAATCGGCAGAAAGACGATGATGATCATTTCTTTAGTAGGTTCGATTCCGTTAGCGTTATTGCTGCCGCATTTATCATTATTCTGGGTATATCCTATCGTTTCATTGCTTGGTTTAATCTTGCAATCAGGATTCTCAGTAAGTGTCGTGTACGCGCAAGAGATTATGCCTGGTAAGGTAGGAACGGTATCTGGCTTAATTACAGGCTTTGCCTTCGGTATGGGGGCGGTCGGTGCGGTTGCACTTGGTAGCTTAGCAGACTGGAAGTCGATGGAGTTTGTCATGATTGCAACTAGTCTATTGCCATTGATCGGATTACTGTCCTTCCTGTTACCTAAAGATCGTGAACGCTAATTAAATATTGTTAGATGCGATTAAATTTACTAAGAGACTAGGGAGTTTTCGTTAGAAGGCCTCCTAGTTTTTTTATTGCCATTTTATCTGTCATTGTGGAGAGCTAGTGCAAAATGAGTTAAGAAAATTGTCAAAGTTCATCCATATTTTTGTCCCCTGTATAGCTCAATATAGTCATGGCGTTATGGAACTGGACCACTATACTAGAAGCTAGCATAGAGAAAGTGGTGAAGCTGTGTTTAGGAAAGAAATGTGGATATCAGTCATCATGCTGCTGGCTTTGATTGTAAATGGCTGCAGTTCGAGCCCAACTCCCACTTATGATCCATCGAAATTAGATTTACCGCCAGCTGTCGAGGTCAAGCTAACCACGATTCCAGCTGAGCCGATTGCTGGTGAGCCAACGATCATTCGGGTTGCGGTAATGGATGAGAGGAAGCCTAGAGACGGAATGCGAATCGAGCTACGTAATAACGCTAGAGAAACAAGATTACATGAGGCAGAAGAAAAAGTAGTGAGTGGTCAGACTGTTTACGAAATTCAAGCGGTATTGGAGCAAAGTGGCGAAAACATCATCACGTATCATTTCAATGTAGATCATTATCATCTAATGAGCAGCTTTACGATCGAGGTGAAGGAGGATGGAGGCCGTTAAGTTTTATCGAGGCTGTAAGATTTTATTGTTAACCTGGCTGCTGATTGGCGTTAGCTTGTTAAGCTTTGGAACAGAGCATCTTCGAGTCGATGCTATGAAAGCTAATCGAGGTTACGGAGAACCAGCTCAATCCAATTTGTTTCGTAAAGCTAAAAGCTACACACCGATTCAGCCGCTAGTGGATGAGGTGCCTCCTCATGGAGTGCTGCTGCTTGAGGAAGGAGATTATGCTGGTCCATTACTAATTAATAAGCCAATGACAATAAGTGGTTTAGATGCGAAAAGTACAATCTACATAGCTGATGAGGATGGAACAATTGTCGTGCAAAGCGATGATGTGGAGCTATCCAATTTGCACATTGTAGATGAGCGTAAGCAGCCACAAGCAGCAGCCATTCGTGCGGAAGGCTATAGCAAAACCAAGCTTGCAGAATTGACCGTGCTTACGAGGGCAACTGCCATTGAGCTCATTGATGTGGAGCAAAGCAAGCTAGAAAACAATCAGATCGAATGGAATGGCGAAGTCTACAGTAAGGTAACTGACAGAGGCAATGGCATCTATGTGTATAACAGCAATGAGCTCGTTATAGAAAATAATACGATCAAGGCAATGTATGATGGCGTGTACGTGGAGAATAGTACGGCTCTCGGAATCAAAGGCAATAAAGTCACGGATTCTCGCTATGGATTTCACATGATGTATGCCTACCAGGTCGACATTGTTGAGAATGAAGGCAACGGCAATGTCACCGGCTTGATGATTATGACTTCAGAGCATGTAAATCTGCAGCATAATAAGCTATCAGGGCATCAAGCTAATGCGAACGCTTCAGCAATACTAATTTATGATGTGCTTGACGCTCAGCTTTACGGCAATGAGATACTCAACAATCGGATTGGGATTACTGTGGAGCGAAGTGAAGGGGCAGAGCTTTCGCACAATGAGCTAAGAAATAACTTTGTCGCTTTACAATTGCAACGAGCCGATAGCGTAGTGGTGGAGCAAAACGAATTTATCGGTAACGTAAGCAATGTTTGGGATGATGGCAGCTCGAAGCCGGATATACGGCATAATTACTGGGATACGCTACAGGGACTTGATATTGATGGTGATGGATTCAGTGAGCTGCCTTATAAGTCCTCTCCATTCTTTTTATCGTTAATTGAGCGCAGACCAAGCTTTCAGCTATTGTTTGGCACGACAGGAATAGACTTTATTGAAGAAATGTATCGGGGGGATTCTCACAGCTGGCTTAGCGATTCCGCTCCAAGCATGGGAGTGGCAGTGTCATCAGGTATTTTAGTTGGAGGCAAGCTTCAATGGGGAATGCTGCTTAGCTGGCTGCCCCTAACTGTCATAGCAATCTATTTAATTCGTATAATGAGGAGATATGAACAATGAAACAATGGAAATGGTTAAGTGCTTCGCTGCTGTTAGTGATATTAATTATGGCAGGCTGTGGAAAGGAAAAATATCCTCCCGTCGCAATTAATGAGGAAGTGGATCGTTGTGAAATATGCAATATGGCGATAAAAGACGATGCATATGCCACTCAAATTATTACGAAGGAAGGTCGCTCATTGAAATTTGATGATTTAGGCTGTCTCAATCAATGGCGCGTGGAAAATGGAACGGAGCAAATTGCTGCTACCTACGTGCGTGATTTCAATAGCTTGGAATGGGTGAAGTACGACAAAGCTTATTATGTATACGATGCTTCTATTAGTACGCCTATGGCTTACGGAATCTTATCCTTTGAAAATGAGGACGATGCTCAGAATTACATCCAGGAGCACGGCGTCGGTGAGCTATTTACAGCAGAGAAGCTAGCAACCCATTCCTGGGCCGTTAATAAAGAGAATATGGGATCGCATGCTCACGATGAAGGTCATTCGCATGAGCACGACATGGACACTGACATGAACTCAGACGTCGAAGCTCATCATGAGGAATTAGGACATGAGGCTGGAGCAGACAGCTTGAATGATGTAAGTAAGTCGCATTCAGAAACTTCTTTATAGGAGCTAGCAATGAATCATTTTATAACAATATTGAAGCGAGAGCTCAAGCTGGGCTTTCGCAATCCATGGTCGTATTCTTTTCTCACGTTGTTTATATTATTTATGCTTAGTCTGCTGCTTATTAGCGAGCAGGGATATACAGCAGGCTACTCCGGTGTAACAGGACTGCTTATGAATTTGACCTTATATTTACTGCCTCTTATTACGCTGATGCTAGGCTCCTTTACGCTAACTGGTGAAAAGGAGGACGGCAGCGCTGCGCTATTATTTACATATTCGCTTAGCGTAACAAGCTGGTTAGCTGGTAAATATGTAGGTCTGCTGATCGTATTATCACTGCTAACGACGATAAGCTATGGGGTAACAGGCGTGATTAGCAGCTTTAGTGCAAGTGGCTTTGCAGCCTCGACATATAGCTTATTGTTCCTGTTCGCGCTGCTGTTAATTATGACGTTTCTATCGATTGCGCTGTTAATAGGGGCGATATCACGTACGCGGTGGCAAGCATTAACGGTCGTAATTGGTATATGGTTTTTCCTTATTATTGGCTGGTCGCCGACGATGATCGCTTTACTTGGTCAGCTTCCTTACTTATGGATCAAGCCATTGCTAACGGTGCTAACAATGTGTAATCCTGCCGAATGGATTCGCATCTATATCATTACGACGCTTGGTGGTGGAACGATTATTGGACCGGAGTATTATCAATGGGTAGGATGGATTTCCCATCCTTCGGGACACATCGCTTTTATATTGCTGGTGGTGGGATATGTACTTGGCTTTCTAGCGCTTGCTGGCTTGGTATGGAGAAGGGGGAGACTGCGTGGTTAATTTGCATATAGAGGACATCGTCAAGGTCATTCATGGTAAAACGATCGTGGAACCATTCTCTTTATCTATCAACGAAGGGCAAATCGTAACGCTTTGCGGTGGTAATGGAGCAGGAAAAAGCAGCATCATCACAATGGTAGCGGGCATTAATCAGCCTAGCGGTGGCGCTATTAAACTAGGTGAGTATAGCCTGCAGCAGCATAGAGAGCAGTATTTGGCGAATATCGGGTATATGCCAGATGACTATCAGTTTACTGGAAGCTTTACTGCTTTTGAAATGCTTTCGTTTTGGGGCGAGCTGAAGCGACAGCCTGTTAGTGTAGTGCGTGAATTATTGGAGCTGGTCGGTTTGCAGCATACGGGAAAGAAAAAGGTGCAGCAATTTTCCAAAGGAATGCGTCAGCGGCTGCTGCTGGCACAGGCACTGTTAAGCAAGCCCTCGCTGCTATTGCTAGATGAGCCAACCAATGGGTTAGATCCTTACTGGATGAAGCAATTTGTCACAATAATCAACGCTGTCGCTAATGAGGGGACTAGTGTGTTGTTTTCTACCCATCAGCTTGGAGTAGCTGAAGCTGTAGCGGATCATATTATTTTGCTAGATCAGGGACAGGTTAAGTTATCCGCTAGCTATGGGCAAATTAAGCAGCAGTATGGTGAGCAAGGCTTACAGCGTGCATACGAAGCTATCTTCTGGGGAGATGGAACGTGTCAGAAGCTAGTGCCTTGAGAAGTCGACGTATTCTTTCCCTCGTGATTATTATGATAGCGATCACGATAGCTGCGGTTTATTTGTATCGAGATTATGAGGCTAAGGGGCAGAAAGCTTCAATTGTTAGAGCAGGCGATGACCTGCCTACTATTACGCTGAAGAATTTAGCAGGGGAATCAACAACGGTGCAAGAGATGAATGCTTCCTCGCCGATGCTCATTAATTTCTGGGCTAGCTGGTGCAAGCCATGCATTAATGAGCTTCCCTTGCTGAATGAAGCACAAGCCTTTGCTCCAGAGGTAACCTTTGTCGCGATCAATATGAAGGAGGGCTTGGACAAAATAGAGCCTCTAATCGAGCGCTATGACCTAACGATGATGGTGCTTCGCGATGAACATTTGAGCTGGAAGAAGGTGTTGGCGATGCAGGGCTATCCAGTAACTATTCTTGTAAATGGTGATGGCGTCATTCAACATATTCATACTGGAGCGTATACCTCGATAGAGGAGATTATTGGGCAAGCCAGTATGCTGACGCCAAGCAGCTAGGGCAGTGGAATTCATTGAATCGTATGACAGAAAAAAAGCAAGGCAGCGCAGCTCGTATGCTATGCCTTGCTTTTTGTAATACGGAAATAGGTTTGATCATTTCTACGTTCAATGTCGAAGGTCCAGCTCCAGCGCTGTGCTCGCTCTTGCACCATCGCTAAGCCGAATTGCTCCGTGCGAGAAAGCTCTTGCTCTGCGAAGCCAACACCATCGTCACGAACGCAGCAATACCATCCCTTTTCAGTGGGGAAAGCGTCGATCCATATATGCTCGGCTCTTGCATGCTTTTTAATGTTGTAAAGGCCCTCACGAATGGACAGTAGTAGATCAATGCGCTCCTTGAGAGATAGTAGCTCATCCTGCAGCTTCCAATTCAAGTGAATTTGAACATCCATTCTCATTTCAATATCTTCAATAAATTGTCCTAGCTGCTCCTTAAGCTCCAGACTTTGAACATTGATTGGTGAGCGCAAGCTCATAATGGCTTCTCGAACGTAGGCATTTGTCTGATGAACCTGTGTCTTGAGCTTATTATAATTCTCTTCGGACTGATTACGATGTGCCTGTTCAAGCTGTACATTTAGGAGAAAGAGGGATTGTGAGATACCATCATGCAGCTCAGAGGCGATATGCTCACGCTCTAATAATACGTCTTGCATCGCTTTAGCCTCTGTCAGCTCCTGTTGATTATGCTCCATAATCGAAAACAGCTTTGTTAAAAAGAGCATCGTTACAATAAACACAATAATTGGAGAAAGCAAGTTGCCTAGCTCCATTGAAATATAAGAAAGTAAAAATTCATGTCGAATATATTCCCATAATCCAATCGTTAGCGTTGGAATGATGAGAATTAGCCATTTGTTTAATTTGTAGGTCATCGTAACCTCCTATATCGAGTTTGTTGTAGTTACCGAACTTTATTTTGATCTACTCTTTGTGTATCATAACTTTTGTTTCTCAACGTGACTATTTCTCTCGTTCATGCACCCAACCGTGCTCGTAGGCGTAACGAGTGAGCTGAACTCTATTACTTACGTGCAGCTTTTGTAGTATATTTTTAAGATGATTTTTTACAGTGTGCTCGGATATTTCAAGCTGCTCGGCTATCTCGCGATTGACATATCCCTTGGCAACAAGTCTCAATATGTCCTGTTCACGTACAGTAAGTGGATGCTTATCACTTTCAGAGGCACGGCTAGCTGTGAACTCCTTTAGCATACGGAAAGCAAGCTCCTTCGTGACGGGGGCTTCGTCAAGCGCCACAGCGTGCAAATAATCTAGCCAAGCACTAGGCTGTAAATTTTTCAGCAAATAGCCCTGTGCTCCGTGCTTAATCGCTTCAAACAGATGGGTAATATCGTCAGATACAGTGACCATAATGATCTTAATATATGGAAACGTATTTTTCAGCTGTTTAGTAGCCTCTAGGCCGCCTATTCCTGGCATTTGAATATCCATTAGGATAAGGTCGGGCATATATAACTCCGTTAAAGCAATTGCTTCTTCACCAGAAGTACCCTCTGCTACAATAATAAAATGAGGGTCTTGTCCGATAATCGTTCTGATCCCTTCGCGGGCATGCTCATGGTCATCTATAATTAAAATGCGACATTTTGGTGTAGACATCGTAAGCTCCTTTCTTTCTGGACGGACATACTTCAATCATTATATCATCTCGTCGCGTAGCTCGAATGACTACAAAGAGCTATATCAATGAGAGATTGAGGACTGATACTAGGAAATATATCCAAATTAGGATATAGAAATTATTGGATGATTATGATATAGTATACATAACGAAGAAGCACTTCCCGACGAGGAGGTGCTTTTTTTATTAGTAATTCGTAGGGATTACATTGAGATAATAGGCTTAGCGAGGTATATGGAAGGTAGGCGAGAAATTCTTGAGAAAATGCTTGTCAATTTATTGGTCATATAGTTTGAACAACTATATCATCTTGAATACAAATCACTGAAATAGGGCAGCTACAAATAATATCGATAAAAAGGATTGAAAAGTCTTCGAAAGTTTTCAAAAGGTTACTATATGCTAGTCTTAATCATCAGCATTATTCTACTGCCACCACCTCTTATTTCTTGCTTCTATTGTTGAATCAATTCCTCAAACCCTGAGCTAGACATGATCCCAAACACATTCCATGAAAATAAGAACTCGTAAGGAGAGAGATGCAATGAAAAAAGGTTTAACTATTATACTGACTGTTATTCTATTATTCTCAATGCTTGGCACTGTATCCGCAGCTAGTACCGTACCGACATTTAAGGTAGATGGAAAATTACTTGTGACGCCTGATGGTGAGCCACAGCCGTACATCAATAAAGACAATCGCACGATGGGATCACTCAGATTAATCGCAGCTGCGCTGGGTGTAGAAAACAAATATATTCAGTGGGATCAAACCAAACAAATCGCTACGCTAACAAGAGGAAGCAACAAGGTTTCCGTTACTGTAGGGAAGAAGACCATTACCGTCAATGGCAAATCCGTCACGATGGATACAGTAGCTGAAATGAAACAAGGACGTGTGTTTATTCCAGCTCGCTTTATTGCTCAAGGATTAGGGGTAAAGATAAGCTTTGAAAGTGCAACAAATACGGTTAATTTTTTAACTGGTGCGAAGGTGGTTAACAATAACTTTGCGGATTATGGTCTTACACAAGTAAAGGAGCTACCGATTGCAATTTCAGCAGGAGGGTTAGAGGTTACGTATCATGAAGCGTTCCTGTATAAAACGGATTCGGCAGAAGCGTTAGCGCTTCATAAGAAATATGATTTTGTTGATTATAATTCAGCTAATCATATTTTATGGTTAAAGGTGACAATTACGAATAAATCAAGCAAAGAAATAGCGACGGACTATAGAGACTTGCAGTTGAAAATAGGTGGAGCGAATGCTTTTAGTGAAGCAATGTATCAAGGATTTTCGTCAGAAAAAGATTTTTTATATACATGGGCACTGCAACCAAATGAATCGATATCGGGATATGTCGTTCTAATGAAATATAATACTGCTCCAATAGATTTTATTTCATTTAAAACAATGCACAAAACTTATGTTACATCACATCGTATTGCTGAAAAGGTGAATTAATATGAACAAGCTTTACAAACTAATTTTAGCCTTTTGTATTTTAGTAAGTATGTTTCCTAGCTTTACCTTTGCAAATGGATCTTTAAAAAATGATTCAAAATTAATCGATGAAGTGAGTAACCAAGAACAGAAAACCATCTATATCAATTTCCCTAGTGATGCTTCTGAAATTGTACTTTCTAGCGTCAAAGTAAATGGGGGAATGAGTATTGTTTCTAAGGAAGTAGTTACTAGTAATGGAGTACGTCAATTAAAACTAGAAATAAGGGGAAAAAAGGTAACGATCCCTTCCAAAACAGTTAAGGGATATTCAACCGGTGACACAAGAGACTATTTTACAGCTAATCCTGGTAATGCCGTTTGCCGTTATGCTGACGGCTTGATGTGGCAAGTTAACACAAGAACAATCCCTGATTTTGGTGTTGATTTGATCGATTACCGAGGGAGTGGCAATGCACCTATAGAATTACCCGTTGGAATCATTCGTGAAGTCATGACCTATTCTAGTCCTGAACTTAATATTAGTGCAATCTATTTTCGTGATGATAATGGCGGCATTATTCAACGTAGTGCCATTAAGCCTGATTCGTTGCGTATAGAAAAAAATAGCTCTGATGTTACTAATATGAGAGTATCAGGAACTTCAAGAGGTGGTAGTATCGTATTACCAAAGGATTATGATCCAAAAAATCCGAAGATCGGAGTAAATTACAAGTTCTCAAGTACTTATATACCGTTGATGAAAACAATAACACCTAATGATTCTAAGTTTTTAACAGGACATGCGGGATGTTGGATGTATCCTGCAAACTATGAATATATCGTTACAGCGGATACGATACCGTATGACGAATATCAGTATAAAGGAACGGTTAATTTTGATTACATTCCTTTAGAAACTCCAACGATAAAAGGAAAATTAACCGCAGATCCAAAGAGTGTGAAGTATGTAGGCAATGATGTACAGGTTAAGCTTACACTTGAAGGGAAAGTTGAGAATATCGAGAAGCCTGGCGTGTTGAAGGAATATGTTTTAAACGTCAGATTAAAAGAAGGAACCATGATTTCTCCTGTTAATGATACGATTACTGCCAATGGAAAAACGACCGTCAAGCGAGATTATTATTACACCATCCCAAGATCCAAGTTGAGTAGTAGCAGCGTTCAAGATTTTACACAAGAATTTGTAGGGAGAGTAGAAGCATTTTGCAGTTCAGGCAGCTATATAGATTGTTCGAAATTAAACAGTGGGCCATTATACGATTCTACGTATGTGTATAAGGATGTTCCAACGCCTTCACTGAAAGGAACATTAACCGCAGATCCAATAAGTGCGAAATATGTAGGCAATGATATACAGGTTAAGCTTACGCTTGAAGGGGAAGTTATCAATATCGAGAGACCTGAAGTATTGAATAAATATGTTTTAAATGTAAGGCTAGAGGATGGAACCATGATTTCTCCTACTAACGATACCATTATCGCTAATGGGAACACTAAGGTGAAGCGAGAGTATAATTACACGATTCCAAAATCTAAACTTAGTAATACAAGTATTCTCGACTATACTGAAAAGTTTGCAGGAAGAGTGATTGCTTATTGTGATACGGGTACAAACATCGATTGTTCGCACTTGAATAGTGGCTTACTGGAAGCATCTACGTATGTCTATAAAAATAATCCAACATCAGCTCCAACCAGTGCGCCAACACCAACACCAACTAGCGCACCTCAGAAGTTACCTCCTGTCGCGGTAATCGATAGCATGTCTGAAGTGAGATTAGGAGATATCGTTGGTTTTTCTGGATTAGATTCGTTTGACCCCGACGGTACGATCGAAGGGTATCGTTGGCAATTGCCTGATGCTAAAGATGCTGACGTTGAGCTAGATACCTATGATATAAATAGCGGTGTTGTAATGGCTTGGTATGATACCCTTGGACTAAAAAAGGCGAAGCTGTACGTTAAGGACAATGATGGTATGCTCGGTGCTACTTATCATACGCTTACCGTTGTTGCACCTACGGTAGAAGCAAGAATCCAACAATCTGGTACGTTGAAAGAAAACCGAAAAGTAACGTTCACCGATGTCTCGGATTCACCTACGATGTACCCTGTAGATACGTCTAAAAACCAATGGAGTATTGAACCTGTAACGGAAGGAATAAGTCGATCTTCAATTAAATACAGCGGTAGCTTAAACGGTAAAAAAACGTTCGATGTGTTATTTAAGCAAGCAGGCGAATATGTGGTCACATTAACAGTTGTCAATATGGCTGGCTATACCGATACGACTAAGCGTGTATTTACTGTTAAGCCTGACGAAGCACCGATTGTAGACTTTGAATTTCAGCAAAAGATTTATCGAGATCCTGCAGATGGCAATATGGCTACATTTGAGCTAAGGGATAAGTCATATTCTATGGATGGTGATACCATAGCGAAACGTACCTGGTATGTTACCTATGATGCCAATAATGATGGCGTATTTGACGAAGCAAAAGTAACCTTCAACACAGGGAATAATGAGGTTGTAACCTATCGAGCAAATAAGGTAGGGAGGTATGCATTCTATCTACAGGCACAAGAAGAGTTTGGACAGCCAACCATTGCAGCCTTTGTTACTGCTGATGATCGCAGACTTACGCAATCATGGGTAGGAACGGATAAAAAGCCAAACAATGTAGGCGAGGTCTTAAACTTAGCTCCGACGGTAGACTTTGAGCTGAAGGAGAGTAAAAAGAAAGTCGATGTCATTGTCGATGTAGGAAACACTTCTTATACAGAGGATCAAATCCGCAGCATGGTCAATGAGCAGCTCCGACCTACCCTAAATGAGAATGGGCTAGATTATACCATTCATATTGAAAAATCGAATGAGGGTGCCACAAAGCAATACTACATTAAATATGTATCAAGTAATGAGCAGCAATTGTGGCAATATGATGTGTTAACAGGAACAAAAAGTTATATTCGTACAATATCATCGATGAGTCGTGTAAGTTCTGCTGTTTACGATCCTACATCCGAAATGGTGTTTGCATTTGCGTCAGGAACAGACCTACAATTATTTGCTATTCCTATAAACCCGACTAAGCCGCATTATAACTTAATTAGAGCTGATAAATTTGTTATCACAAAAGATGGGTATCTTCTCATTTATGTTGGTGAAAATAGCAATTTTGCGTACAGGAATAGAATAATAGCAGTCAAAACAACAGATATTGCGAATGGTAGCTATAATTTTACTAATAATAGGTCGTATACTTCAGAACTTAAAAATTTTAGTGTGATGGCAAATGGAGAGGTGATGATTGATTCAGGAGCAACCTACGGTCATAGAAGCTATCCTGATGCTGAATATAACCTAAACGTTTTAAGGTATGTAACCAATGCAGGTCCATATTACTATAAAGAAGTCGAAACAAGAACTACAAGAACGGTTGCCAGTTCATATGCTTTTTACGATTCAGGTATATATATGCCTGAAACGAATGAATATATTGTAATGCAGGCTGATTTTTGGACAAGCAGCCGTATAGATCGATTTAATACAGTGATTGTGAATGGGGATACCGGGCAGATTCGAATGTTTGATCAAAATCCTAATACTGCTAGTACAAGTACAGCGAATGTTTATCGATTGCAAGGAAATGAGATTCTGTACAAGGATTATAAGAATAAAATGTACTATTATCCCGATTATCGTATTGAAGAACGTGTACTCCTTTCTTCAATAGGAAGTAATATAAGAAGTAATATAGGTCAGTATGTCTTTTACACGGCAACCAATTCATTGAAGATGTACAATGTCTATACGGGAGAAGACATGGTTATTGAATCAACGAATTATTCGGGATATGCTAGTTACCCCGTATGGTATGAAGCTAAAACACGCTACATGACACAAGTTATTGACGAAGTACCATTACGTTCGGATGCTGACAAATACTATATTCGCATTGACGATCAGCAAATACCGCACTTAGAAGATAGTAGGAACGTGGCAAAAACGGTAAAGGAATTTCAAGATAAAAATATAGAGTTTTTAACGATTGGCAATGCTGCTAGTCAAGCAACAACAAGTCGTGTTCAATCTTCTTTATCAAATGGTCAAGTCTTCGATGTTAATCAAATTCAAACCTCACTCCAAAAAATAGGTAAGTATATCGCTGAACGTAAAGAAGTCGATCTGCATGTATTAGTGGCTCAAAGTGGTCAAACCGATAGTGCAATGAAAGCATCAGTGCAGCAGCTGGTCACGGATCTTAAAGCGAGCAACATCTATGTCACACCACATTATCATTACGGAACATCAAGTAGCATGCTTCAGGAAATGTACGATAAAATCAAGTGGAATGAAGAGAAAAACCAATATGTGTTATTCTTACAAACCGCATCGATGAGTGAGTTGTCGAATCCTGCATATTTAGAAGGAGCAGCCCTTACGTTACTTACTAACTATGCTCATTACTTCCAAATTGGTAGTAGTGCCAATCGAAGTATTGCAGAGTCGCTTATCCAACTTAATGAGCAAAAAGGAAGGTTTTATGCCGGTACAAGCTATAGCACTTACTATAACGGTATGAAACAAGTCATTATCGATACGGCGTTGCAGAGTCCGAAACGAATCAAGGACGTGCTTGTGCTTGAGCATGATCCAGTCACAAATGAATATAGCGCGGAGTTCGATGTCAATCTGTTCTACGATGACGCAGAAGGGGATCGTAAACGAGCAGAGCGCTTCAAAACAACGCATGATCCAACGATCTACGAGAATCATACAGGAGTAATGGATGGCACAGGGCAGTATATGAATACATTAACGACACGTTTTACTAAGGTTGGATTGTATGAAATGACGATGCAAGCGCAGGATGAACCGCTAGCTGATTCACGCTTCAGCAATAATTGGTTGTGGAGTAAGGATAGCTTATCGATGCTGCGGTTATATGTTCATCGTGAGCCTGTAGCCAAGTTTAAGGCAATCGTGCAGCCGAACAAAAGCGTATCTATCACGGACTATTCCTATGACTTGGACCGAAATTCTAGGTTGAATCGCGGTATCGTGGAATGGGAATGGAAATGGAAGAAGATCACGGATCTAGAATGGACAACAGGGCAGCTTACGACGGTCGATGGGGTTAGCGATTATTTCATTAGCTTGCGCGTAAAGGATCTTGATGGGGCATGGAGTAAGGAAAGTATACAGCTCCTATCGAATAGTGGAGAGAATCAACCACCAGTCGCCTTATTTAGTATCACTCCTGCAAGTGTATCGCATCGAGCAAGTGCTACGATTTCCGACCTAAGCTATGATCCAGATGGGAATGCTCTAATTAAGCGAGAATGGATAGCAACGAAGGATGGACAAACGATATGGAATAGCACGACACAGCCGACGAAGCAAGGCCTGCAAAATGCAGCAACTGCAAGTGCGATTTCTCATCTTGGCTCATACCAGGTGCAATTGCGTGTGACGGATGTACACGGTGCCCTATCCGATTGGCATACCGAATGGATGGAAGTGTTGAATTATCCACCCGTTGCTAATTTTGAAGATGTACCAGAAACGTACCGAGATAGTCTTAATATGTTGGTGAACACTACCGTTGCGCCAGATGCTGACGGTGATCCCGTAAGCTATACATGGTCACTGCTGTATAAGAATAATACCTATGGTCTAGGCACTAGTAAGAATCCAAGCATTATGATTAGAAATATAGGATTAGGTAAAGCAGCCGTTGGTGAGTGGCAAATTCGACTTGTTGCGAGTGATCCTTATGGAGCCAGCAGCATGTTAACGAAAACATTCAATGTCGTCAATCGTCCACCAGTTGCCGTCATTAGTAGTGCACCAACCTCTGGTTATGTCGATGAAAGCTATAGCTTTACTTCAGCTGACACAGATCCAGATAGTGAAGATGTGAGCAGCCTGCAGTCCATATGGAGATTAACTAGCCCAACTGGTAAAGTGAAAATGTTCTACAGTAAGAATATATCGAATATGACCTTTAGCGAGAAAGGGATCTATCAATTAGAACATTGGGCTGAAGACCAGCTTGGTGCGCTCAGTGAAATTGTCACAGCGAACATCACTATAATGAACAAGCTACCGATCGCAGACTTTTCACGTAGCCCAATTACGACCTATCGAGGCGTAGATATTGAATTTAAGAGTTTAGGCATGGATCCAGATGGCTGGCTGGAAGGGTTTCGTTATGAGCTACTACGACCTGGTGATACACCGTTGACATTGAGTACCAATGAAGAATTTACGCGTTCGTTCAGTTCACTTGGTACCTTCGATATTCGTCATACGGTCACGGACAATGATGGAGCTTCAGATTACATCACGAAAAAGATTTATATAGTCAATCGAGCACCTCAAGCGCAAGTGGTCGTTCCAAGTGGAAGCTCAGCGCAGACAGCGACACAGTTTAATACGCTAACACCAACGATTACATGGACAATGAATGATGCCGATGGAGATCAGCAGGTGCAATATCAGCTGCAATTGAAATCTGAAAACGGCACAGTGCTTCGTACCACAGCGATTACGACAACGAGCAATCAACAATATACCTTGCCTAATGGATGGATAACCGACGGTCCAATTTATCGGGTAAGTGTACGTGTATTTGATGGTTATGATTGGAGTAATGATGCCCCAGACAGATATTTCTACGTGCAATTAAACCAACCGCCAGAAGCAGGCTTTACGTATTCGCCAACTGTATTGTACGAGGGAGATACACTTCAGTTCAGTCACAATGTAAGTGATCCAGATCAAGATACGTTAAATGTTCGTTATGAGGTAACAATGCCTAATGGAGCAAAGAGCTACTATCCAAGCGTCAGCACCTCGTATACGTTAACAAGTAATCAGTATAAACGTTCAGCTTTCCTAGTAGATAATTTACAACCAGGAAAGTACAACATTACTCAGACGGTAAGTGATGGTAAGGCTTCGCCAGTTACATTTACACAAACCGTAACTGTCGCTCCTCTATCTATAGCAGGGCAAGTAAGTCACACAGAACTATGGGAAGGTTATCGCCAAACCTACAATGCTTCTTTGCCAACAGGTAGTAATGAGCGCTGGGAAGCTCATCAATTTTATAGTGGTGAACGATTGATATTGGCTGCTGACACCACGCTTTCGCATGAAGCTTCGGCTGAAACTGATACGTACGCAGTTACCGTAATCGCTACACTGAACACGACAGGCAGCACAGTAAATCTTAGCTATGAAGGAGATAATCGATGGGGAGGAAGTATGTGGGAAGCGGGCTTTAGCGAGCTAGTTAAAGGTAAGCATAGTCTTGTATTCCAGGTTACTTATTCTAATGGGGTTATTAAGCAGCATATGGCTGAAATTGAGATCATAGGTAAAGCTTCGCATTGGGTTCAAGTACAGCGCTGGAAGTAACAAGTTTATCAGCAGCACTCAAAAGCAGGAGATCGTCCAAGCCGCAAAGCATTTGGTCGATCTCCTGCAACTTTAACTCACTATTCAACCAGTTTTAATCCGATCGCAGCACCTAGCACCATAGCGATGGCGATGATTCGTAATGCCGTTTTCTTTTCACCGAATAAGACGATACTTACAATTGCTCCGCCCGATGCGCCAATTCCAGTCCAAACAGCATAAGCGGTGCTCATTGGGATCGTCAGCATTGCATAGGACAGCAGGGTAAAGCTACCTGTAAATGCAGCGACTAATGCTAGAAAGTTTTTAAGATTACTCTTTTGCAAATAGCGGTTAATCATATACACGCCCAATATTTCAAAGCAGCCGGCAACGACTAAGCTAAGCCAATTCATTTAGTTGTCCCCCTTGTCGGTTTGTTGTTGAGCTTCATGCTTATTCTGTTGCTGTTGCTCAGAATCGATTTCCGATGGCGTTACTGCTAATGGTTTGGGATTTTCTTGATCATTGGTTTGCATTTTTAGAATGATAACGCCGACTAGCAGTAAGGCAAGCAGTGCTAATTTTGCAGGCTTCATTTCTGCGTTGAAAATTAGCATTTCCGCTACGACAGTTCCAGCTGTTCCAAGTCCAACAAAAACGGCATAAACCGTTCCGACAGGAATCGTTTTACCCGCTGCAATCATCAAATAAAAGCTAACAAAAATTGCGATTAGTGTACCAATCCACTCTAACGGTGTTTGTGCATGCTTCATGCCAATTACCCAGCTTACTTCAAAGCATGCTGCGACGATGACCATCATCCAAGCTTTATTCATAATCCTTCACTCCTCTATCCAAATGAATTTGCATAACGTTCCCCGAAGTTCCTCTATAACACAAAGAAACCCGAGAGAAAGCTACGCGATGTAGCAATTTCTCCCGGGTTTTTATCCCTCCGTGAAGCTGTTTATCGTAACAGCCGCTTTCTCTCGGACCAGTCCATTGGAACAATGCGGAACCCTAGAAAGCTAATAGTTGAAATTATATACTAATTACCCTTATTGTCAACCGTTCTATTGAAAGTATCTATACAACTGACTCATTGTTATAGTGCTTTATACTGTTCAAAAAATGTATTGATCGCATAATATGCTGCACCACGAACTGCAGAATGCTCTTGTAGCTCTGCAAATAGAATCTGCAGCTGCTCGCTATGAAAGGATAGGGCTCGACTTCGAATCGTTTGCTCTAGCGATGGTAATATCCATTGAGCAGCACGGCTCATTCGATTGCCGATCATCACGCTATCTGGGTTAAGTGTATTAATAATATTGGCGATTCCAATACCTAGAAAGTAGCCGATTTTGTGGAATAGCTTCAACACATCTGCATTGTTCTGCTCTGCTGCAGCAATGAGCTCATCTAGACCATCGAATCCTAGAGCCTCCGCTTCTTCAAGCAGTGCTTTTTCTGAAGCATATAGCTCCCAGCAGCCTAAATTGCCACAAGTGCATTGCTTGCCATCGAAGGCAATGGAGAGATGACCAAGCTCGCCTGAGAATCCAGCTGTTCCTCGATATAACTCCTTGTCCAATATCATACCCGAACCTATTCCATAACCAACACTTAAATAGACAAGGTTACGAATCCCTTGACCTGCACCGTATTTCTGCTCACCTTGAGCGCCAGCGTTAGCTTCATTATCAATGATTACTGGCATTTGATAGCGTTCATAGAGCATTTGCTGTAGCGGGACTTCACGCCAATTCATATTTGGGGCAAAGAGAATAGTCCCTGATTGATCTACGATTCCAGGTGCTCCAACACCGATACCAACGATGCCGTACGTGCTTTGAGAAGCATGTGCCATTAGCACGTCTATATGCGTGGTTAATTTATCAAAGGCAAATTCTTGTTGCTGCTGTTTTAGCCGTTCATATCGCTCACTAACAATATTTCCGTTCAGATCAACTAAAACGCTTCGAATATAGTTAACCCCAAGATCAATACCAATTGCGTGACCAGCCTTTTCATTAAAGAGCAGCAATACTGGCTTGCGTCCACCACTAGATTCTCCAGGTCCGATTTCGAGCACCAAATTGCTTTCGATTAAATCGTTCACTAGACTTGAAACAGTAGCTTTGTTTAAACCAGTAAGCTCGGAAATTCGTGCGCGAGAAACAGGGGAGTGTTTTCTTATATGGCTTAGCACAATATAAGAGTTCATTTTTTTGACTAAAGCAAGATCTCCTGTTGGTTTGGCTTTCAAGAAAGTTCCTCCGTCCACATTTAGGTAATAGTTACATTATACCATATACATGACTTGGTTTAATAAATAAATTAAGTTGAGATTGCTTAATCGGTCCACAGGTTAAGAAAAATCCTTGAAACAACTATATTATAAAGGTGTCTTTATGAATTCTTCACTAATAACGAGCTCAAAATAAAAATTAATCACATAAACTAAGTTTGTTTAATAGACAAACAAAGTAGAGTGTGATATTCTGATATCAATAATATAAAGCGATTTCATTCAAATTTAAGGAGGAATTATTCTCATGGTTCATTTTACAGATTTCTCGAAAATTCAATTTGAAGGTAAAGGTTCAAGCAATCCATATGCGTTTAAGCATTATGATCCAGCTCAAGTGGTATTCGGTAAAACAATGGAGGAGCATCTTCGTTTTGCGGTTGCTTACTGGCATACATTTAATGCCAACGGTACAGATCCGTTCGGCGCTGGAACAATGATTCGTTCTTGGGACAAATTCGATGGCTTGGATCGCGCTAAAGCACGCGTAGAAGCTAATTTCGAGTTTATGGAAAAGCTAAACATTCCTTTCTATTGCTTCCACGATGTAGATATCGCTCCTGAAGGTGCGACATTGCAGGAGTTCTTCAAAAATCTTGACGTCATCGTAGCAATGCTGAAAGACTATCAAAAATCTACTGGTAAAAAGCTATTGTGGAATACGGCTAACAATTTCACCAATCCTCGTTATGTACACGGTGCAGCAACTGCAGCAAATATTGATGCTTATGCATATGCAGCAGCACAAGTGAAAAAGGGCTTGGAGATCGGTAAAGAGCTCGGTGGCGAAAACTATGTATTCTGGGGCGGCCGCGAGGGCTACGAATCACTTATTAATACAGATATGAAACTTGAACAGGATAATCTTGCTCGTTTCTACCATATGGCAGTAGACTATGCGAAGGAAATTGGGTTTGACGCACAATTCCTAATCGAGCCTAAGCCGAAGGAGCCTACAAGCCATCAATATGATTTTGATGCAGCTACAACGATTTCTTTCCTTAAAACATACGGCTTAGAAAATCACTTCAAGCTAAATCTTGAAGCAAACCATGCAACACTAGCTGGTCATACATTTGAGCATGAAATTCGTGTTGCAGCGATTAATGGCATGCTTGGTTCTCTTGATGCGAACCAAGGCAATATGCTGCTTGGCTGGGATACAGACGAATTCCCAACAGATCTTTACGCAACAACACTTACTATGTACGAAGTGCTTAAAGCAGGTGGCCTAGGTCGTGGCGGTGTTAACTTCGACGCAAAAGTACGTCGTTCTTCCTTTGAAATGAACGATCTTGCACTTGGACATATTGCAGGTATGGACAGCTACGCATGGGGACTAAAAGCAGCTGCAAAACTAATCGAGGAGAAAGTCTTCGACAGCGTGATTGAAGATAAATATGCAACCTTCAAAGAAGGACTAGGTGCTGACGTCGTTGCTGGCAAAGCAACACTAAAAGACCTAGAGGCTTATGCATTAACAAATCCAGTAGCTCGCAACAAATCTGGCCGTATCGAAAACTTGCGTCTACGTCTAAGCGAAGTTATCTTCAGTGTATAAGCGGTAAATAGTAAGAAAACTAGCTAAAATTAAGCTCACAAATAAACCAACACAGCTCGTCCTAGTGACGAGCTGTCGTTAGATATAAGTATATAACCAGCGAGGGAATAGCTAGCGCACTCATCTTCGAGTACTCTAGACGGCGAAGCTCAGCTACGAAAATGCACCGCAAGCATAGCTACAAAAAACGCAACCAGCGGAGGACTAGTTAGCTCTGGAAAACGGCAGTGGGTCGCCTTTAGAGCTGATGCTAACCTTAATAACCAATATAGAGCATCAGCTTTAAAAAGCGACTGCAAGAGCTAACTAATCCGGAGCGATGAGCTAACAAGTGCGTAGCGAAGCTAAAGCATTTAAAGCGTCCAAGCGCTACCCTAAAGACAAGGCAACTAGCTATTCCCGAGCCCCCAAGGAGGATACAATTCATGAGCTATGTCATTGGCGTTGACCTCGGAACGAGCGCCGTAAAAACATTACTGATTGATCGCAGCGGCAAGATCGTCGCCGAAGCGACACGCAGCTACCCATTGTTCCACGACCATCCAGGCTGGAGCGAGCAGAACCCTGAGGACTGGGTTACGGCAACCATCGAAGCGCTGCAAGAAGTAGCTTCGGCCGATGGTGTGGATGCAGCATCCATCGAAGGAATAAGCTTCTCAGGTCAAATGCACGGTTTAGTGCTGCTTAATGAGAACGGAGACGTCGTGCGCCCAGCCATTCTTTGGAATGATACACGGACAACTGAGCAATGCCGTGAGATCGAAAACGTACTTGGAGAGACGCTATTAAAGGTAACTCGTAACCCAGCCTTAGAAGGCTTTACACTGCCGAAAATACTATGGGTGCGTCAGCATGAGCAGGAGCTGTTCAATCAAGCATCAATTTTCCTATTGCCGAAGGATTATGTCCGATATCGCTTAACGGGCGAGCTGCATATGGACTACTCAGACGCGGCAGGCACATTGCTGCTTGATGTAGCCGGCAAGACATGGAGCCAAGAGGTGCTGTCAGCATTCCAGCTAGCAGAGAACTTCTGCCCACCATTAGTAGAATCCCATGACTTAGTTGGCACATTGCTTCCAGCAATCGCACAGGCTACAGGACTTTCAACGTCTACCAAGGTGTTTGCAGGCGGTGCAGATAACGCATGTGGAGCAATAGGTGCGGGTATTCTTTCTGAGGGACTGACACTTAGCAGCATCGGTACCTCCGGCGTTATTTTATCCTATGAGAATGACAAGTCGAAGGATTTCGGGGGCAAGGTGCATTTCTTCAATCATGGTAAGCAGGATGCTTATTATGCGATGGGAGTTACGCTGGCAGCAGGCTATTCGCTTAGCTGGTTTAAGAAAACATTTGCAAGTAACGAATCGTACGATGAGCTGTTAGCAGGAGTCGACAATATAAAGCCTGGCTCTAACGGTTTGTTATTTACGCCGTATCTTGTTGGCGAACGTACACCACATCCAGATGCGAATATTAGAGCAAGCTTTATTGGTGTCGATGGAACGCATGAGCGAATTCATTTTGCACGTGCAGTAATGGAAGGAATTACATTTAGCTTAAATGAATCGGTGGATATGTTCCGACAGGTTGGTAAAACCGTTGATAAAGTCGTCTCTATTGGCGGAGGAGCGAAAAATCCAGTATGGCTGCAAATGCAAGCAGATATTTTCAATGCAGCCGTAGTCTCGCTAGAAAATGAGCAGGGACCAGGCTTAGGCGCTGCGATGCTAGCGGCTTATGGCTGCGGCTGGTTTGATAGCCTAGAGGCATGCGCAGGACAATTTGTGAAGCATGGGGACAGCTACGAGCCGAACCCGCAGGCTGTAGAGGTTTATGCTGACCTATTTAAAGTATACCAGCAGGTTTATCACCAAACGAAGGAACTCAATCAACAGCTAATACCTTTCCGCGGGTAATCTAGCAAGTACAGCAAAACAGATAAATGTATAGACAGCTTCTTACAATACACATACTAAGCTGGTAAGGCGTAGCAGTTTGCTACATCCAACTTTGTGTAGACGTAAGGAGCTGTTGTTATGAGTAATCCCGTTGCGCTTGTCTTTGAATTTACGAATAGCCAAAGCGCGGATCAAGCATTTTCACTACTACAAGAATTGGGATATGACCCTGCGATGCACTCACCGACCTCGCTGCACATCCATGTAATCAATGAAGACCTAACCTCTGCTTTAGAAATCGTTCAAGCACATGGTGGGACGCTGGTGGATCAAGCGACTTTACAGGACAAGCTGCTTGCCAATACAGCCTACAGTATTGATGCGGTTACGATTCCTGCACATTTAGTCAATGAGGATTGGGTTGAGAACGAGGAACTGCCGGGGATTGGCGATGTTTCATCCTTTACTGCAAGAGACTGACAAGTCGCACCACAAGCAAAAGCCACTACAGGCCTACATTAACGATGTAATAATCGCTAGTGTGTACCAATAGTGGCTTTTGCTTTTTATTAGAAATTGCTGCTTATTGCAACGCTATTTAATTAATAATCATACTGCAAGCTTTCCGCAGCATCTCTTCCAGCATTATAGCCCGTTGAAAATGCAGCAGTAATGTTGTACCCACCAGTGTAGCCGTGAATATCAAGAATTTCCCCACAGAAGTACAGTCCGCTCATAAACTTAGATTCCATCGTACTCGGGTTAATTTCCTTTAAATTCACTCCACCGCCAGTAACAAATGCCTCCTCAATCGACTGTGAGCCATGAATACGAATCGGAAATGCTTTAATCAGCTTCGCTAGTTCTAACCATTCTTCCTTCGGAATATGATCGAAGGTAAGCTCCTCAGACAGCTTTGCCTTACGCATAAGTAGTGGAATTAGTCGTTCAGGCACATAGCCCTTCAATACGTTGCGCACGAGCTTTTTCGGCTCCTGCTGACATAAGAGAAAGGTTTCATCATACACGGTCTGCACATTGACATCAGGCTTCAGATCCGCAGTAAGCATGATCGGCGTTCCCGTACTTTTCTTTAATTCCTTTACGACAAATTGACTGCATCGTAAAACGATAGGTCCCGATATTCCGAAATGCGTAAAGATCATATCACCACGATGCGAGATAAGCTTTTTACCCTTTAAGCTCCAGACGGAAAGCTCAACATCACGCAGCGATAGCCCTTGCAGCTCCTTATCGGCAATATAATGCTCGCGAGAGGTGAGCGGAACCTCAGTAGGAAACAGCTCAACAATGCTATGTCCAGCCTCCTCAGCCCAAGCGTAGCCATCCCCAGTAGAGCCAGTATGCGGCACAGATTTTCCGCCAACAGCGACGATCACCTTTCGGCAATAGTATTGCACGCCGCTTTTTAGCTTTACACCTTTCACAGCTCCATCTTCATAAATGACATGAGCAACTGGGCTGTTTACGAGGATTTGTACGCCCAGTGCTTTAACCTTACCGACGAGCGCATCAACAACCGATTTTGCTTTATTGGAGACAGGGAACATTCTGCCGTTATCCTCTTCCTTTAAAGCAATGCCTAGCGATTCAAAAAATGTGATAATGTCGTAATTGCTAAATGTTGATAATGAGCTATATAGAAATTTACCGTTACCAGGAATGTTCTTAATAAGCTCATCAATCTCTTTATTATTCGTTACGTTGCAGCGCCCGCCACCAGAGATGCCAAGCTTACGACCGAGCTTATCGCCTTTATCAATAAGTAGGACGTTGGCGCCATGCTGCCCAGCTGCTACTGCCGCCATAAGTCCAGCTGAGCCAGCGCCGATTATAATAATGTCGTAGTTCATATTTTTACGATACCTCTTTAATGGACAATTCCGAATGGAATAGATTTTGTAATAGCCTACACGTTCATTGGCTTTTCTTATTAGATAGTAGCATATTTTCAATTAATTATTAAGTGATGCGACCGTGGTGTCTGTTTGTGTTGCGTAGTTTCATACAGGAACGGTATAATAAATACAATCTAAAGATAAAGGGAGTGTTATGGATGTCCATGTCATTTGAAAGATATATGATGGATATGATTCAGCCAATGCGTGATGAATTGACAAGCATCGGTATTCAAGAGCTACGTACACCAGAAGAGGTAGAAGAAAACCTACCGACTGCGAAAGGCACTGCGCTTGTTGTAATTAACTCTGTGTGTGGTTGTGCTGCTGGACAATGCCGTCCTGGTGTTGCTCATGCATTGCAGCACGAAGTTGTGCCTGATCATTTATTTACTGTTTTCGCTGGACAGGATAAAGAGGCTACTGCTAAAGCTCGTGAATATTTTGCTCCATACCCACCGTCTTCTCCTTCAATTGCGCTAATGAAGGATGGAGAGCTAGTATACTTTATTGAACGTCATAGCATTGAGAATCGTTCAGCTGCGGATATTGCTGCCGATCTAACAAGTGCTTTTGACAAGTTTTGCAAATAATAATGACTACATTACAACAGCAAATTATTGAGCGACTTGGAGTTCAGCCTAGCATTGATCCTGCAGCGGAAATTCGTAAGCGCGTAGATTTCTTAAAGCAATATGTTCTTGATGCGAAGAGCACTGGCTTGCTTATTGCGATTAGCGGTGGCGTAGATAGTGCTGTCGCAACTGGTCTATGTAAGCTGGCAACTGATGAGCTGACCAAAGAGACTGGTAAGTCATATATGACTCTTGGTGTATTTCAGCCATACGGTGAGCAAGCAGATATTGCTGATAGCTATGCAGTGGCTAAGGCGTTCGCTCTAGAGCATACAGTGGAAACGAATATCGAGGAGGCAGTCGATGAGATTGCCCTTGAAACCGAGCATGCCTTAAGGGGCATTGGTCGTTCGCAGCATCTTAGCCGTGGCGGTAAAGGGAATGTTAAGGCGCGTACTCGTATGGTAGTACAATACGCATTGGCGTTCGAGCTTAACTTGATCGTCGTTGGTACAGATCACGCTTCTGAAGCGATCACAGGCTTCTATACGAAGTGGGGAGACGGAGCGGTTGATGTTACACCACTAAGCACATTGAATAAGCGACAAGTGAAGCTAATCGGTGCTGAGCTTGGCGTGCCAGAGTCTGTATTGACTAAAGCACCAACTGCTGGTTTATGGGAAGGTCAAACGGACGAAACGGAACTAGGTATATCGTACGAACATAATAGTGATTACTTGGAAGGAAAGGAAATTCCTGACGAGATTCGCGAAAAATTGGAACGACAATACGTAAAAACCGAGCACAAACGCTCACCAATTCCTGGAATTTAACCAAAAAAAACCTATCGTGATGACAGTTACGATAGGTTTTTGTTATCTTATGAGTAATTTCACATTCCATGTATAATACTGAAAGTAATTATGCTATAATTTCTACTAATAAATCAGAATATTATGGGGTGAAAGAGGAGGAATATGCATGGAGCGTCAGAGAACTATCGGCGTCTTAACTCCTTTTCTAGGCGGAAATTACTACACAGACATAATCCAAAGTATACATAATATCGCTAAACAATTTAACGTTAGCCTCATTATTATTCGTACAGGCGGAAAATATTACGATGTGCCCATTGCCATGAACGTAGTGGATGGTTGGCTTGTCATAAATCATGCCGTAGAGGATCATTTTCTTAAGCAGCTTGAGGAACGTTATCATAAACCGATAGTTGCTGTTTCCAAAGACCTACGAAAGCTCAAGATGAATGGGGGCATGGTCGTAGTAGACAATGAACGTGCTGCTTATGAAGCTGTTCGTCATCTATACGATCACGGTCATCGCAAGATTGGTTATATTGGTTCCTTATCCAACGAGAGCATGTATGAGCGGTATAAAGGTTATATCGCTGCAATGCATGATTTAGGACTGTCAGTGCAGTCAAGTTTTGTCTATAACGATGCCGATATGACGGTGTTCGGTGGGAAGCAGATTGCAGAGCAAATCATCGCTCAACGTTTTCCGATTACTGCAGCTTTGTCCTGTACAGATACGTGCGCCTTCGGCATCATTGAAAAAATGTTAGAAGCCGGATATGAGGTACCACAGCATTTAGCACTAGTTGGCTTCGATAATTCATACACTGCTCGACATTCAATTGTACCTATTACAAGTATAGAGCAAAATATTGATCAATTATTATTCGTAGCTATTGAGCGATTATTGCTCAGAATGGATGACGTTCAATCGTTTAGTATGGATGTATTACCTTGTGACTTGGTCATTCGTCAGTCTTGTGGCTGTGGTGCCCTGGAAACAACAGGACATGAACAAGCTGATGCTGCACAGTGTGTAAGCCATATGAATGCGTTACGTCCAGAGGGTAATAATCATTTTGAATATAACCGCGATATTTCACATTATCAATTTAAGCATGTGCGAGACCTGTCAGTGCTTCTAGAGGGCTACTTTAACTGGGGAGCATTGATGCAGCAGCAGGGCTATAATTATATGAAAGAGCCTCGGCTTAATGTAAGTGAGTATTTTAATTTTACAACAAGCAACAATGAACTTAAGCATCTAGTGGTAAAACAATACGAAGCTTTACAAGATAACCCACCTATTTATTCTTCCAATAACGATTCGGCGCACAATGAGATTGTGTATGTTATCCCTTATCGTTTATCTCAAAACAATTGGAGCTTACTAGCATTTGGTACATCCTTCAAGAAAACGTTAACACGCAGTGCGGAGTATATGCGTATTGTTCATCTCATTGATATTATTGCAAACAGCTTTGATCGTTTAGCGTTACTTAACGAAGCAGGGCATCTAAAAAAGAAGCATCAGGATCTTAAGGAACGTTATGAAGTGTTTAGTCGTTTGACGGATGACATATTGTTTGAGCTAGATTTCGATAAACGAAAGGTATGGTTTAATCGCAAGATCAAATTAAACGAGGTCGATTCGCAGCTGCTTGGACTAGAGCAAATTGTCCATGAAGATGATATTCCAAGACTTCGTAAACATTTTTATGATCATTTCCGTGATAATAAGCCGTTTTATACCGAACTTAGAGTCAAAGATGTTGGTGATATCTATTACTTAGCAAATGTGAGTGCCGAAAGCACGCGAGATCGAATGGGCAATATACATAAGCTAATCGGTACAGTTCGCGATGCAGCTAAAGATGTTGTCATTGATGAAACTGAAAAGCCGTATGGAGTTGTTAATCGTCGTCGTTTTTATGAAGCAATTGAATCCGTCATTCAAGGTGGAGCAGTTCAGTTCGCATTGTGTGTGCTCGATATTGATAATTTTAAGCTTATTAATGATCTGTATGGGCATCATGTTGGCGATGATATTATCGATCGGCTATCGCAAGTGCTTGTAAGTAATATTAAGGGGCATGATCATATTTCGCGTTTTGGTGGAGACGAATTCGTCATTTTGTACCATTACGATAATATCGAGGAAGTCGATGAGTTCGCATCTAGATTATCACAGGAAATCTCTTATCATTCCAACGAAGTAAATCCAGATATTAATTTGTCAGTTAGTATCGGCATTAGCTTCTATCCAAGTGATGGGAACGAATACGATGATTTATTGAAAAAAGCGGATTTAGCGCTATATCAAGTTAAGCATAATGGTAAAAATAACTACATGAAGTTCGAGCCGAATATGGTGAATTTCCAGCAAAACAAACGCAAAATGGAAAAGATATTGCGAGATGCGTTAGTGAACGAGCGCTTCCAGCTCCTTTATCAGCCACAGGTATATGCGACGAATAAACGGTTCTACGGTGTTGAGGTTTTACTTCGCTTAAGGATGGAGAATGGAACGATTCTTACACCGGACAAATTTATCCCGGTAGCAGAGTCGGTTGGACTTATTGTGCCGATTGGTGCATGGGTGCTGCGTGCTGCTTGTGAGCAAGGTGTGAAGTGGATTAAGCAAGGCTTCGAGCCTATTAAAATTTCAATTAATATTTCTGGGCTACAATTGAAATCGATTCAATTTTTGTCTAGCGTAAAAAATATATTAGAAGAAACAGGAATGAATCCTGCTAATTTAACCTTTGAAATTACAGAGTCAACGATTATCGATCAATCCTATACCGTGTTGCATACGATTGAGGAAATTCGTAAGCTGGGCATTTCCGTGGCGATCGATGATTTTGGGATTAGTTACTCATCTCTGTCTGTATTGAAAAATTTTCCGATTGAGATCTTAAAAATAGATAAGAGCTTTGTACGTGAAATGGTATCTGACGATAAAGGCTACAAAATCGTAAATGCGATAATAAATATTGCGAAAAGTCTTGATATGCGTATTGTGGCAGAAGGTGTCGAAGATAGCACTCAGCTGGAACTGCTAGATGAGCTGGGATGTCAGTATATTCAAGGGTTTTTCATTAGTAAGCCTGTCAGTGAGCAGGTTGTTACTCAATTTATCCCACAACGTCTGCAGCATAATCACACACATTTTATTGAAGATGTGAAAGCAAGAAAGGACTAGGCGGATGATAATTGGTATTGGCCATGATATCACCTCGATTGAGCGTGTAGAAAAAATACTAGCCAATCAGGCTGGTAATAGGTTTTTACAACGGATTTTTAGCAATGTGGAATTAGAAGCTGCTAGCGGAGTTGGCAGGAATCGCCGTGCAGAATATGTTGCAGGCAGATTTGCAGCTAAAGAAGCGGTTAGCAAAGCTTTTGGCTGTGGAATTGGACATCAATTAGGATTTCATGATATTACAATTACGAAGCTACCCTCTGGACAACCTATTTGTAAGCTAAGTGATGAGGGGCTTCACAATCTTGGTCTGACTAAGCGTAACATTATGATCCATCTATCCATTACTCATGAAAGCAAGCTTGCATCGGCATATGTCATCGTTGAGGATCTAGATAGCTACGCTCGACGAGAGATGAATAAGGAATAAAAAAGACGAGTGAGTTTCTACTGTGATAGTAGGTACTTACTCGTCTTTTTTATATAGTGGAGATATTGTCGTAATATAGGCTACTCCTGCTTCGCCAGCCATACAGCGAGACGATCTATTTCCTCTTCTGACAATCGCTCTGAGAAAGCAGGCATTGTCTCACCACCACCCGAGATTTTGGCTGCGATCTCCTCTTGGCTTAGACGCGTATATACTTGCTGCAGATTGGTTGCATCTCCCATTTTCCCTGATAAATCAGTAGCATGACAGCGAATACAGTTTCCTTTATAGAGGCTTGCGACGTCGCTCGGAGCCTGCTTTAATGACACGTTATTACTTTTGCTACCACAACCAGCCAGCAGCGCAATCGTAACGATTAATAAAAAGAGAATTGTACGGCGTTTCATCGTAACCACCCCCACGGTATAAGTCATGTTATAATAGTAAGGCAATTATCACTATTATAGATGACTAATGCGTAATATCAAGCTCTATTAAAGGCGGTTAATAAATATGACACAATTAAGCTTGGAGCAGAAAAAGCAATGGTACGGAGAAAATCTGCTTCAGTGGTATCACCATATAAAGCGTGATTTGCCATGGCGTGAAAATCATGACCCATATCGCATCTGGGTTTCTGAGATCATGCTTCAGCAAACAAGAGTAGATACAGTCATTCCTTATTTCAATCAATTTATTAGCAAATTTCCGACCGTAAAGCATTTGGCTGAGGCGCCTGAAGAGGAAGTGCTCAAATGCTGGGAAGGGCTAGGCTATTATTCACGCGCACGGAATTTACAAGCTGGTGCGAAGATGGTTATGGAGCTGCACAACGGTCAAATTCCTAATACAAAGGATGAGGTTGCAGCGCTTAAAGGAGTAGGGCCTTATACATGTGGGGCTATTATGAGCATTGCCTATAACAAGCCAATACCTGCTGTAGATGGTAATGTAATGAGAGTTATCTCTCGTTTCTTTGCGCTAGAGGACGACATTGCCAAGGCTTCTACACGTGTTAAGCTAGAGCATTTAGTAGAAGGCATGATTCCCGAAGGCGAGGCGAGATATTTCAATCAAGCGTTAATGGAGCTAGGCGCATTAATTTGCACGCCTAAAAATCCTAACTGCTTGCTTTGCCCGGTGATGGACAATTGCGCTGCTAGACTGGAAGGCAGAGAGCATGAGCTGCCAATCAAGTCTAAAGCGAAAAAGGCTCGAGTAGAATATAGAGTTGCCGCGATAATTGAAGGGAGCGGTGAGCATGCTGGGAAGGTTTTAGTTCGTCAGCGCCCCGCACAAGGTCTGCTCGCAGGAATGTGGGAGCTGCCGCATTTACTTGTAGGTGAGGAGCAGGAGAAGTTATTCCAGCAAGCCGTTAAGGAGCAGCCAGAGCTAGGGCGAATGCTAGCCGAAGAAGTGCACACGAGACATCACCTGCTTATTAAGCCGAAGCTATGGTTCTGCGATCAAGATCATATCTTTAGTCATATTCGCTGGAATATGCGGTTTTATATCGCGGAAAATGATCCTGATGGTGCTGCTAGCCTCAGTCAATCGCAGGTTGGCACACATGCCGAAGCCATACTTGAAGATGGGCTAATTGAAGGTAATGCTAGTGATAGAAGCAGTGTTACAACGGCTGTTAGCATCGACGCTGATCCCTTAGTTGCCGAACAAGGCGTGAGCTATCAAGCTGATACTAGTTCAGAAGAACAGCAGCAGGAGGAGATTCGTTTTATCGATGAGCAAGACATGGAGAGTTTGCCATTTCCCAATCTGTTCTTAAAAATATTACAGCAATATTGGCAGGCCAAATTGAAAGGAGAAATATAAGTTGAACAACCCAATGCTACAGGAGCTATTAAATCATAAAATTATTGCGATTCTGCGCGGAGTAGAGCCTAGTTACTCATTACCTCTTGGACAGGCGATTATCGATGGCGGAATTAAATTTATGGAAATTACAATGAATACGGCTGGAGCCGAGACAATGATTACGGAATGGAGAAAGAATTTCGCCGATCAAGCCTATGTTGGAGCTGGCACCGTTATTGATTTAGAGCATGCGAAGCGGGCAATTGCTGCTGGCGCACAGTTTCTCATTTCACCAAATTTGGATGTTGAGGCGATTAAATATGCACAACAGCATAATATCCCGATGTGGCCGGGCGTCATGACACCGACGGAAATTATTGCGGCAATGAAAGCGGGGGTTGATGCCGTTAAGCTATTCCCGATGGCATCATTAGGCGTCAATTACTTACGAGAAATTCGTGGTCCGATTGATCAATTTCCGATCATTGCAACAGGCGGAGTTAAGCTAGATAATATCCGAGATTACTTTGCAGCAGGTGCGAATGCCGTTGGCATGGGCGGTAAGCTAGTAGATTTGCAGCTGGCGCGTGAAGGAAAATTTGATGAAATAACGGCATGTATTAAGCAATATATTGAAGCGATTTCTGATCTATAACGTATATCTATAAAATAATAGTAGATAATAGAGAGATAAAGCTATTGGAGGGCTTACGCTCTTGAGGATACTTTTCAGTAGATGAAAAGTTAAAGGAGGACAGCTATGAGAAAATTATTTGGGATTGTCATCTTAGGCGTGCTCATTTACTTTTCCTATCAATGGCTGCAGCAAAACAATGGGGAGACTAAACCTGCTATTATCGATACTATTACAAACTCAATTGAAGACATCGTGCAAGCAGGCGGAACAATGCTGAAAGAGGAACTGGACAGTATTGAACAACGACTTGCCGAGGAAGCTGTAGCAGAGGGAGAGCAATCAGCTGTGCAGGCTGGAAATAGTAGTGTAGCAAATGGCAGTGTCAAAACTGGAGAAAATAATGAGGTAGACGTACCTTCAAAGCTAACGACTGATGATGAACAAGGTATCGTCCAGTTTCTAGCCAATGAATTGGATAAACGAAAGGCCGTGATGACCTTTCGTGTGGAAGGCTCCTACCGTAAGGTTTCTGATGAGCTGGCCAATTGGCTAAAGCAAGCGCTGGAGATTAATGAATATGCACGATATGCGATGTCATCGTACAGCTATACCGTTAGCAAAAAGCTGCTAGACAATGAAGTTGAGCTGAAGGTGAATTTCCGCGAAGATAAAGCAATGAGTGATTACGTGCAAAAGACTGCTAAGTCCGTTATTAATGAGCTGAACCTATCGCAGTATAGCAAGGAGCAGCAGGTTAAGCTTATCCATGATTGGATTGTCACTCATGTGCAATATGATCAAGGCTTGACGCGCTATACGGCATATGAAGCATTGACTGAAGGGCTAGCGGTATGTCAGGGCTATGCGATGCTTGGTTATATGTTTTATAGCGAAGCAGGCTTCGATGTTAGAATAGTAGAAGGCACTGCGAAGGGGCAAGAGCATGCTTGGAATATGATTCTGCTCAACGACACTTGGTATCAGCTTGATCTAACTTGGGATGATCCAATTGGTCAGGGTGAGGATGAGGTGAGCTATCGTTACTACTTAGTCAGTGATGAAGAGCTAGCTAAGGATCATGTGTGGAAGGGGAATTATCCTGTTGCCCATGTGAGCTATAAGCAAACGTTGCTTGCAGCAGCGAAAGAGATGGACCCAGCTTCTCAGCAATATGAGCAGCTGCAGCATTTGCGAGAAGAGCTAGGCTTTCATTGGTACGATGAGCAGCTACAAATTAACTCCTACGATAAGCTACAGGCATTATTAAAAGAGACTGTGGCGAATCGAGAGAAGCAAATTCAGTTCGTATATCGTAATGGTGCTGCGGCAGAAGCCGATATCGCTAAGGCGCTTCGCTCGTTAAAGACAGCACTTTCCTATCAGATGAGCTATTACGAATTAAGTGATCAAGGTGAGATGGCCATTACATTAACGATTTCCTACTAGGCGGCTTGACAATTGGAACAAACTGCACAACAATTTAGTAATGAACCCAGTAAATAAGGTGGGAAGACAATGGAGGCTAAGGATCATAGCTTTTTAAGCCAAGAGACGGTAGAGAATGTAGCGCAAATATTTAAAGCACTGTCTGATCCGACCAGAATTAAAATATTATATTTGCTGTCGCAGGAGGAATGCTCGGTCAATCATATTGCTGAGCTACTGGAGATGTCGCAGTCGGCTGTGTCGCATCAGCTTAGTTTTCTGCGAATGCTACGACTAGTAAAAAGTCGACGTGAGGGAACGGCAATGATCTATTCCTGCGATGACAGTCACGTAATCTCACTGCTGACACAAGCGATTAATCACAGTGAGCATTAGTTGTAAGCTGACAATAAAGAAATAATCATCATGAAAAAAGAGCTCAATCGTCGCCCTAAGGGGCGTCGAGAGCTCTTTTTATGTTGTAGCTAGTAATGGATTGTTCATCAGCTAACCGTTTTATTGCTTGTCCTTCTGGCGAGCAGCGGTCATTTGTTGCCATACAGTACCAGCAGCTTCCTCACCACGTTCGATGCGTTCAATGGCAATTTTCGCTTGTAGCTGAATTTCAAATTCTGGATCATCGGCTGCTATTTTAAGTGCGTCTAATGCAGTCTCGTCGCCTACCTCATATAAGAAGCGGGCAGCTCTCCATCGTACAAGCTTATTTTTGTCGGAAAGAGCTTTAATCATCGGTCCGATCGCTTCCGGATTACCAAGGTCGGACAATGTATCACCTGCCGTACGGCGCACAGAAGGTGAAGCATCCTCAAGTGCTTGATATAGCAACGGCATCGCTTCTGCTGAACGTAAATCGCCTAGGAAAATTACGGCAAGTCTGCGAACAGAAGCATTGCTATCTTGCAGCGCTTTCTCAAGTACTTCGATTGCAGCATCATCTAGTACATAGCGTTCTAATGCAGCATAACGAGTTTTCCAGTCCTCAGAGGTAAATTGCTCAAGCACTGCTTGTCCGTTAAGTGGTTCTGGACGAACAACCTCTGGCGTGGTAGCAACATTTGTTCCTAAAGCAAGTGATGCGGCAATTAACTCATCTAGTCTTGAATCGGTATAAATCGCATCAAGCTCCTGCACGATTTCGTTGGCGATATCTTCTGGAGCGCCATAGCGTACACCAAACTCCTCAAGCTTGCGCTCCCGGATCATGGTAGAGCCAGCCGCTTTAGTTACGGCATCAATAAATTTTTGTGGCAAAGCAGCTCTTGTTTCTCCATCAATCGTGCGCACACGCACTTGAAGCGGAATTCCGCGGAACATTTGAACAAGCACCTGCGCTTCCCCATAGCTTGAGCCAGATTGCCCAACGCCCGCTACGAGATCTTGCTCCGCTTGCAAAATGGTACGGGCCTCAGCCAATATGCTCGCCCAATCTGCACCAGGCTTACGATCAAGCGCGATAAAATCAGCGGTATGGAATAAGCCCTTCACACCAGCAATGGATAACAGACTGCGATAAGGCTCAGCCGTTGTAGCTGCCTCCTTGACCGTATAAGTTAAGCGGCGGCCACGTGGTAAAGCTTCATCTAGGTTAAGCTTCATTGAGTTGGGGCTGGGGGTGGGTTCTATCGATAGTAATCTCATATATAATACCTCCTATAGATGTTGTTTAAAACATTCGGCTTTGATTACGATGTATTGCGTTGTAGCTTATTCGACGTCGAATATGGAACGCTACCGAACCTTCCGATGCTCACGTACATAAAAACGTACGCTGCGCTTCTCAGTTTCTAGTATCGTCCCATCTTCTCGGTACTGAAAGCCAAATGTTTTAAACTTCATTGGAATAGGTTGTTTAAAACATCTGGCTTTGATTACGATGTGTTGTGCTGTAGCTTATTCGACGTCGAATATGAGGTTCAACCGAAAACTCCGGTGCTCACGTAGGTCTATCTACGCTGCGCTCCTCGTTTTCTAGTTTCACCTCATCTTCTTGGTACTGAAAGCCAAATGTTTTAAACTTCATTGGAATGGGTTGTTTAAAACATTCGACTTTGATTACGATGTAATGCGCTGTAGCTTATTCGACTTTAATTATAATGTAATCCGTTGTAGTTTATTCAATAGTAATATCTAGTTGCTTTCAGCCGAAGCCCTCTCTTAAGCTTATCAGTTATTTTAAAAATATCAAAATGATCGTGTATGTTAAAGGATTTTTTCGCCGATTATGTAACAAGAATGTCATTTTTTCGTTGGAAACGGGAGTTTTCTATTGCAGACTATGCTATAATAGTCGGGTAATGAGTATGTAGAGAAGGACGGGATTACGTAATGATTAGTACAAGTGGCATCACGTTGCGTTTTGGCAAACGTGCGCTCTTTGAAGATGTTAATATTAAGTTCACTCCAGGCAACTGTTACGGTCTAATTGGCGCTAACGGTGCGGGGAAGTCAACGTTCCTTAAAATATTGTCTGGTGAAGTTGAACCATCACAAGGTGAAGTTCATATTACACCTGGTGAACGCTTTGCAGTTTTGAAGCAGAACCATTATGAATATGATGAGTTTAGCGTAATCGAAACTGTAATTATGGGTCACAAAAAGCTTTATGATGTTATGAAGGAAAAAGACGCTTTGTATGCAAAAGCAGACTTCACGGATGAAGATGGTATGCGTGCAGGTGAGCTAGAGGCTGAATTTGCTGATATGAATGGCTGGGAAGCAGAAGCAGAAGCGGCTGAAATGCTTAACGGTCTAGGTATTGGTCCAGATTTGCATGATAAGAAAATGGCTGAGCTTGACGGTAATGAAAAGGTCCGTGTCTTGCTAGCACAAGCATTGTTCGGTTCTCCGCAAATCTTGCTACTGGATGAGCCTACCAACCATCTTGATATCGAATCAATTCGTTGGTTAGAGAACTTTCTTGCCGATTATGAAGGAACGGTTATTGTAGTATCCCATGACCGTCATTTCTTGAATACGGTTTGTACGCATATTGCCGACATTGATTTTGGTAAAATTCAAATGTATGTCGGTAACTATGATTTCTGGTATGAGTCCAGTCAGCTTGCATTGCAGCTAATGCGCTCTGAGAACAAGCGTAAAGAAGATAAAGTTAAAGAGCTACAAGCATTTATTCAACGCTTTAGTGCGAATAAATCGAAATCCAAGCAAGCGACTTCTCGTAAGAAGCTATTGGATAAAATTACGCTTGATGATATTCGTCCATCGAATCGTAAATATCCGTTCATTCAATTTAAAGGTGAGCGTGAAGCAGGTAAGCAATTGCTGCTTACAGAAGGCTTGACGATTTCAGTTGACGGCGAAGTTGTTATCAATAACTTGACAATAGCTCTGAACAAAGGCGACAAAATTGCGTTTGTTGGACCGAACGGTTTGCCGAAAACAGCATTTTTTGAAACAATCGCAGGCGAGCGTGAACAAGATTCCGGCACATATTCTTGGGGAATTACAACAACTCGTTCTTATTTCCCGAAAGACAACTCCAAGTACTTTGATGGCGTTGATCTTAATCTTGTGGAATGGCTTCGCCAATATTCTAAAGATCCAGATGAAACATTCCTACGTGGCTTCTTAGGACGTATGCTGTTCTCAGGCGACGAAGCTTTGAAAAAAGCAAGCGTATTGTCTGGGGGAGAAAAAGTACGTTGTATGCTATCTAAAATGATGCTTGAAGGCGCAAACGTCTTTATTTTAGATGAGCCAACGAACCACTTGGATCTAGAATCCATCACTGCATTGAACAATGGTTTGATTGAAACTGATTGCACAATTCTGTTCACATCCCATGACCATCAATTTGTTCAAACTGTCGCAAACCGCATCATCGAGTTTACACCAAACGGTGTAATTGACCGCTTGATGACTTATGATGAGTACCTTGAAAGCAGTGAAATTAAAGCATTGCGTGAAAAAATGTACGACGGTGTGCTTGAGTCATAAAACCAATTAATTGGTGTAGCAGCATGTTGAAGCTTACGCAGTAAGCGTCTCTCTGCTATATCCTATGTACAATAATAAAAGCTTCTAAACTCTGAGTTGGCTAAGCCGCCCTCAATGAGTTTAGAAGCTTTTTTATTTCAAGCAACCAACAATAGATTTTCAGCGACTACAGCGATTAGCTGGCTTGCTCCGCTTTCCGCTCGCTATTATTTTTCTCCATCCGCCAAACAATAACGATAAAGACGATGATCGTAATAAGTACTATGATTGCATTGTATAAAAACACATCTCGTAAACCGAAATTCGCAATTGCTACGCCACCAGCCATGCTACCGATGATACGAGCTACCCCAAGATTCAGCAAGCCATTAAAGGTTTGCCCACTCGCCTTCAATTCCTTAGGAATTTCACGATTAATATAGGTTGCCATCGTCACCGTCAATACAATAAACATGGCCCCATGTAGAAGCTGGACTGGCAGTGCCCAGATCGGCGCAGTAATCCAATAAAACAACAACCACCGCAATAATGTTGCTATTGCAGCTCCAATCAACACCACAGGTATGGAAATGCGTTTGAAGATTTTATCTGCAAACAGCAGAAAAGGAACCTCTGCTAATGACGAAATAACCATCGACCAGCCGAGTAAGCTGCTGCTTCCACCCATATCTCGGAAGTAAATTGGGAAGAATGAATAATAGAAGCCCAACGTGATTTGCAAAACAAAATTAAAGCCTAGAAAAACCATTAATTTTCTGTTCTTAAACATGATCGATATCGATAGCTTATTCCCTTTGCTCTGATGTCCAGCGACTTTGGGAAAAGATAAGACGAGTAGGAAGCAGATAGCCATAATGGCCGCATAGATCGGAAACATGGAGTTAAGCTGCCGTTCAGCAATAATTCCAAATGCAAAGCTCATAATTGCAAAGCCAAATGTTCCACCCATGCGAATATGACTAAAGCTGCCGACACGCAATCGATCGATTGTCTCTAACGTAATCGTATCGCTTATGGCAAATATGGAGGTTTGGAATAATGTAAAGATACAGACTAACAGCAGTACATAGCTAAAATTGACTGACAGCGGGTAGAGCAGCATCGCAATAGCGCTACCGCTAATTAACAATAATAAAATCATATTTTTCGTTTTTGAACGATCGCTGAGCGCACCCCATAGCGGCTGAGCTAGCATTGCAACAAAAGGACCTAAGCTTAAAATTGTCCCGATTTGCATGGAAGAAAAGCCGATGTCATCAAAATATAACGGTAAGAATGTGTTATAGATGGCGTGCGCTGCATAGATAAAAACATAAAATAGAAAGAAACGTTTTAATGTAGTATTCATGGTTTTTTAGCTCCCAAATAAAATATGTACGAACCAAGTATAGCGGATGATCTAATGGAATGATAGCTTTAGTTCAATGAAAATAAATTGCCCTTGTTCAATTTTTTTAGCGTGCTTCATAAGTTGTTGACAAGTCCATAAAGTATCGCATTAGACCAACACTGTTTCTGTAGACCCACACTATGTTTATCGGGTATGATAGGTCAAGTGAATTTTGCTGGTAAGACTAGGAGGTTTTTAAACTGACACAGTATGAAGAAATTAAAAAAGGGGAAAAGGGTGCTTGGATAAGCATCGCGGCTTATTTGGTGCTTTCCTCAATCAAACTATGGATCGGGTACACGTTTCTGTCGGGAGCGTTAGTTGCCGATGGTTATAATAACTTAACAGATATTATTGCCTCCATTGCCGTATTAATTGGCTTAAAAATATCGCAAAAGCCACCTGATGTCGATCACCCGTACGGACATTTTAGAGCAGAGACGATTGCTGCCCTTATCGCTTCGTTTATTATGGCTACTGTAGGACTACAAGTCATTATGAATACAGGACGTACTTTGCTTGGCGGTGAAATTGAGACTCCAAGCCTACTGACAGCATGGGTTGCACTTGGTGCAGCGGCTGTTATGCTGATCGTATATCGCTACAATCATAATTTAGCGAAAAAAATAGATAATGCCGCGCTTCATGCTGCGGCGAAGGATAATTTATCGGATGCTTTAGTAAGTATTGGGGCAGCCGTAGGGATTATCGGTGCACAATTTGGCTTGCCTTGGCTTGATCCTATTGCTGCACTTCTTGTAGGTGTTATCATATGTAAAACAGCTTGGGAAATTTTCTACAGCTCAACGCATGCATTAACGGACGGTATTGACGAGAAGGTGCTTAAAAAGCTACATAGCACTGTTGCAAACACGAAGGGCGTTCGAGAAATTACCGATCTTAAAGCTCGAGTGCACGGGAATAACGTGCTAGTGGAAGTCATTGTAATGGTCGATCCTGAGCTAACATTAATTGAAGGACATTCGATCTGTGACGAAATCGAGCGCAGACTATTCAAAAAACATAATATTTTGAATGTCAGTGTTCATGTAGAACCATTTATGAAAAAAGAAGAAATTCCAGAGTATAACATTTAATCACAGGAAAAGTAAAAGTCTTAGCTCAACAATCAAGTAAAAAACCAGTGGTAATTGTAGGTAATAAATTTAAAGTCCTATTAAAATGGTTCTAAAGACCTGCATTGCCAAAATCGTGATATCAAATGATAATGAGAGGGATTTCATTTTTCTCATTTAGCGAAACGTGAATATGTTGACATTTTACCGCGTTAAAGGATGCCTAATTCCAAAAAGGCATCCTTTATTAGATTTCTCTCACATTTTCGACGGTTAAAATTCTGGGCGATGTCGTGGATTTTAATTAGGCAAGCAGGCAGATGCCCCGTTCTTCCTTCTAATCTTATAATGTGATCAACGCTTAATAAAGCGAAATCGCAACAAGTGGAAGGAGAACAATAACATGAATCATTCGATTAAATACAAGGTAGCACAAGCTGCACTTGCATTTAGCTTGGTAGTGGGGGGGTTGTCCTACGCTGCGGCGCCAACGACTTACGCTGCTGAATCTAGCGTCGTAAGTCAACAAAGAGAGGTTACTTGGGGAGTAAATATGCGTAGTGGTCCAAGCACATCCTACGCAAAAGTAAAAATGCTAGCTAAAGGTGAAACTGTAACTGTTATCGGACAAGCCTCCAACGGTTGGTACAATGTACAGGATCGTAATGGGAAGACTGGTTATATATCTAATGACAGCAAATATACAAAATTAATAAGTAGCAATACATCAACTAATAGCTCATCTTCTAGTAATAATACATCTAATAGTTCAGTAACAGCTCCTAACACGCTAGGTACAGCAACCATTCAAAAGGGAGTTTCGTTCCGTACTGGTCCAAGTACATCCTATAAACGTATGCGTTACTTGCAAGCAGGTGAGCAAGTTACCGTGCTAAGTAAGTCAGGCAGCTGGTATAATGTACAGGATTCTAACGGAACGAAAGGCTATGTATCAAGCTCAAGCTCTTACATTAAGCTTAACAATGGCTCAGTAAGCACTGGCGGTGGCACAAATACAGGCTCTAACAGTGGTAACACAGGATCAAATACGGGCTCTAATAGCGGGTCAAGCTCATCTGGTAGCACGTCTTCTAGCGCAGCGGTGGAAAAAGTAATTGCTGCAGGTATGAAGTATCTAGGAACTCCTTATGAGTACGGCTCTAACCGTAATACGACAACAACATTTGATTGCTCAGATTTTGTTAGACAAGCATTCAAAGATGCGCTTAACATCACATTGCCTGCGGACTCTAGAAAGCAAGGGGCATATGTTAAGGAGCTTGGTAATGCTAAAACTAGCATTAGCCAATTAAAACGCGGTGACTTAATGTTCTTTATGTCATATAAAGGCTCTAGCAAATCTAGCTATAGTGGCGTAAACAAATCCACTGCAACAATTACACATGTTGGTATTTACTTAGGCGACGGTAAAATCCTTCATACTTACTCTAAAGATAGCGGCGGTGTAAAAACCGATACAATTACAGGCAAGCATTGGGAATATCGCTTCCTATATGGCGGTAGCGCACTTAAATAATAAGATTAACAACAGACAAGAGGGTGGGACAAAACCCACCTAGCTAAACAAAGAAGAGGCTGGGACTAAACATCCCAACCTAATTAAAAACGGCGATGATGTTTTACGAAAGTAAAATGTCATCGCTGTTAAATTTTTAAATACAATAAGAACACCATCTGATAAAATAAATTCATCACAAAAAATCCAACTTAAAGGTGTTCAAGAGTAAAGCACCAAAACAAATGGTGAAGCGATGACATTTTTATTGTCAGAACATATATGGAACATCGTTTGACAATATATTTTTTATTAAGTAAAATATTTACTTAGGTGTTTGTTAAGGGGGACTCATATGGCGACAATAAAAAGAATAGCAGAAATATTAGGTATATCGAACGCTACAGTTTCACGCGTTCTTAATCATGATCCAAAGATATCTGTAAGTGAGCAAACAAGAGCTGCTATATTCAAAACAGCAGATGAGATCGGGTACAAAAAGAAAGATATTAACCCGAAAATAGATAATATCGCTTTCTTATACTGGGTAGAACAACACGAAGAGCTCGATAATATATTTAATGAATCTATTGTTAATGAACTTAATAAGCAAGCTCAAGCTCGCAACATAAGTTATATTCAATACAATAAAGCAGATGGAATACGAGCTATCCCTAAACATATTACAGCCTTTATCGCTCAAGGCTGGTTCGATGATGAAGAAATTAATTATCTAAAGAATATAACAACAAAAGGGGTATTTATTAATACACGCCCTGACGAAAGTGTCTTTGATTCCGTGCAGGCTAATCACGAATCAATGGTACGTCAAATTGTCGATTATTTTATTAGCAAGGGGCATCAGTCTATTGGTTTTATTGGTGGCCCTGATTATGAAATGACCTCTCATAAGCCGATTATGGATATTCGAGAATGGTCATTTAGACAAACGATGAGCTACTATAAGATACTTAACGAAGATTCCATCTTTATCGCCGATGATTTTACAACTAAGGAAGGCTACCGTATCGGTAAAGACGCAATACTTAAGCTTAAAGATCGAATACCAACAGCCTTTTGTGTAGCGAATGATGCTCTCGCTATTGGAGCTCTACAAATTTTCAATGAACAACAATGGGAGATTCCAAAAAGGGTCGCTTTTTTTAGCATAAATGATATTGGTATCGCTAAATATTTATCTCCACCTTTAACTACATTTCGTATTGATATCGAAACCATTTGTAGTTCAGCCTTAGATCTACTATTGGAAAGAGTGTTCAAAAATAGAACGACGACTAAAACTGTATATATTAACGGATCACCAATCTTTCGAAAAAGCTGCTAACATAACGAGATCTATTAAGACAAATATAAATATATGATGAAAATAAAGAAAAGGTCAGCATAATTGTTGGCCTTTTCTTTATTTTCATTTCTTCCAAATTTCACTGATAAAAGTTTTTATTGACAGTGATATTGCTATAAGCTAATATTTGGTTAAGTAAATTATTTACTTAGAAAAAGATAAAAAATTTATCAAAGGGTGGTTAAATGACATTTATAAAAGGCATGGATATTTCCGTACAGCAAGAAATGGAGCAATTAGGGGCAACGTACTATGATAATAAGGGCGTAGCGGAAGATGCATTAGCCATTTTGAAAAGGTATGATACTAATCATGTTAGACTTAGGCTATGGAACAATCCATATGACAGCAGCAACGGATCTTATGGAGGCGGAGGAAACGATTTAGCAACTACAATTAATTTAGCCAAAAGAGTTGCTAGTCTTGGAATCAATTTTTTACTAGATTTTCACTACAGTGATTTTTGGGCAGACCCTTCAACTCAAATCACGCCTAAAGAATGGGCTAATCTGTCCTTTGAAGACCTCGAAAAAGCAGTGTATGATTTTACATACGAAACATTAAAGCAATGTGACGAGCATGGAGTCTTACCAGATAGTGTGCAGGTCGGAAATGAAATTACAAATGGATTGCTTTGGCCTGTGGGGAAATTTGAAAACACAAAGGCTATGGCTAGTCTATTAAGAGCAGGCCTAACAGCTGTAAAGGACTATAATCCTAATATACGGACGATTCTTCATCTAGATTGGGGCGGAGATAATGAGTTATATAGAAAGTGGTTTGATTCCATTGCGGATGAACAGCTTCCTTTTGATATTATCGGATTATCCTATTATCCATTTTGGCACGGTACATTAGAACAGTTAACTTATAATATGAACGACATCTCTGCTCGCTATGATAAAGATATCATCATTGCTGAAACTGCTTTTCCATTTACTATGGAGCCGACCATTACTGGAAGTCAACTTGTGAATCAGGAGCAAGCTTCCTCTATTCCTTATGAGGTCAATAAAGATGGGCAAGCTCAGTTCTTACTAGATTTAATGAATGCAATAAAATCAGTGAATAATGGTAGGGGCTTAGGCTTCTATTACTGGGAACCAACCTGGATAAATGTTCAACAAGCAAACTGGGCAAAACCTGCGGGTATTCGCTATTTAGGCAAAGAAGAAAATTCTAGTAATGTGTGGGCTAATTTAGCATTGTTTGATTACAACGGTGAAGCAGTTCCTGCATTACAAACCATAAAAAACTTCTAATAAAAAGGGGATATATACTATGAAAAGATTGCTAATGATTTGTCTTGTTACTATCATGTCAATTGCATTGTTATCTGCTTGTTCTAGCAATACCTCCTCTCCATCTTCTAACAACACCAGTTCTAATGAAAAGAAATCTGAAGAGATTACAATTTGGACTAACTTTCAAGTCGAAGCAGAATTATTACAACAATACGCTGATAAATGGTCCGAGGAGACAGGCAATAAAGCTACCGTTATTCATAACAGCATCGAGCTTCAGCAATTTGCTCAAGCAACAAATACAGCTAACGGCCCAGATGGTATTTTCGGGATTGCAAATGACCAATTAGCCAGCTTCGTAACAGCAAATCTTGTAGCTGAAACACCTTCCGATTTATATAATGATAACGATTACGTAGATGCTTCTATTCAAGCGAGTTATATAGACGGAAAACGTTTTGGACTGCCGATTGCGGTAGAAACCATCACTTTATTCTATAATACAGATAAGCTTTCCACACCTCCTGCTACTTGGGATGAGCTACTTACTGATGCAAAGGATAATGGCGGAATTAAGTTTGATGCGAAAAGCATCTATTACGATTATGGATTTGTAAGAGCCTTCGATGGATATATCTTTAATTGGGAGAATAATAGCTATAACGTTGCCGATATTGGCTTAGGAAACTCTGGAGCTATTCAAGCCTATCAATATATTCAAAAGCTAGTTGATGAAGGGTTTATTTCTTCTGATATTACCTTTGATATCGCTAGGGGCTCTTTTGAGAATGGCGAAACTGCATTTTATATTGGTGGTCCTTGGGACGTATCAGCCTTTTCTTCAGCAGGCTTGAATTTTGCTGTTGCACCAATGCCTACATTGAATGACAAGCCATTTACGACACCGGTTGGCACACAAGTAGCATTTGTAAGTGCAAAATCTAAAAAACAAAATACAGTTTGGGAGTTCTATCAATATTTAGAGGAACAGGCTGCTACCGAGCTTTATAATGTAGGTGGCCGCATTCCAGCTAAGCTAGCTAATCAAAATAATATCGAAACAGATGAGGTAACAGACAGTTTTATTGTTCAAATTAGTAATGGCGAGCCTCTTCCATCCGTTCCAGAACTCGGACAGCTATGGGGATTATACAACGACAACATGAGTTTAATGTTTGGTAAAAAAACCACACCAGAAGAAACTGCTAAAAACATCGAGACGCAATTCGTTGAAGCAATTGAACTTATGCACTCTGGATTGTAATATTTAACTTTTTAAATCAACGATTGCTTTTTATTTATGGCATGGAGGTAGAACATAGAGCCTACCTAGTCAGGAGAATTTTGTATGAACAAAATGAAAAAGAATTTTATTGCGTATAGCTTTTTATCACCTGCTCTTATTTCTATATTAATATTGACCTTACTGCCGGTCCTGTACACGATCTTTATTTCATTCACAAATTACAATATGTATCACTTGGACTCCTTTGATTTTGTTGGATGGAAAAATTATGCTGCAGTTTTGTCAGGGTCAATCAAAGATGTCTTTATTTCCGTGCTTATTTGGACGATTTTATTTGCTGCATTAAGTACGCTGCTTTCTTACTTGTTCGGTTTGGGACTAGCTGTACTGCTTAACAATCCATTAATGAAGGAGTCCAAGATATACCGTGCAGTATTGATTGTTCCTTGGGCATTACCTGCTACTATAGCAATACTATCTTGGCAAGGTTTACTTAACGAACAATATGGTGGCATCAACCAAATGCTCTCATTCCTTGGCTTTTCAGAAGGAATACCATGGATGACGGATGTGTTTTGGGCTAGAACTGGGATCATTATAGTTAACGTATGGCTAGGTTTTCCCTTCATGATGAACGTCTGTCTTGGCGGACTACAATCCATTTCTCCAACTTTGTATGAGGTTGCTGATGTTGAAGGTGCCTCTAAATGGAAGGCTTTTCGAAATATTACCTTACCACTAACATTGAAGGTGAGCATACCCTTAGTCGTTTCATCATTTGCAGCTAACTTTAATAATTTTGGGAATATCTATATGATTACACAGGGTGGACCCGCACAAGTAAATTCTCAGTTTGCAGGTAGCACAGACATATTAGCAAGTATGGTATATAAAATGACGATTTGGTCTAACCGATACGACTTGTCTGCAACGCTAAGTATTTTTATCTTCATCATTGTCGGTACACTTACCTTTATTAACTTGAGAATGTCAGGCGCATTTAAGGAACAATAGGAGGTCAATAAATTGAAGAAAAAACAGAGAATCGGCCTCTGGATAAGTCGTCTCATCATTTGGCTCGTCATTATCTGCACGTTGTTTCCTGCATTATGGATTGTGATGGCATCATTTTCAGCAGGCCAAAGTTTCTTTAGTCAATCATTATTTCCGAGCACACTAACGTTTAGTAACTATGAAAACTTAGTTGAAGATACTAATTTTATTACATGGGTGATAAACTCGCTTAAGGTATGCTTTTTAGTAGCAATTATTCAACTCGTATTATCAGTAACTTCTGCCTATGCCTTCTCACGTATGAGATTCCCAGGGCGAAGAAATGGACTGCTTGCTTTATTAGTTTTGCAAGTATTCCCTAGTAGTATGGCTGTTGCAGGTTACTATATGTTAATTTATCGCTTTGGACTAACAGACAATCTTTTTATTCTCATTCTAGTTTTAGCTGGGGGCAGTGCTTATAACATCTGGCTACTTAAAGCGTATATCGATACGATCCCAAAGGATCTTGATGAATCGGCATTTGTATTTGGAGCTGGGCACCGAATCGTGTTTACGCAAATCATTTTACCGTTAGCGAAGCCTCAGCTAGCCGTTGTATTTGTTTTCTCATTTGTGGCAGCATACAGTGAATATGTCATTTCATCTATATTCCTAAACAATCCCAATAACCACACGCTTGCACTTGGTTTACAAACGTTCATTACCAACCAATTTGCAGCTAACTGGACGATGTTTGCCGCAGCTGCTGTTCTTTCATCTATTCCGATCATGATCATCTTTATGTTTATGCAGCGCTTTATTCAAAATGGTCTTGCTTCCACTGGAACACAGGGATAAGTAACACCAAAATAATAGCAAAATGATAGAGGAGGCTGGGAAAAAAACACCTAGCTGAACAAATAAAGAGGCTGGGAAAAAAACATCCCAACCTAACTAAAAACGGCGATGTTGTTTTACGAAAGTAAAATGTCATCGCCGTTAGATTTTTAAATACAAAGAGAACACCATCTGCTAAAACTAATTCACCACAAACTTGAATCTTTACATCCGTATTAACCTTGCATTTCCGCTTCTGCTTCATTGCTAGCTTGTAGCGCTAATGCTTTTCTTGCTTTACGTTTACGAAGCCAATTACGAATAAGTAGTCCGATAATAATAAGAGGTACCGCAATGATGAATATATATAGTGATACATTGTCGACCATATTAGCTGCTGCTTTATCAAATAAGTAAAACAGTACTCCGACTACATAAAACTTTGTAGCTCGACCAATTGCAGCATAAGCCATCAATTGCCACAGTGGGTATTTCATTACGCCAGATAGTATCGTGAATACTTTAAATGGAATAGGTGTAAATGCTCCAATTAATATCGCAATCGAGCCTTTTTCCTTAAAGAAATTTGTAGCTTTTTCCGTCAACTCAGGTTTGACGAAACGAGTAAGAATGCCCGTACCAAACACTTTACCAATGAGATAGCCAATCGGGGTACCAATGAGACAAGCGATAAATCCTAGTGTAGCTAACCATAAAGCGCTTTTAGGATTGAGCATGCTTAACGAAACTTGGGTGAAAAAAGCAGGGATAGGAAAGATGACGGCATCAAGAAAAGAATGGATAGCTAATCCTAGAGGCCCAAAATTCCCCATAAACTCTACAAACTGTTCCATCATAGCGTGCTCCTTTACATAGTGTACAGATAACGAGAAGCCGGTAAGAAATATATTTCAGAAGTGAAGTAGTTATAGTGTAACACAATAATTTCAACCTACAATGCTTCATATAAAATTACGTACTAGCAAAATTTTGGTTTCATAAAAAACGACAAATTCAAACAATAAAAGCAGAGCTACAAATATTGCAGCACTGCTTTTACACAATTGTAGGGATCATAGTTGTTGTTACGTTTTTGCAGAAGTGAGCTGCGTAAATTTTTGAGTTTTTCCTCATCATGGATGAGTTTAAACCAGCGATCAACCGTATCATGATCTGCAAGCATTTCACCAAAACCCAAATTAATAAAATATTCGCAGTTCTCTTCTTCTTGCCCTGGAATCGGTTCGTAGAAAAGCATTGGCAGTGCCTTGCTCAACCCTTCCGTGCAGGTCATGCCTCCAGGCTTTGTAACGAGTAGATCACTAATATCCATTAGCTCGTTAATATGCTGTGTAAATCCAATAATTCGTATATTAGGATGCTTGAACAGAGGATCTGCCTCAAGCTTTTCTTTCATATCTGAATTGGTGCCGACGCAATAAATGAGCTGCGTTGTTTCTCGCCATGCGGTCATATACGTTAGGGCGCTATCTTCATGCAGTAAGCCCCAACCGCCTCCCATAATTAATACAGTAGGCATTGCCTTAAGATTGAATTTTGCGCGAATCGCTTCCTGATCAACAGGTGTCCAAAATTTTGGACGAATAGGTATACCGGTTACTGCAATTTTCTTTTCTTCCACGCCTTTATCAATTAAGCGCTCCTTAACAACATTGGAGGAAACGAGATAGCTATTAATTTCATCATTCACCCATGAGCCATGTGCATCATAATCAGTGATCACCGTCAACAACGGTGTTGCTAATCCGTGCTCCTTGAGCTTAGCGATCATCATATTAGGTACAGGGTGCGTGCAAACAATAATTTGCGGATTTAATTTCTCAATGACTTTAGTCGTTTGTGTATAAAATAAACGATGAAGTGCATTTTTAGCGATACGGTTCGTCGGCTTACGATAATTACTTCGATACATCATGCCAACCACTTTAGGCTGCTTGCTAACTGTTTTCCGATAAGCGTTAATAATAATTGGCGCCATGATTGGATTAAGGAAGCTGCCTAATTCCAATACTTTAGTAGATATATCAGGATTGATAAATTTCAATCCTTCACTAAGAGCATGCGCTGCTTGGGTATGACCAGAACCGAAGCCTTCTGATAGCAGCAATACTCTTTTCTTGCTCATAGCATTCACCTTCTTCTTATCTTCCATATTACTGTGGTATTTCAAGTTGCACAAGTCCAGTTTATTTCCTTGATCTTAATAGCCTCTTCGATTACAGTAGGTTTAAAGAAAGTAAGAGGAGGCAGGAGTAGGAAGATGAGCGTAAATGATTATTCAATCGGCGAGCTCGTTACTGTACAGGTAAGAACGGGCATTTATATTGGTGAAGTATTTGAATTATATGAAAAGCGTCTTGTTGTAAAAATATTAGCAGTACTTAAGCATCCTGAGCAGGGTGACCTTCATCATCCATATGATCCCGACGTTCCGATGTTCCATGAGCGCAGAGCATTGGCTTATACAGAGAAAACAACGGTGCTGCCTAGAGATGTACAGAGCTTCTACGGTGCGGTTCCAGATTATAAGCAATCACTAATAGAAGCTGCCCAACAAGAGCTACAAAGACTTGATAAGCTACAGCGCTGGGCAGCGAAAAGTAAAGCAACCTTAGAAGATGTCTTCAAAACGTATTAATGATATGACTATTATACTAAAAATATCTTGAATTATGGTTATTTATTCACAAAAACAATTTTCGTTTGTGCTTGGTACGTAACAAAGAAGTCTAAGCCTTCAGAAAGTGCCGCGACTGGAACATAAGTTTTACTTTCGCCATTCACCTTGTCTAGAAAGGCAGGCTCGGCATTTAGCTTAAAGCTTTGTCCGTTAACCTTGTACGTATTGGCACCAATTGTTAACTCTACAACGCGATTATCAATAGTGATAGTCGCTGTTTGTGTTTTATTGTTCCAGCTAAGATCAGCTCCCATTGCATCGGTAATGTCGCGCAGCACCAAATAAGTTCTACCATTAATAAGCTTCGTTGGATATTTACTAATGACTTCTTTTCCGTTCACGACTACTGATAGCGGAATCCCTTCCTCACGTGGCTTAACCTCTAAAAATTCTCCCCATAGAAGCTCGCTATATAGTCTTGCAAACTTCTTATACCCCGTTGCATTAGGATGCGGATCTAGTGAAGCGATGGTTGTTAAGTACAATGCTGAGTTTCCAATCGCAGCTGAAGCATCAATCGCAGTAATATCCATGCCTTGCTTATTTTTCTCACTCAACACTTCATCAAACTTTTTATTCAGCTTTACTTTTTCTGCATCAAGCACTTCGGCAAGCTGAGCATCTACCCCTTGATAGGATGAAACGCCGTTCAACGTAATTTTCGGCAACGGTAAAAATTGATTTTGCGTAACGATAGTTGCGTCGCTATTTAGCTTCTGAATTACCGAAAGAATAGAAGCTAGCTGCTCTGTATACTGCGAAGTCGTTGCAGTTAATGTAGCTTCAAGCTGCTCACGTTCAGCTTGCGTCCAATCAGCCCATGATTTCTTCAAATCAATTTGAGATAAAATTTTCAGATAATCATTGCCGCCAATTGCGAGTACAATTAAGTCCGCTTGCGATAAATCAGATTTCAATTGCGCTGTGTTGTTAATTAGTGTTACTGGACGGTCATCCTTCAATCCAGCCTGCACTTGCTCGGATGTAACTGATTTATTTTGCTCTGCAGCTTCAAGCCAGTTTAGCAAGCCAGTAGAAGTAAGACCATTGATCCCATAGTTTACATAATTGGCACGATAGCCTTGAAATAATGCCTGTTCATAGATATGTTCGCCTACTCCAAATGGTTTAGATTCCGCAGTAAAGCCCTTTTGGTGTCCATAGGCCAAAGAATCGCCTAAAACTACAATACGAAATAATTTTTTTTCTGTTTGCATTTTTTCGACACTGTCACTTGATTGGGCTTTCACAGGTGAAAACGGCGAAAATGCAGAAAAAATAAGTAATACAGCAGCGATAATGACAAAAATGAAAGCTGATTTTTGCTTTCCATACTCCAAATTAGTGTTCATTTAATGCAAATCCTCTCTCTTATTTTTCCTTGTAAATCAAGGTTTTAACTAATTTTCCTCTGTATTTATTGTTCGAAAAGTGCTAAAATCAAATTATTCCTAAGTCCGTGCAGTGTTGGCTTGTACAAAAAGTCTAAAAGACTGCAGGAAGCATTAAGTGAAATTTAGACAAGGTGAACAATAAGGGCAAGGAGGAAATTCCCTTGTACCTATTCTATTATAAGTTGAATCAAAGCAGAAGGTAGTTAAGGAAATTTTATGGTAGAGGGGAAATATACAATGAAAAACCAATCAGTAAGCTTACCGCCTAAACAAGGGCTATATGACCCACAATTTGAAAAAGATGCTTGCGGCATGGGATTTGTAGCCAGCATTAAGGGCGTCAAGTCACATGATGTAATTACAAAGGCATTGCATCTATTGGAAAATATGGAGCATCGCGGTGGTCAAGGAAGCGAGCCGAATACTGGTGACGGTGCTGGTATTCTCCTTCAAATTCCGCATGAGTTTTTTGCTGGTGAGTTAAGCAAGCAAGGAATCCAATTGCCGGAGCCCCAGTTTTATGCAGTAGGTATGATGTTCATGCCACAGGATCAAGAGCAGCGTGCAGCGATCGAAGCTAAGCTGTCTACGATTATTGCGGAAGAAGGTCAAGAGCTGATTGGTTTTCGTGAGGTTCCTACGAACGACGAAAAACTAGGCCAATCTGCATTATCTGTAAAGCCTTTTGTACAGCAGGTCTTCATTCGTCGCAATGCGGCATTAGCTGACGTATTGTCATTTGAGCGCAAGCTTTATGTTATTCGTAAGCGCGCTGAGCTAGCGATTCGTTATGGCGATCAGCCTGGCGGTGACATGTTCTATTTCTCTAGCATGTCTTCTCGCAAAATCGTTTACAAAGGAATGTTAACAACTGAGCAAGTTCGTTCCTTCTACATTGAACTGAACAACCCAGAGGTTGTATCAGCAATGGCGCTTGTTCACTCACGCTTTAGTACGAATACGTTCCCAAGCTGGGAAAGAGCGCATCCGTTCCATTACATGATTCACAACGGTGAGATCAATACATTGCGTGGTAACGTGAACTGGATGCATGCACGTCAAACGTTGTTTGCAAGTGAACTGTTCGGTGATGATCTTGAGAAAATTAAACCGATTATCGCACCAGACGGTTCTGATACAGCGATGTTTGATAATACATTTGAATTTTTAACGCTTGCTGGACGTTCCTTGCCGCATGTAGCGATGATGATGGTACCAGAGCCATGGGCGAACCATGAGAGCATGGATGAACAGCGTAAGGCGTTTTATGAATACCATAGCACAATGATGGAGCCATGGGATGGACCGGCAGCAATGGGCTTTACTGATGGCGTACAGATCGGTGCAATGCTTGACCGTAACGGTCTTCGTCCAGCTCGTTATTACATTACGAAGGACGATCATATTATTCTTGGTTCTGAAGCAGGCGCGGTAATCGTTGCTCCAGAGGATGTTGTCTACAAAGACCGTTTAAGACCAGGACGTATGCTGCTTGTTGACACAGAAAAAGGTCGCATCATTCCAGATGAAGAAATTAAAGCAATGATTGCTGCTGAGCAGCCTTATCGACAGTGGCTTGATGAGCATTTAGTGGATCTGAGCGACCTACCTGACGCTCCACATTTGCCTGAAGTACGTCAAGAAAGCTTGCAGCAGCGTCAACAGGCTTTTGGATTTACGTATGAAGAAATTCATCGCATTATTGAGCCAATGGCAGTAGGTGGTCAAGAACCGCTCAGCTCGATGGGTTACGATGCACCGCTTGCAGTTCTATCTGAACGCTCGCAGCTATTGTATAACTACTTCAAGCAGCTGTTCGCTCAAGTAACGAACCCGCCAATCGATGCGATTCGTGAGGAGCTCGTTACATCGACAGTGACAACCATTGGTCCAGAGCGCAATCTGTTAAATCCTGAGCCAGAAAGCTGCCGTCATGTGAAGCTTGATACTCCGTTCCTATCGAATGAGCAATTCGCTAAGCTGCGTCATATTCGTCGTGAAGGCTTTAAAGCAATTACGATTCCGATGTTCTTCCCTTCAGGAAGCGGTGCTGCTGGATTAGAAGCTGCGCTAGAGGAAATGTTTGCTGCAGCGGATCGCGTAATTGCAAAAGGGCATAATCTGATCATCCTATCTGATCGTGGTGTTGATGAGGAAAATACAGCAATTCCAGCATTGCTTGCTGTGTCATCGCTACATCATCATCTGATTCGTAACGGTAACCGTACGAAGGTTTCTATCTTACTTGAATCAGGTGAACCAAGAGAAGTGCATCACTTCGCGCTATTGCTTGGTTACGGTGCTAACGTTATTAACCCGTATCTTGTATTTGAAACATTAGAATACAATATTCAACATGGCACATTGCGTGGTATTTCTTATGAAAAAGCAGTGAAAAGCTACATTAAAGCCGCTACTAAAGGCGTTGTCAAAGTATTGTCCAAAATGGGTATCTCTACGATTCAATCGTACCGTGGCGCACAAATCTTTGAAGCAGTCGGCTTAAGTGAAGAGCTAATTAATAAATACTTTACATGGACACCGTCTCGTATTGGCGGTATCGGCTTGGAGCAAATTGCTTCTGATTCACAATTTGCACATGATCGTGGCTTCTCTAAACAAGAGGGAGCAGAGCGTGAACTAGATTCTGGCGGTGAATACCAATGGAGACGTGATGGTGAAGACCATCTGTTAACGCCACAAACGATTCATACGCTGCAGCAATCTGCACGTAAAAATGACTACAAGCTGTACAAAAAATTCTCTACAATGATTCAAGGCGAAAACAAAAAGCATCTAATGCTTCGTTCGTTGCTTGAGTTCAAATTAGATGGTAATTCCATTCCGTTGTCTGAGGTTGAACCAGTAGAATCCATCGTGAAACGCTTCAAAACAGGTGCGATGTCCTATGGTTCCATCAGTCAGGAAGCACATGAAAGCTTGGCAATTGCGATGAACCGTCTAGGTGGTAAATCCAACACCGGTGAGGGCGGTGAGCATCCATCTCGTTTCGTACGTGATGCGAATGGCGACTTACGTCGTAGCTCCATCAAGCAGGTTGCTTCTGGACGCTTCGGGGTAACAAGTCATTATCTTGCGAATGCCGATGAAATTCAGATCAAAATGGCACAGGGCGCAAAACCAGGTGAGGGTGGTCAGCTTCCAGGTCAGAAGGTATACCCTTGGGTAGCTGAGGTTCGTGGCTCGACTACAGGTGTTGGTCTAATTTCACCTCCACCGCATCATGATATTTACTCAATCGAGGATCTAGCAGAGCTTATTCATGACTTGAAAAATGCGAATCCGAAAGCTCGTATTAGCGTTAAGCTTGTTGCAGGTGCAGGCGTTGGTACAATTGCAGCGGGTGTTGCTAAAGGTCGTGCAGATCTTATTACGATTAGTGGTTATGATGGCGGTACTGGTGCATCACCAATCGGATCCATTCGCCATGCGGGCTTACCGTGGGAGCTTGGTTTAGCCGAAACGCATCAAACGTTAATGCTGAACAACCTACGTGACCGTATCGTGCTTGAAACAGACGGTAAAATGATGACTGGCCGCGATGTAGCGATTGCTGCATTGCTAGGTGCAGAGGAATTTGGATTTGCAACTGCTCCACTAATTGTTTTAGGCTGTGTCATGATGCGTGTATGTCAGCTAGACACTTGCCCAGTTGGGGTAGCGACGCAAAACCCAGAGCTTCGTAAAAACTTTACTGGCGATCCAGATCATATGGTTAACTATATGCGTTTCATCGCTGAAGAGCTGCGCGAAATTATGGCAGAGCTTGGCTTCCGTACAATCGAAGAGATGGTTGGACGAGTGGATCGCTTGCACACGAAGGATTTGGCAGAGCATTTGCAGCGTAAAGGCATTGATCTGTCAGCAATTCTGCACGATCATGCGCCAGCTGAAGGCTCAACTCGCTACAACTCTAAGTCGCAAAACCATGGACTTGAGCTTAGTCTTGATGCACGTGAGCTTATTCCAAATGCGAAAGCAGCGCTTGAGAACAGGGAGCAGGTTCGTGGTACATTCCCGATCCTTAACACAGATCGCGTAGTAGGTACAACACTTGGCTACGAGGTAACAACTCGCTATGGAGCGGAAGGTCTGCCTGAGGATACAATCTGGTATCACTTTGTTGGTACAGCAGGTCAATCGTTCGGTGCATTCGTACCAAAAGGTATTACACTTTCTGTAGAAGGCGATACGAACGACTACTTCGGTAAAGGTCTATCTGGCGGTAAAATTATCGTGGCTCCTTCACCTAAAGCTAGCTTCGTTCCAGAAGAAAACGTCATTACTGGTAATACAGTATTGTACGGTGCGACTAACGGTGAAGCGTACATTCGCGGTATTGCTGGAGAGCGCTTTGCAGTTCGTAACTCTGGCGTTAACGTTGTCGTTGAAGGCGTTGGAGACCATGGTTGTGAATATATGACTGGCGGTCGTGTTGTAATTCTTGGAGAAACTGGCCGTAACTTCGGTGCAGGTATGTCAGGCGGTATCGCTTATGTATATGATCCAAGCAGCAAGCTGCAAGGACGCAGTAACCTTGAAATGATCTTGCTTGAGCGTCTAGAAGAGCAAGAGGATGTTACAGAATTGCGTACAATGCTTGAAAACCATGTGAAATATACAGACAGTACAGTTGCAGCTCGTATCCTTGCTAACTTTGCTAGTGAGCAGAGCAACTTCGTCAAAGTTATTCCGAAGGATTACAAAAAAATGCTACAGCATATTAAAGCTGCCCAGCAATCCGGCCATAAAGGTAGCGAGGCATTGCTTGTGGCATTTGAATCAAGCAAAAAGGATTTGCAGCTAGCAGCTAAATAATCGAAAAAAAGGAGACTGCGTTAATCGGTGTTTGCCCTAAAGCTAGAGATTACTCTTGCTTTGGGGGACGCCGATCACAGTCTCCTTTTCATTTATGTGAAGTGGTGTTATAAAATTCACAAGTTTTTAGCTTTAGTTAACTAGCCAGCCTGTCTTGCCCGTTCCTTCTCCTGCTTTTCATGCTTGTCGTGACGATCATGCTTATCTGCCTTATCTTGCACTGGTTTTACTAATTCATTAAGCTCCTTCTTAGAGGCGCTCATCATCTGGCACTGACCATTAAAGCTACCGCCTTCTTGAATAATAACCGATTGTGCGACTACGTTACCATTAAGCTGTCCCGAAGGAGTAATAATTAGTCGTCCGCTAACTGTAATATCACCGTAAATTTGCCCTGCAATCGTCAGCTGCGTAGCTTGCAGCTCACCCTTCACTACGCCAAACTCCCCGATGATAATATCACCCTTAGTCACTAATTCACCGTGAAATTCACCTTCAATTCGCAGATTCGCTTCCGTAATAATATTACCTTCTACTACCGTACCTTGACCAATTAATGTATCTGTTGCGATCAATCTCTTATTGTCTTTAAACATTATTCTTCCTCCTTTAATTTTGATCGGCTCATGCTAAGTTGGGGAACAACCAACACTCAACAGCCAACAGCCATATATCCACTTCAGAAAGGTTGTTCTCTCTCTATTTATTCTGAAAAACTATAAAACATGCCATAAAATTGCAAAAGTCGTCTAACAGAGACAAGCTATAGCGGATAAGGGAAGATCATGCATGAGTTAACACAGGAGGGGAAAGCTAAAGGAGCTAGCTGCTGAACAAGCGGTGTGCAGATGGCTTGCTGAGCATAACAGCTTAAGGAAATTAACCATCGAAAGGAGGGGGAATCGTGAAGGATCGCGCTAAAAAAAATCAAGAATCTCCTGATCTATACTTTGAAGGTCGTCAAGAGTATGAGATGGACATTGATCGAATGGTGAATGAAGGTCTTGGCGGTGGTTATGTAACGTTGCACAATGGTCTAATTGAATCAACTACGACAGATTCGACAGGCGTCGGTGATGGCGTAGCAGAATAAAACATAAGCAGGCTAATGTAAGCTTATATGCTTACTTAGCCTGCTTACTCTCGAGCTATATTACTTAACGCCATAAGCGGCTTTGAAGGCTGCTACAAAAGCAGAACGGTCGACACCTAATATGGCTACAAGCTCATCGCACACATTGGCCTCCCACCACTCTACCTGCTTTTTACGATTGCTTCGATTCTCATGTATCCATACCAAATTTCCTGCTACCTTATGAAAATACAGCTTCTCCGCAGCCTCAAGCTTATCTTCTGGAATCCATACTTTCATACGTTTTATCGTACGATACAACTCAGATTGGCAGGTACGACGAATGCTACGTGCAGTTGGCAGCTCAGGCTGATGGCTTACCGTTTGATGCTTCATCGACAATCAGCTCCTTCCTCTTTATGTATATGCAGGAGCCCTGTTAATTGGAAGCATGTCTATACATATGGTAGAATATCGTTTAGTAATACATTTGATGGGGGTTGAAGATGGAAAATTGGATTATTGAGTTTATGGAGAAGTTTGGGTATTTCGGGATTTTACTATTAATTGCTGTAGAAAATTTATTTCCACCAATACCGTCAGAGGTTATTTTAACGTTTGGTGGCTTTATGACTACGAAGACAGACCTTACCCCCTTTGGTGTAATTGTCGTGGCTACGCTTGGTTCGGTAGTAGGTGCAATCATCTTATATTATATTGGACGAATCGTTTCGGTTGAGCGGCTTGAGAAAATCGTTGATCGCTGGGGTAAGGTGCTGCGTGTGAAGAAGGAGGACCTGCATCGTGCGGATGCATGGTTTGACAAGCACGGTAATAAGGCAGTATTTTTCTGTCGCATGATTCCATTGATCCGCAGCTTAATTTCGGTTCCAGCTGGTATGTCAGGGATGAAGCTAACGCCATTTTTGCTGTATACCACGTTAGGAACGATTATATGGAATACGCTGCTTGTGATGCTAGGCACGACACTTGGCGACCGCTGGGAGGACATTGTAGAGTTTATGGATGTCTACTCTAATATCGCCTATGCAATAATAGCGATCATTGCGTTAGTCGTTCTAGTGATGTACTTACGTCGATTCCGTAAAAAGAGCTAAGCAATATCCTTAAACATAGTTGTTGAGTCAATATCCCAAAGAGGATAAGATGAACATAGAGCATTGTCGAAGCTAATATATGGCTCATTTCAATAAACTGAAGAGAGAGGGATTATCTATGAGTAAAAATGTAGCGAATAAGCTCGGTAAAGGAATTTCACCTCAGCAATTTATTGAGGGTATGACGAAAAATCAGGAGCAGTTTATTGCATACGGAGACCAATTCCAATGGCCTTCTGAGGATGATCGTGAATTTTATGAATCATTGAACAATCGTGATGATTTGCGTTGTTTAATTCTGATGGCAGATTGGTGTGGCGACGTCGTTCGTAACATTCCTGTTGTGTTCAAGGCGCTTGAAAACAGCGGTATCCCAATCGATGTATTGATTATGGAAGAGCATCTGGATACGATGGATCAATTTCTAACGTTTGGCGGACGCTCGATCCCTGTCGTAATTATCGCTGACACTGGCGGCGTAGTATTAGGTCAATGGGGGCCAAGACCGAAGCATGTACAAGCTCCTATGGCAGCGTTTAAAGCAACGAATCCAGATCCACAGTCACCAGACTATCAGGAGCGTCTAACAGCTGTGCGTCAAGAAATTATGCGCCAATACGGTGAAGGCACAGATTATCAGAAATATATCGTTGCTGAGCTACGTGAAGTATTGGAGAGTGTGTAAGGAATGAGCAGCTTTAAAGTACAGAGCTTTATATTAGGACCACTGCAAACGAATTGCTACCTGTTGACGGTTGCGGATGAAGCTGGGGCAGAGAAGGGCATTATTATCGACCCAGGTATGAACCCGAAGGCTCTGCTGTCTCGCATTGAAGGCGTGCAAATTGAAGCAATTCTGCTTACGCATGCACATTTTGATCATATGGGTGGCGTAGATCAGGTGCGTAAAGCAGCAGGCTGTCCTGTATATATCCATAGCTTAGAAGAGGATTGGTTAACCGATCCACGGAAGAACGGCTCAATGCGCTGGCAGGATGTAACAGAGCCGCTAGCTACTGATCCAGCAGAGTATGAATTGGCTGAAGGGATGAAGGTGAGCTTTATCGGTCATTCCTTTGATGTGCTGCATACTCCTGGACATTCTCCGGGCAGTGTAAGCTTTGTATGTGATGGACATATCTTTTCAGGTGATGTGCTGTTCCGCTCCTCTATCGGGCGCACAGACCTTCCTGGCGGTCGTGAAGCCGACCTTTATGATTCTATTCAAAATAAGCTGTACAAGCTGGCAGATGATGCGATCGTCTATCCAGGTCATGGAGCGCGTACAACGATTGGCTTTGAAAAGGCCAACAATCCATACGTTAGAGCTAAACATTAATTTGAAGTGAATGAATTTTAGCAGATAGAAGATATAGACGGCACCGTGAAGCATTCCTCTAGTAATAGCAAGGAATGCTTCATTTGCCTATGTAATTGCAGTTGTTGACAAGTTTACATAAGCAGTAAGGGAAGGAGCATACATATGGCATTGAATATGATCGAAGAAATAGCGAAGCAGCTTACATTACCACTAAAAAAGGTGCAGGCTGCTGTAAATTTGCTAGATGAAGGCAATACGATTCCATTTATCGCCCGCTATCGTAAAGAGATGACCGGGGAGCTGGATGAGGTGCAGCTTCGTTCTATTGAGGAACGACTGCAATATTTACGCAATTTGGAATCGCGCAAGGAGGAAGTGCTGCGCTTAATCGAAGAGCAAGGAAAGCTGACGGAGGAGCTTGCTGCTGCTATTAAAGCAAGCGTTAAGCTGCAGGAGGTTGAAGACCTATACCGTCCTTATCGTCAAAAACGTAAAACTAGAGCAAGCGTGGCGAAGGAGAAGGGGCTAGAGCCGCTAGCGCAATGGCTGCTTGAGCAGAAGGGCAATGACCCTTATACAGAGGCGCAGCGCTATATCGATGCTGAAAAAGGTGTGGAAAGCGCTGAGGATGCGCTTGCGGGGGCGAAGGATATTATCGCCGAGCAATTAGCCGATGATGCGAAAATTCGTACCTGGATTCGTACCTTTACGTTCAGTCAAGGATTACTTCGTACCGTTGCGAAGGATGCAGAGGCTGAAAGCGTTTATGAGATGTACTACGACTATAGTGAGCCGATTGCTAAGCTTCCACCGCATCGTATTCTAGCGATCAATCGTGGTGAGCGTGAGGAGTTTCTAAAGGTTAGCTTTGAGCTAGACGTTGCACGAATCGAGCAATATATGCGTAAAGGCGTTGTCCGTGCGAGCGCAGCAGCTTCCGTTGCGGCGTTGCTGGATGAAGTCATTGCCGATGCTTATAAGCGTCTAATTGCACCTTCCATTGAGCGAGAGGTACGAGGTGAGCTAACCGATAAAGCTGAGGCGCATGCGATTACGATTTTCTCAGCGAATTTGCGTAATTTGCTATTGCAGCCACCAGTGCGAGGGAAAATCGTACTAGGTGTCGATCCAGCGTTCCGTACAGGCTGTAAGCTGGCTGTTATCGACGATATCGGGAAAATGCTTGAGGTTGGCGTTTGCTATCCTACAGCACCGCATCACAAGACTGCTGAAGCAGAGAAGCTTATTGGCGGACTTATTGAGAAGTACAATGTTGAACTAATCGTGATTGGTAACGGAACAGCTTCGCGTGAAACAGAGCAATTTATTGCCGATATGATCAAGCGTCAGCCGCGCAGTAAAGAGCTTAAATATATTATCGTTAACGAAGCGGGAGCCAGCGTATATTCTGCATCGCCATTAGCTGCTGCAGAGTTTCCGGAGCTTGATGTCGCTGAGCGCAGTGCGGTATCCATTGCAAGACGATTGCAGGACCCGCTTGCTGAGCTAGTGAAAATCGAGCCGAAGGCAATTGGCGTAGGACAATATCAGCATGATGTAGCACAGAAACGGTTAGAGGAATCACTTTCCGCTGTCGTTGAGTCGGCGGTTAACCATGTCGGAGTTGATGTTAATACAGCATCCTCGTCATTGCTATCTTATGTCGCTGGGATCAATGGTACAATAGCTAAAAATATCGTGGCATACCGCGAGGAGAACGGTCGATTTAAGAAGCGTAATGAGCTGCAGAAGGTTCCTCGTCTTGGTGCGAAGAGCTACGAGCAATGTATCGGCTTTATTAGAATTCCAGATGGTGAGCAGGTGCTAGACAATACTCCAATTCATCCTGAGTCGTATAGCGTCGTTAAAGCGTTGCTTAAGGAGCTTGGATTAAAGGAGCAAGCCGTTGGTACGGAGGAGCTCAATGAGGCGTTACGAGCGCTGTCGATCGACGAGATGGCGCAAAAGCTAGATGTGGGTGTGCCAACACTAAAGGATATTGTAGACAGCTTGCTGCGTCCTGGACGTGACCCGCGTGAGGAGCTGCCGCCGCCGATCTTCCATACCGATGTCCTGCATATCGAGGATCTTGCTAAGGGCATGGAGCTGCAGGGCACAGTGCGCAACGTGATTGATTTCGGTGCCTTCGTAGATATTGGCTTGAAAAATGATGGGCTAGTCCATATCTCGCAAATGAGCAACTCCTTTGTTAAGCATCCAATGGATGTCGTATCTGTAGGAGATACTGTAACGGTATGGGTGCATGATGTTGATCTGAAGCGTAATCGCGTTGGATTAACGATGAGAAAGCCGCAGCAATGATGAAGTGGTAGTAACGGAGTAAGTAGTGGTATAGCAATGAAAATGAAAAAAAAGTTGTATGGAGAGCATCATGCCAGCATGGTTAGGTGGCGATGCTCATCCATACAACTTTTTCTTATATTGCCCTGTGAGATCAAAGCTGTAGAGCTTACATATTACTGTATATGAACTGCGATCTGTTCAATGAACAGTGTGGTCGTTTTCAATATTCGCCTTCATATGAATGGCCTGTGCGCGATAAAAGTACCAGCAATCGTTAAGCAGACGTACCTTGCGTGCATCCCCGCGTAGGAATGCTCTCATAAGCTGATTTCGTAGCCAATGCGGCATCGTAATACCTCCCTCTGTCACGCTAATCATGTTGTATAGCATATGACCTCTGGGCGCATGTCGTGCCTGTCTAAAATCAACTGTAGACCATCAAGCGTCTCTCATTAACCGTTAAGGGTCCGATGATCGAAAATCAATCGTCTCTTTTAATCGTTAAAGATTGAAGGATCGAAAATCAACCGCTCCCTGTGCAAGCGTGAGCTTATTATTGCAGTTCTTGCTCTTCCTCGTATTCCTCATACCATTGCTCAAGCTGAGCTTGAAGTGCACGAATTTCCGTTAGCAGCGAGATCAGCGGGTAGGATTTTTCCTTCACATTTGCAAAATCTGCTTCAAGACTATTAATATAATCTAAACCTGAAATAGTCTGTACAGTATCACTATGTACATCGAGCGCATCACATTCAGCAACGGCTAAAGGCAGAGTAGGCACCTCATCGGCTGTTAATTTATCAATTTCCTTACGTAATCTTAAATTAAGCGCGCTTAGCTGATAAGCATGTGAAGCGGGCATTTCAACGAATGTAAGCTTAGTTTCCTGTTGCAGCAGGACATAGCGCATAATAGACATAATGGTTATAACTCCCCTCGAAATAAAACAATTCTACTTGACAGTTTAGCCTATTGTTGACTTACAATTCAAGTAGTTTGGAGGTGAATGAGATGGATAATCATCAGTTGCAGCAATGGGTGGAGAAAATATCTATAGAAAGCTTCGGTAGACCGTTTTTGCATAAGGCTACGTTTAATGCTAGGCTGAAGGCAACAGGAGGCAGATATTTTACGACTACACATAATATCGAAATTAGTCCGCATCAGCTGGATTCCTATGGTGTTGAAGAGACAGAGAAGATTATTAAGCATGAGCTATGCCATTATCATCTCCATATCTTGAAGCGTGGGTATAAGCATCGTGATCAAGATTTTAAAATGCTGCTTGCTTCGGTAGGAGGAGCGCGCTATTGCAAACGACTGCCCGAACGGCAGGGAGCGGCGGCAAGACCATATCGTTATGTGCTGACATGCGTGAATTGTAACCAGCAATATTATCGAAAACGCAGGATGGATGTGAGCAAATATCGCTGTGGAAAATGTAGAGGAAAATTATTTTTAAAAAGTGTTGACAACAACCCGCAAGGATGATAAATTATTACTTGTCCGCTTTAACTTTTAGATGTTCCCTGATAGCTCAGTTGGTAGAGCACTCGACTGTTAATCGAGTTGTCACAGGTTCGAGTCCTGTTCGGGGAGCCAGTTATGGAGAAGTACCCAAGTGGCTCAAGGGGACCCTCTGCTAAGGGGTTAGACTGCGTAAGTGGTGCGTGGGTTCGAATCCCACCTTCTCCGCCATCATTTTTCTTAGGAAAGATGCTGAAAAGAGACCGAAAATGGTCTTTTTTATTTGCAAAATTTCCGAAAAAAATGCTTGTAATTCAATAAAAGATGTGCTAGTATACATCTTGTCGCTTTTTTAGTTGATGTAATATGGCCCGTTGGTCAAGGGGTTAAGACACCTCCCTTTCACGGAGGTAACAGGGGTTCGAATCCCCTACGGGTCACCACTATTGTTATGAGAGCTGCTCTCATGAGAAACTAATCATGCGAGCCATTAGCTCAGTTGGTAGAGCACCTGACTTTTAATCAGGGTGTCGAAGGTTCGAGTCCTTCATGGCTCACCAGTTTTCTTCTAAGTAAGTCTTCTGGATGACAATGTTCGATTTTCGGTAGTGAAATGAATGACCTACTTATGATAATAAAGGCCTTTTTAATGTTAGTCTATTCTAACGTTGAAAGAGGTCTTTTTTTGTTGTTTAAATTTGCAATCTAGATTTTATGGATGTTAGGGAATACAAAAATTTATCTGTTCGAACAAAAAATTCAAAAAAAGCGAAACCTGTAACCAAATTCTTGTGAAATAATGTATAATTATGGAGAAGAAATTTTCAAGGAGGAGAAGCATGGCTGAAGAAGGAAGAACCACCTCGAAAAGTTTGCATACAAACCCATTTACAGATCAATATACATACGAACGGCAAGCTATACATGCGAACATTATCGCGGATATTCTAGCTGAACTAGACAATGAAGAGTATCCATATTTAGATAATGCTAAAATGATTTTTACCGGTGGTCCACCTGCGAGTGGTAAGAACACCATCCTATCTATGTTTTTGGAGACTGAGGCTTGGAGTGAAGCAATTCCGATCATTATTGACCCAGATGAAATCAAAAGGAGACTGCCAGAATACATCGCGACTTCTGTAGATGCAGATTACACAGAACGTGTATCTGATTTTCTTCATTTGGAGAGCGGAGATATTGCATGGAGATGTTTTGAAGAAGTTTTAACAAGAGATAAATCATTCGGTGTTTTCGTTGTTACGCTTAGCGATTACGAGTGGAGTGAAAAAATGATAAGCCAAGCCAAAGAAGCTGGGTTCGCGGTTGATTTATTATTCGCCTACGCTCCTTTAGAGGTTTGCCAATCAAGAGAAGAAAAGCGAAGATTAGAAAAACTAAGCGTGGTGTACCCGCAGATGTATTAGAGCGTAAACATGCTGAATTTTCCTCGCATTTTGGTTACATTGCGGCTCTGGGTGACTTCGTGAGTTTGTTTAACAACTCTCGTGATTCAAGTGAGATATCTGATGATGATAATGATGAGATCGTCAGATATAACCGAGTACCCGTTTCGGAAATTATTAATGAGTTAAAATCCAGTCCTCATATAGAATCCCATATCGATCACAACTCCCACTCCAAAGGTCGTATTCAATTCAGTTTTCTCAGAAAAAAAGACTTCTAATTCCAAATAATCCTAATTTGCTAGGTTTAATCTCTTAATTTCTTTTCCATACTGATTAATAGTCTTTACTTAGGTAATAGATTGATTGGTGGGGGATCCGAGCTCCTCTCCTTAATTAGAAGGGGGATTACATCATGAACAAGCACGTAGATTGGGACAAAGCGAATAAGAAAGTCACTCAAAACTTTGCAAGTAAGTTGAAAGCTCAAGTGGAAAAGAACAGTAAACGCAAAGATGAGATAAATAAATATGGTAAAAAATGATATTATGAGGTAAGATTGACTCAAGGAATATTCCATTTTCCTAATGAGTTAGCCTTCAAAATAGGCGAGTATGTATCTAGGAGACGAATATATACTTCAACTATACGAATCGTTAATCAAAGGAGTTGGGCATTATGTCACCTGTATTAGAAGTGCCGAGTACGATTGAAAAAGAACGTAATAATGTGAGCGTAGATTGGGAAAAGGCAAGTGAAGAGGTTACTCAAAACTTTGCTAGTAAGTTGAAAGCCCAAGTTAAGAAAAATGCTCAGCGTGCAAAAAGAGTGTAATAACCCTTGCATAATTAGAGAGACGCTTCGGTGACTCTCTTTTTTGTGGGTTTTATTTTTTGGCCAAAATCACTTTACTTTTTCTTAAAAATACAGTAATATATTTCTTGCAGCGCTTTTTTTATATGTGCGCATACCTCATTAGTAATTCTTGATTTGCGGTAGTGGCGGAATGGCAGACGCGCCATCTTGAGGGGGTGGTGGGTGTATACCCGTGGAGGTTCGAGTCCTCTCTACCGCACCATAAACTTAAATGTTCAAAGTCCTTGCGTAGCAAGGGCTTTTTTGTATTATAATTAAGCTCATTATTTTATAATTTTTGTTGTTGATCACAATTGAACATTTTGACCACATTCTTTGATCTTAGTGGGCTAGTATCCTAATTCCTCAAGATATGATTTTAAATTATCTGGATGAATACCATTCTGTAATGTAGTGTTTGCGGTGACATAACCGATAATCTTATCGTTTTTAATTATTACAGGAGGAGTGGTTGCATATTTGTTGAATGCACTAGTATTTGAATAAGCGCTTCCGTAAACTCCATATGAGTTCCATATACTATTAGTGGAGTACTTACTACCATAGGTTCCGTAGGTATTAAACACTGAATCGCTATCGAATTCATTGGTAGTTAACTTACCAAGAAATACCTTTAAATCGTTAGAATAAAGCTCAGGATACGATATAGATTCTGACGATTTATTTCCTTGATTAGTTAATAGTGAACCAGTCAGAACCCATGATTTCAATAGCATTTCGTCTGATATATTTCCATTAAGATAGCACATAAAATATTCAAGAAAAGGAAGAGGAGTTCGATAATTGAATTACATAGGAGAATCGCAATGGTTCTTAAAGTAATAATAATTCAATATCATTCTATTAAATATAACTCGAGATCTGCCCCTTCCCCACTTCGTTCATAGACTTGAATTCTATTAGTATTTCCTTCGATTTGATACTCTAGAAAGCCTGCTGAATTTTCCTCAATTAATTTAAGAGCTGGTAATGGCTCAGTTAAGACGTATTCACCCTTCTCTTTCTTAAAATTAGCGACTAACAGTAGCTCGTCATTCCAATAACCATGAACGACTAAATGACTTGCACGTAGGTTAATTTCGTTTATGCGAGTTGGATGATCAATATATAACATACGTAAATAATTAATGAATCGAGATGAATATGCATTCGGTGGCTGATCAGGGTATAGCTCAAAAAAGATCTTCTGATAGTGATTCTGTAATAGTGCGAAGGTGGGCACGTATCGCTGAATCAGTAGGTACTTTGTATAAGTTGATTTTTTCTGTGATGAAGGGAATGGCGATAGTCAGCAAAAATGGGATAAGTAACAGTAAAGAAAAAAGTCTCTCAAGAGAAAACCACTTTCTATTGGCGAAAAGCATTAGTACAGACAACACTAAAAGAAGCCATGGTGTGATGACAAAAAACGGGTAATATATAAATAACATAGCTAGAAAACCCAATGGGGTGTAATACGAGAGAAAATAAGCTGCATACCAAATGACGAGCACGACTGTTAATATTGTTAGACTTTCACGTCTATAATCCATAGGGGAAGCCCTCCGTTAGAGTTGACTTCCTTTATTTATCGACTTCATCTTACTGGTTGTTAATAGAAGCATCACAACCATTCCTTGTTTCTAGTGCAAAAAGATACAACCATTAAATATGGTATTAAAAAGCCTAGTCAATGTCACGAGCATGTTGATCATTGACTAGGCTTATTTTCAAACTAGTTATTGTCTGCACAGATATAGCATAAACAACGTGTAACTAATTTTCTTCCACTTCCTCATCCATCCGAAACTCCAAAATATCGCCAGGCTGGCAATCTAATGCTTTACAGATCGCTTCGAGCGTAGAGAAGCGAATTGCTTTTGCTTTGCCGTTTTTCAAAATCGATAAATTAGCCATCGTGATGCCGACCTTCTCGGTTAGCTCGGTTACGCTCATTTTGCGTTTTGCTAGCATTACGTCAATGTTTATAATTATCGCCATATTCTTCACCTCAAACCGTTAGATCATTTTCAGCTTTAATATCAATGGCATTTTTCAGCAGCTGTTGCAATACGGCAGCAAAGACCGCGATGACAAGTGACGCAGCAGCGATTACTAGCCCAATTAAGATGAGTCCTGGGGCATCGTCAAATTCCGCCAGCATATAAAGGCAAGGCAGCTCCAGTGCAAACACGGCGCTAATGATAAGTGCACAGAATTTAATGATCTTCAATGCCTTTACAGATAGGTCAGAGAACGCCTTTTGCTGATCGATATAGCTCAGCAATCGCAATGCTTGAAGCAGAGCAGCAAAATACGGGATTGCAGCGATGTACAAGCCGATGAATACAGGAATTATCCACTGGTTAGGGAAATATTCGATAGCACCGCCCATGACGGTCGGTAAGCCCCATACACATAAAGATAGCACGGGGAGCGCGATTAAAAATACTACAGCCTTTAAGAAAAAGGTTTCACGTTTCATAATTAAAGCACCTCACAACAGTGTTATGAGAAACATTGTACAATACTATTTATCGTTTAACAATAAAAATATTTCGAATAAAGAAAAGATTTTATTGCTATCATAAATCGAAACCCGAAAAAAAGGACTTTAGCGCATCAGTCGATGAGCCAAAGTCCTATTGCTTATACATTGAGCCAAAGCGCTACTGTTTATTTTCGTCCGTTCGATTGTACAGAATGAACGAAACGAGAATGCCGATACCGCCAAGCACGGTAAAGATAATTGATTTGGACAAGATGTTCAGGAAGGTAATATCGATAAAGATCACTTTAATTACAATAACAAGCAGCAATATGATACCCGTCAATCTTGCTTTAGATAGCTTGCGTACCGTTCCGAGAATAATGGCTCCAAGTGCATATAGTAACCATGCGAATGAAATGATATATGGTCCAGCACTAGAATCCCAGTAATCTCCAATTAAATCAGCAAGTATTGTTATGAAAATAAATGACAATATCGCTTCTATCCATAGTAAGGTAGAGAGCACTGTCGGCTTCGCTACGTCATCAGTTAGTCGTTCACGGCATTCGCGATAAACAAGCGGAATACTAATAAGCATAATAATCCAGCTTAGAATTTCGTACGAAAACAGCTTGCTTGGATAATCAAAAATTATCGTAACTGCGCCAACAAAAGCTAATAGACCGCCAAACCAGCGGAGAATTGCATGCACATCACGAACACCATACAACACAAGAGAAACGCCAATTAGCAGCAGCACTAGTCCGATAAAGGAAGCACCAAGCAGCTCGATAAAGAAGCATAGCAGTGCAATCGCAATAATAATTGTACTTATTTCCGTACGTAGCAGTAGAAAGTTGTAGATCTTCTTCTCATCTTGTTCTTGCTCTTCTTCTTGAGTTCTAGATAGTAGACGCTCAAAGAATAGTAGTGCACAGGCATATAGAACAGCAGTCGTAATCGTTACTAATGCAAAGGTTAAGCTGATGCCACCAGGTAAATTGTACAGCTCAGCCGCCCAGCTAAAGAGCGCGATTACCCCGATAATTTGCACAATATTATGTTCGAGATAGATGAGCTTACGTCTTGCAAATATGAAAAATATAACAAGTTGCTGAATGATCAGTGCAGCTAGCAATAGCTTATGACTCGTGTACTCTTGCAGATTGTACGTGATAAATAGTGAGAACTGTAATAGTAAATATGCAAACCAAAAGGCAATGCGATAGTTCAGCTTCATGCATAACAGGATCATACTTATTGAGAAAACAAGCTGGACAATGACATAGGCTGCGATATGAATATTTGAAATATCAATTAAAAACATACATAGGTAGCCAGATATTACGGCGATACAAACAAGCAGCTGCGACTTCCATCGAATAGCCGAAAAGATAATAAGACCAAAAGCTAAGGCATATGCTAATGCTGCAAGTAGTACCCCGATAATTTCATAATTTAAATGAGCGATAGAAACGGTAATGATAAATATACCATGCGCCCCACCTAATAGGGTTTTACCCCAAATTGGCCGTTTAAATCGTTGCTGAAGCATGCCGAACGTATACATGCCGGCAGCTAGCAGTAAGCCGAGTAGACAGCGTACAGGCTCAGTCAAGAGGCCATATGCGACACCTGCGATAAATAGCATTAATATCCCGATTAATAGAACGATAATAAATACAATCGGTAGCACGATTCGAACAAGGATGCTCTCAATACTGCCGTTTTGCTTGTTAGTCGGCGGGCGAAAGAATGGCGCAGCTCCGCCATTGTAAGCTACCTTATCCGAGGAATACTGTGCTTGTTGTGTAAAGTACTCCTCAGCTGTTGAAGATTGACCGGGAGCAGTTACATTTGGTCCGTATGAAGCAGTCTGTGCTCCCTGTGCAATATGTCCATAAGGGGACGCTGGGTGTGAACCATACCCCGAGCTTTGTCCGAAGGACGGAGCTGCCTGAGGCCCTTGACCATACCTCGAGTTTTGTCCATAGGTAGGAGCTGCCTGAGCCCCTTGCCCTTGTCCATGGTTTGGAGCCGCCTGAGCCCCTTGCCCATGCCCCACATTTGGCCCATATGGTGCTGCCGGCTGCATAAACTGATTCGTCGGTTGATTAGGTATATTGCTATTGGAGGTCTGACCAGGATGTGGCTGCTGTGTAGAACTAGGGTTAGTCTGGTGAAGTTGCTGTGAATTGCGTTTAGCTTGTTGCAATTCATATTCTACTGCAGCCAGTCTCTGTTCTAGCTCTGTAATTCTTCTATTCCAGTCGATATTTGTCTCCTCCTTAAAAAAATAATTAATTACATAATATACTTGTTTGGGTTATTTTAGTAGTATCATATTTAAAAACAGGGATAGGGATGTGCTACGATGAGAAGATTACTGACGATTTTGATGATTTTTGCCCTCATCTTACCTACAGGGATGCTATCGGCAGCCAAAAATGATGTGATTAAGGTGTATGTGGATGGAAAATTGCTATCGTTCGATGTAAAACCAATGGATGCGAACGGAACAACGCTTGTGCAATATACGAATGTATTTAAAGCTTTAGGGATGAACTCTAGTTGGGATCAGCGTACGAAGACAGTTACAGGCTATAACGACTATGTTTTGATGAGCTTAACGATCGGCGAGAAGTCAGCGACGGTTAATAATAAGAAGGTCAAGCTGGCACAGGCTGCTCGTGTTGTAGATGGGAGAACGATGGTGCCACTACGCTTTATTGGTGAAGTAACGGGAGCAAAGGTTGTTTGGGATGGCGCTAATCGCAAGATTACGATCACCTCAGCACCAGCAAGAAATGAGCTTAAGTCTATTATGAGAGGGCATCGCTGGAATGACAGCTACACTACGGTAAGTAAGCGTGAGACGGCGACATTAAAGACTAGCTCAACAAGCAATAAGCGTCTGTTAAGCTACAACGCAGTGGAGTGGCTATCGTATACGGCGTATCCTACCTATTATTTTAATGATGAAAAGCTTAATAAGCTAATTTATAAGCTTGAAATTAAAAATGGTAAACAGAATGACTATTTAGCCGCGGTAGGCGATTTATACGGCAAATTGAGTAATAGCTTTGGCGAGCCGTATCTTGACGAGGTGAAATTTAGTTCAGATAAAAATTATACGGAGGATACGACGCGTATTGCAACGGCAGTAGCAAACAGCCAAGCAGAGATTATGATTAGCTGGCAAATCGGCTATACTGACTTAACGATCAATGCGACTGGCGATGGAAAAGGCAATATAGTGCTACAAATCACGATTCGTACTACTAAATAGAATTTTTCTAAATTCCTGTTTGAATTTTCATCATCATTTCAAAAAAAGTTCAGTTGATTGTTTTATACTTCTCGTAAATTGGTAGGCGAGGAGAATATGAATGCAGCAAAACTTGAACATTATACATACAGGAATTCATGTACCAGATCTGCTCGTATGGTGCGGAGTAGCACTAGTAATCGGATTAATACTGTATTTCTTCATATATCTATATCGCAAAAAATTAGGGCGCGACAATGGTTGTCTAGGGGCTCAGGAGCATTATTCATTAAATTCTCAGGATGATGGAGATAGTGAAGCAATACTACTGCTGTCAACTAACTACGAGGTTATTGGCGCCAATGAAAGGTTCTATCATTTAACGGGGATGTCTAGTACGGATAAAGAAGCGAATTCAGTAGATGATATTGCTTTAATATTTCCTGAGCAAACACGGAATAGCTCGTTGCAACGTTTGCTTTATTTGATTGAGCAAGGTAATGGCTGTCTAATAACGGAGGTTAGCGAGCCTGATGGCAGCATCAAGCTTATGTGCTGGCAGTTGTTCGGGATTAAGCATGATGGGGAAACGATTGTTCATTATTTGAACGTATATGTTGAGCCTTTTCCTGAGTATATCGATAAGGTGATGGAGCTTGAGCATGAATTGCAAAGAGTGCCGATCAAGCAGTCACAGCTTGCATTGTTTCTTCTATCTATCGAAGGGATGCAAGGATTGCTAGAAGACACCCAGATATCAACTGATACGTTTTTGTTGCTGCTTAAGCGAGAGCTCGAAATGCTAGACGGTGCTACAATTGTATACTATAGTTTATTAGAGCAAGAAAAGATCGTCATCATTTTGTCTCAGGACAACCTTCGTCAGCATGTAGATAACTGGGCACAGTCAATTATTGAGGCGACACATTATATCGTCTACAATTGCTCGCCTTCGCATTATGCTACGGTAACGATCGGTGTTGCTTTAAGCTTGCCTTATCGCCACAACGCAGAAAGCTTGCTAACGAATGCAGGTCATGCAATCAATATGCTTAAGCCACGTGGTGTTAATGGCTACTATGTATATTCTTCCATATGTTCATAATTCAATTAGATTATCCCCTTGAAATTTGCTAATTTTGTTAGTGAATGTTAAGGGGATATTTTCAACATTAAAAAAAGCTTAAAAAAATGTGACCAAATGATGACTTTCACGTATTACATATCAGTTAAATAGGAGAGGAGAACTGCAAATTGGACCAACAACAATTTCCACCAGAACATGGAAGTCCTAAAGCGAATAAGCAAGAGTTTAGCCCGAAGGCGATTCGGAACTTTATCATCGGAGGCATTATCATCATTGCCTTAATTTACATCGGGTCTTCATCATTTTATACGGTGCAAGAGCGTGAAAAAGCAGTCGTCTATACCTTCGGTAAAATTACTCAGGAGCAAGGCTCAGGACTTCACTTTAAGCTTCCTTCACCAATTCAAACTGTTAAAGTTGTACCTGCCGAGCTAACGCAAACCATTACAATCGGTTATCGTCAAACCGATAGCGGTGATCAAGTGATTGAGGAAGAAGCGATGATGATTACTGGAGATGAAAATATCGTCGCAGCGGATGCCGTCATTACTTGGAAAATTAGTAACACTAAAAATTTCTTAACGAATATTGAGAAGCCAGAAACGTTTTTACGTAACGCTGCAATCGCCTCTATTCGTGCCGTAATTGGCTCGCAGAAGCTAGATTATGTTATTACGGATGGTAAAACAGAAATTCAAGAGCTTGCACGAGTACAGCTTGTGCAATTGATGGATCATTATGAGACAGGTATTCAAATTATTGACTTGAAGTTCCAAGATATCGAGCCGCCAGATGGTGAAGTATCGGATGCGTTCCGAGCTGTAACGAATGCTCGTGAGCAAAAGAATACAAAAATCAATAATGCGACGAAATATGAAAATGAACGAATTCCTAAAGCTCGCGGTGAAGCGCAAGCATTAATTGAACAGGCAGAAGCGGAAAAAGCATCTCGTATTCTGAATGCGCAGGGTGATGTTGCTAAGTTTAATGCGATCTATAAGGAATATGCGAACAATAAGGATATTACAGAAACTCGTTTAATCATTGAAACATTAGAGAAAATTCTTCCTAATGCGAAAATCTATATTACGAACTCCAACAGTGATACGGTTAATTATTTGCCGCTTAATGAGCTAAAGACATCTTCAAAGTCGACGTCCAGCACGTCTAGCAGCAGCTCATCTAGTTCGAGCACTAGCTCATCGAGTTCAAGCAATAGTGACGCAGGACAGTAAGCATAACGAGGTGTAGGAGGAGCATATGAACAGTAAAAAGTGGTATGGCATATTAGCCATTGTAATAGTACTCATCATACTTGGATCAACTTCATTATTTGTCGTTAAAGAAGGCGAATATAAAATTGTATTACGATTCGGAGAAGCGCAAGAAGCGAAGCGAGAGCCTGGCTTATATCTAAAGCTGCCATTCGTTGATGCGGTGGAATCATTACCTAAATATCAAATGACCTATGAAAATGTACCGACACAAATTATGACGAAGGATAAGAAAATTATTTTCGTAGACAATTACACCGTTTGGCGTATTACCAATCCGGAACAGTTTATTAAAACGAACCATACGGTATCAGCCGGTACAAAAAGGATCGACGAGGCAGTATATAATGCTGTAAGACGTAAGCTGTCAGAGGTTAATTATGATGAAATTATTAGTGAAAACACAGCTCGTGGTAACTTAAACGATGAAATTACACAGGATGTCGCAAATGCATTAGAGCGTGATGACTACGGGATTCAAATTGTAGACGTACGTATTAAGCGTACTGATCTCCCTGATAGTAATAAAGAGAGCGTATATAGCCGTATGATTTCCGATCGTGAATCGATTGCTGCACGTTATCTGTCTGAGGGTGATGAGGAATCACGTAAAATTACATCTAAAGCAGACCGTACAGCGCTAGAGCTAATTGCAGAAGCGGAAGCTAGTGCGAAAAAAATCGTCGCTGAAGGCGAGCAAGAAGCAGCGAAAATTTATAACGAAGCATATGGGAAAGATCCTGAGTTCTATCAATTGTATCGTACACTGGAAAGCTACGTCATCACGATGGGCAATGAACCAGTTATTATGCTACCAATAGACTCACCATACGCGAAAATTTTGTTAGGTCAGTAATACAGTTAAGTTAAGACACCAGTAAGCTAATTCATATTAAAGGATATGAATACTGCTTGCTGGTGTTTTTTGTTTACTGATAGAATGAGTAAGAAGAAGTAAGGTGAGTATTCATTCAGATTACGCAGAGGTGGAACAGTAATGATATTAAATAAAGATGTATATAAGCACTATATCGAGCGCTTTAATAGCCAAGATGAAGAGTTGGTTATTCAGCACATTGACAACGATCATGCTTGGGAATGGCTTTCAAATAAGATGCCTTTTTTTGACTGTCCTGATAAAATCATTGAGGAAACCTACTACTTTCGCTGGTGGCTTTATCGGAAGCATATTAAGCTAACTGAAGATGGATATATCATTACCGAGTTTCTTCCTGATGTATACTGGGCTGGTAAACATAATTCTATAAATTGTGCAGTAGGACATCACTTGAATGAAGGGCGCTGGTTGCGAGATAGTGATGAATTTCTTAACGATTATATAACGTTTTGGTTCCGCAAAGGCGGGCAAGTAAGCTCATATAGCTCGTGGATTATCGATTCGATTTGGAATTATGTGAAGGTAACAGGTGATATTAAGCTAGCGATTGAGCTATTAGCTGATTTTATTGAGTTCTATAGGGCTCGTGAGAGTAAGCATATGAACGAGAGTGGATTATATTGGTCGCATGATGATCGGGATGCCATGGAAATTTCAATCAGTGGTTCAGGATTACGTCCTACACTCAATAGTTATGTTTACGCTGATGCGATTGCTATCTCTAAGCTTGCGGAGTTGACGGGGCAAAGTGATTTAGCTCAACAATTTATGGATAAAGCGTTAAGACTTAAGCAGCTAGTGCAAGAAAAGCTGTGGGATGAAAACGATCAATTTTTTAAGGTAATCCCGCTAGAAGGGCCGGCTAGCACAGTCGAAACTTGGGATTTTGCGTCCATGTCACTAGACCATAATGTACGTGAGCAAATAGGGTTCATTCCATGGTATTTTAATTTGCCAGAAGAGGGATTTGAGGTTGCCTGGGAACAGTTATTCCAGAAAGAGGGATTTGCTGCGCCATACGGTCCAACAACTGCTGAGCAACGGCATCCACGTTTTAATTTTGAATATAATCATGAATGTTTATGGAACGGTCCATCGTGGCCTTTCGCTACTTCTCAAACATTAACTGCGATGGCTAACATATTGAATGATTATAAGCAGAATGAGATCAACAGTGAACAATATCTGCAGCAATTGCAAATCTATGCAGCCTCTCATTATAGAGTGAGGGAGGATGGAGTTAAAGTATCGTGGTTAGATGAGAACCTTGATCCGTATACAGGAGACTGGACATCGCGAACCATACTTGAAGCATGGGGATGGCGTGCAGATAAAGGTGGACGAGAACGTGGAAAAGATTATAATCACTCGACCTTTAATGATCTGATCATTACTGGTTTGATTGGCATTAGACCGCGTGAAGATAATCTGTTGGAAATTAATCCGCTAGTACCAACAGATACATGGTCATACTTTTGCTTAGATGGAGTTTCTTATCGTGGTCTCAGCATAACAGTATTGTATGATCGAGACGGCAGTCGATACGGTAAAGGAGCTGGACTCCGCGTGTATGTAGATGGAATAGAAAGAGCGGTTGGGGATTTAGGGGAAGAACGTATGCAAGTGCAGCTATAAACGAACAAAAGGTGAAATCCATGAGTGATTGGATTTCACCTTTTGTTCCTTTGAGAAGCTCGTATTGTGCTAGCCATATTAATACAGCGAGATTGTCAAGCTATGGTGCTCGGTCAACGCATGTAGAGTTGCTTCCGAGCCAACGATTTCAATGCTGATTAGAGTAGCTAAGCATTGCTTGAGTGCTTGCTTGCCTGTTTCCCACTTTTTATTCAAAATGGCCTCAAGCTTACGCATAGCTTTTTTGTTTTGTTCACTCGTATATACGGGAATTGTTTTATTTTGGAATACAAGTGTAGTTGTCATAATATCAACCTCCAACACTACGGTTAGTATAGATTTAGTATATTTTAAGGAGCGAACCTTAATATTACCTTAAAAAATACATTGAATTATGAGAAAAAATGTGAAAAATTAGACAATTTGCATGAAAATTTTCTCATTTCTCACTTTACAGTTAATCTGCGCGCTCCTGCAGCATCACTTTACGATATTCTGATGGTGAGCAATTCATTTGCTTGCGAAAAACTTTCACAAAATAGCTAATATGGTCAAAGCCAACGTCAAGCGCGACAGAAGAAATTTTGTTACCAGGATCAAGAAGAAGCTCAGTAGCTACTTTAATCCGATAGCCGTTTAAATATTCGATTGGTGTCTGACGGGTCATGCTCTTAAAAAATCGACAAAACTGACCTTCACTCATCGGAATTTGTCCTGCGATTTGCCCTATTTTTAATGGCTGATTAAAATGCTGCTGCATATAGCTAATTGCCGTTTTAAGCCTTAACGCCTTCGAGGTATCAAGCTTGCCCTTCGAGCTGCGATTGGCATGTCTACCCTCTGGCACAATAGTATGCAGCATCGCAAGCAGCTGCTGCTTGGCGGCAAGCTCAAACCCTGGCTCCTGCTGGTCACAGATCGAGAGCAGCGTTCGAATTTGAAATAGCAGCCCCTTTTCCCAGCGTGAATCTCCCTTAATATGTCTTGGGAAGGAGCGGGTCCGATCAAGAAAAGGCGAGATAAACTTCTCTTGAATATAGTCGAAGCTTGCGCTAGATAATAGACCCTTGTCGAATACAACTGCAGCAAACATACAGGTAGCATTTTGATAGGAATGACCTGCATGAATTTCTCCGCTTTCTACAAATACAGCCTCCCCAGCCTTCACATGAAAATAATCTGTACCTAGCTGAAACAGCACTTCACCTTGTATCACATAAAAAAATTCGACTTCATCATGCCAGTGGCATTCCAATATCGGTGCTCCCGCGTGAGTTATGTCGATCCAATAGGCAGCAAGCGGGAATAAGACATCCCCATGCTGCCTATTTTCCTTCAGATTTGATTTTATTGTCAGATCCATGATGACGACCACCTCGATAACATCAAAATTGTGCTATATTTAAGCATTATTCTGTTAGATTGAATCAAGAAAGATCACTATAATGCAAGTATATCATATTCTAACCTAAGTATTAGTTAAAAATAGAAAGGATGTGCCGACAAATGAAGTTTCATAATGGAAACTGGCTAATTCACGAGCAATTTGATGTGCAAGGCGCAGTACAGGCTCATGATTTTACAGTGAAGGAGGGCGTATTAACTGCTTATGCAGCACCTCGTCCGATTGTGACGCGTGCGAATATGCTGGATACGATGCTACTAACCGTTCAATTTCATTCGCCACTGCCTGGTGTAATCGGTGTCAAAATTATTCATCATGCAGGAGTTCGTGATGTTGGTCCTCATTTTGAATTAAATGCTGCACAAGGCAGTCATGCCGTTATTGAGGAGAATGATGAATACGCTTCATTAAGCAGTGGGAACTTAACGGTTCGTATTGCGAAGGGGCCTGAATGGAAGGTTGACTTCTTCCGCAACAGAAAACGTCTAACGGGAAGTAGACAGAAATCGATCGCTTATATTAAAGAGGGCAAGGAGCGCGCCTATGTACGCGAGGAGCTTGATCTTGGTGTAGGTGAATGGGTTTACGGCTTAGGTGAACGCTTCACAGCATTTGTGAAAAATGGTCAGACGGTAGACATTTGGAATGAGGATGGTGGTACAAGCTCTGAGCAAGCGTACAAAAACATTCCATTCTATCTAACAAACAAAGGCTACGGCGTATTTATTAATCAGCCTGAGCTTGTCTCACTAGAGGTTGCTTCGGAAAAAGTGAAAAAGGTGCAGTTTAGTGTAGAAGGCGAATCATTAGAGTATTTTATCATTGATGGTCCTGATCTTAAAGGCGTGCTTGATCGCTATACGCAGCTTACAGGTCGTCCAGCGCTACCGCCAGCATGGACTTTTGGTTTATGGTTAAGCACCTCGTTTACGACGAATTATGATGAGAAGACGGTAAATTCCTTCGTGGATGGCATGGTTGAGCGTGATTTGCCATTGCATGTATTCCATTTTGATTGCTTCTGGATGAAGGAGTTCCACTGGACGGACTTTAAATGGGACGAGTCTGTGTTCCCTGATCCGGAGGGTATGCTTGCTCGACTTAAAGAGCGCGGCTTAAAAATTTGCGTATGGATTAATCCTTATATCGCACAGCGTTCTCGTCTGTTTGAAGAGGGAAAAAGTAATGGTTATTTAGTGAAAAAGCCTAATGGCGATGTATGGCAATGGGATCTATGGCAGCCTGGTATGGCGCTTGTTGACTTTACGAATCCTGCAGCATGTCAGTGGTATGCGTCGTACTTGCGAGAGCTTGTGGATATGGGCGTAGACAGCTTTAAGACAGACTTTGGTGAGCGTATTCCAACGGAGGTTGTTTACTTTGATGGCTCTGATCCATTCAAAATGCACAACTATTATACACAGCTTTACAACAAATGCGTATTTGGCGTATTAGAGGAAAAGCTCGGTAAAAACGAAGCTGCAGTATTTGCTCGTTCAGCTACTGCAGGCGGTCAGCAGTTCCCAGTGCATTGGGGTGGAGACTGTTATGCGGATTATGAATCGATGGCAGAAAGCTTACGCGGCGGACTGTCACTAGGGTTGTCGGGTTTTGGCTTCTGGAGTCATGATATCGGTGGCTTCGAAAATACTGCACCTAGTCATGTATTTAAGCGTTGGCTGCAGTTTGGTCTATTGTCCAGTCATAGCCGTCTGCACGGTTCAAGATCGTATCGCGTGCCTTGGGAGTATGATCAAGAGGCAGTTGATGTAACACGTAAATTTACGAAGCTTAAATGCTCGCTCATGCCATATTTGTACAATACTGCAGTTCAAGCCAATGAACAAGGGATTCCAGCAATGCGCGCAATGGTGCTCGAATTCCACGGTGATCCTGCGGTCGAGCAATTGGATCGTCAATATATGCTCGGTGATTCTCTACTCGTTGCACCGATCTTTAACGAAGAAGGCGAAGTAACCTTCTATTTACCGAGTGGAAAATGGAACAGCTTACTAACTGGTGAAACAGTGCTGGGTGGTGCTTGGAGAACTGAGACCCATGACTTTATGAGCTTGCCGTTATATGTGCGTGAAAATACAATATTAGCCCTTGGCGCTAATGAAAACCGTCCAGATTATGATTATGCTGACGGCGTTCAGCTTCAGCTGCACAACATTGCAGATGGTGCTACGGTCAGCACAGTTGTACGTGATGTGAAGGGCAATATTGAGCTTGAAGCCAGTGCAGCTCGTTCTGGCAACACTATTGCCGTAACGCTTACAGGAGCGAACAAACCGTTAACTATCGCAGTGAAGGGCGAATCAGCAGCTGTAGCAGTTGATGGTGTAGAAGGTCAATTGCAGGACGGTATTATTTCTCTTGCAGCGGTAGGTAATGCTAGCTTTAATATTCAGCTTGCTTAACCTCAGAGTGAAGCTTGATTGAATACCTATATTAAATGGAAAAGGATGGAGTAAAGCTGTTATACTTGAAGTGAAGGAAGACGGTCTAATACAATTTCGAGGAAGTGGCTTCTTCAGTGATAACTCCATCCAATAACAAGCTTGTCTCATCAGTGATTGTCAGTATTAAGGTATTTGCAGTTGCAGCGGTTGGCATTATTGTTTTTAGCTTGCTGCATTTGCCAATGCCTTGGTTGCTTGGCTCGATTTTTGCGGTAATGATTTCTCAATTAACTATTAAAGGGGCAGCTTCTTGGGAGCTGCCTAAGTCGTTAAGAAATGGTGCATTAATTATTTTAGGGGCAGCGATCGGTTGCGCATTTACAGCAAGCGCATTTTCCGATATGGGAGTCTATGTGCTTTATATGCTGCTGCTGAATATTTTACTCATTCTATTTTGCGTATTACTGTCCCTTATGACCATGAAGCTAACAGGAATGAGCTTTATGACGGCATTTACAGCCAGCATACCTGGTGGGCTGTCTCAATCGGTTGCCTTTGCAGAAGAGCAGCAGGGCATCGATCTCGGCACAGTGACATATTTTCAAGTAATCCGTGTATTATCCGTCGTTAGCGTTGTACCGTTTATTGTAAGCGGCAAGCTGAATGTAACAGCGGCTGAGACTGTGGCAACTCCATTATGGCAGCTTGCTATATACTTACTGCTTGCTTATGTCGCAGCTGTTGTTGCCCACAGATTTAAGTTTCCAGTAGCGTATTTTCTAGCTCCTGTTTTAGTCGGCATTATCATTAATCTAGTTGGTATATTTGATTTAGCTCTGCCTGATCTACTCCTGCATATTGCACAGCTAGCGATAGGTGCCTATATTGGCTTGCTTCTTAAGCCAGAGATGATTAAACTGCCGTGGAAGGTGCTCGTAGCTGGGCTAGCGAGCTGCTTAGTGCTGCTTGGATTTAGCTATAGCTGCGGCTTACTCCTCAGTGAGCTATTGCAGCTCGATATCGTAACTAGCTTTTTAAGCACAGCTGCTGGCGGGATGGATCAGATGAGCTTAATAGCCGCAGCTCTCAAGGTGGACGCTACGGTTGTAACGGTATTTCAATTATTTAGGTTGCTTTTTATTTATTTTGTTGTGTTTCCACTGCTGCATTGGCTAGCGGGCTATCAAGCTCATAAAACTGCCATAAAAGAATAGTAATGACAAAATCGCATAAGTTTATGCTAATTAGATCAATGTTTTTTAGGTAATGTATGCGCTATACTAAAATAAAGCAAGGCAAAATCAAACAGTGTTATGTATATAAAGGAGCGCGGATTCAATGAAAAGAATGGGCATTGGTCTACAATTATTTACTGTTCGCGATCAGCTTGCTGCTGATTTTGAGGGCACACTACGCCATGTTGCGAAGTTAGGATATGAGGGCGTAGAATTTTTCCATTATGGAAATATTCCTGCTGATCGAATGAAGGCTCTACTAGAAGAGCTAGGTTTACAGGCGATTGGTAGTCATATTCAGCTTAGTAGATTAAAGGATCATTTACAGGAAGAAATCGACTATCTTAAAACGATCGGATCTAAATATGCAATTTGTCCATGGCTACCAGAAGAGCTTCGTAACGTTGAAGCTTGGCATGGCCACTTAAAGGATCTTGCTGAAATCGGTAAAGCTTGCTCAGAGCAAGGGATTCAGCTACTCTATCATAACCATGATTTTGAATTCTCAACTAAAATCGATGGGGAAATGGTATTTGAAGTATTGTTCGACCGTGTCCCTGCACAAGATCTTAAGGTTGAGCTAGATATTGGTTGGGTGCAATTCTCTGGTATCGATCCAGTTGCTTATATCGGTAAATATGCTGGTAGATTGCCAATCGTTCATCTAAAAGACTATTTGAAAGAAAGCCGCAACCCAGAATTAACAATTGATACGGTTGAATTGGGCGAAGGCTCATTACCGTTAACAGATATTATTGCAGCAGCTTCGGATGCTGATGTAGATTGGATTATTGTTGAGCAGGATTCTTGTGTTAATCCACCACTTGAATGCGTAGAAACTAGCTTGAATTGGCTAAGAGCTAATTATTTGAACCAATTTTAATAAACTGAAGGAGAGATTTAATTATGTCAAAACTTAAAGTTGCCGTAATCGGATGCGGATCAATTGCGAAGTATCGTCACATTCCAGAATATGCAGCGCTAGAAGAGGTTGAGTTCGTTGCATTTGTAGATCCTATTATTGAGCGTGCAGAGGAATACGCAAGTAAGCATGGCGGTCAAGCGTTTGCTGACTATAAAGAAATGCTTGAAGCAGTTAAACCTGCTGCTGTAAGCGTATGTACACCTAACTATTTACATGCTGAAATGTCAATTGCAGCAGCTAATGCTGGCGCACATGTACTAGTTGAAAAACCGATGGCGGTAACAGATGAAGAAGCGGCAGCAATGATCGAGGCTGCAAAAGCGAACAATGTTAAGCTGATGGTCGGACATAATCAGCGCTTTATGCCACCTCATCAAAAAGCGAAAGAAATTCTTGAATCTGGTGTGCTTGGCAAAGTATTGACATTCCGTACTTCCTTCGGTCATCCAGGACCTGATGGTTGGAGTATAGATGGAGCGGACAGCTGGTTCTTCCGTAAAGAAGAAGCAATTATGGGTGCGATGGGCGATCTTGGCGTCCACAAATCAGATCTTATTCGTTACTTGCTTGATGATGAAGTGTCTGAAGTTGCAGCTTTCATTGGTACATTGGACAAAAAGGATACAGAAAGCGATGATAACGCAAGCTGTGTTCTCCGTATGAAGTCAGGTGCAATCGGTACATTAGTTGCTAGCTGGACATACTATAAAGGTGAAGATAATAGTACAGTACTATGGTGTGAGAATGGGGTTATGAAGCTGTGCACAGACCCACAATATCAAGTAATCGTTGAGCTACGTGACGGTACAGTTAATAAATACGAAACTGGTGAAATTTCTACGAACGAAAAGCAGCTTTCTAGCTTTGTTATCGAAAAATTTGTAGAGTCAATTCTGAATGACACCGTGCCTGCTGTATCAGGTGAAGAGGGCAGAGCTTCCTTGAAAGTAATTCTTGATGCATTTGAATCTCAAGCAACAGGACGAATTGTTAAAGTTTCACAATAATTTATGTGAATGTATAGATGTTAGAGCGTCTTTCAACCACTAGTCGTGGAGTGAAGGGCGCTTTTTTTTATTAATTCTGTATTTATACAATTAGTTGATGCGAAAATAACATATTTATATTACTATTTGGTTACTACTTAGGTAGCTGAAAAATAAATTGCCCCTACTTTGAAATTTTAAAGGAATTGACCCTCTTAATGTCGAATTACTTCTTATCTAAGACTTTGAGATAAGGAGTGAAATGCCATG
>Ga0182739_1000171_pt1 | contig 117423 bp, 92 predicted proteins | sample eDN5th30CBELigBY_FD_128873 | JGI IMG/M metagenome (GOLD analysis project Ga0182739, IMG submission 128873) | Enriched backyard soil microbial communities from Emeryville, California, USA - eDNA 5th pass 30_C BE-Lig BY (version 2) (version 2) | ecosystem: Environmental > Terrestrial > Soil >...
GTTGAGCGAAGACGATCGCCTGGTCCGCTTCCTGACCCACCGTCCCGGCCAGTCCACCGTCCGACGCGCCCCTCAAGCCCTCGCCACCGCCGCGTAAACCCTGCAATCCCTGACATGCACCCAGAAAATTCTACCTGAAAATTGGGGGCAGCCAGAGTCGTCGATCGCTCCGCCGATCGAAGCAAGGTCGTCGATCGCTCCGCTGATCGAAGCAAGGTCGTCGATCGCTCCGCCGATCGAAGCAAGGTCGTCGATCGCTCCGCCGATCGAAGCAAGGTCGTCGATCGCTCCGCCGATCGAAGCAAGGTCGTCGATCGCTCCGCCGATCGAAGCAGGTAGCAGGTAGCAGGTAGCAGGTAGCGGGCTGCGGGTTGCAGGTAGCGGGTGGACGGAGGACGGAGGACGGAGGACGGAGGACGGAGGACGGAGGACGGAGGACGGAGGCGATTGTCAGGCCCTGTCAAGCCGGACTATCATCGGCGGCTGAATCGGCTTTTCCGCTGCAGACCCACAGTCTCCTCCGCTCGCGTCTTGGTTTCATGACTGATCACCGTTCGCAACTAGCGATCTACCGCATTCTTGACGCCTCGGCCAATCGCGCCGCCGAAGGGTTGCGAACGCTCGAGGAGTACGCTCGCTTTGTCCTGGAAGATCGCTTCCTGAGCGAGTCCGCCAAGGCGATTCGGCATGAGTTGCAGCAGTCGCTGGAGGTGGTGCCGCTGGAGGCGCGACTGGCCGCGCGGTCGGTCGCCAGCGACTGCGGCACGGCGATCGTCGCTGAGGGGGAAATGAACCGCAGCGACTTGCTCGCAGTCGTGGCCGCCGCTGCCTCACGGACGCAGCAAGCGCTGCGGTGCCTCGAAGAATACCTTAAGCCGCTGTCAACGCTGGCGGCCGGCAGCCTCGAATCGCTTCGCTACCGCACCTACATGCTCGCTGCGGCGCTGTTGCCGCTGGAGCAAAAAGCGGAGCGGCTGGCGCAGGCCAAGCTGTACCTGTTGCTCGCCGCCGATCCGGATGCCGACCGCTTTGCCCAGCGCGTGGAGCGGCTTTATTTAGCCGGTGTCGACATCATTCAGCTCCGCGACAAAGGCGCCGACGATGCGACGCTGTACCGGCTCAGCCAACGCGGTGCGGCGATCGCCCGCCAGCACCACAAGCTGTTCATCGTCAACGACCGGGCGGACATCGCCGCGGCAGCCGGGGCCCAGGGCGTCCACGTCGGCCAGGAAGAATTGCCGGTCGAAGCGGTGCGACGGATCGTTGGGGCGGATGCGATCGTCGGGGTGTCGACTCACGATCTCGACCAGGTCCGCGCCGCCGTGCTCGACGGTGCCGATTACATCGGCTGCGGGCCGACATTCCCCAGCCGCACCAAGACGTTTGGTCACTTTCCGGGTACGGCGTTCTTGCAAGCTGCAGCCGCGGAGACGCGGTTGCCAGCTTACGCGATCGGCGGCATCGAACTCGCCAATCTTGCCGAAACGCTCGCCAGCGGCATCCACGGCGTAGCGGTCGCCAACGCAATCGCCTCGGCCGGTGACCCGGCCGAGGCGGTGAAGGCATTCAGGAGCGTTTTGGACCGCTAAGCGGCGGACGCCAGGAGCGTTAGCGAGTGCGGGTCACGCTGGCCGTGGCCAGGTTCTGCTGCCGCAGCCCCAGGATGTAGTCGTGGGCAACGTTCAGCACTTCGCGATTGTAGTAGTAATCGCGGTAGATCACTTCGCTGGCCAATTCGGCTTCCAGCCCCTCTTCTTCCGCTTCCTTTTGCGCGTTCATTTCCTGGCGGCGTTTGACGAAATCTTCTTCGACCAGGGAGAGTGTCTTTTCCTGCTTTTGCCGCACGTACATCTCCTTGCGGCGCAGCAGGTCGATGAACTCCGAGTCCTGACCGACGCGCGCGACGCTCCGTTCTCGCAGCGACTCCAGCAGCTCCGCTGGCACCATGTTGTAGGCGCGGTGTCGAGCGGCCGGCACGCGGTCGTGGGGCAGCGCGTAGTCGAGGTCCGATTCGCTGATGTCCATCACCGAAGTGATTGACGGCAGGATCACATCGGCGGCCACGCCGTCAAGTTGTGTGCTGTCGCCATCGGGCAGGTAGAACTGCTGCAGCGTGACTTTCAGCGCGCCGAGGTTGCTGCTGCGATCGTTGCGGAAGATCTCGCGGCCCAGATCCATCAGCGTCTGCACCGTGCCCTTGCCGTGCGTGGCCGGGTCACCGACAACAATCCCGCGACGGTAATCCTTGATCGCGCCGGCGAGAATCTCGCTGGCACTGGCCGACAGCTTGCTGGTCATCACGACCAACGGCCCATCCCAGGCGACGCCAGCTTCTTCATCCGCGTGCTCTTGGATGCTGCCGTCACTGTTTTTGACCTGCACGACCGGTCCGCGATCGATAAACAGGCCGGTCAGGTTGATCGCTTCGGTCAATGACCCGCCGCCGTTGCGGCTCAGATCGAGCACCACTCCATCGACACCTTGGCTGCGGAAGCCGTCCAGCAACCGGCGGACATCGCGGGTGCTGCTGCGGTGATCGACGGTATTGCGCCGCGCCCCTTCCATATCGAGATAGAAGCTCGGCAAGTTGATGTAGCCGATCTTGAGCTTTGAGCCATCGCCGCCGGGCAATTCATGTTCAATCACCTTGCCGCGGGCCGCGCTGTCTTCCAATTGCACCTGAGTGCGGGTGATTTCATAGATTTCGGTCTCACCCGTGCCGCCTTTCTTGACCCCGAGCCGCACGACCGTGCCCGCTTTACCGCGGATCAGGCTGACGACTTGCTTCAGCGGCATTTCGATGATGTCGACCATTTCGTCGGAGTTCTGTCCGACGCTAACGATGTGATCGTCTTCTTTTAGCCGCCCGTCTTTGGCCGCGGCTCCCCCAGGGATCACGTTGCTGACCACGGTGTAACCATCTTTCTCGCGCAGCGCCGCCCCGATCCCTTCGAGGTTCAGCTTCATCTGGATCATGAAGTCATTTAACGAGCTGGGCGACATGTAGGTCGTGTGCGGGTCGTAACCCATCGTGATCGCCGACAGGTACAACTCGAGGATCTCGTCGGAGTCGGTCTGGGCCCACCGCCGGGCGTAGCGGACGTAGCGGCGTTGCAACTGCTCGCGGGCTTCGTCGATCGTTTTGCCATCATCCTTCAGGTCCAGGATGTTGAACTTCAGTTGGCGGCGCCAACGATCGCGCGCCTCATCGGTCGACTTGGCATAAGTGGTGGCCTTCGGATCGGTGATGATCGTGTCGGGCTCGGTGAAATCGAAGTCCTGCTCTAGCAGTTCTTGGACCGTCTGCAGCCGCTCATTCACCCGCGTCAGGTACCGCGTGAAAATCTGGTACGCCGGCGACAGATCGCCGCGGAGCGTCAGATCATCGATCTGGGTGCGGTAGCGGTCGAACTCATCGATGTCCGACTGGTAGAAGTACAGCTTCATCGGGTCCAGCGCCTTGAGGTAGATATCCAGAGCGCGGGAACTGATTTTGTCATCCACCCGTTGGCCGGAAATATGCCGTTTGGGAAGAAACTGCATCACCATCCGCGCGACCAGGCTGTCCTGATCTCCGGGCTTCAGATCGCGGGCCTGGCCGAGCTCCTGGCCGATGGCCAGCGGCCGGTCGGGAAAAGCCGGCTGGCTGGATGCGGCCTGACCCGGGGCGGGCGGAGGCGTCAGGGTCGATGGTGCCAGGCGATCCTGGCCGACGAGGGATTGGCCGACCAGCAGCATCGTCCCGGCGGCTGCGGTGAGCAGCACGGGGAGACAACGGGAGACGGACCAAAAACCTGGGAATCGCATGCGAATGCCTTCCGGCTGGGGAATTAACAAGAATGGTACTTATAGATACTAGGGAAGCTGGCGGCGCGGAGCAACGTTGATTCGGTCAACTGGGCCAACTGCGCTCCCCCGACTCCGACAAAATCTGCATTTCACCGCCGCTGGCCAACCGATTCCGCCGGTACCGTCGGCTCTGCAGCAGCGTCATCAGCAAGCACACCGCACTGATCAACATCACACTGCCCAATACGCCCGCTGTGGCAAGCGGCACTTCGTCAACCGCCGGCGGCACGCCTTCGGCAACCGCTTCAGGCAGCAGCACGACCGCCAACACGCTGAGGAAATTGTTCACAAAGTGGGCCAGCATCGCTGCCAGCACCGAGCCGCTCGCCCACGCGATCCAGCCCAAGTAAACGCCCAACGCCATCACCGCAGCGGAATGCACGAGGTCCATGTGAAACACCGCGAACACCAGCGATGTACACACGATCGCCAGCGGTGCTCCCCAGGCTGCACCCAGCCGGGTCTGCACGTAGCCGCGAAAAACCAGTTCTTCGCACACCCCCGGCGTGATCCCGACCATCAGCGCCAGCGGGATCAAGAAGCCGCTTTCTCCGAGCGCGCGAAACACGCCGGACATCTCTTCGAGCGACTCGCTCTCGCCCAGCAGCGCGCCGACGATCGCCGAGGAAATCATCCCGACCAGCGGAGTCCCCATGGCGGCGGTCAACCACAATCCAATCGGCCAGTTCCCACGCACCAGCCCCAATCGCCTCGCGACCGGCACCGGAGACGCAAATGCAGCCAGCACGGCCGGAGCCGCCATGGCGAGTTGCGGGAACACCAGCATGATCCCCAGCCCGAGCGGTGACTTCGTGATCTGCTCCATCTTGCCGCCATCGCCGAACATGGCAGCGTCGTCGGGTCCACCGACCAAGAAAGCCGCCAGCACCACCGCCACAATCGATGCGGTGATGTAGCAAGCAAAACTCGCCAGCAGCACCACCGGGATCGGCCAAACCCGCGGTCGGCGAGGATGCTCCACGGGCACAGCCCCGGCGGGAATGCCGGCATCAGGCCAGGGCTGGGCCGGTCGATTGGCCGGAGGCGACGGCAAGTAGGGATTTTCGTTCAAATGAACTCTTCTGTGCTGCTAGGTCAGGCCGAGCCGCGGGTCGAGCCCGAACATGACGTTCATGTTCTGCACCGCTGCCCCGCTGGCCCCTTTGACGAGGTTGTCGATCGCGCAGACCAGGACCCAGCGATGGCCGGACTGCCGCACCGCCATCTGCACCCCGTTGGTGTGCGTCACGTGTTTGGTCGCCGGCAAATGGCTGACCGCCCGCACAAACGAGCCGTCACCGTAATAGCGCTGCCAAACTTCCATCACCTGTTCCGGGCCACCCGCGCCCGCCGTAGGCCGAACATAAATCGTCGACAGGATGCCACGCTCCATCGGCGTCAGGTGCGGCGTGAAGATCAGCTCTGGACGCTGGCCGCTGAACCGCTGCAGCAAGTCGACGATCTCGGGCTGATGCCGGTGGTTGCCGACGCTGTAAGCCGAAATCGATTCCGCCGACTCACAGTACAACGTATTGAGTTTCGGAGTTCGGCCGGCACCGCTGATCCCGCTCTTGGAATCGATGATGATGTCGTCGGCGGCGATCAACCCTTCAGCTAGCAGGGGTCCGAGCGGCAGGATCGCCGAAGTCGGATAGCAGCCTGGATTGGCGACCAAGTCAGCGGTCGCGATTTGGTCGCCAAACCACTCCGGCAAGCCGTACACCGTGGCGCCGACACGTTCGGGCCAGGGGTGTTCGATGCCGTAGTGCTGGGAATACTCCGCCACACTGGAGAGACGAAAATCGGCGCTGAAGTCGATCACCCGCACCCCGGCTTCCACCAATTGACGGACCGTTTCGGCCGAGGCTCCATGCGGCAGGCAGCACATCGCCACGTCGCAGTTGGCCTTGATCTCCGCCGCATCGTAGGCGGAAATCGCTAGGTCCAGGCGGCCCGTCAAAATCGGATGCACGTCGCTGATTCTTTGACCGACTTCACTGCGGCTGGTCGCGACCGTCACCGTGGCCCCCGGATGCCGCAGCAACAGCAAGCTGGTTTCCAGGGCCGTGTAGCCGGTCGCTCCGATGATTCCGACACGAATACTCATATCGCCACGCACTCTCCACTGGCTGAATGATCAATTGCTTGATCGGGGTCGTATCGCTTGAGTGTATCGGCCGCAGGCCCCGAGGCGAAGCGTCATTCAGCGGCCGAGCCGAGCGATCAGTACCGCGTGGCGGGGCTGGTGAGCGGCTGGGCCAGCCGCGTGCCGCCGGAGGAGAGTGCGGCGTCGTATTGCGAGGTGATTTGGCGATTGATCGCTGCGATCCGCTCGGACACCATCGGCTGCAGCGGGTTGACGGCATAGCTGCGCTGGTAGTTTTGCAGCGCTTGAGCCAAGTCGCCGCCTTGCTCCCGCAGCCGGCCCAGGGCGAGCCACGCGCGAGAATTGTTGGCGTCGATTTGTACAGCGTCTTCGAGGTACTTCATCGCCGTTTGCGGCTCGTTGGCCTCCTCATACAGCCGGGCCAGCTCGATCCGCGCCTCGGCGAACTTGGGATTCTGAGTCGCCCAGTTCTTGACCAGTGCGAATGCTCGGTCGGGCCGGCCGGTGTCGACCAACAGCACTGCCAACCCGCGGTGGCATTCGACGTGATTGGGATCATGGTCCAGACACTGGTTGTAGAGCGCCTCGGCCTGACTGATCAGCGCTGCGTCCTGTCGTTGCAGCCCCAGACGGTGCGTGGTGGCCGCTAAGTTGTAATAACCATCGGCGTTTTGTGGGTCCGACGAGATCGCCTTTTGAAACTCCTGCAGCGCCGCGGTGTACTGGCCCTGCTGATAAAGCCGCGTTCCCTGAGCGTTTTGACCACTGGCCGCCCACTGGCAACCGCTGGCGACCGCGACCAGCATCCCCGCGGCAAAGCTGGCGAGGATCAAGCACGAGTGGCCTGCAGTGCGTTTGCCGCTGCGACGGGAAATGGCTGCGACCGGCACGCCGGCACCCCCAGCGACCGGTCCTTGTCCGGAGGCGAACGTCCGCGAAATCGCTGGCGTGGTCATCGTCGGTTGGTGCATTGCCATCGGTGCTGATCCCCGAATTCTGAACGGTACTTTCCGCCCGGACCCTAGCAGCACGCCTCACCCGGCAACAAGACCGAAACCTAGCTGTTTTACCCTGCCATGACCAAGGTTTTACGGCACTCAGCGCTGGCGTACCCTGGCTACCAATCGGTGAGCGGGCCGCTGGGGTGGGTTTTGAAGTGCCGGTGCTGGGTGTCACAGAAGCGGTCGGTCATCCCGGCCAGATAATCGCTGACCGCCCGGTGGGTACCGGTTTCCGCGATCCGCGTGCGGAACCGCAGCGGCAGTCGCTCGGGGTGCTTCACCAAGCCCTCAAACAGTTCTTCCAGGCGATCGCTGGCGGATTGCCGAACGGCCATCAGCCGTGGGTGTCGGTAAACCGCATCGAACAAATACGCTTCCAGCTCAGCCCGCTCGGCGGCGATCGCTTCGGAATGTCCCAGCCGGACGCCGTCGCTGCGGATATCGTCCGCCGTTCGGCCATCGCAGCTTCGCAGCCGCTCGGTCGCCGCGGCGACCAGATCGCCGACTTGCAAATCGACCAGCGCATGCACCAGCGCCTGCCGCCGGCGGCTCGGCGGCAAGTTCCCATAACGGTCGAGCACCTGGGCCGCCACCCGGCGGATCAGCGCCAGCCGCTGCAACTCATCGTGATCGATGACGCCCATCTGCAGCGCGTCGTCGACGTCGTGAGCGTCGTAGGCAATCGAGTCGGCCAGATCGACGACCTGGACTTCCAGCAGTGGCGCCATCCCGACCGCGGCTTCAGCTTTGTGGGCCCGCACGTCTTGGCCCGAGAGCACTTCGCGCGACAGGTTCAGCCCAGGAAAAGATGCGTAGCGCTGTTCCAACTGCGTCACGATCGCCAGCGCAAACCCATTGTGCGAAAAACCGCCATGGTTCCGCATCGCGTCGGCCAACACGTCCTCGCCGCAGTGCCCGTAGGGCGGGTGGCCGATGTCGTGCAGCAACGCCAGCGTTTCGGTCAGGTCTTCGTTGAGCCGCAGCACCCGCGCGATGGTCCGCGCGACCGAGGCGACTTCGAAGGTATGGGTCAGCCGTGTGCGATGATATTCGCCCATTTCGCCCGTGAAGACCTGCATCTTCCCCGACAAGCGGCGAAACGCCGAGGAATGCAGTACACGGTCGCGGTCCCGTGCAAAGGGTCCGCGGTAATCGTGCTCCGGTTCCGGATGTAGCCGACCGGCCGAGTCGCGGCTGTGCATCGCATAGCTGGCCAACAGCACATGCTCGCGATCGGCCACGCGGCGCAAATCGAGCATCCAAGTCGGATTTGCTAAATCGGTCATACCGGAGTGCGATGTCATGGGTTCGGAATCGATCCCCGCCAACTGGCCGCGCCGTTGAACCGCGACCTCCTGGCAACGGATCCTAACTAGCGGGGATCATAGGCGTCGCTCCCCAACCCGCGTCCCTTGGGAATGTACTTGCACATCAACACGCCAAGGAAGTAGAGGAAAATCAGCGGGATCATCAACGAGATCATGCTGGTCAGGTCGGCCGGGGTGACCAACATCGAGATCACTGCAATCACCAGGATCGCGATTCGCCACGACCCGAGATAGGCTTCGACCGAGATCAGTCCGATCCGCTCCAAAAACAGCATCACCAACGGCAACTGAAATGCCAAACCGAAACCGAGCGGCAACAGCAACACAAAGTTGACGTAGTAGGTCAACCGCGGCTCGATCGCAACATCGAGTTGACCGTTGAACTGCAATAAAAAATCCAACACGTACTGCAGGACAAAATAGAATGCCATGCAGACACCGCTGACGAACAGGCCGACGCTGATCGGCAAGTAGATGTAGATGTACCGCCGCTCATGGCTGTGCAACCCGGCGGCGACAAAGCTCCAGAGGTGATAGAAGATCATCGGGCTGGCGAGCACGGCGCCGACGATCAGCCCTGCCTTGACCCAGATCATGAATGGCTCTTCGATCTGTAGCGAACTGAGCCCAATCTCCTGTCGCCGCAGTTGCAACCGCGGCTTCAGTTCACTGGCGTCAGGCAACTTGGTGAGCAGCTCGACCATCTGCACCGGGCCCGCAGTGCGAACTGCCTCGTCAGCGGTAAGATTCGTTTCCTCCAGAATCTCCTCGGGAACGTCGTACACCAGTTCCCACACCAGGCCGTTTTCCCGCAGCAAGTGCCGCAAGCCTTGCACATCCGGGCTGTCCGGATCGACGCCGAACCGGGCCAAATCGCGATCGACGTTGTATTCCTGAATCGCGGCCTTCAATGGCTCTTGCACATAACGGACGACGCGATCGGCGAAGAATGCCAAGCCGATGACCAGGCCGACCGCCAGCCACAGCAACGCTTTGCCCAGCGACTTGCGGAGCTCTTCGAGGTGCTCCCCGAAGGTCATGGTCGAATTGTCGAAAAGATCGTCTTTAGGGCGTGCGGGTCGGTCCACGGGTATTATTCTGGCGCATCTGGGCGATAGGAGGAAAGCGAGCTAGTCTAACAGCCAGAATGGAATTTTGTCGTCGGTAGACTCACAAATTGCCTGGACTGATCCAATGCCCCCCCTTTTCTTCCGTCCGATCTTCAAGCGAACCCTGTGGGGAGGCCGGCGGCTCGGTCAGTTGCTCGGCAAGCCGATTGGCGCGGAATCGGACTATGCCGAAAGCTGGGAAATCGTCGATCACGGCGAAGATCAGAGCCGCGTTGAGAACGGCCCGCTGGCTGGCAAGACGCTCCGCGAACTGGTCGACGAGCAGAACACGGAGTTGCTTGGGCGCCACGCCGGGCTCGATGCGTTTCCGTTGCTGCTGAAATTTCTCGATTGCCACCGCGTGCTGTCGGTTCAAGTCCATCCCGATGATGCCTATGCCCAGCAGATGCCGCAGCCGGATTTGGGCAAAACCGAGGCCTGGTACATCGTCGCTGCGGAGCCGAACAGCCGGATCTACGCCGGGCTTCAAGCGGGCGTCGACCGGCAATCACTGGAGCAGGCGATCGCTGCGGGCGAGACCGAGCAGGTGCTGCACGCATTTGCGCCGCAGGTCGGCCAGTGCGTGTTCATTCCAGCGGGCACCGTGCATGCGCTCGGCGAAGGATTGGTCGTGGCCGAACTGCAACAATCCAGCGATACGACGTTCCGGTTGTTCGACTGGAACCGTGTCGACGCCCACGGCCAAGGGCGTCCGCTGCATCTTGAGGCAGCGCTGGATGTGACCGACTTTGCCAGCGGTCCGGTCGCCGTGCAACAACCGGTACCCGCGGCCGACGGCACGGAGACGCTCGTCGCTTGCGACAAGTTCGTGCTGTCCCAGGCACGCTTCGACCGCTCGGCGGCGGAGCTCGGTGAGGATCATCTGAACGCGGATCGGGAGATTTCCGTCGGTGGTGACGATCGCCTCTACCTGCTGACGGTCGTCCGCGGGGCTGCTGAAATCCAAACTGCCGCTGGGCCATTGGCGCTGCCGCTGGGCCGTTCGGCGCTGATTCCGGCCGCGGCGGGCGCCGTTGGCGTGCGCGCCCTGCGGAGCGATACCACGGTGCTGCTGGCGCATCTGCCGTGATGGTTTCGCTCTGCCGTGAAAACTGAGTGAACCGGTGATTTGCCCTGATCCTTCGATCGCCTGCCGATTACACTGGCGGGCTTAAATAGCTTCGTTCGTTCTTCCCTGACGGTGATTTGGTATGAGAATCGCGATGATCGGAACCGGCTACGTCGGCCTGGTTACCGGCACCTGTTTCGCTGAAAGCGGTAATGATGTCATCTGTGTGGATATCGATCAGGCGAAGATCGATGGCCTGCGGCAGGGGAAATTGCCCATCTTCGAGCCCGGGCTGAAAGAGCTCGTGCTGCGAAACATCGAAAATGGCCAACTCAGCTTCACCACCGACGTCGCCGAAGCGGTCAGCGCCAGCCAGATCATCTATCTCGCGGTCGGCACACCCCCGGCAGAGGACGGTTCAGCGGACCTCAGTGCCCTGCGCCAAGTGGTCGACACGATTGCGCCGCATCTGACCGCCGATGCGATCGTGGTCACCAAGAGCACGGTCCCGGTCGGTACCAACCAGTGGATCTACGAACGGCTGCAGCAGCAGCTGGGCCGCGAGGTCGACGTTGCCAGCAACCCTGAGTTCCTTAAAGAGGGGGCCGCAATCGATGACTTCATGAAGCCTGACCGTGTTGTCGTCGGTGTCCGCCGGGAAGCGGTCGGCGAAGTGCTGCACGAACTGTATCAGCCATTCTTGCGCACCGACCGGCCATTTTTGACGATGAGCCCCGAGTCGGCCGAGCTGACCAAGTACGTCGCCAACGCGATCCTGAGCACCAAGATCTCGTTCATCAACGAGATGGCTAACCTGTGCGAGCGGATGGGCGGCGACATCAACGATGTCCGCCGCGGCATCGGCCACGACCAACGGATCGGGTTCGCGTTCATGTTCCCGGGCGTCGGCTACGGCGGCAGTTGTTTCCCCAAAGACGTGCGGGCGCTGGCCAGCATGGCGCGGGCTTACGGCATCGAACCGCGGATCATGGACGCGGTCGAAGAAGTCAACCAAAAACAAAAATATGTGCTCGTCAACAAGATCGAAACGCATTACGGCGGCAGCTTGGCCGGCAAGCGGTTCGCCGTCTGGGGCTTGGCATTCAAACCGCGGACCGATGATATCCGCGAAGCCCCCGCGTTGACGCTGCTCGATTATTTGATCGATAAAGGGGCGACGATCCAGGTCCACGACCCCGAGGCGATGGAGCACATCCGCGCCATTTATGGCAACAAGCTGATTTACTGCGAATCGGCGATGGATGCGCTCAACGGCGCCAGCGCCCTGGCGATCAACACCGAATGGAAGGTGTATCACAACCCGGACTTTGACGAGATGCGGACGCGGATGAACGAACACGTCATCTTCGATGGCCGCAACCTGTACGAACCGGAGCGGATGCAGCGGCATGGTTTTACCTACCACAGCATCGGCCGGCCGGCGGTCAACGTGACCGTCGACAGCACCACCCTGACTGGCTGAGCCCAGCCCGTGGCCGGCTGAGCCCAGCCTCTGTAACCCCGCCGGCTCAAATCCGCCGCGGGGTCGGCAGCGGCAAGGGGTCGATGCCCAGCAGCGTGCCGGTGCGGAGCAGCATGATCTCCAGCGGTGTCATCTCAGCCCGCTCCCGGATGAGTTCGCGGAGCAGCGCCGGATCGTCGGTGATGATCCCGTCGACTCCGGCGTCGATCAGCCGCGACATGTGCAGCGCATCGTTGATGGTCCAGACGTGTACGCCTTTGCCGCGCGCGTGAGCGGCGCGGATCAGCGCGCGGTTCACATTGGCGGAGCTGACGGCGAGGAAGTTGGCATCGATCCGCGCCGGGTTGCCGACCGCTACCGGGATCAGCAGGCCGGTTGGCCAATCGGGGCGGAGCGTCCGCACCTTGCGCAGCGCCGTGATCTTCAACGAAATGATCGCCACCTCCGACTGCATCTCGGCCGCTTCGACAAGCTCCACCACCCGCTGCTCGAGCCGCTGGTCGTAGCCGTACGACTTCAATTCGATCATCAGGCGGATTTTGCCTTTGCACCGTTCCAGCACCTCGGCGAGCGTCGGGATCCGCTGATCGGCATGCGCCGGGTCAAACCAACTGCCGATATCCAAGGCGCGCAGTTCCTCAGCAGTTGCTTCCCGGACTTTGATCGGCTTGCCCGCGATCTTCTTCAGGTCGCTGTCGTGGATGACGACGACCACCCCGTCAGCCGACTCCTGCACATCGATTTCCACCCAGTCGGCCCCCGCGTCGATCGCTCCTTGAATCGCGGCCAGCGTGTTTTCAGGAAAGTCTGCTGACGCGCCGCGGTGGGCGACGATCTGCGGAAAGCGGTCGAGCTGCGGTGCAGTCAACTGCTGGTAGATCACGGCCGTGCCAACCAGCAGCGCCAGGCAGGCCAGCACCAACCGCTGCCGCCACAGCCAGCCACGGACCAGCGGCACCCCCGGTGGTGGCCGCAGCTTGCCCAGATGTTGGAGGCACTGGTCGGTGGTCTGGGTGCGGACAAATCGCTCGGCCAAAATCGTGGCCAGCGACGCGGTGGCCAGGAATGAAGTCAGGTAATTGACCGAAACCAGCGCCAGCCAGGTCAGGCTCGCGGCGGGGACGATCAGCATCGGCTCGGCCGCCGCGGCTCGGACCAATTCCCGCCCGCCCCAAGTCACCAGGGCGCCCGACAATGAGGCGAGCAAAAAGTTGCTCAGCCCCCATACCGCTAGGCACAGCATCAATTCCCAGACACCGCGAGCTGACCCGGCGGTCCTGGGACGCAGTGAAAATTGCCCGGTGAACAAGGTCCGCGGCAGCATGTCGATCCACGACCGAAAGACCGGCACCAACAACAAAAAACCGGCCGCCGTCAATATCCCGCCGCAGACCAAGGCCGCCCAAAACGGCCAGGGACGTTCAACCAGGTAGAAGTTGATGTCGTACTGACCCAACAACAATCGGTAGACGAGATAGCCGATGGCCAGCAGCGGAACTACCACCGGTGCCGCCAGCAGTAAATGCTTCGCGGTCACGTATAGGATCCGCCAACTGCCCCGCAGCGTGAACAGCAGCGCGGCGACCGGCGGGATGCGAAATCCCTGGTCGGCGCCGAGGATGATGCACATCAGCGTGGCGCAGTCGAGCGTCCGCATCGTGATCGAAATCAGCACGACCAACAGCAATAGTGGCGCGCCACGCACGCTCAGCAGCGACGTGAGCAGGTCTTCTCCCGCCAACGCCGGCTCGCCGGTGAGCGACACCAACTGGTTGATCAGCATCCCGACCAGCGGGAATAGCAGGATCGCGGCCAGAATGTTGTAGATCGCATCGGCCACGAGCAGCGCACGGCCCTCGCGGCGCAGCACCGAAATCACGTGTCGGGCCAGTTCGGTGAGCGGACGCGCGGCCCGCTGGATCGGACGAGCAATCCGCTGGACGTCGCAGGGCAAGGTCATCCCGAACAGCGTAGCCCACAGGGAGCCTGCTGCGTAACCAGGCAACTGCGAAACAGCTTACCGCCGCGGTATAAGACCGCGTCCACGGCTCAGCGGGTGCCCGAATCCACCGCGGGTGGCACACTTCTGATGAGCGCCCGGGTCGCACGCCCCTGAGGAACGAAGGGCGTGCGAGAGGCACTGACCGGGTTACGCCGCCTGCCGATGAACCCGGACCTGGGGCGCCGCTGGCGTCATCGAGATCGTATCAGCGACTTCTTCTGGGCCACGCACCTGATCGAAGCGGAGCGTACGGACCACCGCCGGTTCCTTCAGCAGCACGCAGGCCTGACCCGCGGCCTGCATCCAGGTCGCGGGTGAAAACGCGCTGCCGAGCACCGCCATCATGACCGCCGGCAGCACCGCGCGCTCATCGATCTCCGCAGCCAAGCCGCGAAGTGTCATGCCGCGGGTAAACGAAGGTTGGGTCATCAGCGACGGCGTGTCGGCTAGGACCAGCGACTCGTCGGCCACCGTGCAACGCCACCCCGCCGCGGTCAGCAGCCGGCACCAGGCGAACTCCGCCGCAGCCCGATCGGTGGTGGGCATCGCAGCGGTCGCCGCCAGCAACTCGTCTTTGCGCCAAAACGAAGCCGTCAGGTAGGCGCCGCGAACGCGGGCTTGATCGCGGCGGCCCAGCGCGGTTTTGCCGGCGGCCAGCGGCGCCGTCACCCCTACTGCCGCGTCGGTCCAGCCGGCCGCGATGATGTTTCCCGCATCGCTGCTGCGGACCAGCGGAGCCACCACCGCCGTTTCTGCTTGCTCGAACTGATACATCGCGGCATCGGTCCAGCCATGGGTGGCGCGGACGCCGTCGCCGATCAGATGCACCACCCGGCCCTGGGCCATCGCTGCAGCCGTCGCGATCAGCGTGGGCAGGTCAGCGCCCGGTGCGGTGACGAACCGGACTTCGTCGCCCAGGTCGAAAGGATCGCAATAGGTGCCGTCATGGACGACGCAGATCTCCGCGTCTCCAGGGCGATTTTCCAGTACCGACACCAGGCTCTCTTCGAAAGCGGCGTCATTGCCTAAATAGGGAACCACGATTGAGATTCGCACGTTGGTTTCTCTGGGTGACACGGTCGCGACCTCGTCCAATGCCGACAGGGCGGGATAAAACCGTTGTATCCCGCCGCCGCAAGTAGTTTCGGACCGATCCGCGCGCCAAGTTTAGCCCTTCGCCCCGCTACCTTGGAAAGACGCGTCGGCTAGGCAAAGTCGCTATGTGCTTCTTGCCCATGCGCCCGAGTTTCTCCACCCGCTACTTCCGTCGCCATTTCTCGTCCACCGTTCCCCTTTGCTTCGATTGGCGGAACGATCGACGCCTGTGCCGATCTGACAGCCTGAAGGCTGGACTCCAACGGCTCCTCTTGTTTCGCTCGGCGAATCTTCCCGTCCTCCGTCCCCCGTCCTCCGTCCACCTGCCCCCTGCCTTCTCGCCCTGCCGTGCGTGTGCTGTCCCGGTTAAGCTACCGGCCGATCGAACGTAATGCACGACGAAACGATAGGCGGGGTGATGAAACAGCGATTTTTGGGTGGCCAGGGGCCGCGGGTCTCGGAGATCGGCTTTGGCGGTTGGGCTCTGGGCGGCCAGTGGGGCGACCAAAGTGATGCCGATTCGGTCGCGGCGCTGCATGCAGCGATCGATGCCGGAGTCAATCTCGTCGATACCGCGCCCGGTTATGGCGATGGACGCAGCGAACAGGTGATCGCCCAAGCGCTCCGCGATCGCAGCGACGAAGTGTTCGTCGCGACCAAGACGCCTCCGGCTGACGGCCCCTGGCCGCCGTCGCCCTACTGCCGCTGGGAAGATCGTTATGGGGCGGCGTATCTGCGGGAAAACGTTAACCAGCGGCTCCGTGCGCTCGGTACCGAGCGGCTCGACCTGTTGCAACTTCACAGTTGGACCCGTGCCTGGAACGACGACCCGCAGCCACTGTTGGTGCTGCGGCAACTGCGTGAAGAGGGCAAGATCAACCTGATCGGGCTGTGCACGCCGGAGCAGGATCAGAACTGCGTGATCCAGCTCATGCGCGACGGCCTGGTCGACGTCGTGCAGGTGATTTACAACCTGTTTGACCAAGAGGCTGCGGCGCAGATTTTCTCGACCGCCGCTGAGACGCGGACAGGGGTAATTGTGCGCGTCTCCTTGGACGAAGGCTCGTTAACCGGTAAATACACTGCGGATCACCGTTTTGCCGATGACGATTTCCGGCGTGCCTACTTTGCCGGCGACCGGATGCAGCGGACGGCAAAGCGTGTGGAGGCGATCGCGGACGATTGCCGGCGGTATGGCCTGGGCAGTGAGGCATACTCGCTGGCCGACGTCGCGATCAAGTTTGCCCTGGCGCCATCGGCGGTCAGTTGTGTGATCGTCGGCACCCGCAATCCGGCGCAGGCGGTGGCCAACGCCCGGGTCAGCGAGTTACCCGAGCTGCCCGAGGGGCTGGTGCGCGATCTGCGTCGACATTACTGGTTGCGGGGAGTCTGGTACTCTGGAAAATGATCCGCCCTGTCCAACCAGGATATTTTGAGAGCGGGCATTCTGCCGATTTGGCGTTGCATGGCCTTGGCTGAGCGTTACACTACGCGTCCATATCAAACGATCATGACGGAAACGATAACCTGATGACGATTTCGAAAGAAAAAAAGGCGGCCGTGGTCGCCGAATATCGGCATGACGAGAACGACACCGGCTCGCCCGAAGTTCAGATTGCCATTTTGACTGAGCGGATCAACGGCTTGACCGAGCACATGCGGACCCACCGTCGCGATTATGCATCGCGCCGCGGCTTGCTGGGCTTGGTCAGTCGTCGTCGCCGCTTGCTCGACTACGTTCGTCGCCACGACCCGCAGCGGTATTTAGACATCATCGGTGCGCTCGGTATCCGCAAGTAAGCTCGCGGTCACGCAGCGGTCAACTGGCTGCGCCGCAGCTTTGCGAGCGCGGTTGGTCCGGAGCCGGACGGCTGGATGGGGTTAAGGCCCTAGGGCAGTCGCCGGCCACCTTGGGACAGGAACTCGATGCTTTGCAAACCTCGTTCGGCCTTTTGCGCGCGGCGGCAACGCTGCTCCTGCTGGGGCTGAATGGCGAAACTGGGCGATGCGTGGCATCGCGCCGGTCGGCATCGAGCACCCACTTCGGCTTCTTTCGATCCTCCTTCCGCTGCGCGGGCGACCGATCTTTCGGTGCCTGCGGTCAGGCGATGCTCCCTTATGGATGGACGACTCTTCTCGAAGCTGGTTTTTGCCTTTCTCGTGCAAGGCCGAAGTGCAATGGGGTTTGATAGTTGGAATTGACTGATAGTTGTTAACGGTTGGAAGAAGGAAAGAGTAAAGTGAGTCAACATAAAATCCGTGTCGAGCGAAAAATCGGCAACCACGTTTTATCATTTGAAACGGGGCAATTAGCGAAGCTGGCCGAGTCCTGCGTCGTGACCCAGTACGGCGAAACGGTCGTCGTCACCGCCGTGGCCACCGGCGCACCACGCGTCGGCATCGACTTTTTTCCGCTGATGTGTGATTACCGCGAGCGGATGGCCGCCGCGGGTAAATTCCCCGGCGGATTTTTGAAACGCGAAAGCCGGCCGACGACCAAAGAAACGCTCGCCAGCCGCTTGATGGACCGCCCCATCCGCCCGCTGTTCCCCAAGGGGTTCAACGACGAAGTGCAGATTCAGGCGTTTGTGGCCGCGAGCGACCAACAGTCCGATGGCGACGTGCTGGCGATGAACGGCGCGGCGGTCGCCTTGCACATTTCGAGCCTGCCGTTTGACGGCCCAATCGCTTCGGTTCGGGTCGGCAAGGTAGAAGGCGAATTGGTGGCGTTCCCGACGCATGCCGATCTGGAAAACAGCGAACTGGACATGATCGTCAGCGGCTCCAAGTCGCAGATCGCGATGGTCGAAGGCTTCGCTCAAGAAATGCCTGAAGACGAGATGCTCGAAGCATTGCAGTTCGCCCACGGCGTGATTCGCCAAGTGATCGAACTGCAGGAAGAGCTGTATCGCAAGGTCAATCCGACCAAGCGCGAGTTCGTGGCTGCGGCCGACGACGGGCTGCTGCAACGGCTGACCGACACCTACTACAACGAGTTCAAGGCTGCCAAGCAGACCGGCGGCAAGGCCGAACGCACCGCCACTGTCCGTGCGCTGCGCGATCGCGCCAAGAGCGAAGTCATTCCCAACCCGGAAGCCGAAGGCGCATTTACCGCCGAACGCTTCCGCGCCGCTTGGCACGACCTGGAAGAGAAGGTTGTCCGCGACCTGATCCTCGCCGGCACGCGGCCCGATGGACGCGATCGCACCAGCCTGCGGCCGATCCACTGCGAAACCGATATGCTGCCCCGCGTCCACGGCTCGGCGCTGTTCCAGCGCGGCGAAACCCAAGCGATGATCACCGTCACGCTCGGCACCGCCCGGGACGAGCAGCGGGTCGATGGTCTGCATGAAGACTTCAGCAAGAAGTTCATGCTGGATTACAACTTCCCCTCGTTCTCGGTCGGCGAAGTGCGCCCGATCCGTGGACCCGGCCGCCGCGAAATCGGTCACGGCATGCTGGCCGAACGCAGCGTCTCGCCCGTGCTGCCGTCGCCCGAGGAGTTCCCCTACACGATCCGCGTGATCAGCGACATCCTGGAGTCCAACGGCAGCAGCTCGATGGCTAGCGTCTGCGGTGCGACCCTCGGTCTGATGGCCGCCGGCGTGCCGATCACGAACCCCGTTGCCGGGATCTCGATCGGCTTGGTCCGCCGCTCCGAAGACGACTGGTGCCTGCTGACCGACATCCTCGGCGACGAAGATCACTTCGGCGATATGGACTTCAAGATCGCGGGAACGCAGAACGGGATCACCGGCATTCAGCTCGACCTGAAGGTTACCGGGATCAGCGAAGACATCATCCGGGCAACGCTCAAGCAGTCGCGTGAGACGCGGATCGAGATCCTCAAGAAGATGCTGACAACGATCCCGCGGCCTCGCCGCGAGACCGCACCGACGGCACCACGCCTGCTCCGCACGAAGATTTCGCCCGATAAGATCGGCGCTCTCATCGGCCCCGGCGGCAAGAACATCCGCGGCATCCAAGAGAAGACCGGCTGCGTGATCGAAGTCGACGATGACGGCACCGTGTTGATCGCCAGCAGCAACCGCGAGTCGGCTGCCGAAGCGATGCGGCAGGTCGAAGCCTGCACCGCGACGGTGCAAATCGGCAAGATCTACGATGGCGTGGTCAGCAGCATCAAGGACTTCGGCGCGTTCGTTGAAATCCTCCCCGGACGCGACGGCTTGGTGCACATCAGCGAATTGTCCAGCGGCTACATCAGCAGCGTCGATAAGGTGATCGGCGTCGGCGACAGCATGAAGGTGCTGGTGATCGACGTCGACGAGCACGATCGTGTCAAGCTCAGCCGCCGCCGCGCGCTCGAGGAACTCGGCCTCGAAGACGAAATGGCGGCTGCGGTTTCGGAAGACGATCGCGGCGAGCGTGGCGGTGAGCGCGGTGAGCGGAGCGAACGCGGTGGCGAAGAACGCTCCCGCCGCGGCGGCAACCGCGGCGGCCGTGGCCGCAACGGCGGCGGAACCAGTGGTGGCGGCGGCTTCCGCGACTGATCGCGGTGACCGCATCTGACGTTTAACGCAGAGTGCAATCGGTCGTTCGGCCGGTTGCACTCTTTTTTTGCGCCTGCATGTAACCGCAATCACTGGTCGCCGCTAGCCGGCCCCGGTTCGTGCGAACCGGACGCTAACGCGTGCCGGCTGATTGAATTTTGCCGAATATCACGTCCTGTGCTGCGCAGTGGGCGCCGCTAGCCGCAGCCCGAGCAAGATCAGCAACACCACCACAACGCTGAGCACCACGGCCGATAACCCGATCGGCACGCGCTGCAGCACGAGCAGCGGCAAGCCGATGGTGATGATCCCGCCGCCGACAAATGGTGCCGACAGCGGCGCTGCGAGCGCATAATGCTTCGCCGCATCGGTCTGCAGTTGCGGATCCACCAGCCGCAACAACACAAATCCGGTCGCGGTTGTTCCGGTGCTCATGCCGTAATTGATCAAACCCAGCTCGAACCAGTGCGACCGCGGCAGGAGCCGTGGCGAGAACACGAACAGGCAAACTGCCGACCAGATCGCACCGCCGGTGAACAAGATGACGATCGGCCAGAGGTAAGCGACGACCGCATCGAGATTCAGCGTGCTGATCGCGGCGACCACCAGCAGATCCATCGCTGTGCCGCTGATCCGGCCACTCGCCGGCCCGTCGAGCCACTCGCCGCACCCGGCAAAAACGAGCGTTTGCCCGATCAGCAGCCCGCCGAAGAGCGTGTAGATGAACAGCGGAAAACTGCCGACCAGGCTCACCCACCGCAGCTTTTCCAACACCGGAGCCGCCTGCTCGGCGCGATCGTCGACGGTGACGGCCTGCGGCTTTGCACCCGCCGCATCTAAACGCGCGGCCACCTCGCCGACGCCGGCCTGCAACCCGAGTCCTACCAGATAAGCTGCCAGGATCCAGACAAACTGCCGCACAAGTCGTCCAAGCGCGAACCGATTGTGCTCTAGCTCCCTCGTCTCAACCCCTTCGTGCTCGTGCTCGTGCTCGTGCTCATACTCGTGCTCATACTCGTGCTCGGGCCGCTGATCTAGCTGGGGTGCGGCTACCGCTGTCCCGTCAGCCTCCCGCTCTCCCCGCGGCATCGCCAAACCTGCGCGGACGGCGACGTTAATCCAGACGATCCCAGAGATCGTGCCGTAAACCAGGCCAGCGGTGGCCACCAGCAGCCCCAGATCGAGCCCAACCGGAAACGCGATCTCGGGCGTCATGAACACCTGGCCCATCGCCGCAGCCGTGCCGTGCCCGCCGGCCATCCCGGTTTCGACCAGCATCCCGAAGGCATTGGGGACATCATAAAACGGCTGGATCACCAACCACGTCAGCGTCATGCCGATCGCCGTCTGGCCCAGCGCGATGATCCACACCATCACCCCTTCGCACAGCGTCGGCCGCAGGCCCAGTCGCAGCGCCCGCGTCGACCGTTGCAGCAGCATCGCTGCAAAGACAATCGCGATCATCGTCGCCGGCCAACTGCGCAAGGAACCGGCGGCCTGAGCAACAAACGCTTCCACAGGCCCAGGTGGTTCAGCGCGGCTGGCCAATTGCACCACGACGAGGCCGAGCGTCCCCGCGATCACCGACGCGGGGACATAGATGCGATCAAAGACCGAGAACCGCCTGCGGAGCAGATGCCCGGCCAGCAACAGCCCGGCCACCAAAATGCAGGCGGCAATCATCGCAGCCTGCTATTGAGCGTTGGCGAGTTCAAACTGGCTGATCTTGTCTTCGTGCAGCAGCGTCTGCGCGATGTCGTCCAGCCCGTGCAGCAGGCTGTGCCGCCGCGACGGATCGACTTCGAACTCACGAACAAAGCCTTGCGAGTCAGAAATCTGTTGCTTTTCCAGATCGACCGTCAGTTCGTAACGCGGCTGCGCCGCCGCTCGGGCAAACAGTTCGTCGATATCGGCTTCGCTCAGCTTGATCGGCAAGAAGCCGTTCTTAAAGCTGTTGTTGAAGAAGATGTCGGCGAACGACGGCGCGATCACGCAGCGAAAGCCGTAGTCGTCCAGCGCCCATACGGCGTGCTCACGGCTGCTGCCGCTGCCGAAGTTCTGGCGGGCGACGAGGATCGACGCGTCGCTCAGTTCGGGCCGATTGAGTTCGAACTCGGGGTTCGGCGTTTTCCCGTCTTCGAGAAACCGCCAGTCAAAGAACAGGTACTGACCAAAGCCGGTCCGCTCGATCCGCTTGAGGAACTGCTTGGGGATGATCTGGTCGGTATCGACGTTGGCCCGGTCCATCGTCGCGACGATGCCGGTATGGACGGTAAACGGTTTCATGACTTGTAATTCCATTCGCGGATGTCGACAAAATGACCTTCGATCGCAGCAGCGGCTGCCATCGCGGGGCTGACCAAGTGCGTGCGTCCGCCCTTGCCTTGTCGGCCTTCAAAGTTGCGGTTGCTGGTGCTCGCACACCGCTCACCGGGAGCCAACTTGTCGGGATTCATCGCCAGACACATGCTGCAACCCGCCTCGCGCCAATCGAAACCGGCTTCGACGAACACGCGATCGAGGCCTTCTTCTTCCGCCTGCCGTTTGACTTGGCCGCTGCCGGGCACCACCATCGCATTGACGTTGCCCGAGACGCGGTAGCCCTTGGCGACCGCCGCAGCGGCCCGCAGATCTTCGATGCGCGCGTTGGTGCAACTGCCGATGAACACGCGGTCGAGCGACACATCGTGCAGCGGCGTACCGGGCTTCAAGTCCATGTACTGCAGCGCCGACTCGGTCGATTTGCGTTCAGTCGGATCGTCAAAGTCGCCCGGCGAGGGAATCGGGTCGCCGATGCCACGGACCTGGCCGGGATTAGTTCCCCAAGTGACCTGCGGCTGAATGTCCTCGCCGCGGAACGTCAAGGAACGATCGTAAACCGCCCCTGGGTCGCTCGGCAGTTGTTTCCAACGCTCGACCGCGCGATCGAAATCCGCTCCTTGAGGAACCTCGGGCTTACCGCGGAGGTAGTCGAAGGTGATTTGGTCCGGAGCGATCATGCCGGCTCGCGCGCCCGCCTCGATCGACATGTTGCAGACCGTCATCCGCTCTTCCATCGACAGCACGCGAACGCACTCGCCGGTGTATTCGAGGCAGTAGCCGGTGCCGCCAGCGGTGCCGAGCTTGCCGATCAGGTACAGGATCATGTCCTTGGCGGTCACACCGCGCGGCAATGCGCCGTCGACGCGAAGCTCAAAGGTTTTGGGTTTGAACTGCAACAGCGTCTGCGTCGCCAGCACGTGCTCCACTTCACTGGTTCCGATCCCGAACGCCAACGCCCCAAAGGCGCCATGGGTCGCGGTGTGGCTGTCGCCGCAGACGATCGTCATGCCCGGCTGGGTGTAGCCGTTTTCGGGACCGATAACGTGCACGATCCCTTGGCGGATGTCGTCGATATCGAATAACCGGACGCCGAACTCTTTGCAGTTCTCGCGCAATGTCTCGATCTGCTTGCGGCTGATCGGATCGGCGATCGGCAGCGAACGGTCGCTGGTGGGCACGTTGTGGTCGGGCGTAGCGATCGTCCGCTCGGGCCGGCGGACACGGCGGTTGTTCAGCCGCAGCCCTTCAAAGGCCTGTGGACTGGTGACTTCGTGAACCAGATGCAGGTCGACATACAGAATCGCGGGCTGGCCCGGTTCGGCATGCACGACATGTGAATCCCAGATCTTTTCCAGCATCGTTCGCGGGCTGGAAGGCGCGTCGGCGTGAGCGGACATCAACAGGGCAAAATTGGTGGAGGGTAAGTGCAAAGCAGAGACCGTTGAACGCGCGGCGCAGTCCAACTGCATGGAAGTTTAGTCGATGACCTGCGAAAAGGGCAGGGCTAAGTGGCTCATGGGCCACCGGTTGCGTGCTCGGCCGGTTCGTCGGCCACTTCCGCCGGTTCGACACCGCTCGCAGCCGGCTCGGCCGCTGTCTCCGCCGCCGGTTGCCGCTGTGAGCTATGCGTCCACTCCACCCGCGCCGGCGGGCTCAGGACATACGAGCCGACGCCCTGGTTGGATCGCTCGCCATCGACGCTGAACGTCCAGCCCTTGCCGCCAGCGACCCCCAATTCGCCGATCGCTTTGACGAACGTCATCGCTCCCGATCCGGTCATCTCCACCGGCGGGTCGGTGATCTCAGCCATCACCTGAGCGACGGTCGTGCCTGCGGGGACCGCTTCGATTTCGCGTTCGATCGTCTGGTCGCCCAGGTCGATCACCACGGTGACCGTGCCGCTTGGCACGTCGGTCGCACCGCTACGGTCAATCGGGGCCGTTGAGCTGGAGCAGCCGGTGACCCACAATGAAACCGTGAGCACCAGCGGGAGAATTCGAAACCGCTGTTTGGTGTTTTGCATGATGCCTAGTGGAGTGTCGAGGATTGGTTAAGGGGTCAGGAGTCAATTGTGCGAAGCACCCGCAGGGCCGCTGGCGGCAATTGACTCCTGACCCCTTAACCCCAACAGCGAGGGCAAGGTACGTAGCGATCCATGGTTTACCATAACTCCGCATCTCTGAAACCGACCCATCAGGGCGCTGCCGCCCCTTGCGTTGTCTTGGTTGGGGCCGGCGTGGTCGGCCGCGCGATCCTGGCCGAGCATCTGCGGCATGGAGTGAACGTGCTGCTGTTGGATCTCAACCCCCCGGCGCTGCGGCAAGCTGCGGCCGAAGCGACCGCGCAGGCGCCGGAACTGAAGTGGTGTGATAGCGCCAGTCCACTGCCGCAACTCGCCGCGGTGCGTTTGGGAACCCAGCTCGCCGGCGACTGGACGCCGGAATTATTGATCGAGTCGATTCCCGAAAATCTGGAACTAAAACGTTCGTTCTTTGCGACCGCGTCGGCGGCACTGGACGCGTCCTGCACCCTCGCTTCCAACACCTCAAACCTGCGCGTTGCGGAAGTTTTTGATGCGGTCGCCGATCGCTCGCGCTGTCTGGGCATGCACTTCTTCATGCCGGTGGGCGAGCGTCCGCTGGTCGAACTGATCCCCTGCGACACGACCGATCGAGAAACCGTTGAGCGTTGTCGCGCGCACGCGCAGCGGCTGGCGAAAGACGCGCTCGTCACCGGCGACAGCCCCGGATTCGTGGTCAACCGCGTACTGGTGCCCTATCTGAATCAAGCCTTATTGCTGCTCGGCCGCGGCGCCTCGCCCGAATTGATCGCCCAAGCGGCCCAGCGGTTTGGGATGCCGCTGTCACCGCTGGAATTGATCGACCTGATCGGGATTCGCACCGCGTTCGATTCTGGCCGCGTGTTCTGGCGGTCGTTCCCCAAGCGGATCGACCCGGCGCCGATCCTCTCGGGCATGGTCAAAGCGGGCCGGTTAGGCGCAGCCTTTGGCGGCGGCTTTTTTGGGCCGAACCTGCAGCAGTTATCCGACACCGACGCGTCACTTGCGGCCAGCGGCCTGCACCCCGAGGCGCTGGCGGTGATCCAGCGCTACCAGCGCGATGTGCGGAGCTGGACGGTTGACGAAATCGTGACAGCGCTGTCGCTGTCGATGTGGATCGAGGCGGTGGAAGTTTTGGTGGCCGGCGTGGTCGACACGCCCGTGGCGATCGAACTGGGCCTGCGCGGCGGGTTGGGGTATCGCGGTAAGGACGGTTTTTTCGCGTTCTTCGACCACCAAGGGAACGCTGCGATTGGAGCGCAGTTGCAAACGCTGGCCCAACGCGGGACGCTCGCCGCGCCGCCTGGTCTGTGCGAGCAATTGCAACGGCGACACAGCCCGACCGAGGCGTTGTTGCACTTCGTTCGCCAGTCTCGCGAGCCAGCGGCATTGTCGGTGGGAGGCCAAACGTGAGCCGTCCGCAGGTCTCGATCCGCGATTTGTTGCTGCTGGCCGCGTTGGTCGCGATCGTGCTCAGCTACGCCAATAACCTGCGCCGCATGCGGACGGCCGAGGCTGAACTGGCGCGGCTCCGCGACGAGGTCGGTTACCTGCAGGCCAGCGACGAAGACGAAGTCGCGGCGGTGCGGATCGCGGCGGCAGAACCGCTGACCTGGCAGACTCGGGTCCGCGTGCCTAAGGGAAAGCCGTACCGTGTTGCTTACAGCGCCCTCTGGCGCCAGTCGACGGCGACACCGCAGTGGTTTTCCGCCCAGCCGGTTCCTGCTGGCGAGTCGATCGTCACGGTCCGCGTGCTGCGCGACCCACGCGATGATCGCTGGAAAATCACCACCATCGTGCGGCATGTCGACGGGGTGAGCCGTAGCGGCACGGCGTTGCCTGATGAGATTTCAGCCGTGTTTCGTGGCACCCATGACATCATGAGCACCGGAGTGGGCCGCAAAACCGTGACTCGGCCGAGCGGCCAGTCGCTACGCCTGCTCGACGAACGTTACTTTTCAGGTCAATCGCTGATGCTCTACGGCGACCGTGCCCCGAAAGAAGATTTGGTCGGAATTTACGCCGAGTTGCAACCCGACATTGGCCCGCTGTGAACCTGACTGCTGCTCCAACCGCTCCGCGGCTAACCTAAAAAAGATGGCACAACCTCCTGACGAAGACCCGCTGGTGGCCGCCGTTCGCGGCGGCGACGCCGACGCTTGGCAGACGCTGATCGATCGCTTTGAAGGTCGCCTATTGGCATTCGTGAGCAGCCGGATCGGCGATAGCACCGCCAGCGAGGACATCGTCCAGGAAACCTTCATCGGGTTCCTCACCAGCTTACCTAACTACGACAGTTCACGACCGCTGGAAAGCTACCTGTTCTCGATTTGCGCCTACAAAATCACCGACTACTTGCGGCGGCAAGGACGCCGGCCGGTGTTGGTCTCAACCAGCGGCCGCAGCCAGGGAGCAGACCCGATGCAGTTGCCCGGCGGCGGGCGAGTCGCCAGTTCGATGGCGCGCAGCGTCGAGCGGCGGCGGCTGGAAGAAGCGGCAATCCGCGAGGCGCTGCAGCAGTCGATCGCTCGCTGGAAACAGCGCGGGGACTGGGCCAAGCTCTGCTGCCTCGAACTGTTGCTCGTCAGCGGGTTATCCAATCGCGACGTCGCCGCCCGTACCGGACTGAGCGAGCAGCAGGTCGCTAACTATAAGAGCGACTTTCTGCTGCGGCTCAAAACCATTCTCACCCGCGCCGGCCTCAACAGCGACGTCTTTCCCGAACTGCAATAACAGCAAGCAGTAACCCAAAACGCCCGTACTCCGTGAGCCCCACGCCTCCGTGAGAATCTAAGAAGAGATCGAGTGCTTGGATCGAACCACGGGTTCAAATTATACTCTGAGCAACCCGCGGAAGCCGCGGGCGGCATAGTACGACTGGGCTCCGTTGTGGTACAGAAACACCTGGCCGTAACGGCGGTCGCAAAACAGGGCACCGCCGAGTTTGCGAAGCTCCTCGGGGGTTTTTACCCAGCTCGACGTCTTCAGATCAAAATTGCCCAACTTTTGCAACTCGCGGTACTCGGCTTCGGTCAATAGCTCAATTCCCATCGCCGTCGCCATCTCCACAGCGCTGTCTTGAGGCTGGTGTTCTTTGCGTGACTCCCGCGCTTCGCGGTCATAACACACACTGCGGCGACCTTTGGGGCTTTCGGCCGAGCAGTCAACAAACAGGTATTCGCCTGTCGACGGCTCCTGGCCAATCACGTCCGGCTCGCCGCCGCTCCTTTCCATTTCTTGTAGCGACCAGAGTTTCGCAGGCTGAGCTTCCAGCCTGGCCCGCACCGGTTCCCATTCCAACTCCTCATGGCGGTTCATGTGCTTCTCGAAGCGGGCCTGCAGTATCTGGAGCAACTCTTGACACTCTTTCAGGGGCACTGCTCGCCTGTTTTTAGCAGCCTTCATAAATGTTCCCTTCGCAGTTTTCAATTGACGACCTACGACATGATATTCGGCTCCCTCGAACCATGAGCCGCACCGTGGCAACCGATTTCCCCGAAAAACTCATCTTGCCCAGCTTAACCCGATCGAAATGTGGACCTGCTGCGCCGAAGAGAAAAAACATTTCTGCCTCCGATGAGTGTCAGGCATCCGCCCGTGGGTGCCTTTTGAAAGAGCGGCATGGATTGTACTCGTCCGCGAACGAGGTCCATGTTTCCAGTTGCTTATCACTCTCCAGGAACGATGCTGCGATGGGAACCTACCTGCCCGATTCAATCAGCCAACTGACCAAGGACAAGTGGAAGAAGGCACGCACCGAGGCTGGTTTTGACGCGACCCTCTTCGGTGGTCCTGCTGTGGGCTCCAAGCTCGAAGACTTCAAAAAGATTCGAGACAAATGCAAACCGCTAGGCGACCAAGCGGACATCAAAAAGTTGGCGCAATATATCAGTGCGGCTAAAGCTCTGCAGAAAGCGCTACTGGATTATCACGACAAAGCCATGAAGGACAACAAGAAGCAGAACGTCGCTTTTGCAAAGGAACTCGCAGGCTTGGCAGACAAGATGCAAAAGAAGATCGACAAGGGCAGCAAGCAGTATCAGGAGCTCGCGAAATTATGGGACAAGGCGACAGACGGCGACTTCACTAAACGCCAGGCAGCGGTTGAGAACCTCTACGCGGAACTCAACATGTGAGCACGTTCGACGCTGAGCGGAGGATTCTAAGCGATAATATCGCTGACGACGTTTCCATGCACGTCGGTTAAACGGAAGTCGCGACCGGCGTAGCGGTAGGTGAACTGCTCGTGGTCAAACCCGAGGAGGTGCAAGATCGTGGCGTGCAGATCATGGATGTGCACTTTGTTTTCCACCGCTTGGAATCCGAACTCATCCGTTGCGCCGTGGACAAACCCCTTTTTCACGCCGCCCCCGGCTAGCAGCATCGTAAAACCATAATGATTATGGTCGCGGCCGTTGACTTTGCCGGCGTTGTTATTGGCGGCCAGTTCCACGGTCGGCGTGCGGCCAAACTCGCCAGCGATCATCACCAGCGTCTCTTCCAGCAACCCGCTGCTCTTCAGATCACGGATCAGCGCGGCAATGGCTCGGTCGATTTGCCCCGCCAAGCGGCGGTGGTTGACTTCCAAGTCATCATGATTGTCCCAGGGTTGCCCTGCGCCGTGCCAGAGCTGGACATAGCGGACCCCGCGTTCGACCAAACGGCGCGCGATCAGAAGCTGGCGAGCTGGATGGCCTTCACCATAAGCATCCAATACATGCTGTGGCTCACGGCTGACGTCAAACGCCTCAGCCGCTTCTTGCTGCATCCGGTAAGCGAGCTCAAACGAATGCACCCGCGCTTCGAGCTGCGGGTCAACGATCCGTTGGTCCAAGTGCTCGCGATTGAGTTGTTGCAATAAGTCGAGCTGGCGACGCTGCTCCGCATCACTGACGTAGTGGTTGCGAACGTTGGCGACGAGTTTCTCGATATCGGTATGCTGTGAATCGATGTAGGTGCCTTGATACACGCCTGGCAGGAACCCCGATTGCCAGTTCTGTGATTCCTGAATCGGATAGCCGCCGGGGCACATGGCGATGAACGCTGGCAGGTTTTGGTTCTCCGTTCCCAACCCATACGTCGTCCAGGAACCGAGGCTTGGCCGGACCAAACGAGCGTCGCCGCAGTTCATCAATAACAACGACGGTTCATGATTGGGGACATCCGCATGGAGTGAACGCAGCACCGTGAACTCATCGATCACTTCGCCGACATTGGCAAAGATCTCACTGACATCGATGCCGCTTTCGCCATACTTCTTAAACTTAAATGGCGATGGCAGGGCGGCCCCGGTTTTGCGCTCGGTCCGCAACGTATTCGGGATCTCCCGGCCGGCATACTTTTCCAAAGTTGGCTTGGGATCGAATGTATCAATATGCGAGCAGCCGCCATTGAGAAAAATGTGGATGACGTGTTTGGCGGTTCCGGGAAAATGCGGCTGACGCGGCGCCAGCGGCGTGATCGACGGTGCCGCTTGGGCGATCGGAGTCAGTCCGCCAGCTTCGCCCAGCATCTGCGTCAGCGCCAGCGCTCCCAGGCCCATCCCGGTGCGGGTGAGCAATTCGCGGCGTGTGACCAATGCTTCGGGGCGATGTGAATAAATGGACATGGTTGTATTTTCTCCGGTTCGCTATTGGGCGGTGCAGCTAAGCAGTCTGTGCTGCTTAATCGACAAACGTGAACTCGTTGGCCATCAACAGGACTTGGGCGTACCGCGCCCAGGGGTCCAGCTTGTCGGCTGTGGAAGTTTTCGCTTGCTCGATAAACCGCTGTCCTGTGGCCGTTTCGTCGGCACTCGGCGAGCGCGCGTATAAGGTTTGATAGAGCCAGGCGATCCGCTCAGCGGTGTTCGTGAGCCGCTGCAATTCCTCTCGGGCAACCAGGCGCTGAGCCTGCTCGACCGCGAACGGATGGTTCATCAAATACAGTGCCTGCTGCGGGACCGTGGTCAGGTAGCGGCGCGGCGTGTGCGCGTCCGGAGAAGCGAAATCAAAGGTCCGAAAAACGCCCGGCAGGTTCTGGCGGTCGATGTGGCTGTAGAGCGTTCGCCGCGGTGGAAACGGCGTCTGTGTGATATCGACCGACGTTCCCAGCACCTTGTGATCGAGCGTCGCCGACACCGCAAGCAGGCTGTCGCGCAGCCCTTCAAAATCGAGCCGGCGACGATTCATCCGCCAGACCAAACGGTTCTCCGGATCGGCCTCAGCCGCGTCCTCACGGTAGCCGCTGCGTTGCTGATAAACCGACGAGAGGACGATCTGTCGCACCAATCGCTTGGTCGACCAGCCATCGTGCATCAACTGGCGAGCCAAATAATCGAGCAGTTCTGGATGCGAGGGTGGGTCGCTGCGGAGGCCAAAGTCACTCGAGGTCTCCACCAAGCCCTGCCCGATCAGATGTTCCCACACGCGGTTGGCCCACACGCGGGCGGTGAGCGGGTTGACGGGGTCGACAATTGCCTGGGCGAGTTCCAACCTCCCGCTGCCGTGCTGGAAGGGTTGGCGGTTTTCACCGGCGAGTTGTCGCAGGAATTGGCGCGGTACGGCGTCGCCAGGAGTACCCGGATTGCCGCGTTTGAGGATCCGTGGGTCACCCTGCGGACCCTCCCGCTCCGTCATCACCATCGCCTGCTTGGGCGCCAGGTCTGATGCGGCCAACTGCGTGATCTGCTCACGCAGTTTGCGAAGCTCTTCCCGATCCTCACCGCGCAAGAAACGTTCAACTTGATCGGCGGCGACGAGCGCCGGCGACTGTGGATCGTGCAACAGTTGACGGAGCTGTTCGGCCGCAGCGTCCGGGAGCGCTGCCGGAGCGGCTTGACCCTGCTCCTTCGCGGCGGCTTGGGCCGCGTCCCAACTGCGGTGAACGCGCGCGAACAATTGACCATAACGGTCGATCACCTGGTCAAAGTTCTCGGGTTCAAAGTCTTTAAACAGTTCGGCAACCAGCGAATTGAGGGGAGTCTCATACTCGCCAGCAGCAAACTGACGAGCTCGCTCCGTTGCGGACGATTTAAAATCTTCGGCAGGCAATTCGGCCAAACGCTGCCAAGGGGCAAAAACCGGGTGATCGCTACGAATCTTATCTTCTAAGAACCGTGTCCAGCGCTCGGCTTGTCGGCGGGATGGTTCACGCTGCCCCTCCTGTTTCCAGTATTCCGGATCGTGAGCGGCATATCGCCCTGCAAATGCGGCGGCCAAAGACGCGCCAAGCCCGTCGATGACCCGCTCTTGGACCTCACCCTGCTTGCGCGCGAGAAACTCTGCCACCGCGAGTTCCCGCTGCTCCAGCTCTTGTTGATACGGCCCGCTCAGATCATCCAGCGGCAACGTCGTTTCTTGCGAGGCTGAAAAGACACCATAGAGTGAATAATAATCAGCGGTCGGAATCGGATCGTACTTATGGTCGTGACAACGAGCGCAGGCGACGGTCAAGCCCAGCATCCCGCGCGTGACCACGTCAATGCGATCGTCGATGATGTCATGCGTATTGTTCAGGAACCGTCGGCCGACCGTTAAAAAGCCCATCGCCGCCAGCGGCGCACGATCGTCACCTTCAACGAGTTGGTCGGCGGCTAATTGATAACTCAGAAACTGGTCATAAGGTAAATCTTCATTGAGTGCACGGATCACCCAATCGCGAAACACATAGGCATACTTGTAATTGCGATCTTCTTCAAAGACATAACCTTTGGTATCGGCATAACGGGCGATGTCCAACCAGTATCGTCCCCAGCGCTCGCCAAAGGCGGGTGATTCCAACAGCCGATCGACCAAGCGAGCCACCGCATCGGGGGCGCTGTCCGCAACGAACCGCTCCACCTCCTGCGGCTCGGGCGGCAGCCCGGTCAAGTCGAGCGCCAGCCGCCGGATCAGGACGCGGCGGTCGGCCGGCGGGCTGGGCTGCAGGCCAGCAGAATCGAGCGACGCCAGGATGAACCGGTCGATCGGCGATTGAGCCCAACGCGGGTCCGGAACCACGGGCACCGCCGGGGTGGTGAGGCTTTGAAAGGCCCAGTGCGACTGGGCCGAGGCCTCGCGGGACAGCGGAGCGGCGGTGGCTGGCCACGGAGCGCCCAGTTCGACCCACCGCGTCAGCGCCGCAATCGCTTTTTCCGGCAGCTTCGCGTCGGGCGGCATCTGCACGTCACCATCGTACCGGATCGCCTGAATGATGGCGCTGGCGTCAGCGTCACCGGGAACGATCGCGGGGCCGTTGTCGTTGCCTGTCAGCAGGTGCTCCAGGGCATCAAACCGCAGTTCGGCTTCTTGGCTATCGGCACCATGGCACTCAATGCAACTGACCATCAGCACCGGTCGGACTTCGCGTTCGAAGAAGTCGGCCACTTCTGGATCAATCGCGGGTGTCACTGGATCGCTGGCTCGCGATGGAGCGGCGATCAGTGCAAGGACAGCCAGGCTGAATGTTAGTTGCAACACGTTCATGCGTGGCTCAAGGGACAGAGGCGGGATGAATCGGGCGGGAGACGAGCCGTTGAGGCCGTTTGGCTCGCAGGTAAATGATGTTCTGATTGTACGCGCGAACACGCTGGCCGTCAGCCGCTTCTTGCATTGTCCGACTTGCGCAGCCCCTGAATGGCTCGATCGACCAGCCCTACCCCATGCTGCAACACTTGGGTCCGCCAGGCCTCCGACGCCGGGCAGAACAGCTCCTTGAGCTGCTGTTTAGCGGCTGTAGTCGATGCGGCCGACGGTTGGCCCCAGTGATAGGCGCGATTTTCGGCGCGAAGGCCGGCGAGCATTTTGACCGGGGCCGCCGTACCGTACTCGGCGCAGGCAAATAGGTAATTGGACGTCAACTTGCGGGACACACACCAACGCCCAAACTCGCCCCGCGCGTCGTAGGCGATGCTGCTGCGGTCGGACGACTCGAACGCATCGGCCCCGAACCACTCGGTCAGCCAGGCTCGCTGCAGATCACTCAGCGGGTAGTTGATCAGCAATTTGCAGGCTGCCGATGGTCCCAGGCCGGTATGAAAATCGAGGTGGGCCACGGATTGGCTGCCCTGTAACCACCGCGGCAGGTGCTCGCTGAGCAGTTGGTGGGAGCGCGAAGGTTCTGCTCCGCCATAAAATAGGCCCTTGGGGAAATCGTACTGGCCGGTCGCCACCGTATTCCGCATCCGCTGCATGCCATTGCGCGCGATCGCCCACAGCGCTTTAAGCGTAAACGGTTCCCATCGCGGCGGCGGCGATTGCGGATTGAGCAGCCCGTCGAGATCGGCATAACCGGAGGGCGAACCTGCGTACGGCTCGCTCGGCAACAGGAAGTTGCGATTGAGATCGACGTTGTTGTGATCGCCGCGCCGCAGCCAGGCAAACCCGTATGGATTGAGTCCGTGCAGCAGCACGCAGTGCACACCCGCAGGAGGCTCGGTCGCCCAGCGCTGTAGCAGCGCCAGTTGGACCGCTGAGCCGAAGAAACCTTCGACACCGTGCACGCCGGAGGAAACCACCAGTGTTTTGTCAACCTCGCAATCCTGGCAATAACCGACATCGATCGTCAGTTCTTCGCCATCGGGCCCGTTGACGCCGACGCCGTGGGTTTCCAATCGCCAGTCGAGACCGCGGACTGCGTCCCGAAAACGCGCACGCGCGGTGGCGTAATCGGGTGCAAAGGCTGCGGTGGGACCCATTGGTGTTGAGCCTGTTTGTTTGGCTACATCGCTGTGCTGCTGCGGATGACGGGAACGAGCAGGGCTAGCACGACCAACATCACCAACATTGCCATGACCAGCAGCATCACTGGCTCCAACAGCCGGACGAACAGATCCAGACGCCGGAACGTCCGTTTCTCCAGTCCGTCGGCGATCGCTGGCAACACCGAATCGAGTGAGTTGCTCTCTTCGGCAACGCTGATCATTTCAACAATCGTGATCGGGAAATGCCCTGAGGATCGCAGCGGTGAAGCCAACGAATCACCGCTGCGGATGTTTTCCGCCGCGTCGGCGATCGAGTTGCTCAGCAGCCGATTGCCGGTAGCGGTGCGGCTGATGTCGAGCGATTTGAGGATCGGCACGCCGTTACCCAGCAGCGTTCCGAGGACGCGGCAGAAACGCGCTACCGCCAGGTTCATCAGGATGCTGCCGAGTACCGGAATCTTGAGTTTGACCCGGTCGGCCCACTCTTTACCCGCTTCACTGGCCAGTTTCGCCCGCAGCAACACGATCGCCACACTGATCGCCACCAGCACGATCCAGCCATAAGACTGCAGCATCCGGCTGAATGAAAGCAGCGCATCGGTGACCCAGGGCATCTGGCCTTTGTCGCGCAGGCGGTCGAACATCAGGTCAAACTTGGGGACGAAGAAGACCAGCAGGATCGTGATCACGACGGTGCCGACGCCGAACAGAAACACCGGATAAGCCAGCGCGCTGACCGTCCGGCCCTTGAGATCTTCCTGCAGTTCGGTGAACGTGCCGACCCGTTCCAGAGCGTCTTCGAGGAAGCCGCCTTCGGCTCCGGCGCGGGTCATGTTGATGCCCATGTCGCTGAACACCCGCGGGTAGCGGGCCATCGCTTGGCCGAGCGGCTCACCGTCCTCGACGCGACCTTTCAATTCGGTCAACACGGCCGAAAGCGCCGGGTCGGTGCTTTGCTGCGAGAGCACGGTCAGCGCCCGGAGCATCGGCACGCCGCTGCGCAGCAACGACGCCATCTGCGAATAGAACGTGGCCATCGTCTGGCCTTTGACCCGGCGATTGGTCAGCGCTGACTTGGACGCCGCCGAGCCTTTACCGGTGGCGGCTTTGACCTCGATCGGGAACAGATTCTGCGCCGCCAGTTGCGCCGTGGCATCGCGGGAGTTGCCCGCATTGAGGGTTCCGACCACCTTCTGGCCCGTCAGATTGCGGGCAACGTAAGCGAACTCTGGCATTAGGAGCGATCACCCTTGGTCAATCGGACCACTTCTTCGACGCTGGTATTGCCGAGCATCGTCTTTTCCCAGGCGTCCATCCGCAGCGGTTTCATGCCTTCGGCCAGCGCCGCGCGGCGGATTTCCCAACTGCTGACGCGGTCGTGCGCCATTTGCCGAATCGATTCGGTGGTCACCAACAATTCATAGATCCCGAACCGCCCAGCGTAGCCGACCGAGCGGCAGGTGCGGCAACCGACGGCGCGGTACAGCGGCCGGCCATCGAGTTTGTCCCAGGGGAAGTCGGGCGGCAAGTCGCTGCGATTGGGCTGATACGGCTCCTTGCACGACGGGCACAGCCGCCGGATCAGCCGCTGGGCCATCACCGCTTCGACCGTGCTGGCGACCAAGAACGGTTCGACCCCCATATCGATCATGCGTGTGTAAGCGCCGGCGGCGTCGTTGGTGTGCAGCGTGCTGAACACGAGGTGGCCGGTCAGCGAAGCCTGAATCGCATTTTCAGCCGTTTCGAAGTCGCGGATTTCGCCGACCAGGACGACATCGGGGTCATGCCGCAAAATCGCCCGCAAACTGGCGGCAAACGTCAGCCCGATCTTGGGGTGCACCTGGATTTGGTTGATCCCATCGAGTTGGTACTCGACCGGATCTTCGGTGGTGATGATTTTATTGTCCGGCCCGCGGATCTCCAGCAGGCTGCTGTAGAGCGTCGTCGTTTTACCGCTACCCGTCGGGCCGGTGACCAGAATGATGCCGTGCGGCATGCGGATCAGGTCATGGAAGGTTTTGTAAACATCCTCAGACATCCCCAGCCCGCGGAGCTCGAACACCATGCTGCCCTTGTCGAGCACACGCATGACCAAGCCTTCGCCGTGGATCATCGGGATCACACTGACGCGGATATCGACCTCGCGCGAATGGACGCGGAGCTTGATGCGGCCGTCTTGCGGCAGCCGTTTTTCGGCGATGTTCAACCGCGCCATGATCTTCAGGCGGCTGATGATCGCCGCTTGAAAGCGGTTGATCTCCGGCGGTACCGGCTGCGGGTGCAGGATGCCGTCGATGCGGTAGCGGATGACCAACCCATCGGACTGCGATTCGATGTGAATGTCGCTGGCCCGCGTATCGATCGCTTCGAGCAGGATCTCGTTGACCAGCCGCACGACCGACGCTTCCTGGGCCATTTCCGACAGTTCGCTGCCGTCGGACTCGATCTCGTCGAGCAATTCCAGGCCATCATCATCGACCGCCGCGGCGACCAACCCTTCGACCGTTTCGCTACCGACGCCCATGTGGCGTTTGACCAGCCGCGCGATTTCATCGCGTTCGGCGACCACCGGAATCAAATGCCGGCCGGTGGCGGCGCTGGCTTCATCGAGCGGGTAGAGGTCCAGCGGGTCCGAGGTGGCGACGATGATCGAGCCATCGAGGCGGCCGATCGGGAACAGGCCGTGGCGATAAATCAGTTTTTGGGGAAACCCGGCCAGCGCCCCCAGATCGACTTCGTATTCCCGCAGATCGACGTAATCGAGCCCAGCTTCCTCAGCCAGCGCTTGCAGGGCGGCAACTTCATCGACATAGCCGAGGTTGACGGCGGACTGGATCACGCTGCCGTTATCATCCGACATCGACTGGGTCAGTTGTTCGGCAGTCAGCAGGCCGCGACGTCGCAGGATTTCACCGGCGTGCATAATCATGGCGATTCAAGGTTGGAAGGTGGGAGGGGAAGGCGGGGAGTCAGCCGTTAGCGTCCGCCGCGACCGCCGCCGCGGTTGGAGCTGCCACCACCGCCTCGGCCGCCGGTCGGAGCACCGCCGCGGAACCCGCCAGGAGCGCCGCTGCCAAAGCCGCCTCCAGGAGCACCGCCGCCGCCGCGCTGACGCATTTGCTGAAAAAATTCCATTCGTCGCTGGATGTCTGCCGAGGAAGGCGTCGTGCCGCCAGCGTTGGCATTGTTGGTCGAACCCGAATTGGAGGGAGTGGTCGTTGTCGAGCGGGCCTGGGTGCCCAGGACCGAATTGAGCGCCTGTTGCACGACTTCCGCTTTGACATTGCCTTGGAGCGAGACGATTTCGACGGTTTCTTCCGACTGCATCCCGCCGGCATCGATCGCTTCGACCAGTTCGCGAATGTCCTCAACATCTTGGGGTGGGGCGGTCACGATCAGCGAGTTACTGCGCGTGTCCACCGCTATGCTAACCGGAGCGGGCTTGGTTGTCTGCTCCGAACCGCCGCCGCCCCCTCCACGACCGCCTCGGCCGCCGCCTCCGGCACCGCGGAGGGCGTTGATCAGATCCTGCGGCGACATTTGCTGTTGTTGACGGCCACCGCCGCCTTGTTCGCTCGAACGTTCGGCATACACCGCTTTGACGATCGTCGCCACGTCGTTGGCATTTTGATAAATCACCGGAATCAACTGTGGCTTGGACGTGGTGCGGACGTCTTCGGGGCTTTCTTCGCGATCGACAACTTCAAGGATCATTTCGATCGTCAGCATATCGATCGCGTTGGCCTGGACGATCAGCGCGTTGAGCCGGCCATCAGCGACGATGCTCACCGAGCCGGTCGTGGTCAGAATCGGACCCGATCCGCTGCTGCTGCTGCCGCCGCCCAACCCCAAGAGGCCACCGAGCATGCCGCCGCCGAGTTCGCCGAGCACCGAGCTGGCGATATCGCCCCCGCCGCCACCGGAGTCGCCGCCGCCGAGGATCCGCGTGACCAGGTCCGCGGCCTCGGGAGCCTTGGCATACTTCAGCCAAAACACGGTCGGCTGAGCGCCGGCCTGTGCAGTTTGGTCGTTGAGTGTTCGCATCATCTGTTCGAAATCCGACAGCGCGATCGGATCGTCTGAGGCGACGACCATCCCGCCAGGCGTCATCGTGATCACGATGTCACCGCTGCCATCCGGCGCAGCCGGCGGCGCTGCGGGTTCGTTAGCTTGAGCGGCGAGGTTGGCAAAGGGCGAGCTAGCGGCCGGTCCCGTCTCACTGACCAGCGTCAGCGACTGGCTGCTGAGTTCCGATTGATCGCCCGGTTGCCGATGCTGAGCCTCGTGAGGCGACGCGTCTTCCTGACGGCTGCGATCGAGGTCATTTTCTTGGCGTTCCAGCTCGGGGGCAGAAGCCGGGTATTCCAGCGACCGCGAGCGGTCTTCTGCTGTAGCGGGCGGTGCGTTCGGCGCCAGCCCACCGACGCGGCGCTGCGGGAAGGAATTGCCATTGGAAGTTGAACCGCCACTGGCCGGTGCAACCATCCGGATACGGTTTTTACGTCCGATCACATTCCACAGATTCTGCAGTTGTTCGACGGTTTCCTCGGCGGACCGGCCGGTGTAAGGGAGCACGCGGACGCGGTCGTTAGCGCCGACACCGTCCGCTCCTTCAAGCCGCTCGATCAACCCTTTGACCAGGTCGATTTGCTCCGGCGTTCCTCGGACCCACAACCGCCCGGTGGCTGGGTCACCGTCGACGGTCGGCACATCCTTGCGACCAGCCTCAGCAGTGCCGCCGAAGAACTTGTTGATCGTCAGCAGCGCTTGTGATGGTTCAAGCCGGCGCAACTGAATGATTTCGAACGTCGATCCGCGGCCCTCGAGCTTGTCGATCGTCTGCTGAATCAGCTCATGGGTTTCGGGGCGGGCATAAGCGATGATGCCGCCGGTTTGCGGATCGGTGGCGATGCGGGTGTCGGGAACACCGGCCAACAGCGTCTGCAGCACATCGATCACGGTCGACGACCCGGCGGTGCTGACTGCGTAGGTTTCGAGCCGTGGCAACGCCTGCTCGCTACCGTTCTCAGCCGCAGCGACCTGCAGCGGGGTGTCGGTGCGCGCGATGATGCCTTCGAGCAGCGCCCGCGTCGACGGATCGCCGGTGGCCCAGAGGCGATCCCCGTAGAGCCCGACGGCGATCCGAATCTTGTCGTTGAAGTTCGCTCCCGGTTCGAGTCCGATCAGCGGGCGAGCGATTTCGAGCAGTTCGTCGGCGACGCGGTGCTGCAGCACAATTTCCGTCACATCGCTGCTCGCTTTGGCCGCGTTGGCCAGCAGCGCGCGGATCGCCTTGAGTCGACCGACCGTTTCCGAAACGACGACCTGACGGGTGCTGTCCAGCACCACGACGCGGCCAGCCGGACCGATCAACTGGGTGATCTCCGTGCGCGCCGCTTCGGCCGATAAGCTGCCGAGCGAAAAGATGCAGCGGACGATGTCGGAGTTGGCCCGCTTGTCGAGTTCATCAGGGGTGACCAGTTCGGCGATTTCGCTGATCAGCGCCGCGGCGTTGTCCGCTTCGAGATCGATCAGCATCAGCGAGCGGTCGCGGCGAACCAGGGCAAACCCCTTGTCCAGCAGCAACCGATTGAGCACATCCATCGCCTCGGCGACGGTGTAGGTCCGCGAGTTGTCGATGTAATTGACCGTGCCCGCCGGGTAGCGGTCGACCTGCAGCGACAAATCGGCTTGTTCGGCCAACCAGTCGAGCGTCATCCGCCAATCCGCGCCGGCAAAGTTGAACACCAGCCGGCTGGTTTCCAGGGCGTTGTTCGCCGAGCCGCTGCCCAGCGGCGCGGCGGAACCTGCGGCCGGGCGAGACTCTGCAGGGCCGAGGTCGGCCGCGGCGGGAACCGCGGCCGGTTGATCGCTGGGGCTGTTAGCCGGCTCAGACTCGGGAGCTGCAAACCGGCTTTCGTCGCTGGAGCGGCCGAAACCGCGCGGCCGCAAGCCGCGGCCTTCGCTGCCGGCGTCTCGGAACCGAGCGGCCTCACCGGGCTGTGCCGCGGCATCCTGCTCAGCGGCGGTGGCCGGCGCAGCGGCCGCGCCGTGATCCGCCGCCGAACTGGCGTCCGCCGCCGAACTGGCATCCGTCGCCTCGGCGGACTCCTCCGCCGCGGTCTGTTCGAGCCGTTCCGCAGTGGGCGATGGCGATGCGGTCTCATCCTGCTGAGCGGCGGCAGGCGCGCTCAGCGCAATCGCCAACACGGCTAAGGAGCAATAAAAGCGGACAAACAATCCGGTCATAGTTTCGAATTCCGGCCGCTCAGCTCAAGCGGCGTTGAAAAAATGGGGTCGATCCCGGCCATCCCAACCGTCCGGGTACAAATCCTTTAGCTCACATCTACGCAGACATCAGGTTAAAACCCGTAGCCGTCACAGAAGTTTCGCCGCCAGATCAACCGGATTGCGTGGCTTTTTTGCAACATCCGGCTTGCGAATTGTCGTGATTCCGCCTGTGAGTCGCTCGCGCTGCGGCGAGCCCGCTTTGCCCTTGCAGCGGTCGCTGCCGCTGACTTACGGTCCGCGCCAAGACTTCTGCGGCCCTAAAACGCCAAGCTGCACCCCAGCCTTTCTAGCCAACATGAACACGCATCACGCCCGCAGCCTCGCACTGATCGCGGCTGCCGCCCTGTTGGGCGGCTGCGCCTCGTCGCGGACCAGCAACACCGCGCGGACGGCGACCGAACAGGTCTTGCTCTCCAGCGCGATCGATCGCGCGTTGACGAATGTCTCATTTGAGCAACTACGGTCACAAAAAATATTTCTCGACGATAAATACCTCGATTCGATCGATAAGGGGTACTTGATGGGAACGCTCCGGCACCGCGCGCTGGCGGCCGGAGCGCTGCTGGCGAAGTCTGGCGACGAGGCGGATGTGGTGATCGAGGTCCGCAGCGGCGGGGTCGGCACCGATACCGAGGAAAGCTTCGTCGGCATCCCCTCGGTCGGCGTTCCCGGCATGGCGGTCGAGATCCCCGATATCAAGCTGATCTCACGCAACACGCAGTTAGGCACGGCCAAAATCGGCTTGGTCGCCTACGATCCCAAGACCGGCGCCGCAGTCGGTTTGGGTGGCCAAAGTTCTGCACTGACGAAAAACGATAACCTGTACGTGTTTGGCGTCGGTCCGTTCCGCAGCGGGGCCGTTCGCGACCAGCGGGAGGGCGCGACCGGGTACGAGCCGACCACCGGGGCGATCGCTTCGGCCCTGGGCCGGAAATCGCCGCCGATCGCGCGCAGCCGCCCGATCAGCCTCGTCGATGGACAGGTGACACGGGTCGCGGAGTTGCCGCTGGCGCCGCCGCAACCGGTCGAATCGGCGACTCGCTAGCAAGCCAGCAGTGCCGACATTTATAAATCCACCGCTCAAAACTAGCCGAGATGGTGGTAAACTTCCGATAATGAACCTGGGTAACCATCGACCGATCGAGCCGTTGCCAGCATCCCTGATCCGCTCGCTCACCCGCTGCTGCATTCACCCAGTCATCAACATCGCTTCCTGACTAACGTTGGTCGGAACCGGCGTGTTTGACGTTCCCTCAGATTTTGGAGAATCCATTCAGATGTCCGACATCAAATCCGACGACTCGACCACTCCGGCCGCCGCTCAAGCCCCCGCTGCTCAGGCCCAGAGCCAGCAACCGGTCCAGGTGCAGGTGAATGACGAAAACGCCTTGGCGACGTATGCGAACTTCTGCCGTGTGACCGGTTCGCCCGAAGAGCTGATCGTCGACTTCGGGCTCAACCCGCAGCCGATCGGGGTGCCGAAGGAGCCGATTCAAGTCAAGCAGCGAATCATCGTTAACTTCTTCACCGCCAAACGTTTGCTGGCTGCCCTGCAGATGTCGATCGCGCGGCACGAAGCGGTGTTTGGCGTGCTGGAGACCGATATCAACAAACGCGTTCGGCCCGGCCTGGCGCAACAGCAGCAACAGGCTCAGCAGCAAGGTTAATGACCGCCTCGGCGGCATTGCCAGCGCGTGCTCGGTTCAAGCAGAAACCGCATCTTTCGAGATGCGGTTTTTTCGTTGGGTGATCCCAAATCTTGTTTTTCCGCTACGGCTGAATCGCCACCGCACGATTTGAGTTAGGATAGGCGGGTGATCCTAATAGTTACTGCGGTCAGCACCGGTGGATTATCGCGGGGGAGCCGAACTTGTCATTTTTTTCTGAGGCGTTTGCATGGGCCCGCCGCCAAGGCGATGCCCGGGGCACGTTCGGCTGGTATCTCTGCGCGATCGCTACCGGGCTGTTGATTCCCTGCCTGGTCGTCGTCGTGGGCATGATCGCCCGACTGCTGGAGCAACGCGGCATCGAGCAATCGCCGGTCCGCTTAGGGACGCACTTGGCGATCCCTGTGCCGGCGGCCTGGCTGGAACAACCGCCGCTGGTCCAGTTGACCCACTTGGTGGCGCTGGCATCGTTGCTGGCGTTTGGCTTTGCGCTAGCGACCTGGGGGCATCGCCGTGGCAGCGAACGCCGCAGCCGAGCGGTGGTCGAGGCGCTGCACCGAGAACTACTGCGGCAGTCGCTTCGCCGAGCTGAAATCGAAGGTGCGATCTCGCAACGCGAGCGGGCTAAAACCTTGATTGAAGAGCGACTGCCACAACTGGCACGCGGGCTGATCGCCTGGTGGCAAGCGGTCCCGCGGAGCCTGCTGCTGCTGGCGGGCTCAGTGATTGTTGCGTCGCTGGTCGACGTCCCGCTGGCGGCGTTGGCGATCATCAGCGGCTTGCTGCTGTGGCAGTTTTATCGATTTTTGAAGGGCCGCGCGGACGAAGAAACCTCGGCTTGGGAATTGCCGCGCTCGCGCCGCCGCCTGGTCGATTTGGTCAGCCAAGCGCCGCTGCTGGCCAAAACCCATACCGGTGCGGCCGCCGACCAGGCCTTTCAAGCCGAACTCGATCTGCTGATGCATCAGATCGCTGCGGGACAGGAGTCGCGTAATCGCCTGGTGCCGCTGATGGCGATCGCGATCGCGCTGGTGATCGCGCTGCTGATCTTGGGTTTAGGAGTCAACCTGCTGGCCGCTCCCTCGAGCCTGAGTGTCTCCTCGGCGTTGGTGCTGGGGCTGGCACTGGCCGGAGCCGTCGCCGGATCGACACGGTTGGTGCAAGCGCTGTCGATGGCCGGGACCGCCGACGAAGCCGCCCGCACCGTTGCCCGCTTCCTCCAGGTCGGCGACGATGCGGCACCGAGCGAGCTGCTGGTCGGCATGGTCTCCATCCGCGATTCGATCGTGGTCCAGGACGTCGAATTGGGGGTCGAAGGTGCCGGACCGATCCTCAGCGGCGTGAGCCTGGAGTTTCCACCGGGAGAGATCGTCGCTTTGATGGGGACGCGGCCGGTCTCCGCACTGGCGCTGGCCGAATTGATCCTCGGCATCGGTCGGCCTAATCGCGGTCGGATTGTGTTTGACGGGATTGATTTGAAGGACCTGCACCCGCGAGCGCTGGCCAAACTCGTGCTGTGGGTTGGTGCCGACGGGCCGATCGGCGAAGGGACGCTGCTGGAAAATATGGTCGGCGAAAACGCCACGACCGACCCTCGCGAAGTGATCGCGGTCGCCGAAGCGCTCGGCCTGGACGGGCTGCTATCGCGGCTGGAAGATGGGTTGCAGACCAGTTTGAGCACCGGTGATCGGCGGCTCTCGGGCGAAGAAAAGTATGCGATTGGCATCGCGCGGGCCGTGTTGCACCGGCCGCAGGTGATCGTGGTTCAAGAACCGACGCTGCCGGCCGACGAACTGGCCGGTGACCGCGCGGTCGAGGCGCTGCGAAAACTGGCCGATCAGTCGTCGCTGGTGCTCGTCTTGCCCCGCCGGCTCTCGACGTTGCGAGCAGCCGATCGCGTGGTGTTGTTCAACGGCCCGAAACTCGCCGGCGAAGGCAACCACAACGGCCTGTTGCAGTCGAGCGACCTGTACCGGCACCTGAACTACCTGCTGTTCAATCCTTATCGCAACACAACATGACCAAATGAAGCGGCTGGGCGGTTTTTCATGGAGGTACACAACATGAGCAGGGGTGCCGCCGCTGCGTCGCATGTCATCGTTCGGGCTCCAGCCAAACTCAATCTGTTTTTGGAACTGCTGGGCAAGCGGCCCGACGGGTACCACGAACTGGAAACCGTGATGGTGCCGGTCAGTTGTTCGGACACGCTCTGCGTGACCCGCAGCGACCAACACGACGCGATTCGCATCCAGACCCACTGGTGGCCTTCGCCTGAGGATTGGCGGCAATCGCTGGGGGCGGCCGCCGAACCGCTGCTGGCGATCCCGGACGACGCGAGCAACCTGATTTACCGGGCGATCGATGCCATGCGGTCAACCTTTGGGCTCCGCGGCGGTTTCGACGTCTTGGCCCGCAAGCGGATCGCTGCGGGTGCCGGAATGGGCGGGGCGAGCAGCGATGCGGCGGCTGCGATTCGGGCCGTCGCGGCGCTCGCTGGGATCGACGCGAGGCAGCCGGAACTGGCAGCGATCGCCGCTCGGATCGGCAGCGATGTGCCGTTCTTTCTAACGCATCGTGCGGCGGGTCACGCGCCAGAAGCTCGCGGCTGGGGAGCCGTGGCGACCGGCCGGGGCGAGCGTCTGCAGCCGTTTTCGCTCGGCCAGCGGCTGTGGTTCGTCGTCGCTTACCCGCGCGGCGGCCTGTCGACGGCCGCGGTCTACGAGCGGGCCGAGGTGCCGCTGCAACCGGTGGCCGCGGGCAATTGCCTCCGTGCGTTAAGTGCCGGCGATGTCGCCGCACTACGCCCGCTGTTGCTCAACCGCTTGTCGCAGCCGGCTCAGTCCTTATCGCCGCGGGTCAGCGAGCTGCTCGCGCTGATGGACCGCTGCGGTTTGCCCGCGGCGATGATGACGGGAAGTGGCTCGGCCTGTTTCAGCGTCTTCGCTCAGCGGCCACAAGCACTGCAGGGCGCCAAGCGGCTACGTCAGCAGTGGTCGCGGGCGGCTGATTCAGGCCGTGTGCTGGTGGTGTCCAGCTTGTCAGCCCGACCGCAGTTGCAATTGTATGATTCCAAGGCGTGACAAGAACGATCAGCCGCAGCGGGTGTTTACAGGGGATTAGGCAGGCTGAAGCCTGAACTGCAACTTTGACGAGATCGCTCAGCCGCAGCGGATGTTTAGAGGGGGTGCTGGGGCAGGCTGAAGCCTGAACTCCAACGGTGCGGGCGTTTACAGGCGGACAGTAGCTGGACCCTGCGTCTACCCCACAGAATAGCTAGCCCTGGACTTGGGCGGTGCAGGGCGCGTTAATAGCAGCACTGCCGGATGGCCTCGACGCGATACTGCGACAACCGGTTAGGGAGAGTCGGAACGTGCAAGTAACTGAAGTTCGCATCAAATTGATGGAAGGGAGCGAGGATCGCCTGCGGGCGTTCTGCAGCATCACCCTGGACCACTGCTTCGTTGTCCGTGATTTGAAAATCATCGACGGCACCAACGGACCGTTCGTCGCCATGCCCAGCCGCAAGCTGTCAGGGCACTGCTACCGCTGCAATTATAAAAATCATCTGCGGGCAGCCTACTGCAACCAGTGCGGCGCGAAACTCAAGGTGACCGTCGCGGCCGATTCGCCGCAGAAGCTCTATGCCGACGTGGCCCACCCGGTCAACAGCGAGTGCCGTGAACTGATCTCGTCCGCCGTGCTGGCAGAGTTCGAGAATGAACTCGCCCGGGCCGCCCAGCCCGGCTATCGCTCCCGCTACGACGACGATTTCGACGCCATCGCCGAATCACACGATGACCGCTTTCCCTCCGCCCAGCAGGCTCCAGGGACGGACGAAACCATCCTGCGCATTGACTCCGGGGAACAACCGCAGCCCAAATCGGGCGGCAGCCGGACGGCACCCGCACCGCAGCTTGATGTCCGCCAGCAGCCGGAGCGTGCTGCACATGATTCCTCCGACAACGTGCGGCGTCGATCGGACAGCGGCGGTTTTGGCGAAGGGATCTTCGAGTAAGCGTTGTCACCGTTCCACGATACCGAGCATGCGCTGGGCCAGCGCCGCCGCCTCGGCCGCGGAATCGAGCTGGCCATCGAGCTGCTGGTCGCGGACCGTCTGCAGCACCTGTTTAAATGATCTCCCCGGACGGTACCCCATCGCGATCAACTGGTCGCCGGTCAGCAGCGGCGGCGGATCGAGACGCTCGGTTGACCAAGTGGCCAACCGCTGACGGCAATGCTGCACGCCAGCGGCTGAACTTCCGGTGGCAATCGCCCAGGCCTCGGCTAAATCCAGCAGCGTGTCGCGCTGCGGGAGCATCAACAGCGGCTGGATCACCGACCACGGCTGGGCGTCGGCAGCCAGCAGCGTCTCGCGGTGACGGACCGCCAGCTCGATCGCCTTCCGCTCGTCGGTTGACCATTTCCAGTGCTGTGACAACTGCTGGATCGACTTCGCCGGGTCGGTGGCACTGGCGGCCAGCACTGCGGCGACGCAGACGGCGAAGTCCGGCGGCTGAATCGCTCCAGCCAGCCGCACGGCTCGCTGCAACGCCTCGGGCGAATCCTCCAGACCCGGCCAGACCGGTTTGAGCAGCCCGGTATCGGCGAGCAGCTCGATTGCGATCGCCGCCCCGGCGTTGCCGAGCATTCGCCGCATCTCCGCCCCGATCCGTTCGCCGCTGGTTACCGTCACTTCATCGGCTGCGGCACGGATCGCTGCAGCGGTCAACGGGTCGATGGCAAAACCGAGCGCAGCGGCGAAACGGACCGCGCGGAGCATCCGCAGCTTGTCTTCGCCGATCCGCAGCCGCGGGTCGCCGATGGCCCGGATCAGCCGCTGCGCCAGATCGGTGCGCCCTCCGACATAGTCGATCACTTGGTCTTGAACCGGATCGTAAAATAGACCGTTGATCGTATAGTCGCGGCGGAGTGCGTCTTCCTCGGCGGTGCCGAACCGCACGTGGTCTGGACGCCGGCCATCGCTGTAGGTGCCATCATGCCGGAACGTTGCCACCTCCGTCGGTTGCGGGGCGGTGCCCTGCACACCGATCACGCCAAAGGACGCTCCAAAGGCCAGCGTTCGGCGTTGACCGAAAATCGCTCGCACGCTATCAGGGGTAGCGTCTGTAGCGACATCGAAGTCTTTCGGCGGACGGCCGAGCAATCCGTCGCGGACGCATCCGCCAGCAAAATAAGCGGTAAATCCCTCCGCCTGCAGCCGTCGAGTGATCTTCAAAGCGTCGGCGGCGGGAGGGGGGCTGAAGTCGAACACGTAATAAACCGGCTCACGAGATAACCCAACGAAGGGTGCCTGCAAAAAAACGGACGATCGCTACATTCTTGACATCATCGGCGGCCAACGACACCAGAGTAGAATCGCGATCATGAATAGCCCCAAACCATTTGTAAAAGGAAAACGCGGCGTTGTCGGCGTGATGATCCGCGGTGAAAAATTACTCACGATCCGCCGCAGCCAGTGGGTCACCGCGCCAGGCAAACTCTGCCTGCCCGGCGGGACGATCGAAGCCGGCGAGACCGAAGAACAGGCGCTGGTGCGTGAAATGCAAGAGGAACTGTCGATCAAGGTCGTGCCGGTCCATTGCTGTTGGCGGAGCGTGACTCCCTGGGGGACCAAGCTCGCCTTTTGGTGGGCCGACCTCGACGAAACCGCTGAACCGTTGCCGGACGTCCACGAAGTGGCTGAGTTTTACTGGATGGACCAGCACGAAATCAGCCAGGCCAGCGAAGTGTTGCCGAGCTTGCCGCGGTTCCTCGAAGCCTGGCGTGATGGCGAAGTGAATCTGCCGATGATCTGGCAGAATTGACCGCTGGAGCCCGTGCGCTGCTACAATGCGGGGCCGTTTAATCCTGCCAACACGCCGCCGCTGTTGACGGTCCCCGCCTGCAGCCGCGGCTCCCGCCACCTCTCCTGCCCAAAAACGACATGGATCGAAGATCAGCAACCGGAAATGGATCCCGGAATCGCGGCTGTGACGAGTTTCGCCGGCACACACGGCTCAGCCGGCGGCACCTCCTGCAAGCCGGAGCGCTCGGTGCCCTGGGCATGAACCTGACGGACTGGTACCGCGTGCTGCAGGCCGCTCCGGCCGCCGGTTCAGCCGCGGAACTGGCCCCGCGGCGACCGGCTAAAGCTTGCATCTTCATGTTCATGTGGGGCGGCCCGAGCCAGCTCGATACATTCGATCTCAAACCCAACGCGCCCGATGAAATCCGCGGAGCGTTCAAGCCGATTTCGACCCGCGTGCCGGGAATGCAGATCTGCGAGCACTTCACGAAGTTGGCTCAGCACACCGACAAGATCGCGCTGATCCGCTCGCTCTCGCACGACGACCCGGCGCACCTCTCCAGCGGGCATGCGACGGTCACCGGCCAGCCCGCACCGGTGCTCAAGAGCGATGCGACGCCGCCGAGCGACAAGGACTCGCCGCATATCGGCTCGCTGGTCTCCCGCTTGCGTCCGGTCGGCACCGGCATGCCATCGTTCGTGACCCTCCCCTGGAAGGCGTTGCATCCAGCGGCTCCCGGCGGCGAAGCGCCCGGCCAGCACGGCGGTTGGCTCGGCCCGAGCCACGACGGTCTGCTGCTGACCGGCGACCCGAACACACCGGACTGGCGACCGGGAGCGCTCGGCCTGCCAGCGGACATGCCGCTGGAGCGTTTGCAGTCGCGGTACGAACTGCTGCGATCGTTCGACACTTGGCGGGCCAAGGGTGACGCCGCGACCGCTTCGCTCGCCCTGCACGAACATCAGGCACGGGCTTATCAGTTGCTGTCATCGCCCGGTGTTCGCGGGGCGTTTGACCTCGGTCAAGAATCCGAGGCCACGCGCGAGCGGTATGGCCGCAACATCCATGGCCAATGCGTGCTGATGGCCCGCCGGTTGGTCGAGCACGGCGTCCCGATGGTGACGGTCAACTGGCACAACGACGGCCGAAACTTCTGGGACACCCACGGAGACAACTTCAACCGGCTCAAGAACGATCTGATCCCACCGGCCGACCAGGCACTTTCGGCGCTGCTGGAGGACCTGGATCAGCGGGGCATGCTGGAGGAAACGTTGGTCGTATGGGTCGGCGAGTTCGGCCGGCGACCGACGATCACGCCGGAAAACGCTGGCCGCGAGCACTGGCCGTTTTGCTACAGCGGACTGCTTGCCGGAGGCGGCATTCAAGGTGGGATCGTGCACGGATCCAGCGATGCCCATGCCGCCTACCCGGCGACCGATCCGGTCAGCCCACAGGATTTCGGCACGACGATCGTCCACGCGCTGGGGATGCCGACCGAGGCGATGTTGCCGGACCGCGAAGGCCGCCCGCACCGGATCACCTCCGGCAAGGTCGTCCAGTCGCTGTTCGCCTAGCTCTCCGTTGGAGTTCAGGCTTCAGCCTGTCTCTCGTGTTGGAGTCCAGGCTTCAGCCTGTCTCTCGTGTTGGAGTCCAGGCTTCAGCCTGTCTCTCGTTGGAGTTCAGGCTTCAGCCTGCTCCGTTCACCAAACGAAAAGACGCCGCCGTCGCGGGGGCGACGGCGGCGCAGAGCGGTGGGCAGAAGCCCCATCGGCGGGATCGGGTTAAGCCGATTTGCTGGTCGGCATCGGAAACAGTTGCCGGCGTCCGGCGACGATCGCTTCATCGATTGTGAACTGGCTGCCTTCGGGCTGGTCGGGCAGGTCGTACATGATGTCGAGCATCACATCTTCGAGGATCCCGCGCAAACCCCGCGCGCCGACACCTTTTTCCAGTGCCTGCTGAGCCACCATCCGAATCGCGTCGTCGGTGAAGTTCAGCTCGCAGCTTTCCATGCGGAACAGTTCCTGGTACTGCTTGATCAGCGCGTTCTTCGGTTCGCGCAGCACCTGGACCAAGCCGTCGACATCGAGCGGTTGCAGGTAGCTGATCACCGGCAGTCGGCCGACAAGTTCGGGAATCAGACCGAACTGCAGGATGTCTTCGGTCTGGACCTGAGCCAGCAGTTGGGCCTCGGTCTGCTCGTTGCGGTGACCGACGTCGCTGCCAAAGCCGAGCATCCGCTTGCCCAAGCGTTTGCGGATGATGTCTTCGATGCCGACAAACGTCCCGCCGCAGATGAACAGGATGTTGCTGGTATCGAGCTGGATGTACTGCTGCTCGGGATGCTTGCGACCGCCTTGGGGCGGGACGTTGGCGACCGTCCCTTCGAGCATCTTCAGCAGGCTTTGCTGCACCCCTTCGCCGGACACGTCACGGGTGATCGAGACGTTGCCGCTGCTGCGCCCGATCTTGTCGACTTCGTCGATGTACAGGATCCCGCGCTGCGCCGCTTCGACATCGAAATCGGCCGCATGCAACAGCTTCAGCAGCAGGTTTTCCACGTCTTCGCCGACATAGCCGGCTTCGGTCAGCGTGGTCGCGTCACCGATCGCAAAGGGGACGTTGAGCATCCGCGCGAGCGAACGAGCCAGCAGCGTCTTGCCGCTGCCGGTTGGGCCGGCCAGCAAGATGTTGCTCTTCTCGATCTCGACTTCGCCGCCACCCTGCCATTCGTTGGTCAACCGCTTGTAGTGGTTGTGCACCGCCACCGCCAGGATCTTCTTGGCCGAAGACTGGCCGATGACGTACTGGTCCAGATGCTCAACGATTTTCCGGGGAGCGGGAATATCGGTAAACAGCGTTTTGGACGGGCCGCGCCGACGCTGTTCCTGGTCGAGAATCGACTGGCACAGCTCAATGCACTCGCCGCAGATGTAGACGTCGCCGGGTCCTTCGACCAACGGCCCGACGTCGCGATAGCTCTTGCGACAGAACGAACAAAAAGCGTTCTTTTTGGTCGTTCCGCTCCCGCGACGGGAGGTGCTATTGGGGGTATCCTTCGAAGACATTCACGGGCTCCTTGCTGCTTGATTCGCCATGCTTGAGTAACCGGTCCAACTCGCCGCCACCAACCGTGAGCCTGAGCTCCGGTGGACGATGAATCGACTGGCGACTGCCACGGCAACGGACTGGGTGGTCCACAACTCGATGACTTCCCGAATCTCTCCGGGACGGGGCTTCCGTGTCCTCGAAGCTCGAGCAATTCGTGGTTTTGGGGTTAACGATCATATAAACGCGTCTGCTGAGCCCACGGCACTCTGGCTGGCGGAGGGAGTCTCCGCTGGTCAGGTTGCCAACCAACGCCGCGCCGACATCAGTCGGCAGACACTGGGGGAGGAGGCCATTCAGGGCGGTACTACGGGTCCGCACGACTCGCAGCGTCGTGGGCCCGATCCGCACCGCCGTGTGAGGCGACAGGGTCCGAGCCCGCGGCAATGCTATCGCCGTTGGACTTCGATTGTATCTTTCGGTATTCCGCCTCGGTTATGTCACCTCGGCGAAGCATTTCTTGGAAGTTTGACCGCAGCGCATCGTGCCCGAGCCGGTCGTCGGCGGTGTAGTCGCGAAACCTTGCCATCAGCGAAATGGCCGCTGCAAGCAGGATGCATAGAACCAGCATCCCAAGCACAGCCTGCACCGGTGTGGTCGTCCCTAAATCCAGCCAGCTCGACTCCATGGATATCCCGCCGCAAGTTCGAAGGGCAGCGCCGCTGCGCCGACATGTCTGCTGCTATTATCCGCCGTCAGCCCGCCGTTTTCCACCGTTTGTCGCTGCAAAGTAACGCACTTCGCGGCGGAAGGATCAAACTTTCCGCCGCTCTCTGCCGTAGTACCGCAGTCGACTCACGGCACGGGCGAATCATACGCAGCAGCCGGCAAGGGTCCAGCAAAAAAAGGCGGAATTCCCGCCCCTCGGTTTATGGGCCCCAAAAACTATTCTGCCTGCTGCTCAGCGCTGCTTATTGGCAGGGGCGGATTGACCTGCGACAATTGCCGTTAACGTCAAGTCCACCTCGATACGAGTTTGCCAGTGATCCGTGACCTGCCAGTAGAGCCTGCCGCATCGCCTGCCCTCTACTCCCACCTCGCCCACTGCCGGCCAGCCTTGCACACGCTACCTGCTGCTGCCACCGCTTCCCAAACAGTGTCTCAGCCTGACCGTAGCCGACGCTGGCTCGTGGCCATGACTTGCCTGCTGCTGGCGGTGCTCGCCGCTCCGGCATCCGCCAATGACGCTGAACCCGCCGCTGAGCACGCAGCCGAATCGACGGTTACGATCGATTACACGAAACAGATCCAGCCGATCCTCGCCCGCCGCTGTTACGCCTGTCACGGCCCTGCCGACGCGGCGGGCGGACTGAACCTGGCCGAGCGCGAGCCAGCGCTGGCCGAAACCGACTCGGGCCAGTTCGCAATCGTCCCCGGCGACATCGACGCCAGCGTGCTGCTGGCGCGGATCACGACCGAAGATGAATACGAGCGGATGCCGCCCGAAGGCGATGCGGTCACCGCCGAAGAAGCCGAGCTGATCCGCCGCTGGATCGCCGAAGGGGCACAGTGGGCGAAGCACTGGGCCTTCGAACCGCTGAACACTGCCGTCACGCCGCCAGCGGTCGCCGATTCGGCCTGGAACGCGCACCCGATCGATGCGTTCATTTACGATTCATTGGCCAAAGCGGGGCTACAACCCAATCCGCCAGCCGACCGTCGCACCCTGATCCGCCGCGCCTATTATGACCTGACCGGCCTGCCGCCTACTCCGGCCGAAGTCGAAGCGTTTGCCGCTGACAACGATCCGCAGGCTTATGAAAAACTGGTCGACCGGCTGCTCCGCTCGCCGCACTACGGGGAACGCTGGGGACGCCACTGGTTGGACCTGGTCCGCTTCGGCGAGACCAACTCGTTCGAGCGTGATGGCGCCAAACCGAATGTTTGGAAATACCGCGATTACGTGATCCGCTCGTTCAATGAGGACAAACCTTATGGGCAGTTTGTCCGCGAGCAACTCGCCGGTGACGAACTCGATGAAGTCACCACCGAGACGCTGACGGCGACCGGCTATTACCGCCTGGGGATCTGGGACGATGAGCCGGCCGATCCGCTGCAGGCCCGCTATGACGAACTGGACGACCTGGTTGCCACCACCAGCCAAGTATTTCTGGGGCTAACGATCGACTGCGCCCGCTGTCACGACCACAAAATCGACCCGATCCCCCAGACCGACTACTACAGCCTGCTGGCGTTCATGGCCGATGTCAGGACGTATGGCACCCGTGGCGATCAAACCGGCAACAACCAAATCGATGTCACTTCGGAGGCCCTCAAACGCCAGTACGCCGAGAACGATCGCCAGCGGCGGCAGACCGAAGAAGAGCTGCACGCGATCGAGCAGCTCGGGATCGCCAAGATGTCAGCCCCCGATCAGCGCGCGACCGAAGGTTCGCAGCGCGAACGCAACCGCGTGCTGGCGAAACACCTGCGCAATCATCTCGACGACACCCAGTGGCAACGGCACGTCGAACTGAAGGCGGAACTGGAACGGATCGACCGCGAACTCAAGGCGTTGCCTCCGCGGGAGCAGGTTTTAGGGCTGGCCAAGAACGATGCCCGGCCCGGACCGACGCACCTGATGTTCCGCGGCAACCCACACGTCCCGGCTGAGGAAGTCGGCTTGGCGTTCCCGGCATTATTCGGTGAACCGGACCCGGAAACCCCTGAAGTCGGGGCCGATGCTCGCTCCGCCGGTCGCCGCCGGATTCTCGCCGACTGGATCGTCAACCCAGAGAACAAGCTAACCTGGCGGGTGATGGCCAACCGGCTGTGGCAGTACCACTTTGGCCGCGGCATCGTCGAGAGCAGCAATAACTTCGGTCAACTCGGCACACCGCCATCGCATCCGGAACTGCTGGATTATTTGGCGAACCGGTTGATCGCTGAAGGTGGCCAGCTCAAGCCGCTGCACCGGCTGATCATGACCAGCCAGACCTACCAAATGTCCTCGACCACCCGGCAGGATGCGCTCGCGGTCGATCCGCGCAATGAACTGTTGTGGAAGTTCGATTCGCGCCGGCTCAGCGCCGAAGAAGTCCGCGACACCATTTTGGCCGTCAACGGAGCGCTCAACCGCGACGTCTATGGCCCGAGCGTCTTTCCCGACCTGTCGGCCGAGATCCTGGCGGGGCAGTCGCAGCCCGGACAAGGCTGGGGCAAATCGACGCCGCAAGAACAAAACCGCCGCAGCGTCTACATCCACGTCAAACGTTCGCTGTTGACCCCGCTGCTGACCGCGTTTGACTTGCCGGAGCCGGACCGCAGTTGCGAAGCGCGGTTTGCGACGCTGCAGCCGGGCCAAGCGCTGGCGCTGCTCAATGGCGATTTCATCCACCAGCAAGCCAGTCGGCTGGCGGAATCGATCGGCGCGGCCGATCTGGATGATGAAGGTGTTGTCGCCGCGGCCATTCAGACGGTCTTGGCTCGAGCAGCTTCCGAGCAGGAAATTGCCGAGGGCAGCAAGCTGATGCAAGACCTGCAAGCCAACTATGGGCTATCGCGTGGCGATGCCGTCGACCTTTACTGCCTAACCGTCCTGAACTGGAACGAGTTCGTCTTCTTGGATTGATCCTTGATGGCTTCGCCGTTCAAAGATCATCCCCAACCGAAACCAGGAGTCCTTTCGTGAGTCACCACCGACCCACTCGCTCAGCATTTTGTGGCCGCACCCGTCGCGAGTTCCTTTGGCAGTCCGGAGCAGGCTTTGGGGCCGCGGCCCTGGCGTCGATGTTGCAGCACGATGGTTTTTTCGGCAGCAGCGCCGCGGCCAGCACCACGCCCGGCGCCGGTCCGCTGGCGATCAAGCCGCCGCACTTCGCTCCCCAAGCGAAGTCGGTGATCTTCCTGTTCATGTACGGCGGCCCGAGCCACATCGACTCCTTTGATTACAAGCCGTCGATGGTCGGGATGGATGGCAAGACCGTCAACGTCAAGACACACGGCCGTGGCGGTCACCGCAACGGCGGCCGGATCGTCGAGCCGCGGTGGAAGTTCCACCAGCATGGCGAGTGCGGCAAATGGGTCAGCACGCTGTTCCCGCACACCGCCAAGCATGTCGATGACATCGCCTTCATTCACTCGCTGACCGCCGACTCACCGATTCACGGCTCGGCGATGCTGATGATGAACAGCGGCAAAATCCTCTCGGGCAGCCCCGCGCTCGGCTCCTGGCTCACCTACGGTTTGGGGACAGCCAACGAAAACCTGCCCGGTTTTGTGGTGATGCTCGATCCGACCGGCGGACCGATCAGCGGCGCAAAGAACTGGAGCAGCGGCTACATGCCGGCGACCTATCAAGGGACCGTGTTCCGCAGCGAAGGGGCGCCGATCCTCGATCTGGCACCGCCCGCGGGGATGCCGCGCGGCGTCCAGCGGCGGCTGATCGATTCGATCCAGCAGGCCAACCATGAGCACTTGGCGACCCGGCCCGGCAATGAAGACCTGATGTCGCGAATCTCCAGTTATGAGCTCGCTTATAAGATGCAAAGCAGCGCTCCGGAAGCGGTCGATCTGGCCGGCGAGGACGCGGCGACGCTGGAGATGTACGGCATCAACCAAGAACGCACCCGCGACTTCGGTAAACGCTGCCTGCTCGCGCGGCGATTGGTCGAACGCGGCGTGCGGTTCGTGCAGCTCTACAGCGGCGGAGCTCACAACGACGACAACTGGGACGCCCACGGCGACCTGGAAAAGAACCACAACTACCACGCCGGCAACACCGACCAACCGGTCGCGGCGCTCTTGGCCGACCTCAAGCGAACCGGTTTGCTGGACGAGACGCTCGTCGTCTGGGGCGGTGAGTTCGGTCGTCAACCGACAGCGGAATACGAGACTGGCAGCGGCCGCGACCACAACGCGATGGGCTTCACGATGTGGATGGCTGGCGGCGGAATCAAGGGCGGCGTCAGCTACGGAACCACCGATGAACTCGGCGCGGCGGCGGTCGAAAACCCACTGCACGTGAAGAACCTGCACGCGACGATTCTGCACCTGATGGGCCTGGACCCCAACCACCTCGCCTACTTCTACGGTGGCCTCGATCAAAAACTCGTCGGCGTGGAACCGGTCCAGCCGATCCACGACATCATCGCCTAACGGTTGGATACAGAGAGAACTTCGGGCGGGTAAGACACGCCGCCAGCGGTACGGTCTTCCCATCCTAAGTTTGTGCTGTAGCAAAACACTCGTGGTCCGCCGAGGTTGAGTTGACGAGAACATGACAAAGTAGCAGGCGCCCAGAGTCTGCCTGCTACTTGAGTAATCGTCCGGCAAACTCCAGGCTGACGGGCCTCGGCGGCGGATGGGCGGGCCATTTCACCGGCATGTCATACGACCCAATCCGTACCGGTTCGTTCGGTACGCTCAATGACCTCCTCGCCCTTTCATAAACCCGCGTCGCCAATACAAGCCCGAAGCGCCAGCGAGCGACCTAATACAAGCCCGAAGCGCCAGCGAGTGACCAACCGACGCCAACGTGTGCCAGGTGTTTTTACTCGCTTGCGCATCGGGCTTGTAGGTTGCGGACGATTTGCTCAGGTGAGTGGCGTTTTCGTTTCTTGCCCGATGAAAATCCTCCAGCCAGTATTTGGCTCTGGACTTTCATAACGCCTGGATCAGGTTTTGGGGAGCATGCCACCAACCCAGCCCCGATTGAGCCGCTTTCCAAGGGGGCGTCCAAAATCATTGATGGGGGAGTGCTGCAGTGGTACGCTGGACACTGCCTGAAACTCACTGACTCGCTCATTGGTTGCTCGAGGTCCGCGATGTCGCGTCGATACGTGCTGGTGTTGCTCAGCGGATGGGTAGCGGTCTGTGCCGGTTGGCTGCCCACCGCTGTGGGAGAGGAAACGGCGGTCGACCGGGCCGACGAGACCTTCTTCGAAACTCGCATTCGTCCGCTGCTGATCGAAGCGTGCGTTCAGTGCCATGGTCCCGATGTTGCCAGCGGCGAATTGCGGCTCGACTCGCGGGAAGCGCTGCTCAAAGGAGGCGAGCATGGCCCAGCGGTGGTCCCGGGCGCCCCAGAGCAGAGCCTGTTGATCCTGGCCTTAAAGCACGCTGACGATCAGCCGGTTCAGATGCCGCCGGATGAACCGCTCTCCGTTGAGGCCATCGCCGATCTGACCGCCTGGATTGCCGCCGGGGCAAATTGGCCCGAGACGGAGGCGATCGGCCCGGATTCGCCGACAGCCCATTGGGCGTTTCAGCCGCTCGCGGACGTTCCCGTGCCAGAGGATCCAACCGGCCGGGGCGAGGCGCCGATCGATCGCTTCGTCGCTGCGGCGCGTCACAGGCAAGGCCTGCGGCCCAACGAGCCCGCCGACAAGCAGGTGCTGCTGCGGCGGGCTTACTACGACTTGATCGGGCTGCCGCCGACCACGGAACAAGTCGAAGCCTTCGTCGCTGACGACCGCCCGGAAGCCTTTGCCGGGGTGATCGACGCGTTGCTCGCTTCGCCGAGGTACGGCGAGCGCTGGGGACGCTACTGGCTAGACCTGGTCCGCTATGCCGACACGGCCGGCGACAACTCTGATTATCCGATCCCACAGGCTTATCTCTATCGCGATTACGTCGTCGACGCTTTCAACGCCGACGTTCCCTACGACCGTTTCCTGCACGAGCAGTTGGCTGGGGACTTGCTGGCCCGCGAGGCGCCGCCGGAAGAGTATGAGCGACTGGTGATCGCCACCGGTTTGATCGCGCAGGCCAAGCGGATGGGGACGCGCGAGTTGGAGGACATGCACATTGTGATCGAAGACACGCTGGCGACCGTCGCCCCGGCGCTGCTGGGGTTGTCGCTCCGCTGTGCACGCTGTCACGACCATAAATTCGAGCCGCTGTCGCAACAGGACTACTACGCCTTGTATGGCATTTTCGCCAGCACGCAGTATCCGTTCCCGGGGGCCGAAGAAGTGCGCAAGCAGACGCATTTCCCGCCGCTGGTTCCTCCCGACGAGTTGCGCAAGCGACAGGAAGCTGGCTCCGCGGAGGAAGCCAGCCCCACGGCGTACGCCGTTTCGGAATTGAAACCGATCGATGCGCAGCTTCAAAAGGCGGGCAACCCACGCGACTTGGGCGAAGCGGTCCCGCGCGGCGTGCCGCGCGTCTTGGATCCCGCAGGCCTGTCGATCGCCGCAGGGGCCAGCGGCCGACTCGAACTGGCGCAGTGGCTCACCACCAAGGCCGACTTCCTCACCGCACGCCTGATGGCCAACCGCCTCTGGCAGTTTCACTTCGGCAAGCCAATTGTGGCCACTCCTTCCGATTTCGGATATCGCGGCACGCCTCCGACCCATCCGCAATTGCTCGACTGGCTCGCGAAGGAATTCATTGCGTCGGGATGGTCGATGAAGGAGATGCATCGCCAGATCATGCTCTCCAAGACTTATCAGATGTCCAGCGAGCACGATGCCGCCAGTGCCGAGCAGGATACAGGCAATCGCTGGTATTGGCGGTTTGAACGTCGCCGGCTCGACGCCGAAGCGCTCCGCGACACGCTGCTGACCCTCGGCGGCACGCTGGATCTGGCACGTCCCGGTCCGCATCCGTTCCCGGAGCCTTCCAAGTGGACGTTCACGGCCCACCATCAATTCAATCCGGGCAGCTACCCTTCGAACCATCGCAGCGTCTATCTGATGGTTCAGCGGCTGCATGCGCATCCGTTTTTGTCGCTGTTCAACGGTGCCGATCCGAGTCTCTCCACGGCGATGCGCGACAGCTCGGCGCTGCCGCAGCAGGGGTTGTTTCTGTTCAACAACGAGATGGTTCACGAACAGGCCGCGGGCTTTGCGCGGCGTTTGATCGCGACTGACCCAAACGTGGCTCCTCGGCTGCGTCATGCTTACCTGAGCGTCTTTGCCCGGCCCCCATCGGCCGGCGAGCAATCGCACGCCACGGAATTTTTAAAGCGGTATGAAAACGCATTGGAAGCGGAAGGGGTCGCCGCGGAGGCTCGCGAGCTTGAGGTCTGGTCGGCGCTGGCGCGAACGCTGTTGGCGTCCAATGAGTTCATGTACGTTGACTGAACCCACAGACGAATCGGTTGGTTATGACACAGAATCATCGACTTGATCGCCGCGCTTTTTTGGCGGGCGCCGCCGCATTGGGCACGGCTGGAGAGTTGGCACTGCATCGCCAGTTGACATTGGCGGCGGAACTGAGAGGCGGTCATCCGCTGGCACCCAAGCCTGGGCATTTTCCGGCCAGAGCCAAGCACCTGATCTTTTTCTTCTTCACCGGCGGGCTGTCGCACGTCGACACGTTCGACCACAAGCCGCAGTTGAACAAAGACCACGGCAAGACGATCGGCAGTAACAACCGGCCGCTCAAGGGCACGGACTGGAAGTTCCAGCCTTATGGCGAGTGCGGCAAGATGGTCTCCGAATTGTTTCCGCACGTGGGCTCGGTCGTTGACGAGATGTGTTTTCTGCACACGGTCCGCGGAGACTCGGGCGGCCATTCTGCGGCGACGCTCGGCATGCTCACCGGTTCGATCACGTTTCCCATGCCGAGCATCGGCGCCTGGATCAGCTACGGGCTGGGCACACCCAACACCAATCTGCCGCCCTATGTCGTGCTGGCGGCCAAGGAACCATACAACGCCTATCTGGCGTGGGATTCCGGCTTCCTGCCCGGCTGCCACAAAGGAACGCGGTTCATTCCCGGAAGCGATTCGCTCCCCAACCTGACCAGCCCCATTGCGTCGGTTCGCCGCCAGGATCTGGAACGGATGATGCTGGACGACTTGAACCAGACTCACCTGGAGCGGCATGCGGGTGCGACCGAGTTGCAGGCTCGTATCACCAGCCTGCAAACCGCGCGGGGCCTGATGCAGCAAGCTCCCGAGGCGCTCGATATCTCGCGCGAGCCGCAGCATGTGCTGGATCTGTACGGCCCGGAGGCTGGCAACCCTGCCTCGTTCGCCGCGCAGTGCCTGACCGCCAGACGCTTGGTGGAACGCGGCGTGCGCGTGGTACAACTGTTCGATGTCGGCTCGAACACCAATTGGGACAACCACACCGACATGAAGTTGCATGAGAAGCTGAGCCGCAACGTCGACCAGCCGATCGCCGCGTTGATCACGGACCTCAAGCGTTGCGGCTTGCTGGACGAGACGCTGTTAGTGGGCTGTTCCGAGTTTGGCCGCACCCCCTGGGAAGATCTCACCCCTCAAGGCCGCGGGCATTACAACCGCAATTTCACGTGCTTTCTCGCAGGCGGAGGGGTGAAGGGAGGTTACAGCTACGGCGTTTCCGACGAGTACGGCGCGACGGCCGTGGAAAACCCGCTGCACGTGCACGACCTGCACGCCACGATCCTGCATCTGATGGGGCTCGACCACGAGCGGCTCACCTACCGCTACTCGGGCCGCGACTTCCGCCTCACCGACGTCCACGGCAACGTCGTGACCGACGTGATCGCCTAGACAAACCGCAGAGAGTCTTTCCGCCAATCACAACCCGAAGCGTGAGCGAGGACCTAACGCTGGGGCCAGCCGAATCCTCGCTCACGCTTCGGGTTATGAGGAATGTTTGTCTAGCTAGATGCCGAATCGATTCAGACGGGGCTCTCACGGAGGCGCAGAGGCACGGAGGAAGAATGCGGAGCCTCACCGCGAGCGGCAATGGCCGGACGCGATACTCCATGCCTCTGCGCCTCCGTGAGAGATTTTTTTTCAGTCATTTCCCCGCCCTCGATTTTCATCACACGTCACGCCGCAACGATGTGGCAGTGCGACGTTGCCTGCAAGCGCAAGTGGACGATCTGCGGCATGGTCGACCTCGACTTCCTCGTCTTCATCCACATTGAGTCGCATTGGAATTGCGTCTACTTTTCCAGATCGCTTAGTTGCAGATTCAGGGCCCCGACGGACATGCGGATTTCAATCAGTGAAATGGTTAATGAACCGACCATCAGAACCAGACTGATCGTGAAGACAACCTTTCCGAGAAAAATCAAACCTGCGAAAAGTAGCCCCATGCAGACGGTGCAGGACAGAAGACTTGCGACCCCGAGAGTCTGCATGTCTCGAATCAAGTTGACGCGCCGACGCAGGTTTGCAATCTGTGCTGCAGCGATGGGATCCGGAGTCGCTTGGTACTCGCGATGCAGCGTCCGGATGACGACTGCCAAGGCGAGGAACCGGTTGGTGTAGGCCAGCAACAGCAGCGAGATGGTTGAGAAGAGCAACGCTGGTGTGGTGAGGTCAATATTCATTTTCTGCCCTTTCAGGACAATTAACGGTGCCGCAGGTACCGAGCAAGGAATCCGGTCATCCGCAGGAATATAGGGCAAGGCATCGTCCCTCGGTCAGGTTCTCGCTGCACGCGTTTACGTCGAACCGCGGATCGGGAAGGTGGCAGAGTGGTCGATCGCTCCGTCGATCGAACTGCATTCGCGAAGGCGGGAGGACGACGGATGAGGCAGTGGCTCAGTGGACGCCGTTCCTCTGCGTTTCAACTCCGCGTTTAAGCGACGGTGTGTGACTGCCCACTAAAACGGGTACAGTCATAAACTTTCGCACCCCATGAGCCAACATTAAACGCGATGCCGCCCAAGCAATACACTCGCCCGGCGAACGATAAGCCGCTGACGCCACTCGAGAAAAAGGAGCTATTGCAAGCCTACTTTTCGCATTACGAAAGCATTGCCCAGCAGGCTGCAGACTCGCTGAACGTCAAGCTCCCGCGCGCGGCTGTCGCGGATGTCCTGGATCAGGTCGGCGGGCTGCTGCTGGAACGGTCACGGCAATTGGCACTCACCCCAGGCCCGATGCGTGAGTTTCTGGAGGCGACGGAACCGCCGGAGTGCCTTCGTGGACGGCTACCAGACGAGTTCCGAGCTTTCAGTCTTCTCCTGAACGCTCTCAAACAGTGGGTTTCCGCCGAATCGGCTGCCACCGATCGATTCCTTCTGGGCGGCACAGCACGCGGGCAATGCCGTCAGATGGCTGATCATTGCCTGATCACCGGCAAGCACCTTGAGCGGGCGGATATCGAGTTGCATCACCCGGTCAGAGATGGCCGGCCTCCCATCCCGCTCTCCAAGAACGGGCACGACCGGATCGAATCGACCTCTCGCGATTCCACTGATCCGATTGAGTCGGCGCTGAGAGAAATCAAACGCCAGGGAAACCGCTCGTGGGTGATGCTGCGCCGAGGATGCATGGCGCTGGCGGGCGAGGAGGCTGGCCAGTCCACGCCAGCCATACTGGCATCGTCCAAGACCTTCGCCCGCAAAGCCAAAGAAGCAACCGGCCTCAGCTACCAAGCGCTCCTCCAGTGGCTCGACCATCGCGACCTCGGTATTTGACCGATTGCCTCACTGAAAACGTGACCTAAGGTTGCAGGTGCTGTCATTGACGGCCTGCCCCTGCCGTGCGGCATTTCGTTGCTCGCGTTGAATCTGTCGGGGCGAGCATCGGTGCAGATTGATATGGATTATTGATGACGAAAAGCTTCTATGTACGAACGCTCCTCGCGACCGTGCTTGCCGTTGCGCTACTGGCGGAACGCTCCGTCGCCGAGGATGGCTTGGCTGATGCGGTGCCCGCCTACAGCCAACTGGAAGGCATTTACTACATTGCACAAGTGCTCCCTCAAGCGAACGGCATCTACATCGTCGATCCGATGGTCGTGCGAATCGGCAACAGATTGTTTCTAACAGGCAGGGAAGCAGGGGGGAACGATGGCGTACGCAAAACAGAATTCAGCGGTGGAACCGCGTACATCGCCCTTAGTCGAATCGCCATCATTCAGCAGGTGCCGCAAGCCAGGTGACCTAGCCAGGCCGTGATCTCGACAATCCGGTACACCCGGCGTCGGACCGCTCGTAGCGAGCCAGCCCCCGGGCCACTGCAAAAAGTCCATCGACGGGGCCAGCAGAACGCCGCTAAAGGTTTCAGCCCGTCTCGCCTGAGCCGGGGCGGTTTTACTGCTGCGATCGGTTGCGGAACAACTGCCGCGCGTGGTCGAGCAACTGTACTTTGCCATCGGCGTCGCGGTACTGCCAGAACACCCAGCCGTTGGTCGCGGGCGTCGCGCCGACGAGGGTGCCGTGGGCGAAATTGGCGGCGGTCGAACAGCTACCACACCTCTGCCCTTCGAACTCGACGCTGCCATCGCCCAGCACCATCGCCCGCAGTTCGGTACCTTTGTACTTCTTGAACAGGCTCAGCGGCGCCGAAACTACCCTCGTCCCCCTTGATCCTCGTCCCCCTTGATCCTGCCGACCAACTGATCCGCGACGGCGAGGTTACCGATCAGGCGGAACTGGCGCGGCTCGGCTACGTCTCGCGCGCCCGGCTGACCCAGATCATGAACCTGCTTTTCCTGGCGCCGGACATCCAAGAGGAGATTCTGTTCCTGGAGGCGAACCACCGGGGCCGGGCCCCAGTAACGGAGCGGGAGTTGCGGCCAATCGCGGCGCCGAGTTGGAAAGTACAGAGGAAAAGCTGGAGTCGGCGAGACGGTAGCAAGCATTGAACTGCGACTGAGTGGCCTTGAAATGAAGAGAAAAAGGTTGACGTGCTCACGCCGCGTGTCAAGTTAACACCAGGCCATCCCACCGCAACACGCAACTGAAGGCTACGAAATGGCGCACCGTCAGCGACTAAACCTCGTCGAGTATATAACGAACAAGGGAACGTACAGTCAGGCTGACCTGGCTCGGGAGCTTAACGTCAGCCGGGCGCAAATAACCAAGTGGAAGGCCGGTGAATGCTTGCAGCACGATCGGCAAACGCAGCCAATGAAGCTAGCCGGACTATTCGACACCGTGAGTGAAGAATGGGCGATGTTCGCGGAAACTCAGGAGAACGCGGAGGCTTGGTATACATACTTTCGGGCGTTGGTGGAGGATCTTGAGTGGGGCGATTCACTCTGTGATCTCAGCAGCGACACGCCTGAAATCTATTTCTGGCACATCCTCGAGGAACTGCTCGACCTCGGCGCAGAAATCTCATCGGTTGCGCCAGAAACGCGCTGGGAAGGCGAAGACGAGTACAACTTGACACCCCTTGCCAGCTGCTTGATGGCGACATTTGAGACCTGGGGACAGCTTTATGACTGGATGGATGTAACACTAGAGTTTGATGACTTAGACGGAACCGTCACGTATGAACTGTTTGAAGTCGTCGAAGACTTACGATGGGTCGCCTCTGGCATCGCTATCGAGGATGTCGAGCAAGAACTGCTAACGGCGATCGGCTGCGACCCGGCGAAGATCCAATCACATGTGGAGCAAAGTCGCAAGAAAGCGGCAACTCGTTTGGCGGAAGTCTGCAACATCCGCATCAAACACGGATTGCCGATGCGATTTTCTATCGCCTGCGAACAGGATGCCAGTGGAAAGCGATTCCACCAGAACTTGCCCCGGCAAGCACCGCTCATGACTACTACCAAGAGTGGGCGGAGTCGGGCATTTTTGACAAATTGTGGAACTTGGCTGTCGAAGTCTACGCCGATCTGATCGGCCTGGATTGGCGCTGGCAGTCGGTCGATGGCGCACTGACCAAGGCACCGCTTGGCGGTGAAAAGACCGGTAAAAACCCGACTGATCGTGGCAAACTCGGCAGTAAGCGATCGGTGCAAACCGACGCGGCGGGCATCCCGGTCGGCTTGGCGGTCGCCGGAGCGAATGTTCCTGACGGCAAACTGCTGCAAGAAACGATCGAGGATTGTATCCAGCGCGCCGTGGATCATGATTCGAATGAAGACGAACACTTGTGCCTGGACAAAGGCTATGATTCCGCAGCGATACGGGAAATGATCGAGGCGGTTTATGGTTACATTGCCCATGTACGCAGTCGCGGGGAAGAGCAACGGGAACTCGACCGCAAAGCGGGTGAACGCCCGAGGCGTTGGGTGGCAGAGCGAACGCATGGGTGGCTCAATCGCTTTCGCGCCATTCTCATTCGATGGGATAAGAAAGTCGAAAACCATGTCGCAGGGCTTCACTTAGCGTTCGCTTATTTTATCAATAGCCGAATCGGGGTTTTCGGATAGGTTCTTACAGTCGGGGCACTCGGTAGTGATTCGCGGCACGTCCATGGCGCCCGACATTGTGGTCAACTACCCGAATTTCACCAACAGCAATTCCAGGCCCCGGTAAACAAATACAACAGATTTTTGCCGCCGTTGCGGCACAGTACTTCGCCAGGGAGTCGAACCCCGTCTAACGGTTTCGAAGACCGTCGTGCTGTCCATCACACTCGCAAGGTGAATGCAGGCGCCGGCAAACGTTTACTGCCGGCGCTGCGTAACAGAATGGATCGCCTCCGCCTGCCTCGCATCCTTCGCGAAGCATGACTCATCGATTGTATTCATCCTGGCTGAACCGGCCCCTTTCGAGGTCGAGATACAGCCGTGCATTGGCGTTCTTTGCCAAATCACGAATCGCTTCAAGCTCGGTTAACCGGTAGTGCGGTTCGGCGCCGCAGCGAGTTTCGTTGCACCGCCTAGCGATCACCACATTTTGTAACCATCCACGCACGCACGTCGACCGATTGGGCAATCAACAAATGCGGCTTGCCAGTGAACTCAAAACCGAGTGGCTTGCCCATTGTGTTGACTCGCTCGCTGTAATCGGCTGGCGCCAGCGACCACGGCGGATGATCGATCTCGCCACGAAACAACCAGCCCTTACGATTCGCGCTGTAGAGACAATAGCGAGCCGTTAGCCAGTGCTCGAGCGAACCGGGTTCGGTCTCACTGAACTCACCTGCGGCAGAATAGCTCGCAGCAAACTCAGCCGCCGGTTCGCCACGATGGGCTCTCTGACTGCGGTAGGTAATCGCTCCACACTCGTCGCGCCGGATCGACATGTTTGCATCCATGTAAGGCAGGTTGAAACTCGCTCGGGCCACGCGGACTGCGATGCGACTGGCCGCATCGAGCGAGAAGAACCAGACGCCTGGTTTCCCGCCAAGGATGACGTAGGTCCGTACATTCAATTCAGGAAAGCGGCTCAGCCCAGGAATTGCCGGACAGTATCGTGGTGTGACGTTCGACATCAAAAACGGCACCACGCCGACCCAAGCTTTGCCATCGCGTGTGTCCAGCGTCACTCCCGCGGGAAGTAACGAAGCGACGGCTTCTGGCTCAACCGTCCAATGAGCGAACAGCAATCCCGACCAAGTCATTCGCATGCCCCAAGGTTGCTTCGGCAACGGCCACGCTCGGTCAGATCTTGGTTTGTCGGTTCTCGAGAGTTCACCGGTTGGTCTCATACAACTCCTTCAATGCCGGCTCCAACTCCGCAAACCGAAATTCAAATCCTTCATCCAGCAACCGCTTCGGGATGACATAACGTCCATACAAAGCCAAGTCCGGATCCGTTCGCAAGAAGAGCGGCGCGCCGATACGCACCATCCATGCGAACGCTGGCAAACCAATGGGCATTCCCATGACCTTGCGAAGCGTCCTCATGAAGTCCGCTTGGCTCTCAGGCTCTGGCGACGAAACGATGTATGCTCCCGACATCGTGTTATCGACAATCGCTCGAATGAAGATCGCATTGAGGTCGTCCTCGTGAATCCATGACATCCCCTGCGTACCGCTGCCGACCTTGCCACCAAGTCCCAATCTGGTGATCAATCCCAATGTACCCAGCGCACCGGCGCCGGCTCCACGGTCACGACCGATGACGAAGCTCGTTCGCATCACCACACCGCGTTGATTTGGCAACTTGCTCTCCTCAAAAGCCTGCTCCCAAGCCCGTGCAACCGTCGGTGCCAGTCCGTAACCTTCGGCCGACTCTTCCGTGCAAACGGCTGACGGCGGATCGCCATAGAGGTGAGCCGTACTCATCTGCACCCAGACCGGCGGCGGCCAGCGGACCGCACGCATCGCTGCGCCGATGACCCGAGTGGATTCGACACGTGAACGCAAGATTTCATCGCAGCGGTCCGGCGTCTTGATGCAGTTCACCGTCCGTCCCACCAAGTTGACCACCGCATCCGAGCCGTCCAGCGCTGCCGACCAGGCTCCCAGCGTCCGCCCATCCCAAACGACGTGCTCGCAAATCCTTGCCCCCGTCGGCATCGACCGTGAGAGAATCGTCACCTTCGCCCCTGCATCGGCAAACGCCTCAGCGAGCGATCGGCCCAAAAAACCGCTGCCACCCGCGATAACGACACGTTTGCCGGCAAGACTTTCCATGGTTCATTCTCTCGAAGTGATCGGCTTCCCATTTCTCTGATTCCTTAACCGCCGGCAGGCGACAAAATTATCCGCAAGTCAGAAATCGCGATCGAGTCGCCGCCGCTTTTTTAGGATGGTATCGTTGGCAGCGGTGAACGAACCCAGAGCCATTGCCTTACTACCGAGTAGTCTACGGCAAGTCGACACTGCTTCGACGGATTGAGGAAAATGGTTCCGAAACTTTTAGGTTCTTTATCGATCGCGATTTTGTCCCACTGACCTGAGGGAAAACCTCATGCTTGATGCATTCCGTTTGATTCCAGCCTTACAAGTCATCTTCACACAAGAGATGGAATTCACCGAAGATAGCTTTGCGGGCTTGACGACCGCACAATCTGAAGCCCTCGCACGACGAGGTGAGAGATTCACCGAACCGGTTTATCGCGTGACGACCATGGAACCTCAGGCCATCGAGCGCTCGGCCGAGAAAGTCACCATGGAACTTTCAATCGTGACCGAGTCGGAGCGACAACTGCTTTTGGACGGTGTTGCTTTCGTCTACCGAGCATCCGCCGAGATGAACGAACAAACGCCGACTTTTGCTCAGCGGCTGGAATACTTGCGTTCCCGTCTCCCGCCAATTATCCTCGGCCCGTCCCCCACTCAACCGCCTGCCGATCCGCTTGCGACTACCGGCTAGGTCAATTAGCGACAACCGAATACGGTCGCCGACACGCAGTTCAAATCGGTCCGGCATGATTAAGATCGCCGAAGCATCTCATGGATGATCGGTTCCGTCGCCGACTTAATTAATTCAATCAGCTCGGCATCCAGGAATCGGTAGTCGTCCGGGATATCCAAAACGTGCATCGGCTTGAACTTCATTTCGTCTGGGAACTGGGCCAGGATTCGCTGCCGATGCTTGTCTTCCATCACGAGGATCACGTCGGCCCAAGCGATGTTGCTCGATCGGATCGGTTGAACAGCCGCCTTCGCGGTGCCGCGCGAACGAACGCAAACCCGCTCGTCGTCGCGATAGATCGCCTCGGCGGTGGGACTTCGCCATTGATTCTTGCTGCAGACGAACAGGATGTTAGGGCGACTCACTTGGATGCGTTTCGAGCGCCGGCAAGCAACAGGCAAAGAATCGCTGCGATGTTCCAGGCATCGTCGTCGCCGCGGTGGTGCGTGCCTTCCATCTTCATGCCGATTCGTTCGTACGCACCGTCCAAGCCAACTTCATGATCCAGTCCGGCTGAGACGGCAAACAACGTCTTCACGTTCAAGTGCGTCAAGCCGAACGGATAACCGACGCCAGCGGTTTGGCAAACCCGTTCAAATTGCCGCCGGTCGTAGTCGCCCCAACTGGCCCACAATCGATCCTTCGACAAAAACTCTTTCTTCAATCGCTTGCAGGCATCGGCCAGCGACCCAGCATCGGCGAACATCTCCGGTGTCAGTGTTGTCAATTCCGTACAGAATGAGCTGATCGCCGAACGCTGAGGCTTGACCAGGATGCTCTGTTTATCCAAACGCATTAGCGAGCCGACATCGACGACACACAAGCCAATCTCGATAATCTCGCTTTCCTGGCCATCAGGCGGCGGTCCGTCCCAGCATGTTGATTCCACATCGACGACGAGGATTTGGTCCAGTTTTCGAGCCATTTAGATTTCCAATCCGCTCTCACTCAATCTTCAATATCATGAGTTGGTTCACAAAGCTTACGGGAATCGAGGAGGAATCGCCTGCACAGGTTCGCGAGCAATTATCGCTGGATGGCGATTGCCTCGTCTGCCCAGGTGGCAAGCGGATTGCATTTGGCCGTTTGGAACTACCAAGACTCTCTGAACTTCGCCGCTCTGTCGCGGATTTGCAAACCGAGTCGCGCCCATCCACCCTGCGAGAAATCGTCGGTGATGTTCGTGCGCTGCACGCCGGCCCGGCCAATGCCGGTGCGATCTTCCAGGTCGCTTCGCAGTTCAACCTGCTGGAGATGACTGGCCCCTCGATCACTCCCGAACGCGGTGTGGGCATTTACGAAAACGACCCGACTCAGGGACCGGCGTGCGCGATCGCCTGCGGAGCCGGCACGATCTACCGCAATTACTTTGTGGACGTCGATGGCCAGACCGGTCAGTCAGCCGACAAGCAAATCGACTGCTCCGCCGATCTTGGACTGCGACTCGGCAACACTGGCGGGCGTCTTTGGAGGATGCAAAACGGCTACCTCTTCCCGAGCGATGAAGGACTCGCTGAGGTCACCCAAACGATTCGGGCCGCGAGCGAAACCGACCGAGAAGCGTTGCTCGGGCAGCTCCGCATCGGCCTGCAGCTTAATGCCGAAGTCACGCTTGACGGCGCCGGCCACCGAGTCTCGCAGGCCTACTGCTCGGCTTTGCCCGTCGCGTACGGCAGGCAGCCAGCGGACCAGTGGGCCGACTTCGCCCAATTGATTCTCGATGCCGTGTATGAAGCCACCTTCGCCGCCGGGGTGATCAATGCGAACCGAACCGGCAACCGCGTCGTTTATCTCACCTTGCTCGGGGGCGGCGTCTTCGGCAACCGCGCCGAGTGGATCACAGCGGCGATCGAGCGAGCCTTTCGCAAGCACGCCCAGCACGGCCTCGATGTCCGCATCGTCTCCTATTTGCGATCCAAAGACGCTGTTGCCGAACTCGTGAGCCATCTCAATCGCAGCTGACAAGCGAACGCAACGCTCGGGGTACGATGGACTTTCGATCGATACGCTAAACCGCTAACCTCCGGGATGAAAGTGGAGGCAAATTCCGCTTCCGATCGGTGGATGAGATGGATGCGATACGCGACAGTGGAGCGCGGGAACAGCGATGAAAGCTCGATTGCTCTGGTGCCTGTTGAGCGCCGTACTGATGGTTTCGGGTTGTCGCTCCACCGCTCCCCCCAGCCCGCCCGATTCTTCCATGCTGGAGGCTGCGGAGGCGTCAAGTGCGACATGGAAACCGGTCACCTTTGTCGATAGGCCGGAACTTCAAGCCGGAACCGGTGCGATGGATGCCGGTGTCACGACCGAGTTTTTGAAGACCGATTCAGGACTGCGGTATCGGATTCTGCGACATTCCGACGGCAGAAAGCCGACGGCCGACAGCACGGTGTCTGTCAACTATCGCGGTTGGCTTAGCAACGGAAAAGTGTTTGACAGTTCCTATGAGCGCGGTGAGCCGACCACCTTTCCGTTGCAAAATGTGATTGCCGGATGGACCGAAGGCCTGCAACTCGTCGGTCAAGGCGGAATGATCGAACTGTGGGTGCCTTCACGGCTCGGCTACGGCGAACGCGGTTCTCCGGGCTCCATTCCGGCTCACTCGAATCTGCACTTCATCGTCGAACTCGTGTCGGTCGATTAGCCTCGCACGTACGGAGGCAGCTATGGCACCGTAACGGTCAACGAGTTATCGTGCAAAAGAGCGTTACGAGGTCGTTTCCAACCACGGAACACTGACCTAATTGAGCTACCCGAAACGGGATTTCTCCCGTAAAATTGGCAATCTGAGATAACGACTTTACGATTCGGGGATGCCGATGGCAACAACAATCGATGCACCGCTGCAATGGGTCGAAAACGTCGCCACCCTCCGACTGCCGGAGCAGGCCGACCGGCATCTGCAGCACTTGATGGATCGGAATAACGAAGGACTACTCACCGACCACGAGCGAACGGAACTAGCGGCGCTGGCCGAGCTGAGTGAGCGTCTTTCGCTGGTGCGGGCCGAAGCTCTGCACCTACTTGGCCGCAAACCGTAAACTGGTCAGCTCGTGGCAGATGAGTCTTGTGAGTTCACTACGGCGCGTGCTGGCGGGCGATGTGAATACTGCCAAATGCACCAGTCGCTTCAGGGAGCGACATTTCATATTGAGCACGTGATTCCACGTGTGCGAGGCGGGTCGAGTGATTCGAGTAATCTCGCCCTGGCATGTCCGAGTTGCAATTTGCACAAAGCGGATCGTACTTCTTCTCCGCCGACTTCAAACACAGCAGCGGTGGCATTCTTCAATTCGCGATCCGATGTATGGGCTGAGCACTTTGAGTGGGACGACTATACTTTGGTTGGCAAGACGCAAGTTGGCCGAGTGACGATCCAGGCCTTTGAGCTCAACCACGAGCGTCGCATCAAGATTCGACAGGCGGAGCAACTCTTTGGGCTCTTTCCGCCTGAACCAACCGACGAATCAGATCCTGCGGAGCTGAAAAACTACCCAAGCGGATCGAGCTGAGCAATCAGGAGCGCCGCCGGCTGGTGCGACACGGGAAGAAACTGGGCGGTCGCATCAAAGAGCTGATCTCGATCGTCAGCTACTCGACCTTCCGCAAGTGGGTGCGGAGTATCGAAGACACCCCGGACAAGCGCCCCAAGCCGAAGGACCTCGGTAAGCACCTGAAGTCGCACGGCGCCGCAGACTGATCAGCCAACGCTGAAAACGCAGTCAGAACCTGCGTTCGCTGCCGCGCCGATTTCTAACTTAAAGTCATGCCTTCGCCCTGAACGTGGCCAAAGGCCTCCAAAGCGGGGATGCCCCGTTCGCCAACAGTCGCCGCCGAGCCTGATTTTTCCGCCGTTTCAGTTGGGCGACATTTTCGTGCCGCGCGGGGGGCCTAAAAAACTGGAGCTGGACGACAGTATCGCTAGATGATACTATTGAAGAGGATGGGACCGAAGCACCAACGCACGCTGTCAGCGATATTTGAAGATCCCGTCCGGTCGAATATCCCCTGGCGGGACATCGAATCCATGCTCGAGGCAGCCGGTGCAGAAATATCGGAGGGTGCCGGTTCGCGGGTGCGAATTGCTCTCAGCGATGTGCGGGCGGTGTTTCACCGGCCGCATCCTAAGAAAGAAACTGACAACGGAGCCGTAAAGTCAATGCGTCGCTTCCTGAACGAGGCAGGAGTCACGCCATGATGGAATACAAAGGATATATCGGGAAGGTTGAGTTCGACGATGAAGCTCTTGTTTTCCACGGTGAGGTGATCAACACCCGTGACGTCATCACGTTTCAGGGGGAGAGTGTCGGCGAACTGACGCAGGCATTCCACGACTCGGTCGATGATTACCTGGCCTTTTGCAAGGAGCGTGGTGAGACTCCCGACAAGCCATTTTCAGGCCAGTTCGTGACGCGGATCTCTCCGGAACTTCACCGACAGGTCAATATTGCCGCCGCCATCTCCGGCAAGAGCCTGAATGCCTGGGTCACGGAGCAGCTTCAAGCGGCAGTTCAACGCATCGGTGCCATCAAGGATGTCGGAAAGCAAGTGGCAGCCGGTGCCAAAACCGCGAAGAAGACTTCACGCAAGAAAGACTCTCCGCAACACGCATAGCCGCGTTCGCAGCAGCACTGATTTCAGATTGAACATCGCAGCCGCGTTCTGCCCCCCGTCAAAGACCTCTAAAGTGGCAGCACCAGACGCTCCACTCGCCGCAGCCGAGCCCGAAGCTCACGCCGTTTTGGTGTGGCGGCATTTTTGTACCACACACGTGCCGCATGATAGACCAGACGCGATCATCGAAGGTGCTTTTGATCGCAGGCATTCTGTTGATCGCCGTCAACCTGCGACCGGCGTTAGCGAGCGTTGGGCCGCTGATTGAGGACATTCGAGAATCGACGGGGCTTCTCAGTTCGCAATTGGGGCTGCTGACAACTTTGCCGTTGATCGCGTTCGGTGTCTTCTCGACCCTCACGCCATTGTTGACGCGTCGGTTCGGGATCGGAGCAACGCTCGTAGGTTCGATGGGATTGCTGGCCATTGGTGCCGCGATGCGGGCGGTGGATTCGTTGCCCGTTTTGTATCTCAGCACAGTGCTCATTGGGATCGCGATCGCGTGTGGAAACGTGTTGCTACCGACGCTGACCAAGCGAAACTTTGCGATGCGGTCGGGACTGGTCACCAGTCTCTATTCCAGTGCAATGGGGTTGGGAGCGGCGCTGGCTGCGGGTGTCAGTGTTCCGTTAGCCGATGATTACCATCTAGGTTGGCGGGGTTCGCTGGCAATTTGGGCCATTCCGGCGACGATCGCTTGCGTCCTATGGCTACCGCAATTGTCTCGCTTGACGAAGGCCGCACCGAGCCGCAGCTTTCTGGCGGCGATGCACCACCTGGGGCGATCAAGGCTCGCCTGGAGCGTCGCGCTGTTCATGGGGCTCCAATCGCTGACGTTTTACGTGGTATTGGCGTGGTTGCCTGCCGTGCTGATCAGCCGCGGTGCCGATGCTTCCTATGCCGGTTGGATGCTTTCTTTGTCTCAAGCGATGGGGATTTTCGGGTCGCTAATCGTCCCCACGTGGGCTGGCCAATACGTGAGCCAAAGAGCGTTCATCTGGTGTTTGGCAGGACTCGAAACCGCGTCCCTGGTTGGACTGCTGGTTGGCAGTCCGTCATGGGCAACTGTTTGGGTCTTGCTGATTGGTTTTGTGCTGGGAGGTTCGTTCGGGTTGGCGCTGCTTTTCATCGTGGTGCGATCGAGCAGCACGGCGTCGGCCACCGAACTTTCCGGAATGGCCCAGTCGATCGGTTACCTTGTCGCAGCCGTCGGGCCTCCGCTGTTTGGAGGATTGTTTGACCTGCGCGGTGATTGGACATGGGCATTTGTTTTTCTACTGATTGTTGCTGCCTTCAAACTTGCAATGGGACTGCAAGCGGGGGCCAATCAAACGGTTGATTGAATTCGCCAACAACCGTCGCAACGACCATCCGGCTTCGGACAGCGACCTCAGCCCGAACGCTCACGCAGCCGCTGCTGAAGCTCCCGTTCCAGCACCATGATCCGCGCGCGACACATGCTCCTGGCCCAACTCGCGAAGCGCCCGAATGAGCAGGTCGCTATGACGCCCTGCCAACGCTTGGGCAATCTCCTCGGCGGAAGGCTCCAAGGGCCGGCGGCGGGAATGCTACTTCGCTGTTTTCGTGAGATCTTCGATGACTTCATCGCCGCGCATCGAGATCGTCTTGATCGCTTTGACGTCGAAATCGAGCTGCTTCAAGTCCACCAGCCGGATTTGGCTGTTTTCATAAGTGCGGAAGTAGTAACGCAAGTTCTTTAAATCGGCGGCACTCGTCCAGAGGGTATGGTCCGCGACCGCGACGCCGTGCTCGACGCTCATCGCCGCTCCTTTGGGAATGTCGAACTGGTTCAGCAAATGAAAGGCCTGCAAAACTCCGTCCTTCGCGGTTTCCACCGGTAAAGCCGTTTGCGTATACGCGACCGCGCGCACGAACCGTGAGGGTGGCGTGAAGTCGCCGGGTAATCCGAGCATGCCGCTGCCCTGACCGAGCGGCGTGATTTTCTTCCCCGCCAGATCGATTCCCTCGGAGTTTCGGGCCGTCATGGTGACGTAGTTGCTGAGGTTGGTTAGGTGCCAATCGAACTGGGGTGAGTTCGTCATCACGCCCAGCGGGTTGGGATGCACGATCAGCTCTCCGCCCACGTGCTCAAAGACGACCGATGCGCCGCTGGCGTCGGTTGCAATCCAGTGCAGTGGCGGCACGAAGCCCATCGCTTCCATCACCACTTCGCCGACAAAAACCTGCTGGGCGGCTTTCACGGCTTCCTCAACGGTGCCGCATGTGCCGAGCAAATAGGCGCTGAGCTGCCACGGAGCAAGCGTCCGATCGGCATCCTCGGGTTTGACTTGCTGGTACTCCGCGTAGCCGGGGAAGTAGAACACGCCGACGTGCAGGCCCTTTTCATTCACGGCATCGGCGACGAACGGTTCGTCCAGGGCATTGGCTCCGACGATTCCGTACTGGGTCGTCCAGCGCATTCCTGGCTTGTCGCCGGGAGCCGTTCCTTGGAATTCGTACCCTCTGGGCACGATGATCACGTTCGACTTGAGGTCCATCCCGAACTCCATCGTCCGCGCAAAAATGAACGAGCCATCGCCGGGGCGGATGGTGATGCCAGTGCAGGCGAGGGCTGCGGTGGCGGCGAGCGTCAGCAAGAGAGCCAGCGCCCCTTTCGAGCTCGAGCGGACGATACGGAGCATCGGTTCTTTCCTGGGAGTGCAGCGGGTAAACTGACCAGGGTAACCAGGCGATCCGCAGGAACATAGGACACCGCATCGTCCTCTGGCCAGGTTCTCGCTGCTCGCGTTGACCTCGAACCGCGGATCGGGCAGGAGGCAGAGCTGTCGATCGACCGGCGGAGCGATCGACCACCATCGCCGATCGATTGGCCGGGGCAGGGGAGGGCAGGGGATGAACGACGGTGGACGGTTGCAGGAGGCGGATGAGGCAGGGGCTCGTGCGCTTTGACCCCCTGTGCTTCACACCCTCCTCGCCTGAGCAATGGCCCACGAAAACGGGTAAAGTCACAGCCTTTCGAACTCCATGAGCCCACATTGAACGCGATGCAATCCCAGCAATACATTCGTCCGACGAACGATAAGTCGCTGACGTCACTCGAGAAAAAGGAGCTGTTGCAAGCCTACTTTTCGCATTATGAGAGTGTCGCACAGCAGGATGCAGACTCGCTCAACGTCAAGCTCCCGCGCGCGGCTGTCGCGGATGTCCTGGATCAGGTCGGCGGGCTGCTGCTGGAACGTTCACGGCAATTGGCGATCAGCTCAGGCCCGATGCGTGAGTTTCTCGGGGCCACGGAACCGCCGGAGTGCCTTGGCGGACGGCTGCCAGACGAGTTCCGAGCTTTTTCCCTGCTCCTCAACGCTCTCAAGCAATGGGTGTCCGCCGAATCGGCGGCCACCGATCGATTCCTGCTGGGCGGAACCGCACGCGGGCAATGCCGTCAGATGGCGGATCACTGCCTGATCACCGGCAAACATCTCGAAAACGCGGACGTCGAGTTGCATCACCCCGTCAGAGATGGGCGGCCTCCTATCCCGCTGTCCAAGACCGGGCACGACCGGATCGAATCGACCTCTCGCGATTCCACTGACCCCATTGAGTCGGCGCTGAGAGAACTCAAACGCGAGGGAAACCGCTCGTGGGTGATGCTGCGCCGAGGATGCATGGCCTTGGCGGGCGAGGACGCTGGCCAGTCCACTCCGGCCGTCCTGGCATCGTCCAAGACCTTCGCCCGCAAAGCCAAAGAAGCAACCGGCCTCAGCTACGCAGCGCTCGTCGAGTGGCTCGACCAGCGCGATTTAGGCAATTGACCGATTGCCGCAACCGCGGTCGCAGCGATTCGCAGCATAGGCTTGGGAGCCGGAGGGGAGGTGGCAGCGTGGTCGATCGCTCCGCCGATCGATCAGAAGGGGGCGGGTGGCAGGAGAGCCGATGTAATTACACCATTCCTACCGTGAAGCCGCCGGCGGCCGAATCAAGAAACCGTGCCTTCACGGATACGAAGTCCGGTTTCATGCAGTATCCACAGGTTACCAGGCAAGGTTTCGACGGCGAGCAGCGGTAGCAGTTGCTTCACGAGTGAAAGCACGGTCGACTTCGCTTGGGAACGGGGACGGAGAACGATGAGGCCAGGAAATTCGCCAGGCGGGTAGGTGCGAATGTCTGAAAAGTCCAAGTCAAGTGTGACGAGCGCTCGTCGTTCCGTTCGGCACACAGACGCCAGGTCAGGGTCGGCGGCACCTGACAACTGCTGGTCGACGACGGAGACCGCATCGTATCCGGCTGATTGAAAGACGCCGACAACTTCAGCAGGCAAGTTCTCGTCGATCTTAAACTGCATCTAAGCCGCCTCTGGCGTTAGCGGGATGACACGCTCCCGCGTCAACTCTGCAGCGTACGCGATGCAGGCGTTGATATCTTCGTCGACCAATTTCGGATAGCTAGCCAAGATTTCCGCTCGCGAAACGCCCTCGGCGAGATTGTCTAAGACGACCGATACCATGACTCGTGTTCCGCGCACACAGGCTTTGCCGTGACATACAAGCGGATCGACGGTAATGCGTTCTTGCCACTTCATTGGAGATGCTCCTAGACTTAGAATCTATCCGAAAACTGCCATGATAGGAAAAAGCGGCCGTGTCGTCTGAACCTCGATGTCGGCGTCAGCAGCCGCAGCACCGCGCTGAGGAAGTGCAGCGTGATCGCCGGATGCTCCGGCCTGCCCAGCACTCATTTGCAGGCGAAGTCGACGGTGGAATCGATGCCGATGGTCATGGGCGGGGATTCAATGAGCCAGATGGGAAAGCTGCTCAGGTACGATTGGCGGCAATTATCGCCCCATCCCCGCCTGCTCGCCAGGCCACTGCAACACCTCCGCACCGAACCCCGCCTTGCCGCACCGGTCGCCCCACGTATCTTCGCCCGCTTGAAGCGGGTTGCAAAAACCTCGCCACTCCGATTTTACCCGGATTTGCAAGGCTTTCGCAGCTCAGATGGCAGCCATCAATCACCCGCTGTTGACACCGCTCGCGTCACTCACCCGCCAGGAACTTGCCCAGCAGGTGACGTATCTCAAGGCGGAGAAGCAGAGCCTGAAAGATCCGCTGGGCAGTCAGCGAAGTGCATTGGCGCAGATTGAAGCGTCTGAGACTCTGCGAGTTTCAGAGTGGTCGATCGATCCGAGGGCAGGTTGCGGGTGGACGGGGGACGGTTTCAGGCTGCGGGAGGCGGACAGGGCGGGGCCTCTGTGAACTCCATTACTCGGTGTTTCAACTCGCCTCGCCTGAGTCGGGGCGGGCTTGCTGCTGCGATCGGTTGTGAAACAACTGCCGCGTGTGGTCGAGCAACTGAACCTTGCCATCGGCGTCGCGATATTTCCAAAACTCCCAGCCGTTGGTCGCGGGCGTCCCGCCGACGAGGGTGCCGCGGGCGACGCTGGCCGCAGTTGAGCAACTGTCATATCTCTGCCCATCGAACTCGACGCTGCCATCGGCAAGGACCGTAGCCCGCAGTTCGGCGCCTTTGTACTTCTTGAACAGGCTCAGCGGCGCCGAAACCACTCCGGCATCGATCAGTTGCGCCAGCGCCATGCTGCCGCCTGCTGGCGTCGCCTTCCGCTTCGCCGGCGGTTTCGGCTGCTTGCGAGCGACTGCCCGGGGTTGCTCGGGTCGTTCCGGTTCGCTGGTCAGCGGGCAGGAGATTTGAACCTCGATCCGCCGCAAGCTCGCCTTGATCTCGCTGGGGGTGAGCGACGTGATGTGCCGGCTGAGCAGCCGGACAACGGCCGTGCTCGGTTCCCCGTCACTGGAAAACAGCTCGCGCAGCGCGGCCTGGACCTGCCGATCGACAAAGTGCAATTCCCAGAGGTGGTTGATCTGGCGTTTGTGCATCAACTCCTTGGACAGCAAGCACAGCGTCGATTCCGGAGCGGTGGAGGCGTCGGAAATCCGCACGGTCCGAAACAGCTTTTCGTCGACGGGCACGGTCGCGTGGGAGTTGTAGATCCGGTACTCGTCGCCATCGGTCAGCACCACCCACTCGACGCCGGCGACGCTGGCGTAACCCATGATCTGGTTTGCCCACTTGCGATCATCGAGCGGGTTTCCTAGGGCCTTGGCTTCCACGAACGCGCAGGGCGACCGCAGGAGCAGCAGCGCGTAATCGACCGGCTTGTCCGCCGCGCGTTCCTTGTACTCCATGTGCACATCGTCCAGGTCCTCGACATCCCAGCCGAGAGCCCGCAGAATCGGCTGAATCAGCGTCGCCTTCGTGTTCTGCTCGTTGATCGACGCCTTGGTCTTGCTGTAGCGAGCGATTTTCTCGCGCACCTGTTCGATAGCACCCTGCAGTTCCGACATCCCGCTGGCCCGGCCCCCATGCAACAGAAACACAATCCAAACGCCCCCACCAGCGAGGGCCGACAGCAAACAGCATAGTTCCTGCACCCGTCGCGCACACGAGTGAAGCAACACCAGCTACTCTTGCTCGCACGCCTCTCGCCACCACTAACCGGTCGCAGAAGCGGCGACCGAGCCCGAAATCACCCTGATTCGGTGCAGCGACATTGTTGTATCGCGTGGCAGCTCGAAAGTCTCTGACAAGATAATCAGTCCTCGTCGGCCAAATTCGTATCGGACACCTTTAAAGCTTGGATGCGACCTCTGAAAGCCGTGTCGAAGCAGTTCAGCTTGTCCAGCAGCCATTGTTGGTAAGCCGGCCACGCATCTCGATCGTCGAAGTTCACGCCCTCTCTCGTCAGCTCGATTCGCCATTGCTTCAAGGTGGGCGAGTCGTTCCAGTGCAAGGGCGAACCAACTTCGCGCTCGATCGCGTCCTTCTGGGATTTCAGTTGTGGGAAAAAAATTGGCGAAGATTTCGAGTCCATCAACAGCATAACCGATGTGGTTGATTTTACAGGCTGAATGACCGCTTCCATCCAGGATCCCGTTCGGCCGATTGCCAGGCTGGTCCAGTACTGCGGAAGCGGCGCGATCGCGAGCAACTGGGATCTTTTTTCAAACAATAATGTGTGAAACCCTATCCAAAACTCGAGAAAGGCTTGCCCTCCCTCCGATTCCTCTCTGATTGCTTCGTGCAGCGATCGGACGCGACCCAACAACTCTGCTTCCGTCTGTTTTAAAATCTTAATGATCCAGTTGTGCTGGTCCAGCCAGTCATACTGATCGCGAATAGAGACCTCCGGCTTTATGAAACTGATTGCCGGCTTCTTGCCGCCATCCCAAATAGGAGGAATGTCAAACCCGGTCTCAATCGTCTCTCGGTCCTCTAGCAGCCCGTTGAAAATCTTCTTGCCGCGAAGCCTTGAAAACCGAAAGTCGAGTGTCAACTGATTTTTGTTCGTTATCAGTCTAGCTGAGAGATTCACATCCGCCATCGGAAGAAAAAACTCGCAGATGTGCCCCTCGATCTTTCGCACCGGTCGAACGCTCACTCCGCTTGATTCCAATATGTCAGCAAACCGTTGCCAATACTGGATGCGGCGTTGTTTGCCCAGGTTTTCAGTTGCGCCGGATTTGGCAGGGGGCGTATACTTCACTTCGCTTTCGGGGCGCGGCCAAAGCTCACAGGTCGCTGCTGCGAGGTCCAGTCCTCGTTCACGGATCTGCTCTTCGCCCCAAAGCTCCGTCTTCTCAAATATCTTATTTAGCGTAAGCTTGCTTCCGATCAGCTCTTGACGCTTCACGCTGAACGCCCGATTGCTGAGAGTCTGGTTGTATCCCGTAAGAGTCAGATTCCCGAGCGTGTGTACCCAGCGTTCGTGGGTTCGCTTCGGCCGCTCCCCAAGCATCTGCTTCCATTCCGCCCCCGCAACCCCGCCGGGAAGATTTTGCGGCATCACGTGTTCGATCTGAATCTTTTCAAGGTCCACGACCTCCTTATGACCGTCGGCGCGCTCGAGCGATTCGAGAACGATGCGACATTTCTTAAATTCTCGCCGATAAATGGGGAACTCAGCTAAGCTCCTTCGGAAAGCCTCGTCGTCTGGCCAGCCTCGGTGCAGAAGATAAGCACGAAGGTTTTGTCTCACGTCACCGGTCAATTGGCCGGCGAGTTCGCAGAACCAGCGACCGTATGCGCGAGTACTTTCGCCGCAAATCGAGCGGCGCAGAATGAAGCTATTCAAGTCCGAGATGCACGCAGCAAAATCATCGTCTGAAAGCAGCTTTGCGTGCCGTTGCTCCAGAAGATTTAGAACCACAGGGAAGGCTGTCGACGCCTCCATCCAGACGAACTGCCGCAGTACCTTCGACACTTTCGGCGACGCAAGCTTTCCGTAATTAATGATCGCCTTTGCGTGTCCCACAAACCGTCTCAGCAACGCCACCGTTTCGGTCGGCGACTTTCGCGAATCAATGAAATAGCGTTTGAAGTCGCTGAACGTTTCCTTGGCCTTGGAATACTCACCATGACGCATCAGGAAGTCACGGTAGAAGGCGGTCGGAGCAATCGTTGCCTCGCCAACTGCTGGTTCGAACTCGGCCTCAAAAGGAGCCCAGTGATCGTTCTGGAAGTCCTCTTGCTGTTCCAGCGGAATCTGCATGAACAGGAAGTTGCGAATCAGGTCGGACTCCAGCAGCGGCAGCCCTGTGGAGTTCAAGCTTTCAAAAATCTCGTAGGGATCTTCCTCGTCCAGCGTGATCGTAACGAGAAAAAGCCGGCCGACGACCGTTTCGAATAGCTTCCGCAAGTACCCCGCATCGTTGTGAGCGTGGGTGCGAATGAACTTCATGAAGAAGTCGTGCGCCGCCCCAAGACGGGATGTTGGATCGTCGACTGGCTTGCGGTCGATGATTGCAGCGAAAAGTTCGCGATCTCCGGTTCTAGGCACCAGTTTGTAACGCTCCAACCCCTTTCTGAAAGGATTGATCAGGTACTGCTGCTCAATCTCGGCGGCGAGCTCATTGTCGCCTGCACTCACCGCCTCATCGCGAAGAGCGATCAGCAACGCTGAAAGCGTGGTAAGGCGTTGCTGGCCATCGATCAGTTGAAACTGCGACACCTTGCCAGGAAGGGCGGTTTGCAATGAGCACACCAACGGCCCGAGAAAATGCTTCCTGGACAAATCTTCAGACAGAAGCGATTGGATATCACTCCCAATTCGATCCCAATTATCACGGTCCCAAGAGTATGACCGCTGAAAGAACGGAATCAGGTATTGGATGTTGTTCGAAAGAATCTCGCTGAGTGGCTGTGCGTTTGCCTTCATGGGGTCATGCTCGGTTAAACCGGAAATATTTAAAATGCCCTGGCTGCTAATCCATGCTCGTGGAGCTTGCGGAAGTGCTGGATCAGGCGACTGGCGAGCCATGGGCTGCGGATACTGAGGCCCACCTCGATGTTGCGCTGCTGGGCGGCCTGGGTAAAATTGGCTGACGAGACGAATACCTGCTCTGAATCAACGACGATGCACTTGGCGTGCAGCGACGACCGCACTCGACCGTCGTCAGCGACACTCCGGGGATCGTAGTACACCTTGGGTAGTCGGTAGCCACTCGGCCATTGTGTGGCCTTGAACCGCTGAGCGAATCGCGAGACAAGAATCTGGCCTGCGGTACTGTCACCATCAGGTCGAGCAATGTTAAGAAAAAATCGCACGTCGAGGTCTGGCAGCTCCTCCATCCGACGCGCGAGTGTCTCAAATACCTGTTGGCCTTGGTAGACAGCGTAGCCGACGACCTGCACCGAAGTCGTTGCATGAGCGAACATCTCTCTGACCACAACAGACGTGTCACGATTGGTGATCCCCGGTGCCTCTGGTCCCGAGGTCACCAGTTCGATTGGGGATCTCGCTTGTCGACTGGCTTGGCGGTCTCTGATTAGCAACTCGAGAGTGGTCGCAATCTGGTCAGGAGCGAAGCCAGATTCTTCGAGCTGGCGCAGTTCGCTGGCAACCGCTCGTCCCAATTCACCGCCGACGACGCGGCTGACCTGCAGCGGCGCAAAGGGACTTGCGATTCGCCTGGATCGTAAGCCCACAGCCAAATCTCGCAGGCACGTGTCGCTCAGCCGCGTCAGTGCGTCACTCATCAATGCGTCAGCTTGAAAAATTCGATGCCTAAGTTGTCAACGGTTGGAACGACGAGTGCCCGGTCAAGCAACTCGTTGTGTTGCTCGCACGATGTTTCTGAAATCAGCAGGCATCCGTGGCAAGCCGCCCCGTGCAAGAAACGTCGTTCATGTTGGTTGGCGGGTTCGTGCTGGGCGCAAACAGGATCATTGGAGCACAGCTCTCCCATCTCCAATGCTCCACGAATGTGTTCGTGGATACGACGCCCGACTTGAATCAAGCCGCCCAGCGTGCCCTCGGCGTCCGACGTTCCTGTGTAGAGCAATACGCCGTAACCAACTTCGGGAATCGTGTAAATCCGCTCTCGAATGGAACTCGCTGGGTAGCCGCATTCGAGCGAAACCGAGGTGATCAACATGTGGGCAAAGGAATGGAATAAAACGTAGGGTAGCAATCCTCCTTCTTCCACAAATTTCTTTGTCGCGCCGCTGCGTTCGGCTTTCCAAGCTTCGTATCCGCCGAGCAACCGTACTCCTCGGGCCTGAACCTCGGGCCGTGTCGCCCAATTCTCGACGACTTCCTTTTTGAATTGAATAAAAACGCCCTCGCCGCGGTTTTCCACCGCTGGCAACCATGTGATCTCACGAGCCAGCGACGCTCGGCGGACTCCCATTTCCAGTTCACCGTCGATGTCAGGGGACACCGCCTCGAATCGTGTGAAACCAACCTGTGCCATCACTTCGCGGAGCCGATGTACCAAAACGATTCGCTCTACCGACTGCATCCATGGTTTACCCCACACATCCTGCGGTAGCGTCCTCGCAAAGAAGTTGCCATCCGGTTTGTCATCGCCAAGCTCGTCTTTGCTGGCGATCAAGGTTTCCATTTCGGCCTGCTTGATCGTCTTGGATGAACCAGCCGTTTGCCCCCGCCGCATCTTCACTTCGGCAAACACCTCATCGTTTTCGTATCCATCAAGTATGGTGTTGACCTTCGCCTTCTTGCGTTCGTACTTCAACTCCCCGACATCTTGGACTTCGCCGATAAAGTCCCAGACCAGTTCAACCGCTTCACGAAGCTCCACATTTCGGTCGGGCAACGAGATGGCGCTCATCAATTGAGTGAAGTAAGCATTGCTCGCCGTTCGGATCAACAACCGATTTGGTTCGCCACACTTCTCGTTGGCGTACGGCCCGAGCCAAGGGCGTCTGCCGTCGCAGCGAAGCATGGTTTCGGATTGCTCAATCGCCAGTGCCATGCTGCGTTCGGCGTTGCCGCACTCACAGCGGACATAGACTTCCGCAAGATCGCCGCTTGTCCCTCGTTCCTCGATCCAAAGTTGGCGCCGACACTCCGTGCTGCCGCCATGCACGAAGTTGTACCAGTCGATGTCACCGATATGCCCATTACGACAAGCTCGCACAAATCGGACAGGAACGACGCTACGTTTCTTGCGATTGTCATCGATGAACTTGCCCTTCGTCAGCATATTGCGATGAACCAGCATCCTCGCCCGCACCACACCAAAGCTCGCGTCGCGATCGACATCCTGAGTAATGAACCACTCCGGGAATTGCCACGCCGTAATTCCGGTTTGCGGTGAGGTCAGATCGTCATTATCTGGGGGTGGAGTGAACAGTTTCAGCGTTTGCAGCGGCGGGTCGAAAAGTTGTTTGAGTTTTTCAACCAATCGCGGCTCGATAACTTCGTCTCCTAACGGCGACCAAAAATCTAACCCACCAATTAGGACGGAATGATTGGGGAGATCCATCATCGAACCGGGGCCGAATGACGTGATCAATTGGCTTTGTCGAATCTGACCGTGAGGACGCGCTCCAGGTTTCCTGCTCATTGCTCGTCCTCCACATCGATCTCAACACCGTCAATCGTCTTCAACCATAGATTGACACTCGGCTCTACATCCCGCATCGAACGGTTCGCACGGAACTTCTTGTGTCGCGGAGGAAGTGTTTTTAGTTCCGGGTTAAGGAACTCGTAAAGCAACCGCTGCGCACTTCCGGCTTCCCTTTGATACTGAAGCGCTCCGCCCGTGTCGTGCAGTTCCTTGGCAATGGTGCTCCAGGTGTCGAGCAAGTCTTTGCAGCGGTCTAATACCTTTTGGCGAAGCTCGGCTGCGTCCGGCGAAGACGAATCGTGGTGGGTCTCCAAGGCTCTGTCTGCAAGTTGCTCAATCGCAAATTGCAAGCGAGGCATTTCGCGCAGAATCTCAGTCGCCCCGCGCGGCGGAGTCATTGGCAAGTGCCCGTGTCGCACCAATGAAATGAAGGTGCCTGCCAAACCACGGTCGAGCGCACGTGGTGAAAACGGTGTCACGCTGGTGGCTTCTACGCTGCGATAGAACGATTCGTGAAATGCAGCGAAGCGTTCGTAGTGAGATCGGTCACGCGGGCGGTGGATGTTCAAAATGGTGATCACCAAGCCTGGGCGTTTGTCATCCCGCCCGACGCGGCTTGTCGCTTGGATGTACTCACTGCTGGTCTTTGGCTGGCCGAAGCAAACCATCAGCCCCAGTCGCGTGATATCCAGACCAACCGAAATCATGTTCGTCGCGATCGCTACATCGACCCGATCCTTCTCCTTGAAAGGTTGCTCCAACCGGCGCTTAGCCTCTGAAACCTTGTCCGTGCTCACCCGACTCGTCAGTTCCACCGGCTCGTACGCGATCGTGCGGTCTTTGAACAAGCCGTCCATCTCACCAATGCGTTTCCGATTTCCTCGGCCAGTCAATTGGGTTCGGATTTCATCCTCGATCAGTCGACGCGCACCGCCCAATTCTCGCAAACTGTTGAAGTAACCCAGCAGCGTCATGTAGGGATCGGCGGGATTTGGATCGATCTTGGTGCCACCGAGTTCGTCATAAGCTTTCTGTGAGGCCGCCAATAAAGCGAGGTACAGCCGCAGCATGATCACTTTCGGACTGCGCCCCTGTGCCGCAATGCCGACGTACTTGCGAGCATTGCTCTCCGAGATCGAGTGTGTGCGAGCGAAAAACGAATCGCGTATGTCCGGTCCTGGTGGCGGAAAGACATCTACATCAGGTCGGTTGAACAACGCTCGAATCTGGCTGAGCGCTCGCCTGACGGTCGCAGTCGACGCAATGATCTTGGGACGAACATCTTTCCCGTCAATCTGAATCGTTGAGAGTTCATCAAGTGCCGTCTCGTAGAGTCCGACCATCGTTCCCAGTGGTCCTGAGATCAGATGCAGTTCGTCTTGAATCACCAGGTCCGGAGGTGGCAGACGATCGACCGGCAACGGTCGACCCGACGTCGTGTCGCAAGGACCGTAGAAACCTTCGGCATCAACGCGATTCACCCTGCCAAAGAAGCCACCGACCTCCCCGGTCCATGGCATTGCTGCAAACTTATCGACCGTTGCAATTAGAAAGCAGGGCAAGCGGCGATAGATCGGTTCGTCGACCGATAAAATCGGCAGCGGATTACCTCGCGAAAACTCACAGCGGCGGTTGGCACAAGTGACTCGCAAATCAGTCGGATCGTCGGTATTCGGAACCAACTGAAACGAATTGGAGCGAAACTTCGTTCCGCACCACGGACATTCTTCTATCGGAATGGGTGACGGCTTTCGATCATCATTCTTAAAAGCGATCGTCTTCGCCCTGGCCGACTCACGATCGCTCTCGCCTTTGCGGCCCATGCGATTGGGAGTCGCCGCACGTCCGACCCACAATCCGATCTCAAACGGCCACGCACCGAGTTTTTCAACGTCCTTTTGCCGCTCCAGCTCCAATGCGCAGATCAGTGCCGCCGCTCGGCCGAGTTGGTCCAGTGTCAGTAAGCGAAGCGTGTACCGCATCAACACGCTTAACCCAGCCGACGTTAAACCGGGGCTGCGCAGCCGTCGCAGCACCAGTGTGAACGCCGCCAACCCCAAGTAGGCTTCCGTCTTGCCACCACCGGTCGGGAAAAACAGCAGATCGACCAGCTCGCGATCATGGCTGGTCGGTTCCGCGATCCCCTTCAGGTTCATCAGGATGAATGCCAGTTGAAACGGTCGCCAAGCCGGCGTGATCTCTTCCGGCGTCTTGCCCAACTGCAACGCCAACCGACGGCGGCCTTGAGCCGCCATTGTTTTGTTTGTGACCCGGAACGCCTCCATGCAATTCGGATCGGCCAGCAGTTCGACTCCCGCTTGGATCCGCCCGGCTGCCAGCCCCGCACGATGCAACAGTTCCTGGGCCGTTTCCATTCTGCGAGGGGCCAGCGCAGACAGTCCGGCCGATTGCTTCGCAATCCAGTCGCGATAGCTGCTCGCAAAGCCGCCGAGTTGCTCGAGTGCGTCATCGCCATCGCGAAGGAAAGCGAGCGTTTCCATGTTGAGTGTCACGCCGTCGATTTTTGACGGTGCCACCTTCTCGACTTCCGCGACTGGCAAGTGGCAGGTACGAACCGTCTTGCACTGCCCGTCCTCGACCACCGACTCCGTCGCCACACTGTGCCCCACTGAAAACTCAAACGAGTCGCGATACTGCAGATCCGCAACCCGCTCATCCCAATCGTCGCTTTCGAGGCTGCGCAGATTCGGTCTCGCGACGAACGACGTATCGCTTTGCACCTCCAGTTCCACCTGGAAAATGAAACCCTCATCGCGAACCTCATCGGGCGAAGCCTTACGACGATTCACGACAAACACCGACAGGCTGCGAGTCCCCTTAGGCAGCCCACCGTCGACGTCACCATCCGGGACTCCGCGCAAGGACCAAACGATCTCGACACCGCGGCTCCCCGGAACCTCAACCACACCCTGAGCGGGAACCTTGCTTCCCAAAGCTACCGAAACGATCTCTTCATGTGGTTTGCGACGCCACTGGACCGGCGAGCCCTGCTTTAATCCTTCGTCCTGCTCGACACGCAGATACTCACCGAAGCGAACGATCGCTTGAAGTTCCCTTGTCTCTTTAGGAATCAAGACGCTCAACCCAAGGCTGCTGGGTAGATACGATCGACGTGCCGCGGACTTTTCCGGATTCTCGTTCTCGTCAACACCGGCAACCGCAGGGGCCTGGTCCATCTCATCGTCGCTGTTGGGATCAAACCGCTGTTCTTCATCCGCATCGGTTGGAACTAAAAACCCGGTCAGGTACCAGCGAGATGGAGCTTGAGGCAGCACTTCGTGATTATCGCCGAGCGCGCCTGACGGCCCAATCAAATCAACCTGTAAGGCATCGAGCAGCGCTCCCCGCACTTCCAATGGTGTCGTCGTCGCGGTTGCTACGGCCATGCAGTCAATTGCTCCGGAAAAGGAGGCGAGGCGGGAGAAAGAGGGGACACCACAGCGGCACGACGACTCAGTGGTGGGGGGAGAGCAGTGTACCCGAATTGAATGCCGGCGGGGGCTCACAGACGCTGACGCGGCTTTCAAGCGTTCTAACGGCGTGTCTCCCGTTTCGTTGCCCATCGCTGTACGAAGGCCTAGGCATGCAGAGAGGGCACGGCCGCCGCTAAGGGCGTCTGTCGCTCAGTGGGCGTTCTCCGGCTTGAACGGCTCGAACGGCTCGCATACAAGCGACCCGTCCGTCTTGCCTGCTAAACGCGTCGACACGTCCCACCGGTCCCCAGCGAGGCATCGGTTGCTCCGCATGCCAGCCGATAAATAGGAGAGAAGCAGGATTCACGTCGTCGGCCTTGGGAGCTGGGTAGGTCACCGTCCATCTCACGCTGACGCGTGTCTTCAGGCTGGTGATACCCCTCAGAATGATTTTTAGTTCGTCTGGTATCGACCGGTGAAAGGGCAAAAACCAAGGAAATTTTCCAACGCAAGCCATCACAGGCGGTACACCCACCATCGTTTGCCGTGACGCCGATGGCGCATCGAAAAGGCAAGAACGGCGTGTGTTCAGTTGATTCTTTACGCTACGTGCAAACAGAATCGCAATTCTTGCTGCACCGCTGCTTCCAAACGGTCGTCTGCTATTGAACGGGCCGTTTTCCGAAGCGGCCAGAAGCCACGTTTGAGAATTCTGCACAATGACTGATCCTCTCGAAAATCGTATCGAGGATTGATGCCACGGTTTGCGTGAAAGCGCAGGACACTGCTAAAATCATTGTGAATCCTATCGACAAATTTAATATTAGCTAGCGATTCAAGAGCTTCGTCATACTGACGATCCATAATTGCTGCGAGTGCGTTGCGGCAACCTGCAAGCCCTCTGTCCTCCGGTAAATACGCTAAGACCTGAAGGGTCCGCGGCACCTCGGCCGGGCTAACCACAGCTTCGACTGTTTCAGACCTGGACATGGCATATCTAAATAGGTCCGCAGCGATCCCACGTAGATCAGGGACTTTTGCGAGCCGGAGATGATCGGACGCTAAGTCGCTTTGTTTGTTTAGCAGGTATACCTTCGCTAACTGGAAATTGATGTCAGGGTCAAGACTATAGTCCTTTAGCAACCCTTTAAGTTCCTTGATCGCTCTCTCATATTGCTGCGTCATCTTAAACAGCTGACTGAGTGCGAGTTTATATACACGGGTAGATGCTGGTTCCAGTTTAGTTTCGTATTTCTTAAAAAGCACTTGGTACTGTCCAATTGCTCGATGGGGCCAGCCGCTCTGTTTTGTCGCTTCAGCGAGGCCGGCATCTGCAACATCGTTCGACTGGTTGCATTTATCGAGCACTGACCAGTAGCACTCCCTTGCGCTACGCAGATCACCCATCTTGCGGTAAAGCGTTCCCATGCTAGACAACGTACTCGGTTGTTCATGGATATTCAGTATTTCCTTGTACTGATGGAGCGCTAGGTCGTACTCTCCTTTAGCAACGGACACACGAATGATCTCATCCCGAATCCCCTCTGCTTTAGTTCCGTCATCCAGCCTTTTGGCCTGCTGATAGCAGTCGAGCGCATTGTCGAATTCGCGGAGATTTCTAAACTCGTTGCCAATCTGCAAATAAAGAATTGCGTCCAGACCTTCCGGTTGCTCGAGTGCTCGCCTAAGAAGCTGTAAGCTTACGTCTCTGCGTCCCGACGTCGAGGTGCGACTCGCGATATTGCAAAGTGACTTCACAACAAACTCAGGCCGGCCAGACAGCTGGCGAATAACAAGTTCATCCAGGAACTGTGACGCTTGATAATCCTTCCCCTCGGCATAGAGCCGGCCGATAGTTTCGACTTCTTTCTCGGCTCGTTGGTAAAGCTCATGTGCCGGCGCGTGTGCCGTTTTAGCAGTTGGCTGTAGTGGCTCCTCTGGTTCTTCATGTCGGTAAACCTCTGCCGCAATGGCCTTTCTCTTTCGCACCCCGACCGGCAGCGTATGCTTGTAATCGGTAAGAACTCGAGAAAGAACCCGCGGATCGCAAGCTCCAAGAAGCTCGACCGCGAGATTACCCTTAATTTGGTCAAGTTCGGCTTGCGTCTTTGCTTGCGTCACAACCTTCCGGAAGAAAGACCTACTTACCAGTCGGCCAGTAAGTTCGCGATGACCTACCGTGTTGACTAACGGCTCAGACTTCATGCCCGCCCAAACGGCGAACAGGTTTTGCACTCGTAACCGAGAGGCTAACAGCTCATTTGCAAAACGGGTTGCGCGTTCGCCAAGATTAAATGTTTCTACAAATCGCACACTAGACGACGGTGAAAGCGGGGCAGAGTAAACGATGTTCTGGACATGTATGTACACCGCGTCATTGGAGAAGAGATCATTTAACTCGGCGGCGATCCTCGTTTTCGTCACATCGCGGATCTCCGGATCAAATAACATCAGCCAAAAATCCAGCGCCATTGCCTTATCCTGCAACAGGGCGATGGCCGCCGGTAGATCAGCAACGTTACGGCATTCTAAGCAAACCGCGTCTCGATTTCTCGAAGCGAAGACTTCAATGGGCCATGTCTCTCCACATCGAGAAACAGGGTTGGCGATCGACACATAGTCGCCAGTTGCGTCAATCCGGCCGACATACTCTGTGACCGGATCAATTAGGAACCGATTATGGGAAGTGGCGACCACGGCTAAACCACCTTGACATTATTAGCATTAAGTTTGTCGATGATGGCATCGACAAAAGCGGCCACACGGGTACTTTGCTCCTTGCAATTAAAACAAACAGACTCGAACGTCCTGACCGTCATTGGCCCGAACACATGTACTTCGACAAACCGGTCTTCGAGCGAGGTTGTGCCGGGATGCACGAGTATAGCTGGAAAGCTTGCTGGAGTTGACCCCGAATCAAGCTGCGAAGCAAGTGCTGCCACGCAGATTTCGTGCCGATTTTCCCAGCCAGACCGAATTAGCTCGGAAAATGTCCTTTTTTGGTGGTAAAGCACAGCGGTATTTCCTTGAAAACACGATGCTCGATGGGCAATCATCGGCTCTGAAAGTGTCACGACGCAGTCTCCGTAGTGCTCTAGGAAGTGCCCTTCAAGGGACAAGGATGCGTAGTGAATTTGGTCGATGTTCCGATGATCACCCAGCAGTTCGATTTCCGCTTGAGGACGCAGCCGCGCCCAGTCAAGGCCCGTTTCGTCTTCCGTCCTATTTTTGAGGCGTTCCAAGTCATAATACGTCTCAAAAATATCGGTGATGCTTGCGATCTCCCGGTGCAGCTTCTTGACATTCAAAGCGAAAACGGCCTTCGACCGCTTGCAGGCCTGCTCGAAGTGGCTTGCGATTTCATTTGTGCCTTTCCCGTTGCAGTCGTCAAGCGCAGCGACGTATTTGTCACGCAGCTTTTTCCGTTCGGCCGGATCATTTGCAAGGTCGACATTGGGAAAAAAACTGGGCAGACCACAATGTGGGCAAGTCTGTCGCGAGATTGCCATTTTACATTTGCAGTGGCTGCAAAGACGAATTTTTGCATCAATCTTTGTCATCTTCGAACTCCATTTCTTGCTGAGCTGGATCAGTCTGATTCATGCCTATGGCTTTTCTCCTTGGCTTCGTCGCTTTCTTAGTGCCTCTATGTCTCTGCGGTTTGCCTTTTGATTCTGACGAATGAGAACTAGCACCTAACAACTCCTCCCGGTGTCTTTGTTCGTTGAGTTCGAGGAGGCGGGCGAGGACTTCGTCGCGGAAGTCGTCGGGCCAGCGGAGCCGCCAGGGCTTTTTCTTTTTGGATTTCTTCTTGCCGCCACCAGAAGGCAATTCCGTTTCATCCTCTTCTTCCTCGTAGTCGAGAAGGAACTCGCAGTGGGCGCTCTGCGCCAGGTCGTTCCAGCCGTAAGCTTCCAGCACCGCCCGATCCATCGCCGCGTGAAGCTCACGGAGTTGCGAGATCTCCGACGATTGCTCGTGCGGGTCGTGAAAGCGGTTGTAGAGGCCAGTAAGCCCCATCTCGCCGTCGCCCAGAAGCTGTTCGCGAAACTTATGGTAGTTCTCGCCAGTTTCTTCAAGATCTGTATTGGTATTCCAGGCCACTGGAAAGGGATAAGTGTCAAACGTCTTGGTGATCGAGTAATTCACTGCTTTACCAAGACGAGACGAGTGCTCGAGTGACCATATGCGATGAGGTTCAGACTGTAGTAAAGCGAATGCGGAGACACCGTCAAAGGCGAACACGAACACCTTGTGATTGAACAGTCGATCCGTCGGCGAGAAGGCAAATGCATGGTGCGTAGATACCGCAGCTGTGACTATGCAACGTCTTAATTCCGATATGGCAGTGTATAGCGGGTCGCCTCGGAGCGTGTGTTGCCACCAGTACTTCTTTCCATGGTTCCCTGGGCCGTGGTCCTTGCCCTTCATGCGTTGAGGCTTTACGCGTTCACGCACAATCTCAAGAAGCTCCGGCCATTCACCGGCCTCTTCAACTGTCCTGTTTCCAAATGTAATAACGTAGCGCTCAGCGATAGAAGACCGTGCAGAGTTGATTTCGTCACCACCAGTTAGTCGCCTAAGTATCTCTGTGTTCTTCGGCGTATTTAGTAATTCGAGTGCTTCTTCGCGGTCGAGAACAAATCCGGTACCTCCAATGTAAGTGCCGTTGAACCCGTGGCCTTCGTTTGCCGCCAAAGGGACTGGATCTGCAACTTCGCGAGTGGGCTGGAGCCGTGAGTTGATTTGCAAGCAGCTTCGTCCATTCAATCGGCAGGCGAGGCTGGATGTCGCGTTGATTGGACGGTGAATATGAATTACCGCCACGAGCACGGTTGCAACACCGGGCCATGACATCGTTGTCGTCGCGGCATAGATGGCACCGCCGTTTATGATAATGGGAGTAAGCGAAGCAAGGCGATTGTCGCTGTGAGCAATTGCGCTGGTTGCGAGAAGCCCAAATGTGCCACCACCGCGAAGTAAACCATAGGCGGTCCTAAAGAAGTAGGCACACAAGTCGGCGTGCCCCTTTGCTGGAGGAAACTTGTCCTTTAGCCAATGCTGATATACCGGCCCCGCTGCGAGTTCAGTAATCCGAAGGGCCCCCAAAAATGGAGGATTCCCGACAAAAGCGTCAAAGCCTGCCTTCTCCCGTGAAAACACTTCAGGAAAATCAACCTCCCAATGAAACGGCGGAATCGGATGCTCGCCAGTCCTCAGGCTCGCGGCGGCTTGGGCGATGCGGTCGCGGACGCCGCGGTCGAACCGGCCGTCCTTCAAATTCTGGTAGTGCAGGGCGACATCGTCGAACAATTGCGCACAGCGGGCTTCGCGGTCCTTTTTCCTCGATCCAGAAAAGAAGGCGCTGACGCAGGCGTCGGCGGTCAGCCGCACGATGCTGAGCGCCTCTTCGGCCAAGGCCATCCGCCGCTCTTGATCGCGATACGGTACGTCTTCTCTTGCGTTGAGAATCTTCGCGCGGGCTTCGGTAGCCCGGTCAAGTCGCTTCTGAATCAGCTCTTCGCCGAACTGCTTTTGCTTCTTCGGCTCCCAATGAAAGCCGATGATCTGCTGTCGCGAGAGGCCGACCAGCGAATCGCCGTGGCGCAGTGAATGGTCGAGGAACGTGAAGGGATGATCTTTGGCTAACGTGACCAGCCACAGCGAGAGCTTAGCTAGGTCGACCGCCATGTCGTTCTTGTCGACGCCGTACAGGCACCGCTGCGCGACCAGTCGGCGGGCGTAAAGGACTTCGTCTTCGTCGGGCGGGATGTCGGTCGGCGTCACGTCGTGCGCGGCCCAGGCGTCGATCAGGTGATCGCCGAGCTGCCGGCAGGCCTCGACCAGGAAGGCGCCGCTCCCCATGGCGGGATCGCAAATTTTCAGGTCGAGGATTTGCGAGGGGTGAGGGACGCCTTTTTCACGGGCGAGCTTCGCGTATTCGATCGCCTTTTCCGAAGCTCGAATGCGGGCATCGAGTTCACCAGCGGTATAGCGTTTCTTGTTCTCTTTCGTGGGCGAGTAGAGGGGTGGAAGCGATGACGCGGCATCGTTTTCGTCGGATATACCAGCCCGATGCGCAAGCGAGTCGGTTTTACAAGCCCGACGCGCAAGCGAGTGACTGTCGGAGGTCGAGCGACCGTCGGAGTAACTGTCGGATTCAGTGGGTTGGTCCTCTTGCTTGCGCTGCGGGGTGGTAGGGGTGATTTCCTCTCGCTTGCGCGTCGGGCTGGTATTAGCGCCGACAAGTTGTTTTAGGATCGGTTCGAGGGTGGTGCGGACGATCGGCTCGGTGAGCGACCGGGGCGTGTAGTGCGAACCGCTGCGCCGGCGTTCATCGGAAGGCTGGAGCACGATCGCCCCCGGAGGAACGGTTCTCGGGGTGACTTTCTTGGCAACCTTCTTGTCGAGGGCTTCGAGCAGCTCGTCGATCGTCGTGGCGGCTTTCAGCGATTTCGCAGCCACGGCCCCGAGTGTCTGGTCGGCGATTTCCTTGAGCCATTTCGCGCGATCTTTGCCGGGCGTCTGCAAGAGGGCTTCCAGATTGATCGTTGCCGGGGCACCGTGCGTCTTGACCGGCTTGATAGCAATCGATTTGCCACGAGCAACTTCGAGGTTGAAGCCCATGACGGTTTCGTAAACGGAGCCGATCTGTTCGACATCGAGCGTGCGGTAGCTGAGCCGTTCGCCATCGAGGATCAGCAGGTTGCGGAGGACGTTGTAGATGACTCCGTCGCTGACGCGGGGAATTGGGGGAATCGCCTTGTCATTTGCTTGCGCTTCGGGCGTCTCACTCGCTTGCGCTTCGGGCTTGTATTTGGATCGGCCTTCTAGGAATGGGTAGCGTTCAGGATCGAACAGGTAGCCTTTGCGTGCAGGTAGTTTAAAGTCGCCGTGCTGGCCGCCTTCGTAGATGAGGCGGAAGAGTGTGATGAGCTGGGCCCAGGCTCCGTACCGCTGGTTCATCGTGTCGGGATGGCGACCGGCGTCCTCCCGCAACCGATTGAACAAGCCGGTGACGCTGTAGTAGTTGGAATAGATCGGGTCGCTCGAGAGCAAGCTGCGGTCTTCGGCGTACATCACGAAGACCAGACGCATCAGGACGGTGAGCAGACCGGAATAGACATGGTTGGGATTGCTGGCGAGCACTTCGTGAAGCAGATCGCCATTGCGGACATCGTTGGCGGCCTGAAAGCCTCGCATCAATTCGTACAGCGCGGCAAGGACTTGTTCGGCCAACTTGGTGGAGACGGTGTTCTGATACTTGCGGCTGTTTTCCAGAATGGCGGGCAGCCGTTGATTGTCTCCCAGCGAGAACATGCGGTCGGCGCACAGCAGCATGTGCAGCGCGGCAAACATCGGTCGACCGGCAACCTGTGTCATTTCATCGACGTTGAACGTCGCATGACCGCTCGATTCACCCTTGGGTGCGTAGACCAGCCGAAGCTGGCGTCGATTAGAGAGCAGGCCGATCGGAACGCCAGTCTCGCGGAGTAGTCGCTCGAATTTAGCTTGCGGGGCAGCGTTCCAGTGGCGGGCGGAGTCAGATTCCGTGGTGCTGTCGAGCTCAGTCCCGGCGGCGAGCTCCTGAACCAGCAGCATCCACGGATTCTGACCTTCAGTCGGTTTGAAAACAGGAACGGCATGTGTGGGACGGAGCGTTTCGTTGTACTGGGGCAGGACGACTTCGAGGGACGCCATGTCGCCGGAGAGCGGACCGCGCGGTGAGACTTCGACGAGGTCCGCGGCTTCCCAGCCGAGCACCTTTTGCGTGAACTCGGCGAGGTCACGGATATAAGCCCGAATCGCAAGCGAGTGATCCGTCGCGTGGATTGCTTGCTGGCGCTGCGGGCTTGCATTGTCGTCGTCGGTTACACAGCTCAGAAAACGAGCGTGCTCGGCCATGATGTTCTTGTTGACATAGCACTGGGCTTCCAGCATGGCCGGAATGGACACGACGAGGCCCACCGGCTGCACGTAGCCGATCCATTCCTGGTGGGCGAGTTCTTCTGGTGATTTTGCCATTATGTTTTGAAATTGATCTCACTCAGAACAGATCTTTCGCCGGTTTACTCTTCTTACCCAGCGAACTTCCGGACTTGCGCATTTGCTTTAGCCATTCAACGTGCTTGACTCGACCGGTCGATCGTGCTGCCACCATCGTGAAGCGGATGATCTCACCTGTGCGATTTGGATGCTGCTTAAGCCATTTCTGATGAGCCAGGTAAGGGCCGCCCTGCATCTTTAGAAACGCTTCGTAGGCTGCTCGCGGACCTGGGCTTCGAATTGCTAGAGATTCGGTAATGGCGTGGGTATAAAACTGTGCAAGACCCTCTTTGACATCGGCATCAGATCCGTGGAAACCGTCAGTCTCCCAAGTGCCCCCATCGATGTCTTTTCCTAAATGAGTGTATCCGTGAGCCAATTCGTGAATGAGCACTACAACGGTCAAATCCTCGATTCGCACATCGGCCATAGCAGCGGTCATTGCGATCGCAATCCAGTAGATTTCAGTCTTGTTCTCGGTTCCGTAAAAGTAAGCACCCAGAATGTCTTCGCTGATTCCTTGGATCTCTTTACGAACCTTCTCTGCGATCGCAAGCTGTTGCAAGAAAACCCCAAGGTCGCGAGAGCGTGCGAGTGAGCGTTCCGATGCTTGCCATTTCTTGGGCAGCTTGCCCCAGTTCTGAAGCTCGTCCCAAAAGTTGAGGAGGTACTCCGCGCCAGCAACGAGCCCTCCGATTTTTGGTTGGCCAACAATCAGCTTCCACAGGACCGGGTCGTTATACTGATTGATAAGGTTGGCGAGCTGGCGAGGGAACCCATCGACGATACGAACGGGAATCGACTGATTGGAATCCTGGTCGTTTAGCCGCAAACCTGTTGCATCTCGGATATGCTTCCTGAGTGTTGCGTTCCATTGCTTAGCGGCGCGATCCACACGTTCTTTTGCATCCACAGGAATGAGGGGGCGGATCAGATTGGTGGTTTGTTCTTGTACCGAATCCATCACGCAGCTACCCCGTCACCGGCCAGAGGTAAACCAGACCGACCGGTTCGACTCGCGTCGCTTTGACCTTATAGAGATCCTGGATGCGATCAGGCTCCGTCCTCAGTTCTTCGCGTAGTTCTTCCAGTCGCTTGACCCAGTAGCGCTTGTTGGCGTCGAGTTGCTCAAGCTCGTCCTCCTGAGCGAACTCGAATTTCAGTTGATCCCGGTCTAGCTTGTCAAACTTTTTGATCGTCTCGGATAGGTGCTTTCGCTGGGTTTCCAGGATTTCACGCATTGCCTTACCTTCGGCTGCTCCGCGAGCGGCAAGCTTCTGAACGGCGTCCGCGGCGTATTCTTCGCCTCGCGTTTTCAGGTGTGGCAGCAGCTCGCGGATGTCGCCGGGAGCCGATCGTTGAAGCTGGTCGATCACTTCGGGTGTAAGCTTGATGCCTACACCGTCAATCAATGACTCGTCGAGCAAAGCCATGGTTTTTGCTTCGGCGTCTTTAGCGTAAGGTGCCAGAGAGCCTTTGCGAATTTTCGGGTCGGTCCAACGAGCGGTAACCGGAATGAGTTCTTCGTGCAGGCGCGCGGCCCCCTCGCCGTAAAGTGCCAATCGTCCGAGTAGGACAACGCGGGGAATCGAATCGGTTGCTTGAGCAAAGCAGGCGCGCGAAAGATCGTGGTGGACGAAGCCTTGAGCGGTGAATCGGCCGAGTAGTCGCTGAACGACGCGCTGCTCGAGGTGCAGGTGAACCAGATCGTCACCGACCACACCAGGGTCTTCAAACACGACCGGGCGGATCGGAGAGGTGCGTCGCCACTCCCACAGCTTCTGATCGCGCTTGCGTGGAACGCGAAGCGTGTCCATCGTCTCGGCCCACGTAGGGTCGGCCCCGCTGCGTTCATCGAGCGCCGGAAACTTAAAGCAATCGAAACCGTTGTCGTCTTTTGCTTCGTTGAGTGTCTCGGCACCCAGAAGTGCAAGCGAACAACTGATCGCGGACCGAAAATGTTCGTCACTCAGCCCGATGCTCTTGCGGGACTTGTCGAGTAATGTTCGCAGCCGATCGATCTGCTGGCGAAGCTCTGCTTGGCGCTCACGTGAGGCCTCGAGTTCGTGTTCAATGGCCGCACGGCGATTTCCGTCGATGTCTGCCGTGTCGATCTCGGTTTCCAGGTCCTCCACCAAGTCGTGCCGGATGCCAAGGCTCATCGACTTGGCCAGCTTCGCGTCAATGACTTGCGATAGGCTGCCAAGCTCCCTTTTGATGGTCTCAGTCTTACGGACCAGCACTTGCAGGATTCGGTCTTCCGGCCGCTGGGTGTAGACGAAGTAGTGGCAGAAGACTTCTTCCTTCGCTTGCAGCTTTCGGTCGATGCGTCCGTTGCGCTGCTCCATTCGGCTGGGGTTCCAAGGCACGTCGAAGTGAAACAGGTTGTTGCAATGTGCTTGGAGGTTCAGGCCTTCGCGGGCTGCGTCCGTAGCGACAAGGATGCGAACAGGATGTTTGCGCGGATTGGTGTTGAACGCTTGCTTGATCTCTTCGCGTTTGGCTGGCGGCGTAGGTCCATGAAAAATATTGATGCGGGTGTCAGCACGGTCGCTACCGGAAATGGCGGCCTCCAGCCGACTGACCAGATACCGCTTTGTGTCGTCGTACTCGGTAAAAATGAGCACTCGGGTGTTATTCCACCGAGCACCTTTCTCGCCGAGATCGGGACACATGTGCTCACGAATCCATGTAATCAGTTTCTCCGTGCGCGCGTCGGTTTTGCCCCGCGCCTGTTCTGCAATGTTGGTCATTTCTTCGAGCAGTTGTTGCTCCCGAGCGAATAGACGCTGTGATGATGCGTCGCCGGTTGGCCCCACGGTCGATGCGGACACGGATTCGACCTGGGATGCGACTTCGCTCTCCATTTCTTCTTCAGTCAGGGTCGCCCTCTCGTCGTCGCTGTCGACACTGCCGGACAACAGGTTCGCTTGAACGATCCCCGATTCGCCGCCATGCGAATTCGACACGTAATCCGGTGGTGTCTCGGCGGCGCGTAATAATGGTTCGCTTTTACTCGCATCGGACTGCATCTTCTCCCATTGACGCTTCACTGTGGCACGGTGCACTTTCAGCGTTTTCGCAAATGCCTCGATTGAGGAAAGCAGCCGTTGCTGCAGCCCGATGATGAGCAGACCCGAGGCGGCTTGCTTGCTTTTAGTCTCGCTCTGCAGACGCTCCTCACGTGTATTGCGGTATTCATTCAGCAGGCGAGAGAGTTTCAGCTCGGGAGCATCACCGGGTAATCCATCAATCGTGATTTGGACGACGCGTCGCTTGGGGAAGCCGCCCTGGATTTCGCGGATGTCTTCTTTGATGCGGCGCACGATGACTTCGTCGCGGTGTTTCGCAGTGACCGAGACTCCCCGGCAAAACCGTTGGGGGTCGAGTATTTCCAACAACGCCGAAAAACTGTTCGAGTGACCGTTGTGCGGCGTGGCCGAAAGGAATAAACGGTGCTCGAACCGCGGCGCCAGATCGCGCACTGATCGCGTGATTTGCGAGTCAATCGCGTATTTCTGGCCGCTCGAGGGCGCTGCGTGGTGGGCTTCGTCGAGGATAAACAGGGAGCCACTGCGGAATGTGCCTAGGTGATCGCGAAGCGGGCCAGCGTAGGCTTCGTCGATCAGCAGACGATGCGAGATCAAGAACCGCGTGTGGGTGCTCCATGGGTTCACGCCAAATCCGCGTTCGCGGCGAACTTGCTTCATGTAGTCTTTGTCGAGAATTTCAAAAGTAAGTCCGAAGCGGGCTTCGAGTTCTTCCTTCCACTGCAGCAGCATCGACGGCGGGCAGGAAACGTAGATCTCGCGGACTTTCTTACGCAGCAACAGCTCGCGTGCGATCAGTCCGGCTTCGATCGTCTTCCCAAGACCGACGTCGTCCGCGATGAAGAGATTGACGCGGGGAAGCAACAATGCTTTTCGAAGCGGTTCGAGCTGATAAGCGTCCAGACGAATGCCGGCACGAAACGGCGATTGAAACAGCTTTGGATCGGTCGATGTGACGCAGTTCCACTTCAGCGTGTTCAGGTACGCGGCGAACACCTTGGATTCGTCGAATCCCTGCACCGCGATCGACTCCCACGCTTCGCTGGTCAGAACCTGGGGATCGAGTTCCTTTTCCCAGAGGATCTCGAGTGGTGCACCTTGGTTGTCATCGTCGACACATGACAGGCGCACGAGTGTCGAGTCAGCTGCTCGCTTTGGCTTAATCACCTCGTCCACCAGGTACGTCCGCTGACGAACGCGAGCGATTTGCCCCGGCGTGATTGCCTCGGTCGTTTGGCTCATTCGGGTTTCCATCTTCATGCGGAAAGGTTGTGCGTCAGGCAGCGAATGCCGTCAAGCTTCGTGGGGCGGTTACTCGACGGGTTTCTCTGGAGCCAGCCAAATCGCTATCCGGCGCCTCTGGCGAGGCGAGTCGCTCCGGCGAAGAGCTAACCTCGGGGGCTGTGTAACCGTGCTCGAAACACTTTTAAGGTTGCATAACCCGCTTTGAGAGCTTCGGCCATCACCTCCTGTCTGAGACGCAGGCGTCCTCTAATTCCTTTGACTCGTTCGCCGAGGCTTCATCCGGCCACTCGTTTCCTGCAATCCTGTGCGGCTTTTGACCGAGTCGTTACAGCGGACCGCCTCCTTCGGGGGAGAGTATGGCATGTGCGGTCACCGCTGTCAGCCAGGGTGCGACCTCCCCCGATACCAGTTTCCACAGTTGCTGGATGCGTCGGTTGCGCAATCGAACTGCCTTCCCAGCAACCTGGTTTCACAGTGACAAGCCTGTCAGTTCTGTTGCGACGCTACGCCGAGAGCAACCGGGTTGTTAACTCGGTCGTGGCGGGTGGGGTGAGAGCGCGAGAGTTCGGGTTTGGTTTGGGGCGGTTGTCGCTAGAGCCTGCGATTTTGGGGGTGCGAGGTTGAGAGCGCGGTGAGTACGGGGCCCTGCGGAGATGCTGCAAAAACAGCTAGCAAAAACGCGAAAAGCCGAGAACGGGTGTTCTCGGCTTTCGCGGTTAACTGCGGTGGCGGAGGGTTTCCGCGGTTTGCAAAGGCTCCCCCGGCAGGACTCGAACCTGCGACAGGGCGGTTAACAGCCGCCTGCTCTACCAACTGAGCTACAGGGGAAGATGATCTGGTGCGGTGGCTCTCGCTCGCGCCGCTCAGATGCCAGGGATATTAGTGAACCGGCCTGGGCTCCGCAAGCTCCGTTTGAGCGGTTTTGCAATTCGGCCGCGGCCACTCGGCCAGCCGTAGCGATCGTACCGGATTTGCGACTAAGTGGGACTGCACAGGCTGCTAGCTAAACCACCGCCGCACAGCGGGTTACGGTGCGTGAGAACCGGACGCTAACGCGTTCCGGCTGATTGAATTTTACCAGATCGCATGGGCTGGGCCGCTGAACAACGTCTGAGGATGGCGGCGTTCGCAGTCAGCGGACGGTCGCAGTCTGCACCCTTAGACGATCACAGAGGTAAAAGGTTCGGTTTTGTCGCAAACATTTCGCGTTGGCGGCGAACATAAAGGGGAGATCCGGCGTCAGAGGGGGAGGTGTGGTTGGTTGTTGGTTGATCGTTGTTGGTTGTTGGGAAAAGGCAGGGGGACGGTTGCGGGTGGACGGGGGACGCAAAAGGGCAGGGGATAGGTTGCGGGTAGGTGGGGATGTGAAACGTCCAGCCGGCACCGGAAACTCCGATCGGCGGAGCGATCGGCGACGCTGGGGGCGGGGAAGCTGGCAACTCGTGTTCAGCACCAACAACCAACTACCAATCACCACTGAGCGATTGTCAAGCATCGTCCAACAACAATCACGGGTGGCCTAAGATGTTGGGCTTCGGTTCGTTGACTGAAAGCTCGCTCTTTGAATTGGGAATGACACATCATGCGACGTAGAGATTTTTGCACGATCGGCTCGATCGCTTCCGCTGCAGCCCTGCTGGGCGCTGCCGCGGGGGCTCAGCAGGATGCGGGCCAAACGGGCTCGCCAGCTGAGGCTCCGGCCGGGGACGGACGGGTGGTGGTCAACGGCCGCGTCCATCAGTCGGTGATGGGCTGGTGCTTCAACCCGATGGACCCGGTGACGCTCGCTCGCCACGCCAAGCGAATTGGCCTGGAGGCGATCGAAGGCGTGCCGGCCGAGAGCTACCGGGCGATCACGGAGCTGGGGCTGAAGATCTCGCTCGTCGACAGTCATGGCTTTGCCCGCGGGCCGCTGGACCCGGAAAACCATCCGTTTGTTGAGCAGAAGCTGCGGGAAGGAATCGATCGAGCGGTCGAGTTCGGTGCCCCGAGCGTGATCACCTTTACGGGGATGACCAAGGCGGGAATCAGCGAACAAGCGGCGCGGAAAAACTGTCTGGATTGCTGGCGCAAGGTCATGCCGTACGCAGAAGAGCAGGGGATCACGCTGGTGCTGGAGCACCTGAACACCCGCGATGACTCGCACCCGATGAAGGGGCACCCGGGCTACTGGGGCGACGACCTCGAGCTCTGTGCCGACCTGATCCGAGCGATCGATTCGCCGCGGTTCCGGTTGCTGTTTGACATCTATCACGTGCAGATTATGCACGGCGATTTGATTCGGAATATCCGCCGCTACCACGAGCTTGTGGGGCACTATCACACGGCCGGAAATCCGGGCCGCGGTGAACTGGACGAGACCCAGGAAATCAATTATCCCCCAGTGATCGAAGCGATCCTCCAGACCGGTTACCAGGGTTACATCGCTCAGGAATTTATTCCGACCTGGGACGATCCGATCGCAGCCTTGGCTCATGCGGCCAAGCTGTGTGATGTGTGAGAAGACAGAAGCTAGAGGCTAGAAGTCAGAAGCTAGACGGGGCCTTGCGGGAGGACGAACGGAGGATGGTTGCAGGTGGACGGTTGCGGGGGGACGGAGGAGGGTGGACTGACCACTTTCGACCGGCGGATAGGAACTGATGTTTGATTCCGAGCGGTCGGCGACGAGGGTGCTCGATCGCTCCGCCGATCGAACCGGGCAAGGAGAACCAGAGCAGGAACGGCGGATTCCGACCGGCGGAGCGGTCGGCGACATTCGGGGATTGGCGACACTGGGCGGTTGGTGGTACGGAGATCGGGGGACGTAGGGCACTGGATAACGGTGTTGGGCAAGGATGCGAGCAAACTCTTTGGTGAATGATTTGAAAATGGCTGACTCTGCGAACTCGCTGCTCCCGCCAAACGCTGGTGATTACCAGCGGATGGGGCTGCGCGCCGAGGAGTTTCGGCCGATGGTGATTCGCCGCGCGCTGGAGCAATCGGCTCAGCCGCTGGCGCTGAGGCACCTGCGCAGCCCCAGTGAAGAGCTGGAACGGATGCTGCTGGAACTGCTGGTCGGCGCCTATCGCGTGCTCGACCCGCGGCGGCGGCAAGATCCGCAGAGCCGCGTGATGCTCGGGCGACTGCACCCGCAATTGGCCGATGAAGCCGTTCAGGTCGCTCAGGCCCGGCTGACGGCCCCGCAGAGCCCGACGCTGACTGCGGTCATTCCGCCGCCGGTGGAAAACGTCGAGGGACGGAGGGCGGTAGACAGTGAGTGGAGGACGGTGGACGTGCAGGGAGCTCCGATCGCGGAGCGATCGGCGACACTGGGGACGGTGAACGGAGGGCGACGCGAGCAAGAAGGGGCGACGCTGGAGCGGTTCATCGACACGGCGATGGTGCCGGGCTGGGAAGCGACGCTCAGCGCGCCAGACCTGTTGGTCCAGTTGCCGACGACGCGGGCCTACCGGGCGGCGCGGCGACAACTCGTTAACGCTCCGTTTGCTACGGTGATCGCGATCGCTGTGCTGGCCGGCTGCTTGCTGCTCATCGCCGGTTGGTGGATGCTGGCCAACCGGCAGACTTCGGTTGACCAGCAAATTGCGGTGGCAACGGAGCCGGCGCGCTCGCAGGAATTGGCGGCTTCATCGGCGAATGCGATTCCGGCGATGCAGGCTGAAGCCTGGACTCCAACGGAGGCGGCAACGGAGCCGATGCGTTCGAATGAATTGGCGGCTTCATCGGCGAATGCGGCTCCGGCAATGCAGGCTAAAGCCTGGACTCCAACAGAGACGATGCAGGCGGAAGTTTGGACTCCAACGGAGACGATGCAGGCTGAAGCCTGGACTCCAACGGAGACGGCGCAGGCTGAAGCCTGGACTCCAACATTGCCTGAGCTGATCGCGATTGACGGCTTGGCTACGGCGGATGAACTTGCGCTACCAAGTTGGCCGGACGCCGATGAGACGTCGGCAGTGCTCACGGCATCTGCCCGGCGCGAAGTTCCGGTGGATGAGCTGGCGGCACTGGAGCCGTTACTCCTGGAGCAGGCGGTGCAGGACCAGGAGGAGTCACAAGAGCTGCTGGCCGAGCGGGAATCACTGGTCATGCCGGAGGCGGCCGCTGGTCAGGAAAACGAGCAGGACATCGCGGTGGTGCGGCCTGCGGTGCCTCCGCAAGCGGAGCAGGCGGCGGCGCGGCTGCAGGTCGAAACGCTGGTGCGAAGTTATCGCAACGCCGCCGTGGACGCCGAGCCCAATGGGCTGCAACTGGTTGCAGCGGAGCGGGTGCTCGGCCCAGGCCTGGCCGACGGCTTGAGCGGCGCGGAGCGGCAGATCGTGTTGTTGCGGGCGATCGCCAGTGAATCGCCGGCTGGGTCAGCTCAGCGGTGGGTGGCGACGGTGCTGGCAGGCCAAGCGGCGCTGCTAGCGGATCGAGAAGACGACACCCGGCAGGCGATTGCGGAACTGACGCAGTCGTTTGCGGTCGACAAAGACGAGGCGATGGTGGAGTTGGCACGATGGGCGACAGGAGACATTGTCAACCATTTGCAACGCCAGCGGCTCGGCCAGTGGCTCGATGAACAAGTGCGCGAGTCGGTGCTCGATGGAAAGTTAGCGGTGGCGGGCCAATTGGTTGGGATCGCCCACGAATTTGGCGTCAAACACCGCGACGAGCCGATCAAGGCGCAAAGCAAGCTCTGGCGGGACTCGCTGGCCGTCGCTCAGCGGTACGCCGAAGCCGCCGAGCGACTGGAGGCACGGGGAGCCGAGCAGTTGTCGGCAGAGGAACGCGGGATGGTAGGCCGCTACTGGGCCTTGGTCCGGCGTGATTGGCATCAGGCGCTGCCGCATTTGGCAGCCGGCTCCAACGCGAAACTCGCCCATTACGCCGGGATCGAACTGCTGGCCAGTGCGGTTCCCGACGCTCAGGACGCCCAGTTTCTGGCCGATGCGTATTTGATCGAAGCCAAACGCGCCAAGGGGTGGTTGGCTGATTCCTACGTGGTGCACGCTCACGACCTCTTGATCGCTGCTGCCGAGATGGCCGGTGAAGCTGAAGCGGTGCAGTTGGCTCAGGCGGCGGAGAAGCTGCGCGAGGAACAGCCAGCGGCGTTCGGGGAAGGTTGACGGGGACGGAGGACGGGGGACGGGGGACGGGGGACGGAGAAAGGCAGGCGGCGGGTTCCGGGTTGCGGGTTGCAGATGGACGGGGGTGGGTGCCGAGAGCGGCACCTCTCACCTAACAACCATCACCTACCAACCATTCCCGGCATTGGGTTTGCGTTGGGCGGGGTTTGCGGTTCTCTGGTAGACCTACAATCTCGCAGATGCCGCTGACTCGGCCGTCTTCTTCTGCCTTCTCCCTACGGATGCTTCATGAATGCCCCGCTGGCTGCTCCCCAGGCAACGAACTTACAAGAACTGCGTCAAACCGGCTGGACCAGTCGCACGGTCAAGCGCGAGATGCGCGACAACCTGATGCGGAAGCTGGCCGCGGGTGAGGAGCTGTTCCCCGGCATCATCGGCTACGAAGACACCGTCATCCCTGAGATCAAGCTGGCGCTGCTGGCTGAGCACGACATTCTGTTTCTGGGTGAAAAGGGTCAAGCCAAAAGCCGGCTGATGCGACTGCTGGCCCGGTTTCTGGACGAGTGGACGCCGTACATCGATCATCCGGACCTGCCGGTGCACGAGGATCCTGAAAAACCGATTTCGCGGCTGGGCAGAGAACTCGTCGCCACGCAATCACCGCAGGACATCAAAATCGCGTGGTGGCATCGCAGCGAGCGGTATGCCGAGCGACTCAGCCCGGGCACGAAGTTCGCCGACATCATCGGCGAAATCGATCCGGCCAAACTGACCGGTGGCGTCAGCATGGGCGCCGAAGAAGCGTTGTCGTTTGGGCTGATTCCGCGGATGCACCGCGGGATTTTCGCAATGAACGAGTTGCCCGAGCTCGACGACCTGGTGCAGGTCGGGCTGTTCAACATTCTCGAAGAGCGTGACGTGCAGATCCGCGGCTATCCGATCCGGTTTGACCTCGACCTGGTGATCCTATTTTCAGCTAACCCGGCGACCTACAACCGCTCGGGCAAGGTCATCCCGCAGCTCAAGGACCGCATCGGGACGCTGGTGCAGACGCATTATCCGGCCGAGCGCGACCAGGGGGTGGAGATTCTCAAGCAAGAAGTCGGCACCGACTTGGGCGGTGATTATCCGGTCACGGTCCCGTACTTCATGTACCAGATCGTCGAGGAGATCACCAACCAGGCGCGGCAGAGCAAGTACGTCGACCACACCTCGGGTGTCTCGGCGCGATTCTCGCTCGCCAATTTCCGCACCATGGTCGCTTCGGCCCGCCGCCGCGGCGTGGTGCTGGGCGAGCAGCCGGCGGTGCCGCGGATCAGCGACCTCGGGCACCTCTACAGCAGTTCCTTGGGCAAACTAGAGCTGGACATGATGGGTAGCCATCAGATGTCCGAGCGGCAGGTCCTGGACAGCGTCGTAGCCCAGGCGATCAAAACGGTGTTCAGCGAATACATCGAGGAACACGGGCTGGCGGAGATCGCTGAAATCTTCCGCAAGGGGATCCGCGTGGAGGTCGGCGATATGCTGCCCAGCGCTGCCTATGCCGAGCGGCTCAAGCGGGTCCCACCGGCCTGGGACAAGGCGTTCGAGGTCAACGCCAGCGAAGACGAGGCGGTGCGGGCAAGCTGCGTCGAGTTTGTGCTGGCCGGTCTGTACAGCATGGACCGGATCAGTCGCGCCGAGCGGCACGGCAAGATTGAGTATGAAGCGTAGATCCGGTAGCGGGTTAAGGGTGGCAGGTAGCGGGAGGACGGGGGACGGAACGCGGTAGACGGAGGGCGGCGTGAGGGGGGACGGCAGAGTCGCCGACCGCTCCGCCGGTCGGTGCTGGTTTCCCGGTCTCAGCTTTTAACGCCTACGTTCCGGTGTGCGGCTTGGCACTTCCACAGTCCGGTTCGATCGGCGGAGCGATCGACCACCTTCGCGATCAACCGCTTGACGAGCAATTCAGTACGGCTGGGGTAAAAACGTCGGGCTTCTCGTGCGGAAGGCCTTGACAGGATTCCGCTCAGCCCGATACTTGAGCCTCTTTCATGCCGGGGAAATCGTCTCAACCGATGACGCTCCCTGGCGCTCCGGATCACGCAGTGCATTCGATAGTAAACGCCTGATGCCCACAATCAATCAACTGGTTCGCAAGCCGCGGAAGAAGAAGCGGACGTTCAGCAAATCGCCGGTGCTGGAAAAGTGCCCGCAGAAGCAGGGCGTCTGTTTGCAGGTGCGTACGATGACGCCGAAGAAGCCGAACTCGGCACTTCGTAAGATCACGCGTGTTCGCTTGAGCAACGGCAAAGAAGTCACGGTCTACATTCCCGGCGAAGGCCACAACCTGCAAGAGCACTCGATCGTGCTCGTTCGCGGCGGTCGTGTTCGCGACTTGCCGGGCGTTCGCTACACGGTTGTCCGCGGTTCACGCGACGCCTTGGCGGTCGCCAATCGCAAGCAATCGCGCAGCCGTTACGGCGCCAAGAAGTCGTAAGCGACCACTGGCAATTGCTCGGATGCCTGCCGCTGGCCGGCATCCCTTCCTTTGATACCACCACTCAACTCGCAGCCATAATTTAGCGTTCCGATGGGAAAGATCACCGCCAGCCGCACGATGCTCAAGCCTGACCCCAGGCACCGCTCGATGCTCGCCGGGAAGTTCATCAACTGTTTGATGTTGGACGGCAAGAAGACTACGGCGCAGATCGTCTTCTATGATGCGCTGGAAGAAATTTCCAAGCGAGTCACGGACGCTGAGCCGATTCAGGTCTTCGAAACCGCTGTCGAAAACGTGAAGCCGTACATCGAAGTCCGCAGCAAGCGGGTCGGTGGTGCGAGCTATCAGGTTCCGATGCAAGTCAATCGCGCTCGCCAACAATCGCTGGCCATCCGCTGGTTGCTCGCTGCGGTGCGTGACAAGAAGGGCCGACCCATGCACTTGAAGCTCGCCGACGAACTCGTCGCAGCTTATAAGAAAGAGGGTGTTGCGTATACCAAACGCGAGAACACCCACCGCATGGCCGACGCCAACAAGGCGTTTGCACACTTTGCGTGGTAACGACCTGTCGAAACGATAAACTGATGCCGCGATCGGAAAATTCCGATCGCGGTTTTTGTTTGCCTCCACCGCACCCCTGCAGCACCCATCATGGCAACCGCGATATCGAACCTTCGCAACATCGGGATCATCGCGCATATCGATGCCGGAAAAACGACGGTCACCGAGCGGATGCTGTATGTCAGCGGGGCGAAGCACCGCGTCGGCCGCGTCGATCATGGCACGACCGACACGGATGATGATCCCGAAGAGCAGGAACGCGGGATCACGATCTTTTCTGCCTGTGTGAAGTTCCGCTGGCGCGACCACGACATCAACCTGCTCGATACCCCAGGCCATGTCGACTTCACCGCCGAAGTTGAACGCTGTCTCCGTGTGCTCGACGGCGCGGTGGTTGTGTTTTCAGCTCGCGAAGGGGTCGAAGCCCAGAGCGAGACGGTTTGGCGGCAGGCCGATCGGTACGACGTTCCGCGGATCGTGTTCATCAACAAGATGGACCGCGAGGGCGCCGATTTTGAAGCGGTGTTCAACGACATCGGCCCGCGACTGGGCGGCCGGCCGGTAGCGGTACAGTTGCCCGGTGGCAGCGGGCCATCCCACACCAGCAGCCCGTTCCGCGGCGTGATCGACCTGGTCGACATGCACTGGATCGAGTTCGATCCGTCCTCCGACGGCAAGAACGTGACCGTCACCGAGATCCCTGAGCAGTTCCGCGACGATGCTCTGCTGTGGCGTGAGCAGATGATGGAGGCCGTTTATGAGCTGAGCGAGGAGGCGATGGCGCTGGCGCTGGAGGAGCAACCGGTGCCGCGCGAAATGATCATCGCGGCGCTGCGCAAAGGGACCCTGTCGCGGCAGATCCAGCCGGTGTTCTGCGGATCGGCACTGCACGGGATGGGCGTGCAACCGCTGCTGAGCGGAGTGAACGACTACTTGCCCAGTCCGTTGGATCGACCGCCGGTCGAAGGCGTTGATCCGAAAAACCACGAGCAGACGCTGCAGCGCGGGCCGAGCAACGATGAGCCGTTCTGCGGCCTAGTCTTCAAGATTTTGCCAGCGAAAACCGGCGACAACTACTGGATCCGCGTGTACAGCGGCGCGCTCAGCCAGAACTCACGCGTGCTCTGCCCCAATCGGGATACCCGAGAAAACGTCGCTCAGTTGTGGCAAATTCATGCGAGCAAGAAAGAACGCGATGGCCAGATCGAAACGGTCCGGGCTGGCGATATCTGTTGTGTGATCGGCCCGCGGGTGGCGATCACCGGCGATACCCTGTGCGAAACACGAGCTCCGATCGAACTGCCGAGCATCCGTTTTGCGGAGGCTGTGCTGTCGATGGCGATCGAGCCGGAGAGCACAGCGGACCGCAAGAAGTTGCATGAGACGCTGGAGATGATCAAACGCCAGGACCCGACCTTCCATGCGACCGATAACGAAGAGCTCGGGCAGACGCTGATCAGCGGGATGGGCGAGTTGCACCTGGAAGTGATCCAGCACCGGTTGACGCGCGACTTTGGGCTGAAGGTGAAGTTCTACAAGCCGCGGGTCAACTACCGCGAAACGATCACTTCGACCGCGGAAGTGGTCGGCCAGTGCAACCGGCAACTCGGTGGGCAGCACATGTTCGCGCGGGTACAGGTGCGGGTGACGCCGCTGGAAGATCCCGCGGCGCCGGTCCTGGTATTCGATCGGGTGCCGCCGGAATCGACGCTCCCACAGCCGCAGCGTCAAGCGGCTGTCGAGGAGTTGCGACAACGCGCCGTCGGTGGCGGGGTCGTGGCTGGATTCCCGCTGGCTGGGCTGAAGATCGAGATGCTCGGCGGCGAAGCGCACGAAGAGGGCAGCGACGAAATCGCCTTCCGCATTGCCGCGGGCGACGCGTTTGACAAGGCGCTGGAACAGGCTGCACCGGCGCTGCTTGAGCCGGTGATGCGAGTCGAAGTGACGACGCCCGAAGATTACATGGGCGAACTGGTCGGCGACCTGCAACAGCGGCGGGCCACGATCTCCAACACGGAGAACCGGGGGATGATGACCGTGATCACCGCACACGCACCGCTGAAGGAGCTGTTCGGCTACAGCAGCGCCGTTCGCAGCCTCAGCCAAGGCCGCGCGGGCAGCAGCGTGGAACCGTCTGGCTACCAGGTCGCTCCCAAAGAAGATGCCGCCGCATTTTCCTATTCATCCTGATTGGACGCCGAATTGCCGGTACGATAGGGCTTGAGCTGTCGCCGGCGCGGCAGCCGGAGCAGCCACCCACCTGACGGACGCCGATGTCGAACGATACTGTAGCGCCCCCCTCAGCCACTGATTTGCAGTACGTCGTTCGCACCGGCGCGATGCGCACGCTGTCGGTGATGCAGGCCGATTGCGCATTCCGCTACGGCGACCGCGTCGTGGTCCGCACCGACCGCGGCACGGAGTTCGGCGTGATCCTGTGCGAAGCCACGCCCGCGGCGATCGAGCAACTGGAGGAACCGGTGGCCGGCAAGGTGCTGCGAGCGATGTCCGGCGACGACGAGACGCAGTGGAAGCGGCAGCAGCTCAAGACCGCCGATGATGCGGCGCTGTGTGCGCGTTTGGTCAATGAACTCGCGCTGGCGATGCAAGTCGTCGACGTGGAACGCTTGCTCGGCGGCGAGCGGATCGTGTTTTACTTCTTGGCCGACAAGCGGGTCGACTTTCGCGAGTTGGTGCGGCGGCTGGCGGCAGAGCTGCAAACACGGATTGAGATGCGGCAAATTGGCGTGCGCGACGAAGCGAAGCTGCTGGCCGATTACGGCGACTGTGGCAAGCCGGTGTGCTGCAACACGCACCTGACCAAGATGCCGCCGGTCTCGATGCGGATGGCCAAATTGCAGAAAGCGACGTTAGATCCGTCAAAAATTTCCGGTCGTTGTGGACGACTGAAGTGCTGCCTGCGTTATGAATTCGACACCTACGAGGAACTGCAACGCCAACTGCCGCCCACGGGCAGCCGGATCGTGACCGCCGATGGGTCGGCTACGGTACTAGCACACGAGATTCTGGCACAACAAATCTTGGTGCAAACCGAAGACAATCGGCGTATCTTGATAGGCGTCGATGCCGTTCTGGCGGTGACCCGGCGTGGCAACGGCAACTCCGCCAGCACCCACTCGGCCGATGGGGATGGAGCGAGCGAATCGCACATGGCTGCCAAGGATCGCAATGCTGCTAAGGATCACAGCCATGTGTCAGATCATCAATCAGGTGGTGGTCATCAAGGTAAAAAACGAGCGCCTCGTCGCCGCAATTAGTGTTTAAGGGGTCAGGAGTCAATTGCCGGAACGGCCCTTCGGGTGCTTCGCACAATTGACTCCTGACCCCTTAACCTAATCAGCGGTGCGATGGCAGTGTGAGGATTGTCGATGGAGTTTCGAAAAATATGAATCCTGCTTATCAAGCAATGTATAACCTGTTGCAGAGCGATCCTCGCTATAAGTTCGAAGCGTATCAATTCGTCCGCGAAGCGCTGGCTTATGCCCACGAGCACCTGCAAATGGCCGAGTCACCGCAGCGGGTTCGGCAACAGGCCTCGCCGCCCAGCGACGCCCCATCGCCGCCGGCACCGGTGTCAACCGGCCAGCACATCACCGGCCAGCAGCTCTGCGAAGCTTGCCGGCAGTATGGGGTGCAGCAGTACGGTTATCTGGCCAGCATGGTGCTGGGCAGTTGGGGCGTGCACTCGACGAGCGACTTTGGTGAAATCGTCTATAACCTCATCCGCATCGAGCAAATGCGGAAGAGCGACTCGGATCGCCGCGAAGATTTCGATGAGGTTTATTCGTTCGACACCGCGTTTGAGCCGCACTTCGATACGATGACACCTGAGAACGCAGGATAACTCACGATGGCATACTCCTCTCCAGTTGCCCGGGCACTGCAATCGCTCTGGCCGGTCGCGGCCCTGCTGCTGGTCTGCTGCGGATGGGTGGTGGAGCGAGTCAGTGCGGAACAGAATCTCTCGCCGGTTGCCGAGACAAGAAGCGCTGAGCAGACCGTGCCTGGCGGTGCGCCGCAAGCGGAGCAGCCTAAGCCGCAGGAAGAGGCCCGGCAGTCGTACCTGGGACGGGTGCTGGCTCAGCCGATGAGCCACCTCGGAGCGTCCTGGTTGGTGCGGCCTGAACGCGAGTTGGAAGAAAACGCCACGCGGGCGCTTCAGCAATTGCAACTGCGGCCGGGCATGCAGGTCTGTGATCTCGGCTGTGGCAACGGGTATTGGACGTTGCCAATCGCTCGGGTCGTGGGCCCGATGGGGCAGGTCTACGCGGTCGACATCCAACCCGAGATGTTGCAGCAGCTCAAGGCTCGGTTAGGCCGAGCGCGGCTACGGAACGTAGAACCGATTATCGGCGATGTCGACGACCCGCGGTTGCCTGCAGGAGTGTCGCTGGACCTCGTGCTGATGGTCGACGTGTATCACGAGTTTTCTCACCCCCAGTCGATGCTTTGGGAAATCCGCAGGGCGCTGGCGCCGGAGGGCGTCGTAGCGCTGCTGGAATACCGCGAAGAAGACCCCGAGGTGCCGATCAAGCCGCTGCACAAGATGTCCAAGCCGCAGATCATGCGCGAGTACACTGCCAACGGTTTTAAATTGGTGCGCGAGTACAACGAGTTACCTTGGCAGCATTTGATGTTTTTCGCGCGCGACGACAGCCCGCTGCCGTCCATTGAGCCGCAGCCATTTGTGGCGGAGTAGCAGCGTCGCCGACCGCTCCGCCGGTCGGAGTTCCCCGTTTGCAAGCACGGTTGACTTGCAACGCTAACGCACGAGCGTGCGGCCTCAGTTCTTTCATCAGACCGGGTTCGATCGGCGGAGCGATCGACCACATTAGTCGCCGATCGCTCCGTCGACCGGAGCTCTCCCGTCTGCAAGCTCGCTTGACTTGCAACGCTAACGCGCCAGCGTGCGGCCTTAGTTCTCTCATCAGACCGGATTCGATCGGCGGAGCGATCGACCACATTAGTCGCCGATCGCTCCGTCGATCGGAGCTCTCCCCTCTGCAAGCTCGCTTGACTTGCAACGCCAATGTGCCGCCGTGCGGCCTTCGTTCTTTCATCAGACCGGGTTCGATCGGCGGAGCGATCGACCACATTAGTCGCCGACCGCTCCGCCGGTCGGAGTTCTCCCGTCTGCAAGCTCGATTGACTTGCAACGCCAATGTGCCGGCGTGCGGCCTTCGTTCTTTCATCAGACCGGGTTCGATCGGCGGAGCGATCGACCACATTAGTCGCCGATCGCTCCGTCGATCGGAGCTCTCCCGTCTGCAAGCTCGATTGACTTGCAACGCTAACGCGCCAGCGTGCGGCCTTCGTTCTTTCATCAGACCGGGTTCGATCGGCGGAGCGATCGACCACCTTCGCCGGTGATCTGCTGATGCTTGTGAAGGGTGCTGGTTGCGACCTACAATGCGCCTTGCTGAATCGCTCAACTCCCTCAACTCTCCTGGATTTTAGAAGCATGTCGTTGCGAGCTTTCTCACTTTCTGTTGCTGTCTGTTTCTCTGCGGCCCTGGCCGCTGGCGGGGCGGCGTTGGCCGACGACGCCGCACACGCCTTGCCACCCGAACCGGCGGGGATGAAGAGCATTTTCAACGGCGAGAACCTGGAGCAGTGGGACGGCGACGGGAAGCTATGGAAGGTGCAAGACGGTGTGATTCGCGGCGAAACCACTACCGAAGCGGTCGCTAACGGCAACACGTTCCTGATTTGGACCGGCGGTGAACTGGGCGATTTCGACCTACGGCTGTCGTTCCGCTGCAGCAACACCAACAACTCGGGCGTCCAGTACCGCTCACGGCGGATCACCGAGGGTGTGCGAAACAATTGGGTCGTGGCCGGCTACCAGTGCGAGATTCGCAACGAAAATCGCCTGCCCAATGTCGCCGCGTTCATCTACGACGAGCGTGGCAGCCGCGGACGGATTTGCCTGGTCGGCGAAAAAGCGACTTGGGAAGCGGAAACCGGCAAGCAGGTCAGCGAGCAATTGATCGACCAAGCCGCGTTTGAAGAGCTGTTTCGGCTCGATGATTGGAACGATCTGGCGATTCGAACCAAGGGCAATCGCATCCAGCACTACATCAACGGGCGTCTCGTGCTCGACTTCACCGACAACGACCCGCAGAAAGCGCTGCTCAAGGGCGTCATCGCGCTGCAGCTTCACGCCGGCAAGCCGATGTGGTGCGAGTTCAAGAACATCCGCGTCGCCGAGATAAAGTAGCTAGGCCTCGATGCCGAAGTCGCGGACGGTCAGCAGCGTTTGCAGTTCTACCCCTTCGGCGGCGAATGCTTCCTGACCGCCAGCCAGACGGTCGATGATGCCGATCACACCGCGAACCTTCAGTCCAAATGCGCGGGCGGCTGCCACGGCCGCCAGGGCGCTGCCGCCGCTGGTGATCACATCTTCGACGACCACCACTTCTTGCCCTGGCTCGACCGGCCCTTCAACCTGCCGGCCGGTACCGTGCGCTTTGGGTTCCTTGCGGACCATGAAGCCGACGATCGGCAGATCGCGCTGACCAGCGATGGTGATCACCGCAGCGGTGATCGGGTCGGCGCCGATGGCCATTCCGCCCACGGCATCGGGCAATCGGCCGGAGGCCTGCAGCAGTTCGAGAATGCCGGCGGCGATGACATTGGCCCCGCGCGGCTGCAACGTCAGGTTGCGACAGTCGAGGTAATAGGAAGCGGTCTTGCCGCTGGCCAAGGTAAACGTGCCGAATTTCAACGCGTGCCGGCGGACGAGCTGCTTGAGCTCTTCAGGATCGTAGTCTTTCATGGACGGAATCTTCGTCCGCTCGGCCGCGCGCGGCAAGACCCCAGCCGCTACCGATTTGGACGCTGCGTGCGTGTGGCTCAGCGGCGGATGGTGACCGAGGAACCTTGGGACAGGATGCCGAATAGATCGTCGGCATCCGCCCCTCGCAGACTGATGCAGCCTTGGTCGGTCGGCTCGCTGCGGTCGGGGCTGCCATGAATGCAGAGTTGCTTGCCGAGGTCCAACCAGACGTTGCCGTAAGGATTGCGGGCATCGCCAGCGGGGATCGGCGAGCCGTTGGCATCATAAAACGTGCGGGCTGATTGTTTGTCCTGCACGGTATAGGTTCCTTCTTGGGGAGCCGGCGTCGAGCCCACGGCGATCGGGAAGCGTCCTGCGTACAACTCGCCGAGGAAGATCGTCAGCTCGTTGCGCGACAGGTCGACTTCGGCGCGAAACGGTCCGCGGACGACCTTGAGTTCCGTCCCTGGAAGCACGGCGATCGGATCTTCGATGGCGTTGATGTTCGCCAACAGTTGCCACGGCAATTCGTAGCGAGCAGCGATTTCCATCAGCGTTTCGGCTTGGCCGACACGGTGTGGTTGTTCGAGCAAGTGCTTGCGAGAGTAGATGACGATCGCGGCCAGCGGGTCGAGCCGCCCCAGCAGCGCGGTCCGCTCCTGGTCGGTCAGGTCAGGCGTGTTGTAGAACAGGCTCAGCGTCGCCAACGCCTCGGCCGGTTGGTCGGCAGCGTATTGCCGGTCAGCGCTGCGGATCGCGTTGGTCAAGCCGGCTTTTTCGGCCGCGGCCATCGCACTGGCGTCACCTGTGGGAGCGGGCGCTGGTTCAGTGCTGCTTACCCCGGTTTCCCAGCTCGCGGGTTTGGTCTCGTCTTTCCAGCCCGTCGAAGGGAGGCCGTCGAGCGAGTCAGGGTCGGGAAGACTCAGTTGGGCAGTTTGCGTCGAGGGATAATCACGGCCAAAATCGGGAGCGATCGCCGGTGACACGTCATCGGGTCGCGGCAATTGCAGGCCAGCCCCCTCGCGGTCAGTCAGCGCAACGGTCGCCGCGCTGTCGGTAGCAGCGGTTGAGCCTGGAGCGTTGGCGGCGTCAGAGAAAGTTAGTTCCGCGGGGCCATCAGCGGCGGAGGTCTGCGAATCCGCATTATCCGAGATTCCGAGGCTGGCAAGCGAGTCCGGCAGGCCGGGATCGATGGCGAAATCGCCAAACGAGTCCGATTCTTCGATCAGCTCGACGACATGTTCGGGCAGCGGTTCAGGAGTGGCTGTTAATGAGACCCAACAGCCATACATGACTGTCATCATCAACAACACGACGATGGCTGTTTTGAGCGTTTGCACGCGATGAATCCTCCCTGAAACCGTGGCGATCGGCTCGCCACAAAGCCTGCGTTGATGCTCGATCTGTTGCGGAACTTACAACAACGCTCAGGTGGAATCTAGATCAATCTGCCGGTTTAGCATTGCTGACCATCGTGCCGCGCGGCGCTGTTTCGGCTCCTGGTCAGGGCATGATCGTCTTCATTAAATCGTCGACCGCAAACGGTTTGGGAGCGACGAACACCTCGCCAGCGGTGACGCCAGCGGCCGCGCCGGAGACGATCGCCGCAGCCCGCAACCGCTCGACGATGTAGGGCTTTCCGCTGAACTGCGTCTGGTAACACAGCACCGACTCGATTTTAGCCTCGAGCGTCCCACCGATGTCGACGGTCACATGGCTCGCTTCCCCGGCCATCACCTCGTATTCAAAGGCTAGGCGGAAGTAGAGGTGCCGTGAAATCGCATGAACTGGCAACCCGTCGAAGTACTCATCCCACTTGCTCAGCCGGCTGTAGAAGATCGCCGCGTCGGTCAGCAACATCGCTTGGTAATGATCCGGCGAAGCCATCGGCGTTTTGTCACCAAAACCGATCACCAGCCGTGGCCGCCAGCGGCGAAACTCGGTCGCCAACGCCACGCGGTGTTCAAAGCTATCAAATAAGCGTCGGTTGGGCAGATCGAGGTTGATCCGCTCATGGATGCCGAGCACCCGGGCCGCCGCGTCGGCTTCGGCCAACCGTACCTCAGGGCCGGGCGATCCAGGCGTCGGTTCGCCATCGGTCAGGTCGATGATGCCGACCCGGTAACCCTGCTTGACCAGCTTGGCAAGCGTACCGCCGCAAGCGATTTCAACGTCGTCGGGGTGCGCCCCAACAGCGATCACATCCAGTCGGTCCGATTCGGTGGCCATCATGAAGGATCAATCACATCGAGCAAACGAGGAAGTAGCTTTCTCAGCGCGCGAGAACGATGGCTGAGGACATTCTTGACCGCCAGGCCAAGCTGAGCAAAGGTCAGATGGTATTCGGGAATGACAAACAGTGGGTCGTAACCAAATCCGCCTTCGCCCGCGGCTTGATGAGCGATGCGGCCGCGGCAGAAGTCATCGACCTCGATCCGAACTTGCCCCTCCGGGTCCGACAAGCAGACAAAGCAGCAAAAAGCGGCACCGCGGCGCTCGTCTGGCACCCTCGCCAACTCCTCCAACAGCCGGCGATTATTCGCTTGGTCGTCGCCGTGTTTGCCGGCATATCGAGCCGACAACACGCCGGGCTGACCGCCCAGCGCATCGACGCTCAGCCCGCTGTCTTCGGCCAACACCCAGCGGCCGAGGTGCTTGGCCTGCTCGACCGCCTTGAGCCGAGCGTTTTCAGCAAACGTGCTGCCCGTTTCGTCAACGTCGATGGCGCTAGGCAGCTCCGACAACGGCGTCACGCGAATCCGATCGGCGGGCAACAAGGCCCGCAGCTCGGCGATTTTATGAGCGTTTCCCGAGCCGACGACGAGATCAAACATGGGGCAGGTAGCGGGGGGACGGAGGATGGGTAGCGGGTAGCGGGTGGACGGGGGACGGGGGACGGGGGA
>Ga0182739_1000172_pt1 | contig 117359 bp, 100 predicted proteins | sample eDN5th30CBELigBY_FD_128873 | JGI IMG/M metagenome (GOLD analysis project Ga0182739, IMG submission 128873) | Enriched backyard soil microbial communities from Emeryville, California, USA - eDNA 5th pass 30_C BE-Lig BY (version 2) (version 2) | ecosystem: Environmental > Terrestrial > Soil >...
CGAGCAGGAAGACGGGGAAAGCGTTGACGAAGCGCAGCTTGAGCTCGCCTCCCGCGAGCAGTTGGCCGACATCCGCGCCCGCATCTCCTTCGCCGGCATCGGGTTGAAGCTCAGCATCAGCGAAGGCGACCTCATCGCCCGGCTCCTGCGGAGCATCTCGATGAACCTCACCCCCGACGAGCAGCGGGAGACGATCATCCTCAACGCCAAGAACCTCCTCGACCTCGACGCCGACTCGCGCTTCTTCGCCGGGCGCATCCTCCTCACCTACATCTATGAGGAGACTCTTCCCTGGCGCATCGCCGACGGCCTCGGCGGCCTCAAGGAAGCCCATCGCCGCGCCTTCCTCGCCTACATCCCCGAAGGCATCCGCCTCGGGCGGCTCGACCCGCGCCTCGCCGAGTTCGACCTCGACACCCTCGCCAACGCGCTCGACCCGTATGCCGACCTCCAGTTCGACTTCATCGGCATCCAGAACCTCTACGACCGCTACCTCATCCACACGCGCGACGTCACCACCGGCCTCAAGCGCCGCCTCGAAGCGCCGCAGATGTTCTGGCTGCGCGTCGCCATGGGGCTCTCCCTTCTTGAGAAAAACCGCGAAGAACGCGCCCAGGAATTCTACGGCATCTATAAGAGCCGCCGCGCCTGCTCCTCCACGCCGACCCTCTTCAACTCCGGCACCGCCATCCCGCAGCTCTCCAGCTGCTACCTCCTCTACTGCGGCGACTCCATCGAGGAAATCGCCGAAACATGGAGCCGCTTCTCCTTCCTCTCCAAGTGGGCGGGCGGCCTTGGCTGCTCGTGGACGGCCGTGCGCGGCACGGGGGCACACATCCAGGGCACCAACGGCGAATCCTCCGGCGTCATCCCGTTCCTCAAAGTCTCCAACGACATCGCGATCGCCGTCAACCAGGGGGGCAAGCGCCCCGGCGCGCTGTGCAGCTACCTCGAGCTCTGGCACGCCGACATCGAGGACTTCCCCGACCTGCGCAAGGAGGCCGGCGACGACCGCCGCCGCACGCACAACATGAACACGGCGCACTGGATTCCCGACCTGTTCATGAAGCGGCTCAAAGCCATCTCCGAAGGCGGCCTTCCCAAGGACGCCGCGTGGACGCTCTTTCGCACCAACGACGTGCCCGATCTCCCCGAACTCCACGGCCGCGCCTTCGAGGAGCGGTACGAGGCGTACGAAAAGCAGGCGGAGGAAGGCAAAATTTGGGGCCGCAAAGTGCGCATCCTCGCCCTCTGGAAGAAAATGCTCGAAATGCTCTTCGAAACGGGCCACCCGTGGATGACGTGGAAAGACCCGGCCAACGTCCGCTCGCCGCAGGATCATGTCGGCGTCATCCACAACTCAAACCTCTGCACGGAGATCGAGTTGAACACCAGCATGGACGAAGTCGCCGTCTGCAACCTCGCCTCCATCAACATCCCCAACCACCTGCGGGAGGATGGGAGCATCGATCACGAAAAACTCCGCGCCACCGTACGGCTGCTGATGCGGATGCTCGACAACGTGATCGACATCAACTTCTACCCCGTGGAAGCCGCCCGCAACGCCAACATGCGCCACCGGCCGGTCGGCATGGGGGTGATGGGGTTGCAGGATGCGCTCTACGCCCGCAACACGCCGTTTGACTCGCCCGAAGCGGTTGATTTCAACGACGAAATCCTCGAAGCCATCGCCTACTACGCTTACGAGGCGAGCAGCGACCTCGCCGCCGAACGCGGCACCTACTCGACCTACCAGGGGTCGAAGTGGGATCGCGGCCTCCTCCCGCTCGACACCCTCGAACTGCTCGAACAGGAACGGGGGACGCCGATCCAGGTCAGCCGCAAGAGCCGGATGCCGTGGGACGAACTCCGCGCGAAGATCGCCAAGCAGGGGATGCGCAATTCCAACTGCCTCGCGATCGCGCCGACCGCCACCATCTCCAACCTGATGGGCTGCACCCCGTGCATCGAGCCGGTCTACAAGCATATCCACACCAAGTCGAACCTGAGCGGCGAGTTTGTCCGCACCAACGACCACCTGGTCAAGACGCTCCACAAGCTCGGCCTCTGGGACGAAGAGATGCTCGCCGACATGAAGTATTTCGATGGTTCGATCCAGCCGATCGAACGGATTCCCGACGAGATCAAGCGCCTCTACAAGACGGCGTTCGAGATCGAACCGACGTGGATTCTGCAATGCGCCGCCGTCCGCCAGAAATGGATCGACCAGGCGCAGAGCACCAACCTCTGGATGAACGAAAACGACGCGCGCAAGGCGAGCTTCATGTACCGCGAAGCATGGGAACGGGGCTTGAAAACCACCTATTACCTGCGCAGCCTCAACAATTCGTCGATCGACTCCAACCACCGCGAACGCCGCTCCGCCTCGGCCAATGCGGCCCCGGTGGAGAACCAGCCGGAGCTTTCCGCCTGCTCCATCGAAGCGATGCGCAACGGGACGATCTGCGAATCGTGCCAGTGATGATCCAAAAGCGAAACGGGCCGGCCCATCCCGGGCGCTTCCGCGCCGGAATCGATTGACCCGGGAAGCGCGATGAACTTTTCGCAACCGAACCGGAGCGTTTTGTCAGGCATCGAATGTCTGCAATGGCTCGCCATGAGCCCGAACCCGGTCGGAACGCGGGAGATGGGCCGCCTGATGGGGATCGACCCAAACCGCGCCAGCCGTCTTCTCAACTCGCTGGTCCTCGCCGGGATCGCCCGGAAAACGGCGCAACGCAAGTTTACCGTCGGGAGCGGTTTTCACGTCCTCTCCGCGCAAAGCCTTCACGCTTCGGGCATCCTCCCGGTGGCCCTGCCGCCGCTGGAGGAGCTTTGCCGGCTCAAGGCGACGGTTGCCTTGGGCGTCTTGTGGAAGGACCGGGTCGCCTACCTCTTCCACCGGAGTTCGGGACGCTCTTTTCATGAGGCGATCGGCGCTCTTGCCTCGTACGCCGCGAGCGAGTCGAGCCTCGGGCTGGCCCTCCTCGCCGAAGAACCGTGGGAACGGGTGGAGCGCCTTTATGCCGGAAAGGCGATCCCCGGGTTTGAAGGCCTCGAAGCGCTCCGCACCGTGCTGGAAACCACCCGCCGTTGCGGCTTCAGCCGGACCCTCTCGCGCGGCAGCACCTTCAGTGAAGCGGTGGTCATCCGCGAAGGGGAGCAGGCGATCGCCGCCGTCGGGCTCGCCAACTCTCCGCCGGAGATAGAGGAAGCCGAACGCCTCGACCACCTGCGCCGGGCTGCCGCGACCATCGGGGCGGGTTTAAAACCGGGACGCTTCACCTGATTCATGCGTTCCTTCGTTTTCGCGATTCTGGCGCTGGTTGGTACGCTCTCCGCAATGGCGGAGGAGATGCGCTTTGCGGACGCGGTTAAAGCGTCACTCGTGTTTCGTGATGACTTTGATCCCGCCCGCAGCCATTACCCGCACCTCCTCAAGGTTTTTCTTCGGCTCGACAATGGACACGACTCGGATGTGCTCTGGGTTGCCGATCCGGTCAACGGGATGGAAGCTGAACTCCTCGACGCCGCCGGTCGACCGGTTCCACACCCGCCAAGCGCCATGAGCATCCAATCCGCTCCGCGTGCTTACCTTCTCCCGTGGGGCTCGCGACTTGACTGGCTCATTTCGCATGGCGGCATCTCCATGATGGGCGACGCCACCGACCAATATGCGCTGATCGTCGGCGCTCGGGGCTGGCTCATCCCGATCGACTCGGCGCAATCGTACACGTTGCGTGTTCGTCTGCGGGGAGTGCCGTGGCGTCGCACCGTGGAGCGCGCCGGGGCCCGTCCCAACGAGTTGCTGCTCGACCTGCCCCCTGCCCGGCTTGAAGTGGCCCAATAACGCCTTCGCTGAAGCAAAACGGCGGTCCCGCCTTGTCCTTTACTAGCAGGCCCTCTATTAACCCTTCGCCCGGCTTTCCGGTGACACGCAGGGTTCTTCCGCGAGCCGCATGGTTCCCGGAATGGCCACCGGCGGAAGCGACCGGGCGCTGCGGCTCACGCGCGCCTCAAAGCAATCGACCAGCGCCCTGGCTTCCTCCCTTCGGCAGACTTCATACCGATGCACCGGCAGGCTGAAGTGAAGGGGGACATCGGCGGTGGTTTTACACACGATTTCCATCTCCCGGGGGATGTCGAGGTGTGACTGGCGCAGAGCCCTTGCCGCGCCTAGCATCAGGATGTCATCGAGCACCAGCACGCAATCCGGCACGTAATTCTTGCGTTGCCCTTTCCACTCCCCGGCGAGGTGTGTGGCGAGTTCGAACCCGCGATGCTCCAGGTCCGCGCCGAGCGACTCAACTTCGCGAATCTGGCAGCGCAGGAAGCCGTATCTGCGGACGCAGCGCCAGAGTTCGTCATCCTCCAGGAAGGATGGAAAATGCCTGCTGCCCTGCCGAAGGACGGCTATTTTCCGGCGGCCCCGTTCCGCGAGGAATTTCAGAGTCGTACGAATCAGGTGATTGGAGTCGCGATAGACATCTCCGCCCAGAAGCAGGGGGGCGTAGCGGACGGAGGGGCGACGGAAGGCGGTGTAAAGCTCCGAGAAACGGTTGAGATGGCACCCGATTTCCAGATAGCCGACCGGATCCGCCATCGCGAACTGCCGGTGGAACGGCTCGATGAGCTTTTCGTAATCCACCTCTCCGCACTGGAAGAGGGAGCAGAGATTGTCCGCCACCGTGAGTCCGTAGCCGCGCCGGTGCAGTTCCTCCCGGGTCCGCTCCACCAGCATCCGGTTGGAATGGGCGATCTCCAGGTGGATGTTGTTCCAGAAAAGCATCATCGCATTGGGCGTGCGCCGTTTTTTGAGGAGAATTGTCCCCTGCTTCGGCTTGCGGCTCAGGTAGCCCCGCGCGGCGAGCGATGAGAGGGCGTGGTGTACCTCCTGGCTTTTCAGGCCGAGCTGCGCGGCCAGTTCCGCCGTGTTCGGCAGTTTGCTTCCCGGTTTCCAGCCGTGATCGGCGATGGCCCGGAGAAGCGCTTCTTCCGGAGTTTCTTTGGTTTTCAAGGGAGAGATATTAAAGATTTATTTGGTTTAAAATCTATAAAAAATAGAAATTTGTAAAGAAAATCAAAGTTTATTCTATTTTTTGGAAAAATACGGCTCTACGATTCCTTTCATTGCCGGTTTTGCCTCTCTTTGCCGGGGCAAGGGCCGGATCACCGAAACCCCGGACAGGCATCTTTTTATGAACCGAACCCTCTTCCTCTCCGCGTATTTGCAAAACCCGTCCCCATTTTGCCGCCGAAAATTCCGCCGGTTCTGCGTCGGGGCGCTGTTTCTCCTTTCCAGCCTCCAGGCCGGTTTCAGCCAGCCGTTGATCGGGTACTCCCGGGAGTTCGACGGCGCGGAGGGAACGCTCCCAACCGGCTGGGTGGCTCAGGCGAGCACCAATGGGTACGCAGCCCAGAGCGGCGCAGGCACGCTCAATGTCGGCACGAACGCGGGAGGTTCGGGGATAGCATTGGCCGCTTTCAAGGGGGATTTCGGCCCGATTGAAAACGGCGTCGTGACCGATGCCACGCTCGAAACGGTATTGATCACCAGTTCCGGCGCGAACTGGGTCGGGCTGGCGGGGCGGGCGCAGGATGGGGATTCGGCGTCTCCCGGAGGCTATTATGCGCTGATCAACAGGAAGCAATCTTCGCTTGCCATCTGGGATGCCGCGCCTTCCAGCAGCGGCACTTCCGCTGACGAGGCCCTGGCGCATGTCGCCATCGCTCCCGCGCTGACCAACAATACCCAATACCGGCTGATCCTCGACCTGCAGGGAAGCACGATCACGGCCTCTCTTTATTCTCTCGATGCGGAAGTCGGCGTGGACGATCCGCTTGCGACGGTCAGCGCCAACAGTACGCTGTACGGCTCGGGCCTGACCGGTTTCTGGGGCTTTTACGGTGGCGCGAGCCGTTCCACCCGTTACGAGAGCTTTACCATCACCACCATTCCGGAACCATCCGCCGCCGCGCTCGGGAGCCTGATCTTTACCGCCGGAGCGGTGGTGCTGGGCCTCCGGGGAAAAAAGCTGCGGCCCGCCGGGCGATTCCTCCCCTCCCGGGATTGAAAGGCCGCCATGGCAAGCCTCCGCCTCCCCCCATCGTCCCGTGGCGACCATGGTCTCACGCTGGTCGAACTGCTGGTTGCCATCGCCTGCATTGCCGTGCTCGCCATCATCCTTTATCCGGTGGCGGGAACCCTCCGGGGCCACAACGCCGTTGCCAGATGCCTTTCCAACCTGCGGCAACTCGGCGCGGGGATTCACCTCTACGCCGCGGACCATGGAGGGAGCCTTCCGCCCTCCCATGTGGATGAAGGGATCATCGCCCCCGGCGTGGCGGAGCGGCGGTGGGACCAGTTTCTGCAAAATGCCGATCCGTCCAATTACAAGGGAGGGGGTGTTTTGCCCAACGAAAACCTTTCCAACCGTCCTGACGTTCTGACGGTCTACAACTGCCCCGCCAATCCTTACCGCCTCGGCAACCGCTGGAACGCCCCGAGTTATGCCTATAACGGAGCGCTGGGAAAAGACGAATGGCGCGTCCGGGTTGCAAACCTTCCTCATCCGGCCATGACCGTCATGCTGGTCGACGCGGGAGTGCGTAATGACATGTCGACGCCGCCGGAGCTTGGTCCTCCCAAAAATCTCTGCTACTGCACCCTCTATGGCGGCAGCACGTTTGCATGGGAACGCTCGGTCAACTTCGAGGTTCACCATGGGCGCGCCCATTTCCTCATGGTGGATGGGCACGTGGAAAGCCTGGATCGGGAAACCGTTCGCCAACGCGGCGCGGAGAAAACCCTCCTCTGGTCGCGCGATAACCTCGCCATCTCCGGCGCCGAAAAAGGGAGATGGTAGCCCCTCAAATCGTTCACTTCCCTTTATGTCAAATCGTTCACTTCCCTTTATGTCAAATCATTGCCGAATCGCCATTTTTCTTGCCGTCCTTGCTTTTCTTCCTCCCCTTCTTGCGGCGGAGAAGCCGCCGGTATTTACGGTAGTAGAGGATGGCGCTCCGGCGGCGGTGATCGTGGCGGACGTTCCCGAAAAGGCGAACGAGGCGGTGCGGGAGGGCGTCGGCCGGGCGTGTGAGATGATGCGTTTTGCCGTGGAACGGGCCACGGGGGCGAAGCTGGAGATCATCCCGGCCACGGGTGCCATTCCCGAGGGGAAAAGGGCGATTCTCATCGGCGGCGGCCGCCGGGCGAAAGCGGCGGCGGTGGAGATGAGGCCGCTGCCGGTCGAAGGGTACGGCGTCATCGTCCAGCCGGAGCGGTGCGTGCTTTACGGCGATCTCGCTGCCTTTGAGACGGAGGACCCCCGCCCCAAATACCCCGAATACCCCGCGCCGTGGGCGGCCACCCCGTTCTTTGCCGTGGCGGAAATCGTGCAAAGCCGGTGGCATGGCCGCTGGCTCTGGCCGGGGCCGGACGGCTTCGCGATACCCGCGCAAAAAAATCTCTCCCTGGCCGTGGGGGACGAAACCTTCCGGCCCAAGCTCCGGATTCGCTGGTTTTCCGGGCCGAGAGTCGCCCCCGACGGCACCGGCATCCGCGATAAAAAGCGGTACATCGTCGCACCGGACCAGACGGAAGCATGGGACCACTCCATGCGGGAACTGGCCGACTGGTATTACTTCCACCGGTTCGGCTCCCGGCTGCTGCGCGGCTCCCAGCATAGCTTCCATCACTGGTGGGAAAAATATCACGCCGCCGAGCCGGACCTTTTTGCCCAGCCGCCTCCCGGCTTCCAACAGCCGTGGTCCCGGCCCGACCGGGTGAAGCTTCGCGACGGCAATCCGAAAGTGTGGGAACGCATTCTGGAGGAATGGCGCGCCGCCGGGCGACCTGCGCAGTGGGGCATCGGCCCGAATGACGGCAACGGCTTCTGCACCGCGCCGGAAAGCATGGCGCTCGACGAACCGCCCAACCAGGACCCCGAAACGGTCTGGCGCGGCGACGGCAATCTTTCCGCGCGCTACAGCCGCCTCTGGAGCCGGATTCTGGAGCAGGTGCGCGAGGAAAACCCGCAAGCCGAGTGGACCACGCTGATCTATGGTTGCTACAACAGCCCTCCGGCTCAGGGTGTGGATTTGCACAACCTTCTCGGGGCGTTCGTCCACGGGTGGACTCCCGCTGCGCGGACAAGTTGGAGCGCCTGGCGGAACGCGGGCGCCCGCCTTTACCTGCGGCCCAACTGGTTCCACATCGGCTCGGCCGCCCCATACATCCAGCCGCATGCCATGGGGAGTTTCATCCGCTGGACAATCGAAAACGGCAGCCTCGGCTTCTACTTCGACGGGTTGGAAGGCCAATGGGCCAATCAGGGGCTCACCTACTACCTGATCGCCCGGCTCGGCGAAGACCCAAAGCTGACGGTTGACGCCATCACGGATGAATACACTTCCGCCTTTGGCGCGGCAAAGCCGCTGATCGCGGAGTACCTCCGCTATTGGGAAGACCACGCCACCGCGCTGGCGTATCCGATTCCCGTGGGCGGTTCGCTTTCCGTCAGTTCGGAAAGCCGCTATGAACAACTGGTGCGGGAAAAAGGGATACCGAAGCATCCGCTCGGCGGCAGCCACCACGCGCTTCCCTACTTCTACGGCGCGGACGTGGTGGAACCGGCGCAGGCTCTTTTGCAGCGGGCCGCGGAAGCCGTCGGGGACGACCGCCCCGAGGTGCGCCGGCGGGTCCGTTTCCTGCAACTCGGGCTGGAGCACCTCATCCTGACCCGGGACGCCGTTGCCCTTGCCTTCAAAGTGCGGGACAACCCTTCCGCAGAAAACCGGGAGGCGTTCCTGCAAAAACGGAAGGAACTGCGCGCCTTCCGCAAAAAGGTAACGCCGCTCAACGTCGTCTCCGAGGTTATCAGCAACAATGAGGAGCGGAGGCGCAACAGCCCGGCCACCGGCGCGCGCATCCTGCCCGAGCGACTGGAAGACGGGGGAATTTAGTTACGGACCTCCGCGTCCGCCGCCCGGTTTTGAGTCGATGCGGAAGCCCCAAGTGCGGCGCGCGCCATCGAAGGCGTTTTACCCAAGTGAAGACGAATGGTCGAGCGCTGATCCCGACCAGTTGGCCCGCGCGACCCGCAGGATATTGCCGCCGACCACCTTGGCGATCGTTTCGTCGCTGTGTCCTCTCTGCACCATGCCGACGGTGAAAAGCGGCCAGTTCGTCCACGCCAGGCTTTCGACCTGCCGCGGCTGGCTCCAGAGATGTTCATGAAGCAGCGGGTCCTTGGGCGGCCAGAGCGATTCCCAGCGCGCACGGGTCTTGAGGCGGAAGCGGGCCTTTTCCGATGCTGCCGGAGCGGCAATGCTGCGGTAGGCGCGGTCGGTGCCGATCGTCACCGCATCCGCCCCGAAAGTCTTCACCAGGTAGTCGATGTGATCAAGAAACGCCGTGATGTCGCCGCAGCCGCCGAGAAACGCGGGGACATTGGTGACCCCGATCGTCCCGCCGGTGTCGACCACGGCCCGGATCACCTCGTCCGGCTTGGCGCGGATGTGGTGGTTGATGGCGTCGGCCACCGAGTGGCTGACCACCACCGGCCGGGTGGAAACGCGCGCGGCGTCCAGACAGGTCTGCCAGCCGGTATGTGCGAGGTCGACAATCACCCCGAGGCGGTTCATCTCGCGGATGGCCGCCTGGCCAAAATCGCTCAACCCGCCGTCGGTCGGCTCGCCGCAGCCGTCGCCCATCGGGTTGCGCCGGTTGTAGGTCAGGTGCATCATCCGCACTCCCAACTGCGCAAAAACACGGACGAGGCCGAGTTCCTCCTCCGGCGTCTGCTGATCGCCGACGAGCGGAATCCCGTTGCCGGTAAGGTAAATGGTCCGTTTCCCCGCCTTGAAAGCGGCTTCGATCCCATCGACATCGTGCGCGCGGGCCAGAAGCTCCGGCATGGAATCGATCAGGTGAACATACCGCGCCAGACGCTTGAGGAGGCGGGTCGGCTGGTTGCCCTCCTCCCCGGCGTTGAGGAAAATGCAGGACACGCCGGCGGCTTCCCACGCTTCGCGGTACTCCCGGCGAAGCTCCGCAGTTCGCAGCCAGCCGAGCATGCCGTGCTCCTCATGAAGATCCCGCAGTTCCGTACTCGACGCATTTTCATCAAGCAGCGCGTTGCTCTCCTCCGGCACTACCGGCGCGTGCAACCCGAGGCCGTACGACTCCGCCACCAACACCTGCGAGTGGAGTTCCAGCCCGTGTTCGAGCTGGCTGGCCGACGGTTTCAGGAGATCAAGGGCGACATTGCGGGCGTGTTCGATGGCAGCGTTCATGAAAAAGCAATAGAGACAAAAGGCGAGTAAGAGGGGCTGGCCGGTCGCTGTCAAGCGAATCGGATGCAGGGAACACCGACGCGCATCCGCCCATCAGTCCGGAGGTCCGGTTTTTCCGGCGGGAAGATAAATTTCCACTGGCAGTCTGCGGGGTTTGCTTCCACTCTTCCACTCTGCTCCTGCGCCAGGTTTCCTGAAAAATACCGATGCCCACTTCCCTTGACCCGCTTCCACCCGGTTTCCGGCTGATCGCTCATCGCGGCGCTTCCGTCCGCGCGCCGGAAAACACCGCGGCGGCTTTCCGTGCCGCGTACGAAACCGGCAGCCGCGAGGTTGAAACCGATGTGCAGTTGACGAGCGACGGGGTGGCCATCCTCTGCCACGATAAGACGCTCGTCCGCTACGGCCATGGCGACCGGCATGTCGAAGCCTGTTCGTACGGCGAACTGGCGGAACTCGACTTCGGCTCATGGTTTGACCCGGCCTTTTCGGAGGAGCGGGTCGTGCGGCTCAGTGACTTTCTGGCGGAGTTTTCCATGCTCCTGCGGCTCCATATCGAACTCAAGGGGGCCTCGCCGACCCTCGCCGCCGCCACGCTCGACCTGGCGCAGCAATACGGCGCGGCGTCGCAGTCGGTCTTCACCTCGTTTTCCTTTGAGCAACTGGAACGGGCCCGGGCTCACCGCTCGCAGGCGCGGCTCGGGTGGCTGGTGACCGAAATCAACGACGAAGTGCTCGGGAAAGCGCGCGAACTCGGCCTTTTCCAGATCTGCCCCAAAGCCGGAAACCTCACCGCCGACGCGATCAACCGCGCCCTGGAGGTCGTGCCGGAAGTCCGCGCCTGGGGCTGCCCGCGCCATCTCGAAGAGGCGCGCCTCTGTGTCCGCCGGCTTCAATCGACCGGGTGCAGCGGCATTACGATCGACGAGCCGCTCTGGATCGATCCCGGCACCCTCGCGGTCTGACCAACCCCGCCAGACCTTCCGCCGGATTTCACTCCCGAAAAACCGGTTGACAAAAAGCTGAACCGTTTTAGTATTTAGCTAAATCGGTTCAGCTTTCATCGTTTTCCGCCCCTTTCCATGGATACCCTTTCCCAACCGGTCACAATTCCCACCCTCCGGCATGTTGCCAAACAGGCGCGGGTCAGCCTTTCCACCGCCAGTTCCGTAATGAACGGCCATGCCGAGCGGTTGCGCATCTCCGCCAAGACGCAGGAGCGGGTCCTGACCACGGCCGAGCAGCTCGGTTACCAGCCAAACCCGCTGGCGGCGGGACTTCGCCTCAAACGCTCGCAGTCGATCGGCGTCCTCTGGTCGTTTGCCGGTCCCCACGGTTCCAGCCAACTGGTGCGCAACTTCAGCGGGCAGGCGATGCAGCATGGCTACAGCACACTGGTCTATGACACTCTTAACGACCCGGAACTGATCGTCAGCCAACTCCGCGCCGCCGCCAAAAACCGGGTTGACGGCGTGGTCTTTGCCATCGGGCGCGCTTCCATCAAGCCGTTCCTCCCCTTGCTCGAAAAACTGCCCCACGTCGTTCTGGTAACGGCCCGACCGTACGACGATCTGCCGTTCCTCCAGATCATCCATTGCATGACCCGCGCCTTGCACGACGCCGTCCACCACCTGGTCGCCGCAGGGCGGGACCGCTTCGCGTTTATCGGCAGCCTCCCGGGCAACACCTCCAAAACGGAAGCGATCAGTGCCGCGCTCAAAGCCGCCGGACTCTCCCGGCCGTTGAGTCTTTTCCATTGTTCGGAAGCTTTCCCCTTTTCCCAGAAAGAGGAGGACTGGAGTTTTCGCACCCACCCCGAGTTTACCTCCGCCAACGCCATTTTCGCCGCCACCGACGAAATCGCCGCCGCCGTCACCTCCGCCCTTCATGAGGCGGGGCGGAAGGTGCCCGAAGAGGTCGCCGTGGTCGGCTTCAACAACAGCCCGTTTGCCTCCCTTTTCACACCGCCGCTTGCCAGCATCCAGCGGTTTGACGATCTCCTCGCCCACCGCGCGATGGAGCGGATCATCGCCGCCATTGAAGAGCGGCACGATGCCTTTCCCCATACCGAAACCATCAACATGGAATTCATCTGGCGCTCCTCCGCCGGTGCCCCTCCCGCCCCATGAGCCTGCCCCTCCTCCCACGACGCCGGGCCGATGCCGTCTCCCTGACGGAAACGCTCGTCCTCCTGCTGGTCTTCGCATTTCTTGCCGCGCTGCTGCTGCCGGCCCTCTCCAATGCCCGCAGCAAGGCGGGGGTGATCGGCTGCCTCACTCACCTGCGTGCCTTTGGAGCGGCCTTTCACGCTTTTGCGGGCGATCACAACGGCCTCCTGCCACAGGATGAAGCCCCCCTGCCCCCTTCGGGAACCATCCGCAACTGGCCCCACCATGTCGGCTCCTACCTTTCCGTTCAGTACGGCACCTTTTCCACCGCATCGAATGAAACGATCGCCAAAAGCCCGTTTTACTGCCCGGCGGAGAAGGAAGTCGTCAAGCCGTGGATCTCCTACAGCATCAACCGGGAACTCAATCTGCGGCTCTTCGGCCAGGCGTCCTACATCCGGCTGCCCGAACTCGCCTCTCCCGCTCACTACGTGCTGCTGGCTGACTCCCACGCCTATTTTTACATCCCGAGCGACAGCCGCAAGAAAATGACCGAGTGGGCCGGGCTCACCCGCCGCCACAACGGTCAGCCCAACTTTCTTTACGCCGACGGGCATGCCGCCCCGTTTACCGAGAAACTTCTCGGCCTGAGCGATGCCGGAGGCAATGCCCCGCTTTACCGAAGCCTCTGGCAGGCGCGTTACCGCCCCTGAAATCTTCCGGAATTTTTTCCCCATGCCGATCTTTCGCCGACATTTACTTCCTTTTCTGCTGCTGGCCTGCGCTCTCCTGCTTTCCGCCTGCCAACCCGTTCTGGAAAGAAACCGGGAGGCTGCCGTGCCGCTTGTCCGCGACGGTCGCGCCACGAGCGCCATTCTTCTTCCGAAGAATGCCGACCCTGCGTTGCGCAAACTCGCCGCCTCTTTTGCCGCCACCGTCCGCCGCTCGACCGGGGCGGAAATCCCGCTGCTAGCCCGGGAGGAAGCCGCCGCCCTCCCTCCGGGCCATACCCGGGTCTATCTCGGCCCCGGTCCGGAAGCCGAAACCGCCGGGCTGCGTCTGGAGGAGATTCCCGAAGAAGGCTACCGGCTTGTCGTACAGGAAGGGGCGGTTTTCGTCCTCGGGCGCGATACCGACTCATCGCAGCCGACCCGCTGGGCGCTCAACCGGATTCTGGAGGAACAACTCGGCGTCCGCTGGCTCTGGCCCGGTGAACTCGGCACCTACGTTCCCAGGCATGCAAATCTGGAGCTTCCCCTCGCCGATCTCCGCTACCAGCCGCAGCTCTCCCTGCGCCGGTTACGGATCAGCGCCAACTCCCCGATCTCCACCGATGATCCTGTCCTGAACGAGCGGCTTTTGCGGGAAGCAAAGGAGTGGGCGGCCAACCACCAGTCCGGAAACCGTTCGCAAGCCCGCTTCGGGCATGCCTTCGTCCACTGGTGGGAAAAGTACGGCAAAGCCCATCCTGACTACTTCGCCGAACCTCCGCCCGATACGGAAAACCCGGCGCTCAAGCACCCTGATCGGGTCAAGCTCCGCCTCTCCAACCCGGCTGTCATCGAGCAGATCGCCGCCGAATACCGCGAAGCGGGCAGCCCGCCGTACTGGAATGTCTGCCCCAACGACGGCGGCGGGTTCGATCTTTCCGAAGCGACCCGGGCGTGGGACATTCCGCAAGGCCAGTCTCCCGACGACATCTGGAGCGCCCGCGCCAACCTCACGCCCCGTTTCGTTGAATTCTGGAACCGGCTCCACCGGCGGCTAGCGGAGAGCAACCCGGAAGTCCGCCTCTCCACCTACGCCTACTATGCCTACAAAATCCCGCCGCCTGCCGAACGTCCGCTGACGGCGACCACCGCCATCGGCATCGTGCCGGGGTACAAGGACCAGGAACTCTGGGAAGGGTGGGCCGCACAGCCGGGGGTTGCGGAACTTTACCTGCGCCCCAACTGGGGACACATCGGCGCGAACGCCCCGTACCTGCCGCTCCGGGACATGGCCCGGTTTCTCAACTTTACCCGGAAACACAAAATGGCGGGGTTTGACCTCGACTCGATCGTTGGCTTCTGGAGCACGCAGGGGCTCAACTACTACCTCTGGGCCCGGGCGCTCTCGCAGCCGGAAGTCTCCGTCGAAGCCGTGATCGAGGAGTATTGCTCCGCCTTCGGCGCGGGTGCGTCGCACATCCGGGCCTATTTCGACCACTGGCTGCGCCTGACGGACGATTACGCCTACCCCGAAACGTACGCCCTGCACGACCCCGAGGCCGAACACGGCCGGTTCATGAAACTGGTCCGCGAGGGGAAGACGGAAGTCAACTTCGTGCGCGGGCCGCGCTACGCCCTTCCCTATCTCTACACCGACGCCGTGCTGCAACCGGGCGAAGAACTGCTCGACAAGGCGCGCGCCGCCATTGGCGAAGGGGATGCCGAAGCCGCCGCGCGGGTGGAATTCCTGCGGGCCGGGCTGGAGGAACTGCGCGCCACGCGCGACCTCATCGCGCTGGCCCGGAGCCTCGGCCCCCGCCCCACTCCCGCGCAACTGGACGCGCTCCGGCAAAAAGACGAAGCGCTCGAAGCGATCCGCACCCGCCACACCGCCGGGCACGCCGTCTGGGGCGCACGCCTCACCCTTTACGAAAACCGCTATCGGGTTCCGATCCGCCCCAAAACCCTTCCCCTGCCCAGCCTGAACCTGGACGGGCTGTAAAAGAAACCACAACCCCTCGACTCCAATCCTCATGAAAAAGACCCTGCTCCGAACCACCGTCTCCCTCCTCGCCACGGCGGCGCTGACGCTGCCCGCAGCCGCCAATACGCTGCTCGTCAACTGGGGAGGCAACTATTTTGTTGGAGAATCCGCCACCGACCTGAACATCCTGACCAACTACGGGACGCAGGAACCGATCTCGGGCGGCTTTCTTCTCCCCTACAGTACCGTCTCCACGATGTCGCCCGACAAACACGCCCGATATGATGCCGACGGCACTTCCGCCACCTTCTACGGAGCCGTCCAGATTACCAGCCAAAGCGGCACCACCACCGATGCGCAGGTGCGCATCCTGCGCAACAACGACCAGAACCGCATCCACATCAATACCGCTGTCGGGAACGCCTCCAATCACACCTTCACGCGGGGGCTTTTCTTCTGGAAGAAGGAAGATTTCCTCAATGGTTTTGCAGATCAGCCCAACCTTTCGCTGGCTGATTTTCAGAAGCTGACCCTCAACACCGCCAACGCCCGCAGCAATCAAAATACCGCCATCCGTTTTGCCGTCCTGAGCGACGGCGTCTGGTATCTCTCGCAAACCCAGCAAACCGGCACCTACTTCAACAGCGCGCCGGGTGAATTTCTTCTCGCCGTCCCGGTGGAGGAGAACTGGGGCATCTGGAACCCGGCCACCTCCCCGCTCGACCTGCCGCCCACGACGTTTGACAAGCCCGGCTCCGAGTTGGACAACATCACCGCCATCGGCTTCTACTTCGATGGCACCTACACCGGGAGCAACTCGGCTTCGTTTGATTTCCAGAGCTTCTCAGTGACCGTCATCCCCGAACCCGGCGCCGCCGCCCTCCTCGGCCTCCCTGTGCTATTGCTCGCGGCCTCCCGCTTCAAACGCCGCAGGCAGGCGCTGCCGCCCCTGCCCTCGCCCTCGCCCTCGCAACAGGCCGGAGCTTTCCCAGGAGTCCATTGACTTTACGGGCGTTTCGGAGAGACAACAGAGGCTGCTTCCCATGCCTATCTCCTACGACGACCGCCGCACCATCACCACCGCCGAGTTCATCGACCTGATGAAGCGTTCCACCCTCGCCGAACGCCGACCGATTGAGGATACCGAAGCGATGGGCGAGATGATCGCCAATACCAACCTGCTTTGCACCGCGTGGGACGGGGAAAAGCTGGTCGGCATCGCCCGTTCGCTGACTGATTTTGCCTACTCGTGCTACCTGGCGGATCTCGCCATCGACGCCGCCTACCAGCGCCGTGGCATCGGCCGGGAACTGATCCGCCGCACCCAAGCCCGCCTCGGGCCCTACACCAAGATCATCCTCCTCGCCGCGCCGAAAGCGGTCGGCTACTACGGAAAAATCGGCTTCGACCCCCACCCCTCCGCCTGGACCCTGCCGCGCGACCGGTCGGTTTAAAAACACGAAAGGGCGGCGGCCCCCGGCATGGGACTCCGCTCCACGCCCGCCACCCGCCCGTCCGGAAAGACGGGTGTCAAGCTTCCCCTCACCAACGCCAAACCGCTGCTATGTTGTCGCAGGGTGATGGGAGCGGCTGGCGCAGGAGGCGCAGCAGTAGACCTTCCCCTCCTCCTCCACGCCATGCCCGATCACCCGGCAGCCACAATGCGCGCACTTCGGGGCAAGGGCCTGAATGGCGCACTCAAAGCTGTCAAAAACGTGGGATTCCCCCTGGATGGAGATTTCCAGCGGTTTGTCGTATTCGTTGCCGCAGACTTCACATTGCATCATGCCCGTAATATCGTGAGCGCCACGCCCGCCGGTCCTGCCGGAATGGCTTTTCCTATGCCCGCCACCCGCTGGGGAAATGCCCGCGCCTTGCGGTGAAACGGAATCACCGGGTTTCCGGTAACGGTCCCTCTTTTTTCGTCGGCCCGGCGAGAAAGTCCACGGCAAGCGTTGCCATCGTGCGGGCGCTGACGACCAACGCGCTGTCATCGACAAAAAAACCGGGGTTATGATTAGGGGCTGCTTTCGCCGGGTCTTGATCAAGCGGTGTAATCCCAAGGAAAACGTAGAGGCCGGACCATCCGCTTGCTTGCGCTACTCCTGAAAGTGGCATCCCACACCCCCCTGCGAGAGACGTGGGTTATTTGGTGAGAACCTGATTGAACCAGAGGATAGCCGCTTCTCCCTCTTTCTGCACAATCTCACTTACCGTACGACTGTGGCGGATGCCGTTTCGTAATTCAGCCAGTTGATCGAATTTGGTGCCAAGCGACTCCTTTGTGCCAAAACGTGATTAAACAGAGGCCATGACATCCTGCCGACAATGGTGGCCTGCAACTCTCGAAGATCGAAATATTCCAATTTTCCGACCAATGTTTGAAATCTTTCAACGTCAAGAGATGCGTTCTTTTTAGTAGCCCGGGCTATCCGTTCGTCTACCTTTTGCAGAACGTGTAAAGGAATCTGCGACAACTCGGTACCGACGACCCTCTCGATCATTGCGCGCAGGGCGAGCTCAACCTTCTCGGTTGCCGCATCCAAATCGCGGAACTGAGGCGACAGGTCAAGACGTTCTTTGATCAGGAGGTTCTCAATCGCCTCTTGCAGAGTACGTTGGCGCTCCGCGATGAAGCACTCAAAATCTTCAGGACCGAACTCGGGTCTGAGCAGGATGTCGAACGCTGCGGGAGAGATAAAGTGTGATTCGAGAATGCTGCGCACCGTGGCTTCACCGCTCTGCGTGATCAACTCAGGCAAGTATTCATAAGGGAGACGTGCCCTGATGATGTGTCGGTTGGTGTTGGCGGTAAGCGGCGTGCGGTTAAGGATCGAGTTACCGAGGGCATCGTTGATATTATCCTTGCACCACGAAGCAGGAACAATGTGATGGTCATCAAGGTCGCCATATTGGGGAACATCGCCGGTCATCCAATCCCGAGCCCCTTGAAGGATCAAAAGGTTGAAGATGCCGTTGTAAACGGAAGTACCCCGCTTGATTTCCTTCCGCAATTCGAGATTGCGGAAGCGTTGTGCAAACTCTGCAATCAAGGCAGGCTCTGAAATATCGTTATGGAACCATTCTTTTACATCCAGAAAATCGCGAGCACTAGTAGACTCGACTGAGCCTGAATAACGGTTATTAAAGACGGATGCCCAATACCAGTGCCGGAGTTTCCTGCGAGCGTCCAGTTGCCTTACTGCCGGGAGTGTTTTGCTGTGAGCACGCAGCGCCGCAAAGACGGGCAGAATGGAAACATATGGGAGAAAGTTCGGGTTGACAGCCCCATACTCTTGAGGGTGGCTCAAGACTTTAAGTGCACTATCCAACGCATCGACAGCAATATTCCACCGCGATTCAAACTCACTAATATCGGAAATGAGAATTTCTTTGCGTCGCGTGCCGTCTGGGTCGCGGACCGGCTTCTCTTGCCCTGGTAATAAGAAATAAAGATACCTCGGCGAGCAATAACCCTGCCGGAGAATACTCATTACCTGAAGAATATAGACGTTCATTTTCTCGGTTTCGACCGCCTCAAGCCGTGGGGCTGCTTCTCGCCACATTTGTTTGAGTTGAAGTCCTTTTGGCTTCAGCAAGGCATTGATGAGGTCGAATACATCGAGACGGATGCCACGGCTATTGATTTGCGTAAAAATATCACAAACCTTATCCACTTTAAGGTCTTTATCGAGCTCGATATATGAGATCTGGTACTGACCGGTGATGCCCTGAAGCAGCTCACCAAAAGCCCTGGCATTAGAGCAGTGGTTTTGTGCGAGCTGGGCCTCCTCCCCTCCTGCAGCTTCGGCTTTCGCCTTCCAAAACGCCTCGTAACGCTGAACCCAGTTCGGCAACTCCCACCCGGTCGCTCCAATAATGGAGAAAGGAAATAAATGATTGGCAAACTGTGCTTCCTGATCGGAAAGAACGTTGACCCATCGACGAGTTAGCCTTTCGTAGCCGAATGCCTCGTCGTATTCTTCCTTCATGAATTTATCCACATGCACGAAATAGAAGAATCGGCTTGTTCGATTGGGAAGTGGCACGTCGGGCGACAGGAACGCGTAGTATATCGCTGTAAGACGTTGTTGTCCATCAAGGACAATATATTCCGGCTTCCCGACACCCTCGTAACCATAAATAGACTCGCATGACAAAGCTTCAAAGTTCTCCGTCTTACCCTTCCACAGCAAGAGACTCCCGATGTAGTAATCAAGAAAGATTGAGCGCATTAACTCCCGGATATCCCAAGGCTTCCATTCGAATTCCCGTTGGAAATCCGGTATAACGAAACGTCCTTCGCGGAGGTAGTTTACAAGAGTGTTAAGACTAAGGTGATCGGGCCTTTGAGCGCCTTTCATATGAACAGTCCTTTCTTCATAAATAGAGTCGATAGGCGGGCATCCACCTCAGCGGCATCGTGCTTCAATGGTATAGCTAAAAAATGTTGCACAAATAGCGCAGCAGTCTATCCGATAGACGCCTTTGTTGGTCCAGTGCGCATCGCTCATTACATCATAAAGCGTATGCGGGTTCGCTTGCCCAATGCCCCAAGAGGCAGCTTCGAACGTCTGTTCAACGTTTACTACGACTTCCCGGACGTCGCGAAAATGGCGACTCTCGGCCCTTCGAAAGCGGCAGTTCTCCAGAAAAAGTGCTGATTCCCGATCTTTATCGAACTCCTTCAGCGCGGCCCCATGCTGTTCGTAATGAACATCGGAGGGGCGTTTCGAGAACGGGAGCGAAAAGGGGTATAATTTACAATCTGCAGTACGGAGCGGCTTCTTGAGAAACCACGCGGTTTCCCAAAAATGAGATTCGAGTTGTTGCTGGGTGAGTCTTTGCATCACAAGGTGTCGCGGTCTGCGCCAAATCGCGCGAGGTTAAGGCGGACCTGGGATGTAAAGCGAGCGTTTTTAAGGAACCCTTGGAGATAACCTCGCCCCCCTCACCTCTCCGTTCATGTTGACCATTCATTCCAAGTCAAGCGGTCACAGCAGAAAAGACCGATAACTACTCATGGATCGAAAAAAGAAAATGTGTGACAGTCATGTGTGACACTTTCTCTTTTTCGGTCATTTTTGAGGCGATCCCTCAAGAGTTGGGGGAGATCGGCAAACCTACGTTCTCCCTCGTGCAGCAATGCAAAAAGAGTCCAGAGGCGTGGAGGGGGTGGCGGAAGGGGCGGGATTCGAACCCGCGGTGAGGTTTCCCCCACGTTCGATTTCGAGTCGAGTGCCTTAAACCGGACTCAGCCACCCTTCCGTTTGGTGGAACTGCCGGTATGGTGGCCGGTAGTTTGAAGGCGAGACGATAGGCGCGGAGTGGTTGGGAGGCAATGAAAATCTTTGAGTTTTTTGGGGAATCGGTCGTTTGACGTTTCTTTGGGTGTTGGAGGGGGCGATTCGCGATTGCTCAGGGCCGGAAAAAGGCTCAACATCGTTGTTTCTTCGCAGGAAAAGGAGGGTCGGACGGCTCGGTTTTTTGTTCCGATTCCGGCTCCCGCGAAAAATGGAGGAAACTTGACATGATGCAAACCAAACGTGTCTATGACCCGGCTTCAGACGAGGATGGAAGCCGGTTTCTGGTCGAACGGCTCTGGCCGCGCGGTGTGAAAAAGGAAGCGCTGGCGATGGAGGCGTGGTGCAAGGAGGCGGGACCGAGTACCGAACTGCGCAAATGGTTCAACCATGATCCCGAAAAATGGGCTGAGTTCCAGCGCCGATACCGGGCGGAACTCAATGAACGACCCGAGGCGTGGCAGCCGATCCTCGACGCTGCGAAAAAAGGAACGGTCACGCTCCTCTACAGTTCGCACGATACCGAACACAACAATGCCAAGGCGCTGGAAAGCTACCTCAAAAAACGGCTGGCCTCAAAAAAGTAACCCCGATGTGTCAAAACTCCAGCGTCACCGCAAACGGCTTGCGTACCCTTGCCTCGCTGGCCAGCGTTGTCCTCTTTTGAGTCGTGGCTGTCGTCGTTTCCGTCTCCGCACCTTTTTGGCTTTCCAAGCGGGCCATGGCCGACGACCGGGTGGCCGATTTTTCCGTCGCCGCCAGGTTTGCCTTCGAGCGGGCCGTCGTACGAACCCATTTGCGGGTCGGTTGCGGCGTGATGTAAACCTTCGTCCCGACGGGGATCTGCTTGTAAAGCTCGACCACGTCGCGCGAACGCATCCGGATGCAACCGTAGCTCACCGGCCTGCCGATGTTCCGTTCCTCCGGGGTGCCGTGAATGTAGATACCGCGCTGGAATGCACGGCGATTTTGCGGTTCCAGCCCTTCGAGCCGGAGGATGCGCGTGACGATCGGGTCGCGGCCCGGCGCGTTGGGAGCGAGCACTTCGCCGGTAAACCGACGCCCTTTGAGCACCGCCCCGAGCGGCAGGTTGTCCCCCACCTTGGAGCAGATGCTGAACGCGCCGAGCGGCGTCTTGTAACTGCGCGGGGCGTCGCCCAGGCCGAAACGCGAGGTCGAAATCGGGTACGACGCGACCGCCGTTCCATTGTACAAAACCTTGAGCCGCTGTTCGGCCACGCTGATCAAAACCTCCGCCACCCCGCCACCGGGCGCCGCGAAAAGAGAAGGAGCCATGCCAAACGAAGAGGCACCGATCACGATGGCCACCAAACGGGAAACAACTGGGCGGAAAGTCATGCGCAGCCGTTTTTAACCACAAACCGTTGAGGGAGTGAAGCGTAAAACGAAGGCCGCCCCCGGAAATCGCCCGAGAAGCCCCCGGCGCTTTTTCCCGTAAAAAGCGGCTCCCGCTGATGAAACCGGGTTGATTCTTCCGCTTCGGCCCACGATACTCCCCAACCTCCCCCTCCGGCCCGCTCCCCGGGAGCCAAAAACAAGCCTTTCTTCAACGTTGCCACATGCGAAAAAAAAGTTTCATCCCTGCTCTTTTTCTCCCGCTGCTGCTTTTCTGGCTCGCAGGATGTGACAACAACCCGAACCCCGCGCCGCTCCACACGCAACGGACCGACGGCTCGCCGTGGGTCGTCAGCTATCGCAACCTCGGGACCGACCCCCGCTCGCTCGACCCGCAGTACAGCTATGACACCGTCGGAAACGCCGTCCTTTCGCAGATCTACGAGGGGCTTTTCCAGTACAACCTGTTTGCGACCGACCCGTACCGGCTCGAACCATGCCTGGCCGAAGCGATGCCCAAGCGGATTGACCATGGAGACGGCAGGGTGTCGTACGAAATCCGCCTCAAAAAAGGCATCCGCTTTCATGACGACCCGTGTTTCCCCGGCGGCAAGGGACGCGAGGTGACGGCGCACGATTTTGTCTACACCTTCCAGCGGATCGCCGACCCGAAGGTCGAGTGCCCCGTCCTTTCGACGCTCCAGGAGTTTGTCGTCGGCCTGCAAAGCGCCTTTGAGCAGGCGCGCGACAAGGGGGAGTTTGACTATAGCCAACCGACCGGGGCGATCACCGTCATCGACGACCACACCTTCCGGATTCACCTGACGCGGCCCTACCCGCAGGTCCTCTACTGGCTGGCGATGCCGTTCACCGCGCCGATCGCCCGCGAAGCGGTGGAGTATTACGACGGGAAGGAGGGACGCGACACGTTCAACTTCCACCCGGTCGGCACCGGCCCGTTCAAGATGCACGAATGGCGGCGCAAACGGCTGATCCGCCTGATCCGCCACCCCGAATACCGCGCCACCCGCTTCCCCGCCAGCGGCTGGACCCCGGACCGGGATGCCCTTTTCTCCCCCCTGGCCGACGCCCCGCTGCCGCTGGTCGATGAAGTCCAGCTCGCCATCATCCGCGAGGCCGTTCCGGCGTGGCTCCTCTTCCGGCAGGGGTACCTCGACCGTTCCGGGGTGAGCAAGGATGTCTTCAACACCGTCATCACCAACACCCAGGGGCTCTCCAAAAAATTCGAGGAACAGGGCATCCGCCTCTACCGCGATGTCGACCCGACGACCTATTACCTCCAGTTCAACATGGAGGACCCGGTGGTCGGCAAAAACAAGAAGCTGCGACAGGCGATCTCCATGGCGTACGACGAAGACCGCGCCAACGAAATCTTCCGCAACGGCATCGACCTCAAGAGCGAACAACTCCTCCCGCCGGGCCTGATCGGCTACGACCCCGATTTCCGCAACCCATACCGCGTCTTTGATCTCGAAAAGGCGAAACAACTCCTCGCCGAAGCCGGTTACCCCGACGCGATCGACCCGGCGACAGGCCAGCCGCTGGTGCTCAAGCTCGACGTCATCGCGCCCGATTCCGCCTCCCGCCGCCGGGCGGAGTTTGACAAGACGCAGATCGAACAACTCGGCATCCGGTGCGAGATCGAGGAAAACACCTGGGCCCGTTTCCAGGACCGCCAGCAGCGCGGCCTCTTCCAGATGAACACCGGCTCCGGGTGGCACGCCGATTACCCCGACCCCTCGAACTTCTTTTTCCTCTTCTATAGTAAGAACCTTCCCCCGGCGGGCCCGAACAGCGCCCGTTTCTCGAACCCGGAGTTTGACGCGCTCTTTGAAAAAATGTCGACCATGGAGAACGGCCCCGAACGGCTCGCCATCATCGAAAAGATGAACCGGATTCTGGTCGAAGAGACGCCGGTCGTCTTCATGGGACACCCGGTCATCTTCAGCCTGAGCCAGCCGTGGGTCCCTTACATCTCCTCCAACGCCATGCTCGCCGGCGGAGGCGGGATGAAGTATCAGATCATCGACCAGAACCTGCGCGCCGAACGCAGGCTGGAACTCAACCGCACCCCGTGGTGGCCGGTCTGGACGCTGGCGGGGCTGCTCGTCGTTTTTGTCGGCGGTTGCGTGAAACTCGCCCGACGGCGTAACCTGTAACCGCTGCCGACCACTCCGGAAAAACTCCCCATGTTTGTCTACCTGATCCGCCGCCTCCTTTACATGATCCCGATCCTGCTCGGGGTCATGATCTTTACCTTCCTGCTTTTCAACATCGTCAACAAGCCGGAGCAGATGGCGCTCAATATTCTTGGGCCGAAGGCTTCGCCGCAGGCGATCGAAAACTGGCTGCACAACCGCGGTTACGACAAGCCGCTCTTCCTCAATCGCGAACCGGGCAAAAACCTCCTTGATTCGCAGTTTTTCGACAGCCTGCGGCGGATGGCGGTCTTTGATCTCGGCGTCTCCGATGCCACGGGCGAACCGGTCGTCAACATGCTGCGACGCGGCATCCTCCCGTCGCTTTTGATCACGCTGCCCGCGTTTGCCGTGGGGCTCACCCTGGCGCTCGGCCTTTCGCTGCTGCTCGTCTTTGTGCGCGATTCAAAGATCGACCTCTGGGGGGTCATCCTCGCCGTCGCCACGATGAGCATCCCGATCACCGTCTATGTCATCTTCGGCCAATGGGTCGCCGCCAATCTCTTCAACTACTTTCCCGCGTTCGGTTTCGACTTTGAAGGGTTTTCCACCGTCCGCTTTATCGCGCTGCCGGTCGTCATCATGGTCATCAGCGGGATCGGCGGCGACCTCCGCCTTTACCGGACGATCTTTCTGGAGGAGGTCCGGGCCGACTACATCCGCACCGCACAGGCAAAGGGAGCCTCCAGCGCCCGCGTGCTCCTGGTTCACGTGCTCAAAAACGGGATGATCTCGATCATCACCCTGGTGGTCGCCTCGCTGCCGTTTTTGATCATGGGGACGTTGGTCATTGAAAACTTCTTCGGCATCCCGGGGCTGGGCAGCATGGTGGTCGACGCGATCACCACTTCGGACTTTTCCCTGATCCGTGCCAACGTCTACGTCGGCTCGCTCCTCTTCCTGTTCGGGCTGCTGTTGACTGATCTCTGCTACGCGCTGGCGGACCCGCGCATCCGCCTGGAATAAAAGAAAAAGAACCTTTCCCTTCCCCATGTCTGTCTGGCTTTCCAACCTGCTCCTCCTCGCCGTCGCCGTCGCGGCGATCGTCCTCCTGCGCGCCTACCTGCGCACGGAACGTTCGCGCCGGGCCATGAAACGTTTCCGGCGCGACCGCGTCGGCGTCGCCTGCGCGCTGCTGGTCGCGCTCAACCTCGGCATCGGCCTGCTCGACTGTCTGCGCGTCTCGCGCGACGAAAGCGTTCTCGACTATTTCTTCCGCAACGTCCCCGAAGAGAGCGGTTACAGCGCTCCCCTCGCCTCGACCACCTACAACGAACGCGACCCGCAACCGCTCAACGGGCGGCACCTTTTCGGGACCGACCTGATCGGCAAGGATGTCCTTCTCCAGACCCTCAAAGGGTGCCGCACCGCGCTGATCATCGGCGGGCTTACCAGCGCGATCTATATCCCGATCGGCGCACTTCTGGGCATCCTCGCCGGGTATCACCGGGGCCGGGTCGATGATCTCGTCCAGTACCTTTACAGCACGCTGGCTTCGATCCCCGGCATCCTGATGCTGATCTCGATCCTGATGATTCTCGGCAAGGGTCTGGGCAACATGGCGGTGGCGTTGAGCCTGACCGCCTGGATCGGCCTCTGCCGCCTGGTGCGCGGGGAGACGTTCCGGCAGGCTGCCCGCCCCTATGTCGAAGCCGCGCGGGCGCTGGGGCAGAGCCATTGGAAGATCATGTTTTTCCACATCCTCCCCAACGTCTCGCACCTGATCATGATCAACGCGGTCCTCGGCTTTTCCGGGCTGGTCATGGCGGAGTCCATTTTGAGCTACCTCGGCGTCGGCGCACCGGTCGGCACGGCGAGCTGGGGTGCGATGATCGACTCCGCCCGGATGGAACTGAGCCGCGACCCGATGGTCTGGTGGACCGTCAGCGCCGCCGCCGGTGCGCTCTTCATCCTCGTCCTCGCGCTCAACCTCCTGGGCGATTCGTTGCGGCGGGCGTTTGACCCGAAGGCGGCGTGATTGATCAGCGAACTTCCAGCGTGGCGGCCCGGCGGCGACCGGTCAATCCTTCGGTCGCCACGATCTGCCACCGGCCCGGTTCGTCGTTGAGGGCGAGGTCGAGCGTTAGCTCCACCTTCCCACGCGCCGCACCATAATGGCCGCTCCGCTCCGCCGGTTCTCCCTTGCTGTCAAAAATCCTGATCTCTACCGGCACGTTGGCGGTAATGGCCTCCCCGTCCTCCCCCTTCACGGTTACGGTCACGCGCACCGACTCCCCCCGTTTCGCTTCCTCTGGAACGGCGATGCCGATCCCGCCGACCGGGCGTTCCAGCGCCAGAAGCAGGGCACCGCCCCCGCCCGGCAACTCCAGGGGAAAGGTCAGTTCCCCTCCCTCCAGACGGGTGACGGCGACCGGTTGCCTCCGGACGAGATCGTAGACCACCCGCCCGGGCGTTTTCCAGCGGATGGTCGCCCTGGAAGCCACCCCCTCCTCCATCACAAGCCGGTGTCTGCCGACGTAATGGCCAAACTTCCGGTGGTCGTTCACGGCAAAGAGATACTCCCCTTTCCCGCGCAGTTTCAGCAGCACCTCCGGGTTGTCGCTTGAAACCGGCGGCGCATGGAAAGCGGCGATCTCCTTTTTCAACGCGGCCGCCCTGGCGAGCAGGCTCGCCTTGTCCTCGTCGGCGCGCCCGGTTCGGCGGAAGCTTTCCACCAACACATCGGGCTGAATGCCGGGGGCCAGGTTTTCATCGCCAATGACGATCCCGCCCCGCTCCTGAAACGCCAGAATCGTTTTTGCCATCCCGCGGGTCAGCACATCGCAATCGGTGACGAACAGGATCGAAACACCCGCCAACCCTTTTTCGGCAAGCGTCTCCTCAAAAACGATACGGGGGTCGAGCCCGGCGTAACGGGCCATCAGATAGGAATCGCTCCCCCACCCGGTTCCCCATCCATAGGTGCCGCGCCCGGCGAACATCTGCGAGGTGAAGCTCTCCAGAAAAGCGACGTTGCGGGGTGCGTCGGGCACCTGCATCAACATCGGACCGAGCGGCTCGACGACCTCCTTCACCAGATGTTTGAGGCGCTGCCGGGTTTCCGGATGGGTCATGATATAGCTCCCCCGGCTTTTGCCGGTCAGCGATCCCCAGCCGTGCAGCATGACCCCCGCGACCGGCTCGGCCAGCATGTGCCAGAACGATTGGGTGAGGTGATCGGGGGCCATGGTGATGAACCTCGCGTCGGCGTTCTCCTTCTCCCAGCGTGCCGGTTCCCCCGTCGGCTCGAAGGTTGCGTCTCCGGGGAGCGGCGCGGTGCGGTGGCGATACCAGATGGCCTGGGTCATCGTCATGACCTTCTGGCCGGGTTTCCCCTCCGCCATCGCAAAAAGCTCGCCGGTGGCAAGGCTGACTTTCAGCGGGTCGGGATAGCTGTAAGTCCAACTGCTGATGAAGTCGACCTCCCCGCCGCTGCCGAACAACGAGGGAGCCCGTACCGCCGGGTCAAACCAGGTCCGGATGCCTTTCCCCCCGTTTTTGCGGATTCCCTCCCGCACCAGGGAGTGCAGCCGGTTCCAGCCGTCCCCCTCCTTCCAGAACCAGCGGTAATAGGCGAGGATCGGGTGATCGTCGGCAATCAGGCGGTCCGGAGGGAAGCCGGGGAGCTTCTCATACGACACCCCCCGGGCCGCCTCGACCTCCGCCGGGATCTCCTTCCCCGTCGCCTCCCTGAACGCCTTCCGGTCGATCTCGTGAAAACTCGGGCGGGTATGATCGCGCACCTCGGTATTGATCAATGCCATCTCCAGAGCGGGCAGATCGCCAAAATGCCGTGCCAGAAAACCGCCGAGATCCAAAGCCGATGCCTGAACTTCGGGAAAAAGGCCGTTGACCGTCGGTCGACGCTTTCCGCTCCGACTCCGGCGCGCGTACTTTTCCCGGAACGCGGCATTACGCCCGAGGCTGATCTGTGCGACCGCCCCCACGCCCGCGCGGAGCATTTCATCCAGCTTTAAGCGATGTTGACGGATGCCTTCCGTATCAAAAAACGCGACCGGGTCGGCCCGCGAGGTTTGCCAGAGGGCAAAGGAGTGGGTAAACCCGAGGTCGCTGACGGTTTCGGCATCGCCGCTCCCCCACAGGATCACCGGCATCCGGCCCGGAACGGGACGCGGGAGCAGATCCCACGTGATCGCCAACGGCTTGCCCAACGCCCGCCCTTGCGGCGAGAGCAGCGTCAACTCCGTCCGGTAGGTTCCCGGCTTCCTTGTGGCATCGACGGGGATCTCCACCTCCGCCGATTTTCGCGGGCCGATCTCCGGCACGGCCGCCTCGCCGTTTTCCCAGGCAAGCCGGGTGCCGCCCAACGGCTTTGCCCCGGGGTTGGTCACTTCCACTTTGAGGTGCGGCTTCTGCTCCATCCGGCGGAAAGCGGTCCGCTCTCCCGAGAGTCGGAGAATCGCCATCTCCGAAGGGTGCATCTCCCGGACGGTCGACGAAATCCGCACCTGTGCGATCCTGCCATGAAACCGGTGGCTGACGCTCCCCACCCGGTCGCCGATGATCAGGGGCCGTTCTCCCGGGTGGATCGGGCCGCGCCCTTCCAGCAGTCGCTCGCCCCACGGGTTCCCATTGAGGAAGAACGCCCCCTTCCCCTTGCCGTCATAGGTAAAGGCGACCTGCATCCATTCCCCGGGCTCGGGGTTGAAGAAGGCGGACCGCATCGTGGCGGATTGGCCTTCAAAGCCGAGTTCCGCCTCCAGCCGCCACCCCCCTTTCGGGTTCGCGACGAGGCTCAGCATATAGTCGCTGTTGCCTTCGGGATGGGTTCCGAAGAGATACTTCTTGTCGAGCAGGACGGCACGGGTCGTGCCGAAGAGCGCTTCTGCGGGTTGAATCCAAAGCTCCAGAGTGAAGGCCCCGGCGGGCGAAAGATCGGGCGCATTTCCCGCCGACGCCCCCTGGCGACGGTCGCCCGGTTCATTTCCGGAGCCGATCTCCAGCGCGCCTTTCCACCGTTCGTCGTTCACAAGGCGGGTATCCTTTCCCCGAAGCGAGAGGGTGTGCCCCCCCGGCGACGAGTCGGCCTCCGGCGCCGCCGGGTCAAACACCCAGCAGGCCAGCACCTCCGGCCCTTCGGCTTCTTCGGGTGTCAACGGTCGGGTTTGCGCAAAAACCGGGGATGGGGCCGCGGCCAGCAGCAACGCCAGCGCCGCGGCTTTAAGCCGGTCAAAACAGATGTTCATCGCTCTTTAAAACTTCCAGGTAAACAGGTTTCCAGATCCCGGCATGCCCGCCGACCGGTTTGAGGACCCGCACCACGAGAACGTTCTGTTCCCCCCATTTGAGAAGATCGCGGGTATCGACCGCGAACATCCGGTCGTACCCCGCCGCTCCCAGGTCGTGCCCGCCGAGGAATACCCCGTTGAGCCAGATCCAGGCACTTTCATCGACCGCTTCAAAGACGAGATCGACCCCGCTTTGGGGCATCCGTTCCGGGAGGTCAAACCCGACCCGATACCATCCGCACCCTTCATGGCGATACCCCGCCTCCTGCCAGGAACGCCCGATCCCGATCGCCCCCCACCCGGTGTCGTCAAATGCGGGGTTCATCCACCCCTTGAGATGCCCGTCGAGCGACGCGTCGTGCGCAAAACGCCACCCCTCCGCCGGGAGCGCGATCCGCTGCACCGTTTGGAGAGGGAGGTCGCGGTATTCGGGCCGGTCACGGAAGGAAGAGACCTCCTCCCTGAAGTTCCAGAGGGCGTTGGCTGCCAATCGGCTGACCCGGTGGGAAGCATCCCCCCGCCCCTTCTCCAGCAGGGCGGTGATCTCCGGCCCCCGGGGTGCGATCGCGGTCGCAATCCCGATCGCCGCCGTCCGTACGAGATCGCTTTCGTCGGCCTCCCCCGCGGTCAACCATGCGTGGAGATCCGCCCCCGTGGTGAGGGGCGCGGCAAGCCGCAGGATGGTGCGGCGGACCAACGGGTCGCGGTCGCTTCCAAAAATTTCCCGGAGAGCGGGCAGAGCGGCCGCGCCCTCTTTTGCCAACGTCCGTACGGCGGCCCGGCGGACCATCGCGTCCGGGTCGCGGCTGAGTGCGAGCAACCTTTCGTGCGCCGCACGGTCGTGCGGGTCGGCGTGAAGGGCCTCTTGTCGCCGGGCGTCCGGGGTGTCAGGGCCGCCTGCCTTTGTTCCGGCCGGCAGCGCCATGACGATGGCCAGGCTCAACGCCATTCGCTGGATCATCTTTGCCATTCCTAGTAAAATTGCTTTTCAAACCAGGGTGCGCCCGATGCGCTCTTTCCCTTCAAGGTTTCCAGTGAGGAAATCAGCTCGACATGCCCGTCGCAGAACAAGGCATTGACTGCGCCGCCATGGCGCGCGGCGTTATACTCCCAGCCCGCCGCCATGACGTCGCGGGAAACCAGGTGCCAGCCGAGATTCGGCTGCGACTTGCTGTCGTAATCGACCAGCATCAGGACTTTAGAGGGCTCGGTGATCCTCCGCGAATTGGCCCCGCCCCGTTCATCACTGATGCTGGGGGAGAGCCCGTGGCGGTTGATCGCGTACGAGACATAGGCAAAGGCGAAATCGTTGCCCCGGCGGCTGGTCAGCAAATCCCGGTGAACCTCCGCCGGGTTCAACGCCGGGCAGACAAAGCAGCGGTAATCACTGACGCCGGAATGCTTGACGAGCTTGCCTCCCCAGAACTCCCGCACGCCGATCTTTTCCCCGGCGGCGTTTCGCAATTCTTCGGCGGCAACCGGGAAATGCCCGTTGTGATCGTCCAGATAGGCCTGCATCAGGACAAAGATCTGCCGCAGATTGCCGGTACACTTCATGCGATCCGACGTGACCCTGATCCGTCCGGAAAACGAAAATACCAGCACACCGAGAAAGGCAATGAGGGCGATGGCGACCAGCAGTTCCACCAGTGTGAAACCGTGCCGGGCTGAAAAGCGATGATGGATGTTCATAGGGGAAGAAAGAGACCCTTAATCCGCCTCAGTTTCGCCGCCGCCGCAAGAGCAGAATGCCCGACCACCCGAGGGCCAGCAAGGCCCAGGTTCCCGGTTCCGGGATGGCATGGTAGCTCAATACCAGGTCGTTGCCGGAAAGGCCGAGCGTCCAGCTTCCCTGAAAGGAATTGACAAAGGCGGTCGGGTCAAGGGTCCAGAGCGCGGCATCAAACCCGGCGATGCCATCCCCGGCGGTCAGAATGGTCCAGGAGCGATCCTCTTCGGCGAAGCCGGCAAGCGCCCCGGCCTCCTCTCCCGAAAAACTTCTAAGAGCAAGGACAAACGCGTCGCCGCCGGTGAGATCAAGTTCCCCCTCCACGGTGACGAGGCTGGAAAAGGCGTCCGGACCGGGGAGGGTCTCCTCCCATGTATTGAGGCCCCATTCATAGGTGAGCGCCTGCCACGACTGGTCGCCTCCATAGGTTTGCCGGGCCAGCCCGTCGGCGGCTGCGATGACCTGGTTGCGGTCGTCGAACGCCACCGCAACATCCAGTCGGCCGTTGCCCTCGATCCGCCCGCCATTGGCTCCGAACCCCAACGCCGCCCCGCTGCCCGCGAGGTTGCCGACGGCTTCCAGCGTCCCGCCATCGAGCGTCACGGCATTTCCGAGGTTCACGCCGGAGGCGATCGTCAGCCGTCCACCCCCGGAAACAGTGGCCTCCCCGGTGCCGAGCGCCCGTTGGTGCGCGGCGGTGAGATGCCCTTCCTCCACATCGGTCCCGCCCGAGTAGCTGTTCTCCCCGGAAAGCACCACTGCGCCGGTGTTGCGTTTGACGAGGCGCAATTGGGCGTTGAGTTCCTCGGTGATCACCCCGGAAAAGAGATTCGCCTCGTCGGCGGTGTCGAGGATCAGCGTGCCGGAGTAGAGCGTCCCGGTGGTGTTGCGGACCGAAACGGTTCCCGCGCCATTGAAAGCCTGCACCTGAAAAAACTCCTCAATCGTGGAGTTGTTGCCGCCGGTATAAAGCTCCAGATGCCCTTCCGCGCCCACGGTGGTACGCCCGAGGCGGACCGGCGAAGCGGTCGATCCCCGGCTCCCGTTTCTCATGCTCAGAAGCCCTTTGTTGATCACCGTACTCCCCGAGACGGTCAACCGCTGGGCATAGGCGGAGGAGGTGCCGATGCGGACACTCCCGTCGTTGATGATGAGGTCGCCGCCGATGGTGACGTAAATGGTCCCGTTGGTGTTCCAGGAGAACCCGACATTGCCGCTTCCGTTCATGACGAAGTCCTGCTCCACGGCAAGGGTCACGTTGTTTTTGCTAAAGTCGGTCGAGTTTCTCAAGACGAGCGAACTGGCGTGCCCGAAGGTGGCGCTGATGAAGCGATAGGTGCCGGGGCCTTCGTTGAGCAGGAGCTGTCCGCCGGGGAGGTCCGCCTCCGTCACCAGCGAGTGTTCGGCAGGGTCGTCCACCGGCGTGGTCGGGCCGGACCAGATGAGCGGGTCGCTCCAGTTTCCCGGTTCGAGAAGTTGCAGGGTGTCCGCCCGATGCACGCTCGGGAGGCTGAGGACGAGGGCGGCGGTCAAAATGGGGAGGGAGACTTTCATTTGGGATAGGAATTCCTGCGGCGGCTCGCAACGGAAGCACGCGCTGGCTGGTGTGCTTGGTTTCAGTAAAATACAGTAATTTATTTTGCTTTGTCAAAAGTTTTGTGGCGATTTTCCGGCGCTTCAGGCAAAACGGTAAAGCGCGTGCGGTTGGGTGCTTGCGGGCGGGTCCATGAAATGGGCGCGACCCTCCCAGGCGTTGACGCTCTCGCCCCTTTCCGATGATCCACTCACCTCCAGCCCCCGGCATCCCTTCCGTCCTGCGGATCGAACGACACTACACCGAGCAGATTCTCTCCGGGAAACTGACGCCCGGGACGCTGCTCCCCAACAGCCGGGAGCTGGCCCGCCTCTGGGGGACGAGCGCCACGACGGTTCAGTCCGCCATGCGCGGTCTCGCAGCCGCAGGGCTCGTGGGGCGCAGCCAGCGCTCGGGAACGGTCGTGCTCGACCGGCGCGAGCGGGGCGTCATCGGCCTGATCATCGGGCCGAGTCTCTCCGACGAAACGGCCCACTATCAGCGGGCTCTTTGCACCGCGCTGGAGTCCCGCTTCAACCGCTACGGGCTCTCCACGAGAATTTACGACGGCGTACACCCCTACAGCGTCTCCGCGGCGCAGGAGTACCACCCGCTTGAAACCTTCAAGCTTGATCAACGTTACTACGAGTTCAAGGGATTGATCCTGCTCGCCATTGGAAAGGAGGAACCGGCGGAGATCGCCGAAAGCCCGCTGCCAAAGGTGCGTGTCGGCAACGCTTTTCGCTCCGATATTATCTACGACATCGACACGCTCGTGCGGGAAGTGCTTCAAAGAGTGGAGCAGGAGGGGCGCAGGAAGCTCGCCGCGTTCTGGTTTCCCGGAGATCTGCGCGGCCTCAAAAAAGCGATCGACAAAGCCGTGGCAGCCGGAGTCGGGCAGGACCTTGCCATCGAATATGTGGATACCCCTCTCCAGAAACGGGGGATGCACATCGAAAAAGATGCTTTCGAGGCGATGGAGGCGCTCGTCGCCACGTGGAAGGCCGACCCGACGCGCCAGCCCGATGCGTTGCTTATCATGGACGACATCGTGGCGCGCGCCGTCAGCATGAGCCTGCTTAAAAACCAGATCGCCGTCCCCGAACAGATGATGATGATCGTTCGTGCGACGACCGGCATCGAACACCACTACGCGCTTCCGGTGATCCGGTATGAGTTTTCCAGTTCGGACACTGCCGTCCACCTGGAAGAGCTTCTGTGGAAACGGATCAGGGGCGAAGAGATCCCCCCTCTCCCGGTGCTCCAGCAGGGGCAGTTGAGCGCCTGAAAAATTCAGCCACCCTACAAAGCCGGTCTTGCCAACCCGCGCCCCGGCACTTCATTCTGGCGGCTGTGAAATCGCTTTTCGTTCTCTGGAGCCTTCTGCTGACCCTGCCGCTCGCGGCGCACGACAGTTGGGTGGAAATCAACACCGTCCGAACCGAAAAAAACCAGCCGGTCTATGCGAGCCTCATGCTCGGCAACCACGGCAACGACCACCGCGATTTCAAACTCGCCAGCAAACTCCCGCTCGAGGGGACGACGCTCGCCCTCGTCTCTCCCCACGGCCGGACGCGCGACCTCAAAAGCTCGCTCATCGACAACGGGCTGGCCGAAAAGGAAGGTTTTTTAAGCGTCCAGATCACCCCCAGGCAGGCCGGACCGCACACCGTGCTCCATACGTTCGAGGCGATCATGCACTATGCGCCCAAGCGGGTCATCCGGAGCGGAAAGGCGTTTTTCGTGGCGGAACAACCCGGCGCACCGGCTGATGACGGCCCCTGGTTTGCCCGGGCGTATGGTGATCCGCTGGAAATGGTCCCTCTCTCCGATCCGGTCCGGCTCGAAACCGGCGATACCTTTCGTGTCCGGCTCCTCTACAAGGGGCAGCCGCTGGCGGATACGGTCGTCTCATGCATCCCCCGGGGCGTTGTCCTCAAAGGGGAATTTGACCGCGCCTATGAAGCCCGCACCGACGCGAACGGCGACGCCGCCTTTACCCTGAGAAAGCCGAATTTCTATCTCATCGTCGCCCACCAGGGCGCGCCGGAGGAGACCGGCGAAGGGTATTCGGACGGGACCGCCTATGCGGCAACCATGACCCTCCAGGTCCGCGCGAGGAGCCGGTAAGGGCAGTTACTTCCCCAAAAAAAGCCAGCCTGCGGGCGGATGCAGGCCGATACCTTTGCGGGTGAAGGGTCTTTATCAGGACCGCTTCACACATAACTTCGTGTCGGCTTTGTCTCTTCCCATGCGCGCCATCTGGAAAGGTTCCATCAGTTTCGGGCTGGTCCATATCCCGATCGCCCTCTACCCCGCCACCCGGCGGGAGGAGTTGAAATTCCGGCTCCTGCGCAAGTCGGACCTGAGCCCCGTCAATTACAAACGGGTGGCCGAAAGCGACGGCAAGGAGGTGCCATGGGAGGAGATCGTCAAAGGGTACGAGTACGAGAAAGGAAAGTTCGTCGTCCTCAAGGACGAGGATTTCCAGCGGGTGGACATCGAGGCGACCAAGACGGTCGACATCCTCTCGTTTGTCACGCAGGAGGAGGTCAACCCTCTCTTTTTCTATAAACCGTACTATATGGAGGCGCAGAAAGGGGGCGACCGCCCCTACGTCCTGCTGCGCGACGCCCTCCGGGGGACCGGGAAGATCGGTATCGCCAAGGTGGTCATCCGCACGCGCCAGCATCTCGCCGCCGTCAAACCGCAGGACGATTCGCTCATGCTGGAGCTGATGCACTTCCCCTCCGAACTCCTCGCCACCAGCGAGTTCAAGCAGCCGAAGGATACGGGGACCAACCAGAAGGAGATGAGCATGGCCAGGACGCTGATCGAGACGATGAGCGAAAAGTGGGACCCCGAAGCGTACAAGGACGACTACCGCGAAGCGCTCGAAGAGATGATTGAGGAAAAGATCGCCGGGGGGCCCGCCGAAACGCCCCAACCGGCGGCACGACCGGCCGGCGGCGGCAAGGTGATCGACCTCGTCGCCATCCTGGAACAAAGCCTCAACCAGAAGAAACCGGCGGCCAACCACAAGAAAACGGCGAAGAAAACCCCGAAACCGCGCGGCAAACCGAAGAAGGCCGCGTGATCCCCCCTCTCCCCACCGATGGCCCTGAAGGAATACCGCCGGAAACGCGACTTTTCGAAAACCGCCGAGCCGTCGCCCGGCAAGCCCGCTCCTTCGCACCGCAAGGAACGCCGTTTTTCCGTTCAGAAACACGCGGCGAGCCGCCTCCACTTCGACCTCCGCCTGGAACTCGGCGGGGCGCTCGTCTCGTGGGCCGTGCCAAAGGGGATTCCGCTGCGCCATGCGGAAAAACGGCTCGCCGTGAAGGTGGAGGACCACCCGCTCGCCTACCTGGAGTTTGAAGGGACCATCCCCAAGGGCGAGTATGGCGGCGGGACCGTGCAGCTCTGGGATCGCGGCACGTTTACCCCCGCCACCCGTCGCCCGCTTCAGGACCTCAAGGAGGGGAAGCTCCACTTCACGCTCCATGGAGAGAAGCTGCACGGCGAATGGTACCTCGTCCGCTTCCGGGAGGGGGAAAACCAGTGGCTTTTGATCCGCGGGGGCGACGATCACCCCGCCCTTTCCGGCAGCGCCGAGGCGCGCTCGGTCGCCAGCGGGAAAACCGTGGACGAGATCGCCGCCGCCCCGACGACCACGCCCGACCCCGCCGTACCGTTTGTCGCACCGATGCTCGCCAAACCGCTCGACGAGCCTCCCGCCCGGGGGAAATGGAGCTACGAACTCAAGCTCGACGGCTACCGGGTCATCGCCTGTGCGGATGGCGACCGGGTGGAACTCCTTTCCCGCAATGAAAAGGGGCTGACCGCGCGCTTTCCCAAGGTCGCCGCAGCGCTCCGGCGGCTCAAACTCAAAAAAACGGTGCTTGATGGCGAAGTCGTCGCACTGGATGCAAAAGGCCGCCCCTCCTTTGCCCTGCTCCAGGCGCTGGAGGAAAAGCGGCCGCCGCTCTGCTACTACCTCTTTGATCTCCCGTGCCTCAAGGGCCGCCAGCTCTACGATCTCCCTCTGGAAGAACGCAAGGAGAAGCTGCGGGCGCTCCTTGCCGGGGCTCCGGACCCGCTCCGGTTTGGCGCCTCGCTCGGGAGCGACGCCGAAGCGGTGCTCGCCAAGGTCCGCGAACTCGGGCTCGAAGGGGTGATCGGCAAACAGGTCGGCTCTCCCTACGAACCGGGGCGGCGCAGCGGGGCGTGGATCAAGCTCAAGGTGATCAACGAACAGGAGTTTGTCATCGGCGGCTACACCCCTCCGCACGGTTCGAGGACGGCGTTTGGAGCCTTGCTGGCCGGCGTTTACGAAGAGGGGAAGCTTCGCTACTGCGGGAAAGTCGGCACCGGGTTCAATGAAAAAACCTTGCGCGATCTCCACCGCCGCATGAAGGCGCTCCGACAGGATGCCCCCGCCTTTGACCCTCCGCCGCCGGTCGGCAAGGGTCGCTACGGACAGGGTTTCACCCGCGCCGAGCTGGCCGCGTGCCGCTGGATCGCCCCCCGGCTCATCGCCCAGATCCGCTTTACCGAATGGACCCACGACGGGCGCTTGCGCCACCCGGTCTACCTCGGCCTGAGGGATGACAAGGAACCCGAAAGGGTCACGCGCGAAACCACCCACCTCTCTGACCTTCCATGACCACGAAACAGACGCTCAAGGTCGGCGGCAAAACGGTCGAGGTGAGCAACCTCGACAAGGTGTTCTATCCCAAAACCGGTTTTACCAAGGGCGACGTGCTCGCCTATTACCTCCGTATCGCGCCGGTGTTGCTGCCGCACCTGAAGAACCGTCCCGTCACCCTCAAGCGCTACCCGGACGGCGTGGAAGCCTTCTTCTTTTACGAAAAACAATGCCCCTCGCACGCCCCTTCGTGGGTCAAGACGGTCACCGTCCCGAAAACCGACGGCTGTATCGACTACCTCCTCCTCAACGACCTCCCCTCCCTGCTCTGGGTGACCAACCTCGCCAACCTGGAACTGCACCCTTTCCTTCACCGGGCCGCTTCGCTGGAGCGCCCGACGCAACTCGTCTTTGACCTCGACCCCGGCCCTCCCGCCAACCTGCTCGACTGCGCCCGTGTCGCGCTCCGGATTCGCGAGCTTTTTGAAAACCTCGGCCTCCGTTCGTTTGCCAAGACCTCCGGCTCCAAGGGGTTGCAGATCGCCGTCCCGCTCAACACCGCGACCGATTACGAGAAGACCGGGGCGTTTGCCAGGGCAGTCGCCCTGCTGCTCGCCGGGCGCTTCCCCAAAAACATTGTTTCGGAAATGAAAAAGGAGAAGCGCAAAGGGAAGGTCTTCATCGACTGGAGCCAGAACAGTTCCAAGAAAACAACGGTCAGCGTCTACTCCCTCCGCGCCCGGGAACATCCGACCGTCTCCACGCCGGTCACCTGGGAGGAGCTGGCCGACGCCATCGGAAGGAAGACGAGCAAGCCTCTCGTTTTCGAAGCCGCAGCCCTCCTCCAGCGGGTCGAGGAAAACGGCGATCTTTTCGAACCGCTCCTGACGCTCAAACAGAAACTCCCCGCGCTTGAGGCGGTGGAATAAGGCCAGCCGTTACCGTTCCGAATGTTGCGGGTTGTGCGCCCTCGGGTCCCAGCCGCCGGAACGCGGGGCGGAAGCCGGGGTGGGAGCCGGATCACCGGCCACCCGCTGCAACACGCGCACCCGGTCGACGAGATCGGTATCCGCCACGGCGATTTCCAGCGAAGCCTGGCCGTTCTGGACGACGATCTTTTCTTCACTGGAGATCGCCGCCAGCACGACGGTCGCCCCGACGGGCAGCGATGCCGAACCGACCTCTTCACCATTGAAGACCACCGGGAAAACGGTCGCCTTGAGCAGGCGGACCTGCTGCGGCCAGTACCGGCGTTCCAGCCCGACGAGCTTCACCGGCTCGGGTTCCGCAGGGGTTTGCGAGGCGGTCGGGTTCGGGCTGTAGGGGTCGGTCGCGGTGCGCGTCGGCAGCGGGAGATCGTCGTCGTTGCTGTTGTTGTTGTTCCAGGCGTGTGTCTGTGAAGGCCGGCTGACGAAACCGCCTTCCTCCTCGTCGCCGGAGTCGCCAAAACGGGAGGTTCCCGCCGTCGTGGCCGGAGCCGTTTCCTCCGTCGCCGTTTCGGGTTCCGTACCGGGCACCCGTTCAATCTTGAGGGAATTTCCCCCGTCCGAAGCTCCCCACGAACCGGCGACCTCGTTGGGCGCGCTGCCGGGCCGGGTCACCGGAGCGTTGTCGTCATCCGTTGCGGCCTTGCGTCCCAGCAGGGTGGTCGACTGGTATTGCGGCGCGAGAAAATGATCCGCCAGGCCGCGGGCGTAACCGAGGTAAAGAATGCCGACCACCATGATGACGATCAAAAAATCCCATAAACTGGCTTTGCCTGACTCCTTGATTCTTTCTTTCATAAAATAAACTGACTGACTGCAAAAGGTGCTTCCGGTCTCACAAGGCTTGAAGGCTGGTGAAGCCCCCTCAGGGTTCCGAAAACCGGTCCGGTTACCAGAACCTTCCCTGTTGGAACCTTTTCCGGGCCTGCGTCCCGACCAAGGTTTACAGACACCTTTTCCTCTGGTGCCGCGCTTTTTCAACCGGTTGAAAGAAAAAACTTAGCAACTTCCTTGCTCACCGGGAAGCTTTCGTTCTCTCTTTTTCCTTGCTCCCTCTCCTTCCCGCAACCAAAGATCGGGGCTTGCCAGGAGGTTTCCCCTCCCCGATAACTCCCCTTCCCTGATGAGTTTGCACGATTATCTTACTACAAAAAGCGCCGCCGTCGATACGGCTCTCGATCATTTTCTTCCCGCTGCCAGAGTCAAGCCGGCCACGCTTCACAAGGCGATGCGCTACTCCCTTTTCGCCGGGGGCAAGCGGTTGCGGCCGATTCTCGCCATTGCCGCCGCCGAAGCGTGTGGCGCGGATGTGGAAACCGCCCTGCCGGTTGCCTCCGCCGTGGAGTGCATTCATACCTACTCGCTCATTCACGACGACCTGCCGAGCATGGACAACGACGATTTCCGCCGGGGTCGCCCGACCAGCCACAAGGTTTTCGGTGAAGGGATCGCCATTCTGGCCGGAGACGCCTTGTTGACCCTCGCCTTTGAAATCCTCTCCGGCTGCCCCGGCACCCCGCGTTACCCGGTGGCGGCACTGGTGCGCGAACTCTCCCATGCCTCGGGGAGCCGTTGGCTCATTGCCGGGCAGGTAGCCGATCTCGAGGGCGAAGGAAAGGCGATCACCGCCCGGGAGTTGAAGTTCATCCACCAGGCCAAGACCGCAGCGCTCCTCACCTCCGCCCTCCGCCTCGGAGCGATGAGCGCCGATGCCACCCCCGCCAAGCTCGAAGCGCTGACCACCTTTGGCAGCAGCCTCGGCCTGGCGTTCCAGGTGATCGACGACATCCTTGATGTCACACAGACGAGTGAAAAACTCGGCAAAAGCGCAGGAAAGGATCTCACCGCACAAAAGGCGACCTACCCGAGCCTTCTGGGACTGGAAAAATCACGCAAGGAAGCCCATCGCCTCACCAAGGCGGCACTGGATGCCCTCGCGCCGTTCGGGAAACGGGGAGATACCTTGCGGGGACTCGCGGATTACCTGCTACAGCGGGAGTTTTAGCGCTGGGCGGACCTCCGTTTCAACCGCCTTCAAGCCCCGTTGATCACGCCCAACTCGCGACACGCGCGGATGTAGGCGGCGGCTGACCATGCCTGGAAGCGTTTGCCCATCGGGCGGCCGGTGCGGCCGTGAATCCATTCGTTGAATTCCCACTCCCCGTCGCGCCCGAGGCGGTTGAGTTCCGCCAGCCGGTAAAGCTCCCTCATGGCGAGATCGCTGTAGCCGAGGCGATAGATGAAGCGGACCCACATCCCGCCGATGAACGGCCAGATGCCGCCATTGTGGTAATGGTGCGGGAGGTTGAGCAGGTTGACGGTGTAATAGGAACGCCACTCCGCATCGCCGGAATGAACCGGCGGGTAGAGGTTGGCGACCGGCCACGGCTCGTTGACGCCGACGCCCCACAGGAACTTGAAGACCATCCGCGCGCGATCGACATCGAGGATGTTGGTCAGGAACGCGAGGATGTTGCCGAAGACATCGCACCGCCAACTGAAGCTGAAGGGCGAGATCTGCGAGATCAGAAACGGCGTGTCGCCCAGCGAAAACTGCTGGTCGGCAAAGGAGAGCTGCGCGCGGACATCGGGGTCAAGCCGGGTGGAAGGCCAAAAGTTGGCAAGGATCTCCCCCCGGATAAATTGCGAGCGGCTCAGGTAATGGGAGGCGCGCTGGTACTGGTGCCGGAGTTCCAGCAGGCGGCCGTAGCAGACATTGGCGCGGTACCAGAGGACTTCGTCGTAGAGGACGTTGTAGCTGCGGCCAAAGAGGTCGGTCCAGTCGCCCGCTTCGGGGATTTCGAGCAACCCGTCGTTGTTGCTGTCGTGCGCGGTCAGCCAGTCCATCGCCCGTTGCAGCGTCCCGGCATACTGCTCGAGCAGGGCGGTGTCGCCCGTCACCCGGACGTAATGGTAAAACGCCATGATGATCCAGAGTCCGCCGTCGAGCGAACAGATGCCGCCGACGCCGGAATAGTCGGGCGTGCCGTCGTCGATCCGGACGTTGCTCGGGATCTGCCCGGCGTCTGAAACAGCATCAAGCAGGGTACACAAGGTCGCCTTCGCGGCCTGGCGCACTTCATCCATTTCCAGTTCCAGCGACGACATGAGCGTGATCGCGCCGTCCCTCGCCCAGACGCTCCGGTAGTTGGCGCTGGTCCCGGCGTTGACGTTGTCGTTGAGCGAGCAGGCGGAGAACCCGAGCGGCGTGATGTTGCGCCGCAGGGCGTCGATGGCGTGTTCGTAGCCGGTGCGGATCGTCGCCAGTTCCTCCTCTTCAAGGCGTGCCCCGGCACGGCTGTCGTAAAACCCGCGCGGCTGCGGCGGCTCGGCGGCGAGGAGGATTTCGTCGCTCTCCGGCCCTTCCGGCTCGCCGACGCCGAAGTGAACCAGCCCTTCGATCACCCCGTCGGCCAGAACGGTGGTGGAGTGGTAGACGGGAAAATCGACGATCTCCTGGTAAAGCTGTGGCTGGGCGTTTTCCACGGCGATCCCGCGCACGGCCGGCAGCAGGAACATGCTGGTGTCGTTCGCGGTATCGCCCGCGACGAGCACTTCCGAGAGGGGGATCTCCAGCCTGCGGCAGAGCCACGCCAGGGCGTTCCCCTTGTTGGCCCGGGCGGGGAGAACGTCGAGATCGCGCTGGCTGGAGTAGATGACATTGACGTCGAGCCCGACGGCGGCCAGTTTCCCCTCCAGTTCAACGATCATCTCCGGCGTGGCGCGGTGAAGATACCAGCTCGATTTGTAGGGATGCAGGAAATCGGGCGGCTGGCGCTCCACCCCCCGGTGGCGGCTGACGATCTCTTCGATCAGGTCGAGATCCCACCCTTCGTCGAAAAAGCGGTTGAACTCGTCGAGCGGATGGCCCGCCTTGACGTCGAAGATCTCCGTGCCGATGCCGCCGATCAGGTAATCGGGCGTATCGAGTTCGCCTTCGGCGATGAGCCGCTGGATGTCGGCCACCATCCGGCCCGAGTTGTAGACCAGCACGGGGCGGACCCTTGAGGGAATCCGGTGCCAATGTTTGCGGAAGCGCTGGGTCGCTTCCGGGTTGCCGAGGAGGGTGCCGTCGAGGTCGGTTGAGAAAAGGCGCATCACCGGGAAATCGCGTCAAGTTCCCGATCCGGGCTGCGGGTTTCGGCGCCTTCGCAGAGAAAGCTTTCCCCCGATTCGTCGTCGGAGGGTGCGCCGTCGCTCTGTTCGACCGCGCGGATCAACTGCTGCGCGACGCCGCTCCAGGTAAACGACTGGCGGGCCGCTTCGGAGCCGAAACGCGAGAGGCGGCGATGCAGGCCGGGGTGGATCAGCGGTTTGCTCATGGTGATCCCGAGGTCGAGCGCGTCAAACGGGTCGGCGTAGAGGCCGTCGACGCCGAAGCGGAGGACGCGCCAGAGCCCGCCGTGGGTGGTGGCGACGACGGGGGTGCCGCTCGCCATCGCTTCGACCGCAGTCATCCCAAACGGTTCGTACCGGCTGCTTAAAACAAAGAGATCGGCGGCGCGGTAGACATCGGGAAGCTCCTCTTCAGGGATGAACCCGGAAAAGACCACCCGGTCGGCAAGGTCGAGGCTTGCGGCGAGTTCCCGGTAGGTTTTCAGCAGTTCGCGTTCGTCGTCGCCACACGCTTCGCCCCCTGCGGCGAGATGGAGCGTGGCATCGGGCACGCGGGCGGCGACTTCCGCAAACCCCTGGATGAGAAGATCGTACCCCTTGTTGCGGGCGAGGCGGCCGAGTGCGAGGATCACCTTTCCCTTGAAGCCGAGCCGTTCGCGGATGGCATCGCGGCTCGCCCCGCTGATCGGGAAAAACCGGGTGTCGTCATAACCGGGGGTGACCATCGCGATCCGCGCGGCGGAGACATCGTAATCGCGCACGAGCATGTCGATCTGGACCGGGGTGGTCGCGATGACCGACTGGACCTGCCCGTAGAGCCGTTTTTCCTCCCGATTGCGGACGGTGAAGTTGTAAAGCTCCTCAAAGTCAACGCTGTCCCCGGCGAAATCGGCCTCCATCTGCCGCATCTTCCAGATGCCGAGCGAGTGGGGCGTATGAAGGTGGGGGATGCCGAGCGAGTCGGCGAGTTTCCGGCCGCCGACCCCGGCGTCCCAGTAATGGCTGTTGATGAATTCGTAGGAAAGCCGGTGGCGACGGATGTACGCCAGTGCGTTGGCGTGCCATTCGTCCATTGATTCGTGCAGGTATTCCTTTGGGATGAAGTCGCCGCCGCCGCACGGGACGCGCAGGACCCGTACCTGTTCGTTGATCACGTCGATCTCCGGCTGGTCCTCAAACCGGCGCGTCCAGATGTCGACGGTGTAGCCGAGCTGGGCGAGTTTCTTGGAAAGTTCGAGCACATAGACCACCTGCCCGCCGGTGTCGGCCGCGCCGAGCGGAGGGTTGGCGGCCACGTAGCCGTGGGTGGAGATCATGGCGATCCGCCGCTGGGCGGGTTCGCCGGATTGGCCCGGGCAAAGGGCGTTGGCTTTTGAAGAAGAAAGGTCCGAAGCGGAAGGTCTTCCCCCCCGGCTGCCCGGGAACGGAAACGGATCGAAAAGTAGCGGGATCGTCTTTTTCATAAAGTCGTCCCACAACATGCCCCCCTTACATTGCCTCAGCCTTTCGTGAACATTACAAATTGGTAATGAAAAGGTGCCGGGGGGGCCGCAGGTGGGATTGAAAAAGTGGTATAAGCAAAAGGAATAACCCGGAGGGTTTACAGCGGGCCAGCCGGGGGTTGAGCGTAGCGACACCCCCGGACGATGAGTATTCACTCCCACCGACCCCCAAGTGGGTCGCAGACGAGAAAACGCCGTGTTTCTGCGACCCCGTTCGGGGTCGATTTCCCTCTCATCGGTTTTCCGGGGGTGGCGCGCTCCTGCGCTTACCCCCGGCTGCCCCGCTGGCAACCTTTCAGGTTGCTTTCCGCGTGAACAAGGGACAAGGGAGGAGTCATTGCGCCCGTTTCTTTTGCGAGTTCCAACGCGCCTTCAAGAGCGATCTGAATTTCCCGGGCAGCCGCCTCCCGTGTATCGCCGTGGGCCATGATCCCGGGCCACTCCACCACTTGCGCCACGTAGCATCGATCGCCTTCGACCGGCGAGCAACGGATGTGGATCTGGTACTCGCGTGGATCGTATTGCATGGTGTCCATTATCCTCTCCGCAGAGAATGCCTGATCACGGGAAACCGGACAATAAAACACGAACCCTTCTCCGGCTCACTGATGACGTGGACGGTCCCCCGGTGGGCTTCGATGATCGCCTTGACGAAGCTCAAACCCAACCCCAGCCCCCGTTGCGACCGGCTTTTGTCAACCCGGTAGAGCCTCTCCCAGATGCGGGCGAGTTCCTCGGGCGGGATGCCGACGCCGTTATCGGCGACTTCGATCGTGACGAGATTCCCCTGCCCCGAGGCGGAAAGGACGACACGCCCTCCCCGGCGGGTGTACTTGAGCGCGTTGTCGAGCAGGTTGCCGAGCGCGCGCTGGAGGCGGCCCGCATCCCCGTTGAGGACAAGCCCGGGGGCGACGTTGATTTCGAGGGTGATCTGGCGTTCCTCCGCGACGTGCTGGTAGAGGTCGACCATCTGGGCCACCAGTTCGCCGACATCGACCGGTTCGCGCCGGAGACGGACGACGCCGGTTTCCGCCTCGGCGATGTCCATCAGGGTCGAGAGCATCATCAGCACCCGCTCGGACTCCTCCAGGCAGTCGCCGAGCGCTTCCTGGCACTCTTTTTTGTCGTAGTCGTGCTCAAGCGCTTCGGTCGCCATGTTGCGCAGGCGGGTCATCGGGGTGCGCAGGTCGTGGGCGACGTTGTCAAGGCTGTCGCGCATGCCGCGGACCAGCAGTTCGATCTTGTCGAGCATCTGGTTGAGGCATTCGACCAGTTCGTCGATTTCATCGCCGGTGCCGCGCGACGGGACGCGGGTGGAGAAACTCCCCTCGCTTAAAAGGGAGTCGACCGTTTCGGTCAACTGCCGCACCGGGCGCAAGGCGCGGTAGACCACGGCGGCTCCCCCGCCGACGCCGACGAGGATGACAAACCCGGCCATCGCGATCAGGAGCTGCTGAAAGCGGTCGAGCAGTTCGAAGCGGTTTTCCAGCACGCGGCCAACCTGGATCGTCACCCCGTCGCCGGCGTGCCACGAGGCGAGCTGCATCGAGCTTCCCTCCACTCCCTTGACCACCTGCCAGGCGATGTTCCTGCCGTCGGAGACGGAGCGGACCTGTTCAGGGGGGAATTCCGACCAATCCTCGGCGTCGCGGACAAAGAGCGTCCGGTTGTCAGGGGTGGCGATCCGGACAAAAAAAGGCTGCTGGGCGCTTCCCCGCCGCACCCGGCAAAGCTCGATGACCGCCGGGGTGCCGCCGCGCTGGTATTCCCGGGCAAACTGGTGGAGCCGAAAGCTGATCGAATCGCGGGTCTGCTCGTCGATGAGGTGGCCGAAGGCAAAATAGGCGACGCCAAAGACCGTCAGCGAACCTAAGACGAAAATGATCGAGTACCAGAGGGTCAACCGGTAGCCGACGGTGTAGGGGCCGCGCCGGACGACCCTGAAAGCGTCCAACAACGGCCGCAAAAGCGCCTTCGGGGAGAGCCGCTTCATTCGATCTTCATGACATAGCCGACGCCGCGCATCGTATGGATCAGCTTGCCGGGGAAATCCTTGTCGATCTTGTTGCGCAGGCGGCAGACCAGCACGTCGACCACGTTGGTCTGCGGGTCGAAGCTGTAATCCCAGAGACGTTCCAGGAGGTACGTCTTCGAAAGGACCTTGCCGGGGTGGAGCATTAGGAGTTCCAGCAGCGAAAACTCCCGGGGTTGAAGCTCGATCTTCCTTCCCGCGCGGGTGACTTCGCGCGTCAGGCGGTCGAGCAGCAGGTCGCCCATGTCGACGAGGCTCGCCTCCGCCGTCCCGCGCGCCCGGCGCAGGACCGCCTGCAGGCGGGCGAGCAACTCGGAAAAAGCGAACGGTTTGCCGACGTAATCGTCCGCCCCGCACCGGAGGCACTCCACCCGGTCGTCAACGGAACGTTTCGCGCTCAGGACGATGACCGGGGTATCAACGTGATCGCTGCGGAGGTGGCGGATCAGGCTCAACCCGTCGAGCCCGGGGAGCATCAGGTCGATGATGGCGGCGTCGTAGGCGATTTCGCGGGCCGTCGGGAGCGCCTCCTCGCCGCTGGCGCAGAGATCGACGGCGAAACCGGCTTCCTTCAACCCCTTGGCCAGGAAGGAAGCGATCTTGGGGTCGTCTTCAACAACTAACAGGCGCATGGTTTGAGAAGGGTAACCGGGCTACTCCGGTTTGTGAACTCCATTCTCACCTGACGGGGAAGGGACAAATACCCTGTACCAAGGGGCGATCAAGGCTTTTGGAGCGAATGGGATACGGAAAAAGCAGTATTTGTCCCATTCGTATTTCAATCGGCTACGGATCGAAATAGTCGGGCTCCATTTCAATCACCGCCGGGGGGCGGCCCGGGTGGCGCATCAACTCGTCCAGAAGCTCGGCGGCCCTGGTGGCGAGACGGTGCGGATTGAGACCGATGGAGGTCACCCCGGAGAACCCGGCATCCTCCCGCGCCCCGGCATCGGAGGTGTTGAAGAAGACCAGCCGGTGGCGGTCGTTTCCGCCGGAGCGGTTCGTCATCTGCGCGGCAAATTTGGAGAGATGCCCGCGCGGGACCTTGATGAGGTAACGGCGCTCCGACTGCCGGAGCATCTCCATAAAGGCGGGCGTAAACGCCATTTCGACCGGAACGATTTTCAGGGGCGGAAAGCCGTGTTCCAGCACCGCGCGGGAGAGTTCGTCGGTGACCTGCCGCTCGATGAACGACATAGGATCGGTCAGGACCAGCAGTTCGTCGACCTGCCGCCTGCGCGCGGTCTCGATGAAGCGGGCGATGATCGTTTCCATCCTGAAGCGGACCTGGTTCCATTCGTTGCCGAGGTCGTGGTTGGCAATCACGACAAACGGCAGGCCGAAACGGTCGATCAGCGGCAGGTGGAGCGGGTTGAGGTGACCGTCGACAAGCAGCCCGCCGCAAAGCCCGCGTTCGATCGCAATCGGGCGCTTGCCGTCGATCAGGTCAAGGGAGGCCATGGCGCTCCACGAGAGGCCGATCCCGCGTCCGGCAAAGTATTGCTCCGCCGCTTCGAGTTCGCCCTTGGAAAAGGCTCCCATTCTCTCCCGGCTGACTTCCACGTGCAAAAACTGGACCAGCCCCGGGCGGACGTCGGTCGGCTCCACCGCGTGGAGGTCGGAGCGGCCGCTCACGCCGTCGATGACGAACGACCCCTTCCGGCGAAAACGTCGGATCAGGCCCCGCGTCTCCAGGATCTTCAACGCCCTGCGGATCGTGACGCGACTGACGGAAAACCGGGTCTGAAGCTCCGCCTCGCTCGGAATCCGGGAGCCGCCGTGGATTCTGCCGCAGGCAATCTCTTCGATCAGTTGATTGGCAACGCGCGCATACAGAAGGGTGTCACCGGTCGGGGCGTCGGCAACGGGAGCGGAAGTCGGGGTCATTTGTTTTGTATCTTAAAAGAACAAAATCGATGATACAATTCAAATTTTCGATCTTCCTGGGGAAAAAGGGCTTGTCATCTAACACAAATAGAATACAAATACATTCATTCACCCGGAATTCCCTCCCCCACCCTTCTTTCCGATGCCTCTTTCAAGGAGAACCTCCCTCAATGCGCTGACCCTCGTGGAACTGTTGATCGTCCTCTCCCTGGCGGCTGTTCTGGTCGCTCTCCTGACTTCGGTGATCCATTCCGGCAGGAGCCGGGTGCAGATGGCGCAATGCCAGGCCAACCTGCGCCAGATCGGGATCGCCCTTCATGCCTGCATCAACGACACCGGCAGGGTGCCGGTTTACCGCGATGAGGAGGGCCCCTGGTACCGGGCGCTCGACCCGTATCTCGGCTGGGGGACCTGGCCGAGGAACTTCCCGCTTTCGCGCTGCCCCGCCGAGCGCGAAAACGAGCCGTTTTCCACCTACGGGCTCAATTCCGAATACAACGGCACCCGCATCACCGAAATCGCGCAACCCTCCCGGGCATTTGCCGTCGGCGATTCCGACCATACGGCCGGTTCCTACATACGCATCCCGCCGACGATCGAAAAGCAGATCAGCTTCCGGCATCAACACCGGGCCAACCTTCTTTTTCTGGATGGCCACGTCGAAGCGCGCCGCCCGGAACAGATCCCCCGGGATACCTCCACCGCCACCAAAAAGCAGGAGTACCTTCTCTTCTGGAAGCCGATGGTCCGCCAGTAATCGCACCCTCCCTTTTTACCTTTATGAAAATTCTTTTAACAGGCGCGGCCGGAAAACTTGGCCGCGCCATCCTGCAAACCGCGGAGGGTCGCCACGAGGTGGTCGGCATCGACTCCCGACCGGGGGTTCCCGGGGTGCATGTCGGTTCCTGTCACGATCTGTCACTGCTGGGCCCTTTGCTGGAGGGGTGTTCCGCCGTCATCCATGCCGCCGCGCTGCATGGCGGGCAACGGTGCGACCATTCAAGGACGGAGTTTCTCGAAGCGAATGTCGTCGGGTTGCAACGCCTGCTCGAAGAGAGCGTGCGCTGCGGCGTCCGGCGTTTTGTCTTTGCCTCGTCGCTGGAGGTGCTGACCGGCCGCGACTGGAAGGCGACCACCGGCACGTTTGACGAAAGCTCCCCGCCCCAGCCGACCTGGATCTACCCGGCCACCAAGGTGTTTGGAGAAATCCTGTGCGACATGATGTCGCGCGAGGAATCGATCGAAACGATCGCCCTGCGGTATGGGCGCATCCTCCACCGGGAAGAGGCGACCCGCCACCGGCGCGAGATCCTGCTGCCGCAGATCATCGCGCGCGGGGTCGATCATCTCGACGCTGCCGAGGCGGCGCTGCTGGCGTGCGAACGGCCTTACTGCGGATTTCGCATCGTCAACATCGCGCCGGAAAACCCGTTTTCGCAGGAGGAGATCGACCGCGCGCGGCACGAACCGCTTGCCCTGCTCGAAAAAGAGTGGCCCGGCTCCTCCGCCCGGCTGGAAGCGCTCGGGATCACCCTCCGTTGGGACGATCTCTGGCCTGCGATCACCACCCGCGCCGCCGCGCAGGTGCTCGGGTGGCGGCCCCGGATCAAATTTCCCGACTACCTGCGATTTGCCGAAGATCGCCCGCCGGTGCACCACCGGCCTGCGGCCCAATATCAGACCGTTACCTGAACATGAAACTGCTTTCCACCTCTCTTGCCATCCTTTCGACTGCTTTTTGCCTGATGAACCCGACCGTTGCCGTCGCTGCTGAAACTTCCGCCGCGCCGACGCCGGAGGAAGGAGCCCTCGTCCTGGAAAACGATTTCCTGAAGGTGGTCGTCTCGCCGGTCGGGGCGCGGATCGTCAGCCTTTATGACAAGATACGCCAGCGCGAGGAGGTCAAGATGCTCTCCTACGTCGGCGGCATGAACGAGGTCCGTTTTGGCGAGGTTCTCAACCTCGACGACCTGAAGGATCGCTACACCCTCTCTTTGTCCGAAGACGACGCAGGCAGCCGGACCGTGAAAGCGACCATCCGGGTCAAGCCGACCGGTGATCACCCGGCGGCGGCCACGGTGGTCAAAAGCTATACGTTGCCCGCCGATGCCAGCCGCATCCGCACGGCGCTGGAGATCGCCAACGAAGGGAAGGAGCGGATCGGCATCATCCCGTGGGTCCGCAATCTCATCAACCGGGGGGAGAAGGAGCAGCCCGAGGAAGCCCATATGACCGAGTACGGCGCATTCCTGAGGGGGAGGCCGATCCCCGGCAACCCGAGCGTCGGGGAGGCGGCGGCCAACCCGGAAGTCAACTGGCACTTTTTCCCGGCGGGCAACTGGAGTTCGCGGGTGGTCCTGCCGGTGGAGGACGGCTCCAACACCTTTGCGACCGTGCTCAAGCCGCAGGATATGTTCAAGATCTTCAACTGGCACCGTTCCCGCGAAAACTTTGCCACGCATGAAGTCATCTCCGCGCCGATGTTCATCCAACCGGGGGAAAGCCGACGCCGGGAGTATGACCTCATCGTCGCCGAACCGGTGCGCAACCTGGTTTACGCCTCGCCCGACCTGGTGATCGGCGCGAGCCCGCACCCGACCGGCATCTCCGCCGACACGAAAAAGCTCCGCCTCACCTTCGGGGCGACCCGGGAGATCGCGCCGTTTCGCGCGAACGTCGAGTGGAGTTCCGCCGCCGCGCCTGCGGAAAGGAAGAGCTTTGCACTCGACCTTGCGGGGCTTTCGCCCTCCACGACGGTCGAAAAAACGGTGGAGATCGACCTGACGGGTCATGAAATCAGCTCGCTTCAACTCTCCTTTGTCCTCGACGGGAAGGCTTATTTCCCGGGAGAACTGGCGGAGGATCGCCGGGAAGTGGTCATCCCGCTGGTGACCGATCCGGCCAATGGGAAAGTGGTCTATCCCAGCCGCTCCGGAGGGGCCGCACAGCTTCCCAGGATCGCCGCGCGGCACCGGACCGCCCCGCGACTTGCCGAGGGCGAACGGTTTGCCGCCTATGGCTGGCCTGCGGGGCTGCGGTTTTTCAGGGAGGATACGATTGAGCCTTCCGGCGAGGCGTTTGCCCTCCGTTCACCTGCGGGCGGGCATGCTTCGTTCCAGCTCATTCTTTCGCCAAAGCAGAACCGCGGGCTTCAGCTTGCCGTCAAGGGGGGCGACCTCAAGGGTCCGGGGGGGAAGGAGGTCGTTTGTGAAAGCGTCAACGAGTTCTTTGACGTGCCGACCACGGTCCCTTCCGCCTACAATGCCACGTTTGCCGTGGGCGATTACCCCGAAGGGTTGCTTCCGGTGGAAAAAACCTCGCTGGAAGGGGGGAGAAACCGCCCGCTCTTTGTCACCTACCGCGTCCCGGCGGATGCGCCGCCCGGGGAGTATCGCGGAGTGGTCACCGTCTCGGAAAACGGGGTGGCGACGGAGATTCCGGTCTCCATGACCGTCTGGAATATTCAGCTTCCCGTTCGCAACCGGTGGATGGACACCCCCTCTTCGCTGAAAGGGGATGGCGGCATCCTTCAGGCCGTGGTGGAAAAGCACCTTCAATATCGCCTGACGCCGTGCGATGCCGGGGTGGTCAAAAGCCTGCTCGACCTCCGGTTTGCCGAATTTGAAAAGGAGTTTGAGCCGTACATCGCCGCCGGGGCGACGAAAGTGTTCCTCGGGTCGATCCCCGATCTCCTGAAAAATCACCGCGCCAACCTGCCGGAAGTCGAAAGCTACCTGGAGAAAAAGGGGTGGAGCGATTACTTCTACGTCCGGCCCGGGTTTGACGAGGCGTCGACCGATCTGGTCCTTGAAATCCGCGAGGTCTGCCGCCAGTGGAAGGCGCTCAGCAAGGTGCCGGTCATGGAGACCTATTACCATGACGAAAAGGCTTCGGAACTTTATGGGAGCCTCGACATCTATTCCCGCAGCCTCTCGGATGCCCCGTGGATCAAGGAACGAATGGCCGCAGGCGACCGGTTCTGGAAGGTCAACGCTTTTCAGAGCGCGCTGGAGCCCGAGCCGTGGGGGATTCGCAGGACCTACCTCGCCTTCTGGGACTACTCCTTTACGGGGACCTACATCTGGACGGTCAAACAATGGAAAGGAGTCACCGACTGGGGTCGCGATTACTGGTGCGACGCCGGTACGGGGAACCTCGCTGCGGTGCTGATGTGGCCGCACGGAGAAGTGGTGCTTTCGACCATCCGGCTCGAAGCGCTGCGCGCCGCCATTGAAGACAACATGCTCTTCTGGATGTTGCGGGAAAAGGTGGAGCAACTCAAAGGAAGCACGCCAAAGGACCCAGCCCACGTCGCTGCCCTGAAAAAAGGGGTGGAACTCTGCAACTCCGGCCGCCTGAGCGAGCGGGCGGGATCGCTCGACGAACTCGAACAACTGCGGCGGCAGGCGGGCGAAACGCTCTCCGTGCTCAACACCCTTTAACGATGACGAAAACCTTCCTTCCGGGACTCCTTCTCGCCGGTTTGCTCCTGACCGGCACCGCTTCACCGGCGGCTTCGGAAAAGTGGGGCACGGTTGCGCTCGGCAAGGCGGTCGGGCGCGAGGCGAAGCCGGGGCCGCCGCGGGTCAGGCAAAAGCTCGAAACGCGGTTCCGCAAACGACCGGCGGAAGGAAAACCGACCGTGCTTTTCCGCGAAGGCGAGGCGCAGGCGCTCCTGGTGGTGCCGAAGTCGGCCAGCCGGGCGGAAATGATGGCGGCGGAGTTGCTCCGGACGACGCTCGGGGAGATGACCGGCGCGACCTTCACGGTCGTTCGCGAATCGGAAACCCGCCGGGCCGGGGAACCGATCATCGACGATGCCGGGCGCTCGTGGGCGCAGGCCATCTGGATCGGCCAGACCGCGCAGGCGGCGAAGGAAGGGCTTTCCGCGGACGATCTGAAACCGGAAGGTTACCGGCTGGCGACCCGGGGGCCGTGGCTCTTTGTGCTGGGGCGCGATCTCACGGAAAACGGGCTGCGGGTCAATGGGACTTACTTCGGCGCGGCCAACCTGCTGGAACGGCACCTCGGGGTGCGGTGGCTCTGGCCGGGGAAACTCGGGAGCGTCATCCCGAAGCGGGAAGAGGTCGCCTTGCCGCCGCTTGATGAACAGGATGAACCGGCGCTCGCGCAGCGCACGATCCGCAACATGGCGGTCAATGATCTGAGCAAGGTCGGCCTCGCGCTGCTTCATGGGGAGGCCGACGATTACCGGAACACGCTCGACCTCAACGCCACGTGGCTGCGCAACCAGGGAAGCGGGAGCAGCGTCCGGCTCCGGTACGGCCATGCGTATGGCGACTGGTACGAGCGCTACGCGAAAACGCATCCCGACTGGTTCGCGTTGCAGCCCAACGGCTCGCGCCAGCAGCACCCGTCGCGGGTCCGCCTCTGCAAATCAAACCCCGAAGTCGCCCATGAAGCGGCCCGGCGGGTCCTTGCCGCCTATGCTGAAAACCCCGGGCTCGACAGCGTCTCCATCTCGCCCAACGACGGCGGGTCGCACAACTGGTTTTGCATGTGCGGGGAATGTCGCAAGCTCGATCCGCCCGACGGGGAAAAGGTCACCCTTCTCTTCGCCAGGGACGGGAAACGCTTTGAGCAGAGCTACCCCTCCCTCACCAACCGTTTCGTCACCTTTTACAACCGGATCGCCGAAGAGGTCGCGGAAACGCTCCCTCACGCCCGGCTCGGGGCGTACGCTTACAGCGCCTACCGCGACCCGCCGCTGGGGATCAGGCTTCATCCGTCGATCGTGCTCGGGTTCGTCGGGTTGAACTACATCAACGACGAACAGCGGCGGCACGACCTGGAACGGTGGGACGGCTGGGCCGCGCAGGCGAGCACGTTGATCCTGCGGCCCAATGCCTTTCACTCCGGCGACGCCCTGCCGCTCGTCTACCCCCATCGGCTGGGGGAGGATGTCAAACATTGCTACCAGACCGGCATGGTCGCGGCGGACTTTGATGCATTGATCGGCAACTGGTCGACTCAAGGGTTGAACTACTACGTCCTCGCCAAACTGCTCTGGGACCCTTCTGCGGAGGTTGATGCCATCGTCGCCGACTACTGCCGCCACGGCTTCGGCCCGGCGGCGGAGACGATCGCCCGTTACTTTGCCACGCTGGAAGAGGCGACCCGCAGGGTGGCGCAGGAAGGCCGGGTCGGAGCCGAAGAGCAGCTTCGCGAGGAAGAGGCGGACTCCGAAACGCCGCTGTCAGGAAAAAAACGGCGGGCCACCCTGTTTCACAATGCCTATTTCAGCGTCTTCACCCCGGCGTTTCTCGCTTCCCTGCGCGACCTCCTGCAAGAGGCCGATGGCGAAGCCAGAGGAGACGAAACGGTCCGCGCGCGCATCGCGTTTCTCCGGATTGGGCTCGACTACGCAGAGCTTTACCGGCGGGCGATCCACAACGGCGGCGATCCCGGGGCGAAACAGGAACTGCTCGACTGGCACCGCGACACCTTCCGGCGGCAACCGCTGGCGGTCAACTCCGTCCACCGGCTCTGGAGAAGCTCCGCCACGTTTCGCGGCTTGAAATGAAGAACCCCAACCAAACGCAAACGCATGAAAACCGTACTGAAGATTACAGTCCTCCCACTCGCATCCCTTCTTATGGCGGCCACTCCTTCGTGGGGTGCGCTGCGGACCTGGAACAACTCCGATCCCATCAATGGCGGGCTCTGGAACGTCGGTGAGAACTGGATTGACCCGATCGCGCCGACCGGCAGCGATACGGCGCTTATCGACAATGGCGGACTGGTGAAGGTCACGACCGCGGATGCCGCTGTCTCGGCCTCTTCGCTGATCGTCGGCTCGACGACCAACAACAACCGCCTTGTCATCGCGGGTCATACCTTGACGGGCGGGAATATCGACATCGGGGATGGGGTCGATTCGCAAGGGTCGATCACCATCCAGGACGGCGGCACGCTCCGGACCGACGGTACGGGGAGCTTCCGGAGAATGTTGATCGGCTACCGGGGCAAGGGGACCGTCACGGTCGAAGCGGGCGGCACCTTCCTGACCGGTGCGGATGCCTTCCGTCTCGGGAGCAGCGCCGGTGCGGAGGGGGTGGTCTCGGTGCATGGTCTCTGGACCCATGCGGGGGCGCTCTCGGTCGGGTACAACGGGACGGGGGTGCTGACGATCGGCGGTGCAGGAACGGTGCAGGTCGAGGGATTGCTGACCATGGGCGACGGGAGCGCGGCGGTCGGGGTGCTCAATATCGGCGGGCAGGTCGGGACTGATAACGTGGCCGCCGCCCCGGAAGCGGCCGGTCGGCTGGAGGTCGCAACGATTCGCGGAGGGAGTTCCACCGGTTCGGGCGGGATGGCCACCATCAATTTCAACCATACCGACGCCCGCTACGAATTTACCGGCGCGGCACAGGCACCGATCGCGATCACCGGCAACACGACCACACGGGTCAACGTCCTGGCCGGGACGACGGTTCTCAACGGGGCCAACACCTACAAGGGAGCCACGCGGATCACCGGCGGCACCCTGCTGGCGAACTACACCGGCACGGAGGCGCAAACCAGTTCCACCGGCACGGGGCTTGTGACCGTGGAAACCGACGGCACGCTCGGCGGGATCGGGCGGATCGCCGGGGCGACGGAGGTGCTCGGCACTCTCGCGCCGGGCGACGGGGAGAACGGCACCGGGGTTCTGAACTTCGACGGCGATCTGACCCTCGGGGCGGAGAGCGTGACGCTGCTGCGGCTTGGCGGCGAGGCGCGCGGGACGGAGCACGACGCGATCAACATCGGCGGGAGTTTCACCCTCGGCGGCACGCTCCGGCTCGTGCTGGAGGAAGGGCTGGCCCTTCAGCCGAACGACGAACTGACCTTCCACCTGTTCCAGAGCGACGGGTTCAACGGGACGTTCACCCTGCTCGACCTGCCGGAAATCAGCGACGGGTTGGCGTTGAACTGGAACACCTCGCTGCTCTACACCGACGGGAGCGTGAGCGTGAACGTGGCCGCGATCCCCGAACCGGGCGTTGCCTGGCTCCTGCTTTGTGTCGGCGCGGCGGCGGGGGTCCGTTTCGTCGGAAAACGCAGCCTCACTTGATGCCGGAACGGGCGTCTGAAACGGCGATGTAACGCTGGAAGAGCCGGAAAAGGGCGATCACCGGCAGCGTGACGAGGACCGAAGCGGCGAGGATGTCGCCCCACTGGATCGGCGGCTGGGTAAAGAGGTTGGCGAGGCTGATCTGAACCGTCCGCGTCTCTTCGCGGGTGCCGATCAGGAGCGGCCAGAGGAAATCGCCCCAGTGGACCAGGAGATCGAGCAGGACGACCGTGGCCAGCGCGGGGCGGACCGAGGGGAGCGCGACATTCCAGAACTGCCGCCACGCTCCCGCGCCGTCGAGGGCGGCGGCTTCCTCCAGTTCCACGGGAACGGAAAGGAAATGCTGCCGCAGGAAGTAGATGTTAAACGCCTTGGCCAGAAACGGGATGACCAGGCCCCCCATGGCCGGGAGGTAGGCGCCGGTCAGCCCAAGATCGCGCGCGGTGAAAAAGAGCGGCACCGCCATCACCTCGACCGGGAGGATGATCAGGATGACCACAAGGGCGAAGAGCGCCTCGCGCCCCTTGAAATCGAGCCGGGCAAAGGCATAGGCGGCCATCGCATTGACCAGCAGGCCGACGCTGCAAATCACGGCGACCTGGAGGAGCGAATTGACGAACGCCTGCCCGAGCGCGGCGCGCCGCCATGCGTCATGGTAGTGCTCGAAAGTCCATCCGCCGCCGCCGAACCAGTGGGCGGGGGTTTCAAAGATCGACGCTTCAATGCGGAAGGAGGCGAGCACCATCCAGAGAAGCGGGGCAAGGAAAAGAAGGGCGACGGCGAGGCTCGTCCCCCATTTCAGCGGAGCGGCGGAGGAAGCTTTCATGCGCGCTCCTCCCTTGCCCAGCGGCGTTGCAGAAGGGTGATGGCGGCGACCAGGATCAGGAACAGGAACGCCGCCGCGCAGGCCCGCCCGAGGTCCTGGCTCAGAAAGGTCATTTCGTAAATCGCTTCGATGATCGAAAGGGTGCTGTTTTCCGGCCCGCCGCGCGTCATCAGGTAGGGCTGTACGAAGAGGCGGAAGGCGAAAATGGTGGTGACGGTGACGACAAAGATGATCGTGTTGCGGATCGAAGGGATCGTCACATGACGGACCCGCTGGAAGGCATTGGCCCCGTCGATGCGGGCCGCTTCGGAGAGTTCGCCCGGGACATTCTGCAACCCGGCGAGAAAGACCATCATTTGCAGGCCGACCCCCTGCCAGATCGACATGAAGGCGATGGCGGGAAGGGCGGTCGACGGATCGCGCAGCCACGCGCGCGGCTCCAGCCCGAGGAGCGAGATTCCGGAGTTGACCAGCCCCATCTCTCCCCCCTGCTGCGGCTGGTAGAGCATCGTCCAGAGGACGGCGAGGACCGGCATGGAGACGATCACCGGCAGGAAAAAGGCGACCCGCAGCCAGCGCCATGCCGGTTCGGGTCGGTTCACCCAGAGGGCGAGGAGAAACGCAAGGGCGCTCTGGAGCGGCACGGTGAGCAGGGCAAAAAGGGCGGTGTTGGCAAAGGCGCGGCGGAAACGGGGGTCGGTCAGGAGATCGCCGTAATTTTCCAGCCCGGCCCATGCGGCGCGGCCGGGGGCGAGGAGGTCGGCATGGGTCATACTCCAGAAAAGCGCCCGCGCCATCGGCCAGACCACGAAAAGGCCGAGCAGGAGCAGCGCCGGCAGAAGAAACCACGGGGCGGCACGGGAACGGGAGCGTTGCCAGGCGGTCATGGGCGGCCCTCCTCTCCGTTTGGGGTCGTCTCTCGTGGAGCGCGACGCCGGATCACGCGGTCGATCTCCTCCTCCGCCATTTGCAGGCGTCCCTTGACCTCCGCCCCGCGCGCGATGTCGCGCAAGGCCGCCGCGAAACCGCGCGTGAGGCTCGCATAAAACGGGGTCAACGGACGGGGCCGGGCGATCTCCTCCAACTGCCTGCGGAAAAGGGAGTACGGAAGTTTTTCATACTCCGGAAAGGAAGCAAATGCGGAGCGCCGCGCGGGAACGGCCCCATTGGCGCGGACGATCGGCTCGATCCCGTGCCGCGCGTCGGTCACCCACCGGAGCCAGAGCGCGGCGGCGGCCGGTTCACGCGCCCGGGCGGAGATCGCCCAGCACCAGCTTCCGCAAGGGGCGGAAGGGTGCGCGCCGGTGCGTGGCAGGAGCATCGCGCCGAGTCGTTCGCCTTTCTTTTCGAGGTGGCTTCGCGCCATCCAGTGCCCGGTCCAGTCAAAAGCGACCTTGCCGTTGCCAAACGGGTCGGGGTCGAGCGGATCGGTGGCGGCAAACCCCCGGGTAAAGAGGGCCTGCCATTGCCCGAGGCTGGCGACATTTTCCGGGCTGGAGAGGACACCCCTCACCGTTCGCCCGTCGGGAGCAATCAAGGCTCCCCCGCCCGACCAGACCACCGGGCTGAAGGCGTAGGTGTACCATTCGTCCGCGCTTTCGTTCATGTGGAGGGCCACCGGCTCGATCCCGGCGCTCTTCAGGCGCGCGCATGCCTGGAGAAATTCGTCCCAGTTCCACCCGTCGGCGGGAGGAGAGATCCCGGCTTGTGCCAGCAGGGCGCGGTCGTAGTAAAGGACCACGGCCGAGTCAAACGCACCGAGCGCGTAGAGTGTGCCATCGACCGTCCCCTGCCGGAGGAGGGTCGGCAGGAAGTCGGCAAGGTCGGCGGGGTCAAAAAAGGGATCGAGCGGCAGGAGCAGGCCGCTGTCGACGTAACGGGCGACCAGCGGGCCGTCGAGGTCGAAGGCATCGGGCAGATCCCCTGCGGCGGCGGCGATGGCGAGCTTCTCCGTGTACTGGAAATCAGGGAAAAAGGTGAGTTCGACGTGGTGATCCGGGTGTGCCGCGTTGAACGCCGCCGCGATCGCCCGCATCGCCGCGTTCTCCGCCTCCTGCCCCTGGTGCGACCAGACGCGGATCACCTCTTTTTGCGTCGTTCCCCGGGGTTGGCCACACCCGCAAAGCGCGAGACAGGCGAGCGCCAGCGCCGCAACGGCGATGAAAGGATGAAGGTAAGGCGACCTCTCCGGACGTGGAGTCAGGTCATTCGCCGTCCAGCGGAAAAAGGGACGACGGCGTGGAAAAGTGGGAGAAACGGTACGGTTTTCGACAATCACCAGACAAGAACGGCTTGTTTGAAACGTACCTTCGGACAATTTTCCGGTACGTTTTTTTGGAGGTGGCAGGGGCCACTATGACGAAAACCGGCCATTCTGTAAACCCGCTTGGGTTTTTAAGGTTCCGGCGAGCGATTCAGCTTCGCCTTTTTTGCCTGCACGACTGCCCATCGGGTCAGCATGGACTGCTTGAGAGCGGCATCTGCCTCACGGTCGATCAGTCTGGAAAGCGCCGACGGCTTGATCAGTCGACACCGGTAGAGCTCCAAAACATCTGGTGCTGTAGAGGATGATGTCTTATGGAATCGCTGATTTATGAAAGCTCGTTCGTAAACTGGTCATTTGTGCGTCTTTTTGGCCCGATTGGTCCTCACCTGTCTTTAAACAGGCTGCGGAAATCGAACCAAAAATCTTGTCAAAACTGCCTGCGTTTCCGTCCGGCTCCATTAAATCAGCGATTTTTTTATTAAAACGCTTCGTTTAATTCGCTTTATTAGGCTTCGCTCCATATCCAGCCTGAACGTACAGCTTGCGCTCACTTTTTTATCGAGCCATATTTGTTTAAAGAGATAAACAGCAAACTACAGGACACGGCCCCGCTTACCATGGTCCATGAGTCTCCGTGGCCCAAAAGCCTCACGCCAAGAACACTCAGCACAAGAGTCATCATCAGGGAGGAAACTAACATGAACTCATACAAAACATCCACTGAGTAGCCGACGCGAATATTGAGTTTCATTATTTGACCCAAGAACCAGCCCCCAAACCACCCATTGGAATCATCCATATATTTACTACCCAATGGCTGACAACTTGCTCCTGTACGACAGGTACAAAGCAAGCGGCTAAAACGGAAACAAGAAGCAACCACTTCAACCATTTCCTCTTTAAGAGGATTTTAAGGGAATCAGGCATGATTCCACGCCTTTTGCTCCAACCCGGCAACCTGAAGTTTGGAGGTTTTTTCAGCACCTTGGGAAACGGGTTTTGCTGTTTCAATCAAGAAATACTCTGTTTGAGTCTCAGCGTGTTTTTCCTGCTTCAGGGTCTCGGTAATGGTCACTTCCCCGGCAAGGGAAATTGCCGTGACAGCCACGAAAGCAAAGAGGGAGAAGGCAATGGTACGCATGGAGTGGGAGTATACCGTTAACGGGATGTTAGGGCGAGGATTTTTACCTCCGTCCTCCTATCGTAAATAGTTCCTCCTCCCCGCCATCAAATGCACGACTTCAGGGGATCGCTGATTTAGGGCGTGTTCACGAATTGAGAAAGATGAATGAAATGACACATTTTGTGCCATAGGTCTCGCGCCGCTTGATTCCAGGCTCCTTATCCATCATTCTGGCCGGATGCTCGCCATGACTTACACGGCTGCGAGAGAAAATTTCGCTATCATGATGGACCGGATCTGCCGGGTTCATGTTCCAGCGATCATTTCGAATCTATCGGTAACAAAAACGAAACATAATGGAAAATAACAAAAAAACGATCATTATCTTTTTGGACATGCTCTTACTGCTCGGCGCTTGGGATATCCTGTTGCTGACAAAGGCTGTTTCCCATTCCGGTCAAAAGTTTTAATTCATGAAGGATTCAATATTTTTTCTGGCGTTAAAAGATGCTTTTCGCACCTTGAGTCAAAACTGGCGCATGCTTGTGATACCAGGTTTCTGCATTGCTGTTATTCTATGGATTTGCTTTGTGATCGTCAGGGATCTCGCTGCGTACCATAGGGGCACCAATATCGAAACAAGAAGCTTATTGTTTCTATTTATATTAATTACAGCGTTCTTAATGGAAGCGGGATCAATTAATCTTCTGCGACAATTTTCCCAGAATAAGGACGGCGGATGGAAGCATGTTTTGGAAGTTTTTTCCTGGAGACGATTAAGTCGCTTGCTTGTCGCTTCCATATGGCTATATGTTCTCGGGCTTATTGTAAGCGCAAGTCTATTTTTTCTATTTCAATATTTACAACTGAATGCAACATGGATACTGGCTCTTATAATTCCACTTCAGTTTTATGTTATTTTAATCATTCTTGAAAATCCGGAGTATCGCGCATGGAGATGTTTTTGCCATGGGTTCCGTGAAACAATATCACAACGCTGGGAAGTATGGGGCGTATGGATTTGGGCATGGGTATCCTATCGTATCATTGGAAGAGTCGCCTGGGTGCTGACATGGTGGATTCCAAACCGGTTTGCAGGATTGGAAGTTCACGGTTATTGGATAATTCTTTCGTTTATATTACTGATGGGTTGTGTTTTTGCTTTTGGAGTGTTTTTACTTCTGTCACTTCGGAAAATGAGGGTTCTCCGGAGTTGTCATGGCTGCTCAAATCAGGCACGCTCCGGTTTTTCCCATGGCCAAACCGACTGATATTTCCCCTGTTGCCGTTTCCCTTTATTTTCTGCCTGTCACGCTCCGGGTTCCGCTGAAATTCGGCGCTGAAACCGTGGAACACCTCTGCATCGCCCGTGTCAAAATGAAGGTCCGCGATGCCGCCGGGCGGACCGCCGTCGGCTGGGGCGAGACGCCGCTCAGCGCCGCGTGGGTCTGGCCGAGTCCGCTCGGTTATGAGGAGCGGGAGGTGATCCTCCAGCAATTCTGCCGGGAACTGGCGTCGGCCTGGGCTCATTTTGAGGGAAGCGGCCACCCGATGGAGATCGGCCACGATTTTGAGAAGACGCTCGCGGCTCAACTGGCGAAGTTCAACGAAGGGCGCGCGGAGCCGGTGCCGCTGCTCGGGGCGCTGGTCTGCTGCGCGTCGTTCGACCTGGCGCTTCACGATGCCTTCGGCGTCCTCCATGGCGTGCCGACTTACGAAACCTACAACGCGAAGTACATGAACCGCGACCTCGCGGCGATGCTCGAACCGGCCACCCCGGCGGTTTCCTTCGAAGGGCTTTATCCCGAGGATTTCCTCACCCCCCGGCGCGACCAGCTTGCGGCGTGGCATCTCGTCGGCGGGAAGGACCCGATCCGCGAAGACGAACTGACCGGCGAGGAGATCGTCGACGAATACCCGGTCCTGCTGCGCGACTGGATTCGCGCCGACCGGCTCAAGTGCCTCAAGATCAAGCTGCGCGGCAACGACCGGGATTGGGATTACCAGCGGCTCGTCGATGTCGGGCTGGTTTCGATGCAGGAGGGGGTCGACTGGCTGACGGCGGATTTCAACTGCCTGGTGCACGAGCCCGACTACGTCAACGTCATCCTCGACCGCCTGCTCGAAGAATACCCGCGCATCTACGGGATGCTGCTCTACATCGAACAACCCTTTCCCTACGACCTGGAGGAGCACCGGATCGACGTTCACAGCGTTTCGGCGCGCAAACCGCTTTTTATGGACGAAAGCGCGCATAACTGGGAGCTGGTCCGCCTTGGTCGCGAACTCGGCTGGACCGGCGTGGCGCTCAAGACGTGCAAGACCCAGACCGGCGCGCTTTTGAGCCTCTGCTGGGCCAAGGCGCACGGGATGACGCTGATGGTGCAGGATCTCACCAACCCGATGCTCTCGCAGGTGACCCACGCCCTGCTCGCGGCGCACGCGGGAACGATCATGGGGGTCGAGACCAATTCGATGCAGTTCTACCCCGCCGCCTCCCGTGCGGAGGAAATCGTCCACCCGGGGCTCTTCAAACGGCGCGACGGGGAGATCGACCTCGGGACGGTGCGCGGCCCCGGCTTCGGCTACCGCCTTGAGGAGATCGAACGCGAACTCCCCGCGCCGGAGTGCGAGGTCTGCCGGGGCGACCACGGATGACCTTAACCTGCTTTATTCATGAAGCTCGTGACGAGATGGCTCCAAAGGCCGGAGATGCAAGGCGGGCACAGGTTGAAAAGCCTGAGTGCATGGGTACATGCTCGATGGCTTTTCAAACAAGCCCAACGCCGCAGATTCGGTCTTTGGGGCCATCGCAGTAGAGCGCTCATGAATAAAGCAGGTTAAAGGACAATCCTTGGATAAAAAGGAAAAAATAAGTTGCCCACTGCGGGAAGTTTTGCGATGACTTGATTTCAGCGATCCCCGACGCCGCGTTCCGAGGTGTTTTCAAAGAGCACGGCGTCACCCAAGGGGTTCCTTGTCATGTCCATCGTTCAACCGGTACCCCACAAGCCTTCGGACAAAGTCCGGGCCTACCTTGAGAAGGAGGAACGCCTCGGCCAACTGCCGGTCGGCAGCCGACTCCCGACCGCCTCCGAACTGGCGGCGACGCTCTCGGTCAGTTCCGGGACGGTCAAGAACGTCTACCGCCAGCTTGCCAAAGAGGGGCGCGTGCGGACGCTGGTCGGCGTCGGGTCGTTCTGGTTGAGCGAAGCGCAGGGCGACCCGCGGACCGGCATGCGGATCGGTTTCAGCATGAGGCGACCGACCGAAAATGCGGGACAATGGTGGACCCGCTCCACCTGGGTCGGCCCGGTCTACGGTGGCATTCTCCAGAAGAAGCTCGACGCCAAGCTCGACCTTTCGCTGCATGCCTGCGGCGACCTTAGGACCACCCCGGCTGCGGAGATCCCCAAGGCGCTCGGTTCGGTCGACGGCGTCATTTCCCTCTCGGTCGCCCCCCTGCCCGAACGGCTGGTGAACACCCGAGGGCGGCTGGTGCCCCATGTCGGGCTCAACCCGCCCGCCGATCACGCGACGGTTAACTTCGTCTCCCCGGACTATTACCTTTGCAGCCAGGCGCTGGGCGACGCGTGGCGACGGACCGGGCGGCGGCGCATCCTCTTTGTTTCGACCCGCGACCTCTCGACCTCGGTCTCGACCCGCCAGCGCTACAGCGGGTTGATCTGCGGCATCGGCACCTCGATCGGCAAACCGATCGAGGTGCAGATTTTCATCAACCACGCCAAAACCACCGCCGAACAGGCAACGGCGATGAAACGTTTTTTTGATCGCGGCTGGCTGCCGGACGCGATCTACTGCACGGGGGGATCGCTGGCAGTCCAGACCCTCGCCGCGTTGCAGGAGTTCGGCCGTTCCGTGCCGGAAAAGGTCTCCCTCGTGGCCGGAAGCCAGAACGGGTTCCTCCCCTCGGCCTTTCCGGCGATCACCACCATGGTCCATCCGCTCGAGGAGATCGGCGCGCGGCTGCTGGAGATGCTCTTCGCGCGGATCGCTTCCGGCGGTCAGGACCAGCCCGGCCGCTACGAAGCCGTTGCCTTTTCGATCGGATCGACCACCCGGAGCGCGGAAAACGACCTCCTGCTCCGCCATTCCCGCACGGCTTTTGCGAGCGCCGAGCCACTCTCTTCCCCGCCAAAACAGTCCAAACTCCAAACCCAACAATCCATGAGCGAACCCACCCATACACCCATCCCCGTAGCGATCGTCGGCCTTGGCCGCGCCGGTTGGCACCTTCACCTGCAACCTTTCCTGAAGCTTCCCGGCTTCAAGATCGTCGGCGTGGCCGACCCGGTTGCCGAACGTTGCAAGGAAGCCGCCGACCTGACCGGCTGCGAACAGTACAACAATATCGACGAACTGCTCAAGGCGACCTCCGCCACGGCCGTCGTCATCGCCACCCCTTCAGCCATGCACTACAATGACGCGCTGAAGGTCCTCAACTCCGGCCGCCACTGCATTCTGGAAAAACCGATCGCCATGACCGCGTGCGAAGCCAATGAACTGGTGGAACTCGCCAAAAAGCTCAACCTGAAGCTCTTCGTCAACCATTCCCACCTCCACCGCGGCGAACTCCCGCACCTTCAGGAAGTCATCAAGAGCGGCATTCTCGGACCGCTCTTCCACATTCGCGCCGTCTGGGGCAACTATGCCCGCCGCTGGGACTGGCAGACGCTGCGCAAGAACGGCGGGGGCGCGCTCAACAACACCTGCCCGCACATGTTGAGCATCGTCCTCCCGCTGCTCGGCTCGCCGGTGAGCGATCTCTACTCCGACCTGCGCAACATCAAGGACGCCGGGGACGCTGAAGATCACGTCCACCTCGTGCTCCGCACCCAGGACGGCCCGACCGCGGACATCGTGGTCTCCTCCGCGATCGCGCTCGGCCTGCCGAAATGGACCATCTGCGGCAAGTACGGCACGCTCCAGAGCGACGGCACGACCAGCAAGCTGCGCTACTACAACCCGGCCAAGGCGACGCCGCTTTCGGTGCTCGATACCGCCGCGCCGGATCGCAAGTACCTCCGCGAAGAGCTTCCGTGGGAAGAAAAGGAGATCAAGATCCCCGAAACGACCACCAAGCCGTTCCACGAAAACATCTACGACGTGCTGGTTCATGGCGCGCCACAGGTCGTGACGCCGGAAAGCGCCGCCGAAGTGGTCCGCGTGACCGAACTCGCCCATCAGAACGCCCGCAACTAAAACCTCCCATTTCCATCGTATGAGCCAATTACGCCTAGCCATGGTCGGGCTGGACACTTCGCACGTCTCGGCCTTTTCCAAACTCCTTCACGACGCCAGCGCGCCGCATCACGTCCCCGGAGCCCGGGTCGTCGCCGCCTTCCCGGGCGGGTCGCCGGATTTTGACGTCAGCATCAACCGGGTCGAGAAATTCACCACCGAACTGCGCGACGAGCACGGGGTGAAGATCGTCGACTGCATCTCCCAACTCCGCGGCGAATGCGACGCGATCCTTCTGGAGTCGGTCGATGGCCGCGTCCACCTGGAACAGTTCCGCGAAGTCGCAGACTGGGGCCTGCCGGTCTTCATCGACAAGCCGTTGACCGCCTCGTCTGCCGAAGCGCGCGCGATCGCCGATCTCGCCGCCCAACACGGCACCCCTGTGATGACCGCCTCGGCGATCCGTTACGCCGTGCCGTTTACCGAAGCGCTGGCAAACGAGGAAGCGGGCGCGGTTACCGGGGGCGATTTCTACGGCCCCATGGCATTTCAGGACAAGCTGCCCGGTTACTTCTGGTACGGGATTCACTTCGTGGAAATGCTCTACGCCACGCTGGGAGCCGGGTGTGTCGAAGTCACCGCCAAGCGCGAAGGGGCGCAGGACATCGCGCTGGGCCGCTGGGCGGACGGGCGCTTCGGCACCGTTCGCGGCAACCGGAGCGGAGCCCACACCTTCGGCGGGACCATCCACCGCGAAACCAAAAGCACCTGGTTCGACGTTTCGGCTTCGCCCAAGCCGTACTATGCCAGCCTGCTCGAGAAAATCCTCCCCTTCTTCCAGACCGGCAAGACGCCGATCCCGTTTGAAGAATCAGTCGAAGTGATCCGTTTCCTCGAAGCGGCGAATGAAAGCGCCGAGACCGGGAAGCCGGTTTCGCTGGTTTAAGGTAAGAATAACGTTCCGACGTTTTTTTCAACCGGCTCCCTTTCCCATCGTGGAGGGGGAGCCGGTTTGGTTTACATCGGGTGGCGTTTGAGGTGGTCGATCAACGCCTCCAGCCCGGAGAGGACCGGGTCGCTGATATGGTGTTCAAGCCCCTCGATGTCGTTTTCGTGCGTGGCCGGGTCGAGCCCGATCAGGGTAAAAAGCTCGGTCAGGACTTCATGCCGCGTTTCGATCGATTCCGCGACCTCGCGCCCCTTCTCGGTCAATACAAAGCCGCGGTACGGCTGGCGTTTGAGGTAGCCGAGGTCGTCGAGCCGTTTGATCATCAAGGAAACGCTCGGGCGGACGAGGTTGAGCGATTCGGCCACGTCCGAGACGGAAACCCGCCCGTTGCGCTTGAGCAGCACGGAGATGCATTCCAGGTAATCCTCCACGCTTTCCGTCACCCCTTCGCGGTGATGGGCGCTGAGCTTTCCGCTGTGCGGAGCCGGTGGATTGGAGGCAGGTGGACGGGCCATACCCTTCCCCTACAGCAAAAAGAAGCTTTTGCCAAGTTTCAGGCGCGCCGGGAGCGGCGGGCCAGCAGGCTGAGCAGCGTGCCCGCCAGGAGCGTGCCCGCCAGGAGCGAGGCCGGGCTGGGTTCAGGAACAACGGCCAGAGTGCCGCTGCTGAAAAACTCATCGGTGTTCCAGGATAACCCATCGTCCAGAAGGGCGGAACTGAGGTCGAAGCTGAAGCCGTTGTCCACCAGGGAGCCGAACTCCAAAATCTGGAAGGAATCGCCCCACACCGGGGCGTAGCCATCCAGGCTCACGCGGATCACCCCGTCCAGCGTCACGGTGCCGCTTACGTCCAGCACATCGTACTCCGCCCCGGCCAGCAGCCCGGCGATTCCGATATCGAGGATGCCGGGTTCCGACTGCGTGAAATCACCCGTGATGGCCAGCACGCCCGGGGACTGCCCAGGGCCCACGGTCCCCTCGACATTCTTGACGTTGCCCTCCACAGTCCCCACTCCGGAAAGGGTGGAGCCGCTGATGATCGCGACGTCGCCGTTCAGATTGAGCGTGCCGCCGGTCAAGCGCAGTTCGCCCCCATTGAACTCCACATCGCCTGGGCCGTCGGCCGTCAGGCTTTCGGTTTCCAGGGTGCCATCGCTGTTGAGGATGATCTCTCCGCCCTCGTGAACCAGGGTAGTACCGCTCACCTGCACCAAACCACCGTTCCCTACGGTCACCGAACCGCTGGCCGTTTCGTCGGCGACACTATTGTCACCGCCTAGATACAAATCACGGGTATTGATCCACTGTGATCCGGTACCGGTGACAGAAACGGTGCCGGTACCCCCTTGGTCGCCTACCGTGGCTATGGCGTTGCGCACGGTGCCGCCATTCCGGATATTGAGCGTCCCATCTCCCCTGCTACCCACGTCAAAGTAGCCCAAATCACCGCCGGTCATTGAGGAACCAGCTCCCGTGACGGTAATGGAACCCGTGGAGCCATCCTGCCTGCCAATGATGTAAGAGTTGCTGCTTACACTGCCTCCACTGCTTACCTCCAAGGTGCCCGATCCGCTGAAGCCTACGGTGAGGACTTGGGCGGTATTCCATTGTGAACCTGCCCCCGTCACCGTGGCTTGCCCGGTAGAGCCGGTGTTCAATCCAATATAACTGCCCCCGTGGTACACCGACACCGAGCCATAGGTGCCTATGGGGTAAAATGGAGCCCCGACCGTGGACACCACGCTGGCATCTTCGATGAGCAATGAACCCGCCTCGCCGTTCAAATTGCCAACCACCACGGAGGTCAATTTATTGGCATAGTTCGACACCGCGCCATTGGTCATCGTGAGCGCGGCTGAGTTCTCCGGATCCCCGCTGACGACCAAGGCGCCAAGGCCAAACCCAGGGACAATCGTGAGGGTGCCTCCGTTCTGGATTTCTGTGCTGGTAACCAAGCGATCCGCTCGGGCCGACGGGGTAAGGGCACAGATAACGGTGAGTGCCAGGGCACTCCAAGTCAGAAGGTTTCGCAGACAAAACGTAGTATTAAGCACGGGCACAGAATCTCCTTTCCGTTCCCATCGCCGGTTGGGCAATGGAGGAGGTAAAAATCGGAGGAGAGATTGCCTGAATTCGAACCGGCTGCCTATATTGCTAAATAGATAGGGGTCCCCGTCAGATCCCCCCCATCCAGAGGGTCATGAGACCCGGCCGGTTGGTGACGTTGAAGCTGCGGAAAATGTCCGTGACGTACTTGTGCACGGTGGCCGGGCTGAGACCCAGGGTATCGGCGATTTCTTTTTCCGCCTTGTTGGTGAGCAACTGCGCGAGCAGACGCCGGTGGGCCGGGGAAAGCGGAGTCTTGCCCACCAGCAAGCCGTGGTTGAGCAGGAGCTGGCGGTGGAACCACTTGATGCCGCGGAGGGTCTGGGCCACCAGTTGCGCGTGCTCCGGGGTGAAGCGGCGGCGGCGGCGGATGCGGTCAAAGCAGATGAGGGATTCCGCGTCCTGGTTCACCGGGAAAACGCACCAGATGCGGTCGGTGATGCCGCCCTGCTTGAAATACATCTCGTACTGGGGGGTCTTGCTGAAGGCCTTGAAGTCAACGAACCCATCGCGCAGACGATACGTGCGGAAAGCCCCCGCCTGGCGGATCACCTCGCGTGTGCTCATACCCGGATCACGCTCCATATGGGCCAGCACCTTGCGGATAAATTCCTGGTTCTCCTCCGTCTGCGGACGCCAGCGCTCCGCCGCGCGCAAACGCCAGCCATACAGGATATCCTCCCGGGCATGCTCCTCTGCCCGAACCCGGACCACGCCCACCCAGAAGGCGTTATCCGCCCCGATCCATCCGGATACCTGGCGGAAAAGCAGGTTGATGGAGGTGCGCGTTTGCGCCAGCGGCAGGTCCGCCAGTTCGTCCCAAAGCCCGTAAATCCTGTCCGAAGGATCAATCGCCATTTTGCACCAGTTTTCCGTCATCCCCGCCATACCGAATGGATCAGCGATATTCCAGCACTGCGCTCCCAACGCGGAGCGCCTCCCAAGCGGCGCGGACGTTGTGGACGCGGAAGAGGTGCGCACCGTGGATCAGTCCGCTCATGACGCAGGCGATGGTTCCGGCGTCGCGTTGTGGGGCGGGAAGCCCGAGGATGTCGCCGATCACGGTTTTGCGCGAAACCGGCAGCAGGAGCGGGCGGCCGAAGTGGTGGAAGCTCTCCAGATGGGCGTAGAGGCGGAGGTTGTCGTCTCGCTGTTTGGCGAAGTCGATCCCCGGGTCGAGCACGGTGGCGTCGCGCGGCACTCCGGCACGGGCGGCGAGGGCCAGTTTCTCTTCGAAAAAACGGTCGACGGTTTCCAGGACATCGGGGTAGGTCACGTGCGTGTGCGGCACCTTCGGCTCGCCGACGCTGTGCATGATCAGGAGCGCCGCGCCGGTTTCCGCGCAGACCCGCGCGTTTTCATCGCCGGGCAGGCCGCCGATGTCGTTGAGCAGATCGCCCCCCGCCTCCAGCACGGGGCGCACCACGGCGGGACGCCAGGTGTTGACCGAAAGAAGCGGCGGAAAAAGTTGCCCGGCGTCGCGCGGTTGCCATTGGGCGGCTTCTTCCGCAAAACGGGTGACAAAGGCGAGGAGCGCGGCGGTCTCTTCGGCTTCGCTGATCGGGCCGCGCTGCGTTCCCGCGCTTTCCGCGCCGATGTCGATCACGTCCGCCCCCGCCTCCACCTGGCGGCGTGCAAGGGCCAGCGCGGAGCCGGTGTCCCCCACCCCGTCGCCGGAAAAAGAGTCGATCGAAAGGTTGACGATCCCCATGATCAACGGGCGGGGGCGTGTCGGGCCCCATTCCACGATTCGACCACGGGCGGCAAGGCGGGTTGCGTTCATGGTGAAAATCAGATCGCGAGCGGCACGGTGGAACGGCGGCGTTTTTCAAAACGGACCAGTTCCGTAAAACCGGCCTCGACCGCCGCCTGCGCGGCGACCTCAAACCCCGCGCCGACCTCTTCGGGGGCATGGGCGTCGGAATTGATCAGGAGCGGCACCCCGGCTTCCCGCGCGAGTTGCAGGAACTGCGGCGCGGGGTAGATCTCGCCGACCGGTTTGCGCAGGCCCGCGGTGTTGATCTCGAAAGCGGTCCCGGTTTCCGCCAGTGCGGCGATGACCGGGTCGTAAAACCGGCGCAGGTCGCCTTCGGGGCGGTGGCCGAATTTTTTGGGCAGGTCAGGATGCGCCACGAAGTCGAAAAGCCCGGTGCGGATCGCCGCTTCATAGGCGGTGCCATACATTTCCCAGATTTCGGCCACCGGGCGTTCCTCAAAACGCGAGATGAACTTCGGGTGATCGACCTCCCACCCCGGGGCAATGTAATGAACGCTGCCGATCAGGTAATCCCAGTCGGCGAGCGTCGCCAGTTTCTCGATCCACGCCTCCTGCCCCGGGAGGTAGTCGACCTCCAGCCCGAGGCGGATCGGCAACTGCGGGAACGCCGCGCGCGCCTCTTCCACCGCTTCGAGGTAACGGGGGAGTTCCTCCAGCAGCATCCGCCAGTCGTCAAACGGCTCGGGCATCGGGCTATGGTCGGCGAAACCGATTTCCGCCAATCCTTTTTCCGTAGCGACACGGGCATAGTCGACCGGCCACCCTTCGGCGTGGCGGCAAAGAGGGGTGTGGGTATGGTAATCGCAAAACGTCTTCATCGAAAAAAGAGGGGAGCGCGGTGCGACCCCTTCCCTTCTGAGATAGCCTGCTTTGCCGGGAAAAACACCTCTTAAATCCGCCCGCCGCCGGGAATCTTACCCGGAACGCGAAAGATCAGCGGTGGTAGGCGATCGCCTTGCCGCTGGCGAGGGTGATGGCGTTGATCGCCCCGTAAATCGTCGCTCCCGCAGGGACCGGGACGTTGGTGAGCGTTCCGCCCAGGTCGGGGGCATCCATCGAAGCGACGACCAGATCCTCCAGGGCGCTCACCGCACCAAACGCGCCGGTGGCCGGGGCGGTGTCGGCCAGATAGACCCCTCCGGCCATGCCGAAGGAGCGTTCCAGCAGGGCGGCGAGGTGGGTCAGCCCCCGCTTCTGGAGAGCGATGAGGCTGAACGCCCCGGTATCGTCGCTTGCCGCGGTGTCGGCCTTCGCGCCGAGCGCCAGGTCGGCCCCGTCTGCGATGGTCACCGCGCCGCCGCCTCCACCCCCGCCGCCACCGTTTCCGGCGACGAGCAGTTTCCCGTCGCCATCGAGCGAAAGGGCCGCGGGGAGGCCGTCGGGGCCAAACGCCGCAACAGGGGCAAAGCGCGGGTCAACCGGCCATTGGGGTCCGTCGTGATCAACCTTGATATCCATAATTTCCTTTGGCGGCGCAGCGGCGTTCTTCAATGAAAGGAGGGAACGGAACCGTCCGCACCGCTTGGTTTTCCTTTCCTCAAAAAAGCCGTGCGCCTGCCAGAGCGAACCGTACCGGCCGCGATCGGCACCACGAGGGAAAATCGGCGTGCCAACGTCAATTTCCCCTTCTTTTTGCGCGATTAAGGCTTCATTAATGGCCAACGACGCTCTATGAAAGGAACCTTTCTTTTTATGAACACACCGAAAGAATGGAAGGGACAGGTCGCTGTCATCACCGGAGGAGCCGACGGGCTCGGGTTTGCCCTGGCGGGACGCCTCGTTCAGCGCGGCGTCATCGTGGCGCTTTGGGACTACCAGGAAGAGAAGGTGCGGGAAGCCGCCTGTGCTCTCGGTGAAAACGCCCGTGCGCAGAAGGTCGATGTCACCCGGCCCGGGGATGTCCAAGCGGCGGCAGCGGAGTTGCTCGCCGAGTTCGGTCACATCGACATCCTGGTCAACTGCGCGGGGATCACCGGCAAGACCAACACCCCCTCCCATCAAGTCGACCTCGCCGATTTCGACCGGGTGATGGAGATCAACCTCCGGGGGAGCCTGATTACTTTTCAAGCGGTGATCGGGTCGATGCTGGAGCAGAACTACGGCCGCGTCCTCCACGTCGCCTCCATCTCCGGCAAGGAAGGCAACGCCGGGATGCTCGCCTACTCGACCAGCAAGGCCGCCGTCATCGGGATGACCAAGGTGCAGGGGAAGGAATACGCCGAGACAGGAGTGCGCATCAACGCCATCGCCCCGGCGGTCGTCCAGACCAAGCTGGTCGAAGTGCTCCCTGAAGAACAGGTCCGCTACATGACCGACAAGATTCCGACCAAACGGTGCGGCACGCTGGAGGAGTTTGCCGCCACGGCGGAATTCATCGTCTCGCCGGAAAACAGCTTTACCACGGCCTTCACGTACGACCTGAGCGGCGGCCGGGCGGTTTATTAGACTAAGCTGATCACGTTATTTAAGGCGCTTCCCGCGCCATTGGCGATAATGCTCCCGCACGAATGCGAGCGCCTCTTCCCGGGTGGCGAGCGAGCCTTCAAGCTGCCGGGTTTCGACCGCTTCGAGAACTTCGCCGATCTCCGGTCCCGGCTTCCAGCCGAGCGCGATCAGGTCGCGCCCGTTGATGAGCGGCGGCGGGATGAGCGGCTCGGCGGCAAAGACCTCCCTTTGTGTTTTCAGGAAATCATAATTATCGAGCATCCCGTGGCTGCTGGCGCAGTCGACGCGGTGAAGCTCGAGTTCGTCGTCGAAGTGGGGGTGCGCCATGAACCGCTTGAGCCTGGCCACCCGCATCTTCTGAACATCCTTGAAGATCATGTGCCGGGCGACCGCTTCGACGGTGGTGTCGATCGTCTCGCGTGAAAAGCGGAGCCGGGTCATCACTGCTTCCGTCATCTCCGCACCGACCTTGTCGTGGCCGTTGAAGCGGATGCGCCCGTCGGTATCGACCGTGAAGGTCGGCGGCTTGCCGATGTCGTGGAAGAGGACGGAAAGGACCAGCGGGAGCGATACTTTTTCGGGGAGGAGTTCCAGCATCCGCCGGGTATGGACGTAAACGTCGCCCTCCGGGTGAAACTGCGGCGGCTGCTCGCACCCCTTGAGCGCCTCGACTTCCGGAAGGACCTCCTTCAAGAGCCCGCTTTCGCTCAAGAGATCGAGCCCCGCCACGCGGTGGCGTCCCATGAAGATGCGGACCAGTTCCTCGCGAATCCGCTCCGGGCTGATCTTTCCGATCGTCGGCGCATGGGTGCGGATCGCCTGCCACGTCGCCGGTTCGATCGCAAACCCGAAGGTGGCGGCAAAGCGGACGGCCCGCAGCAGCCGGAGCCGGTCTTCGCGGAAGCGATCGTCGGGGTTGCCGATGGCGCGGATGAGTCTGGCCTGAAGGTCGGCCCGCCCGCCGACATAATCGATCACGTCCCGGGTCATCGGGTCGTAAAACATCCCGTTGATCGTGAAATCCCTGCGCCAGGCATCTTGTTCCGGCGTGGCAAAGGTGACCTTTTCGGGGTGGCGACCGTCGATGTAAACGCCGTCGGTGCGAAAGGTGGCGACCTGGTACTCGTTTCGGCCGATCAGGACAATGACGACGCCGAAGTGTACCCCGACCGCGTAGGTCCGCTTGAAAAGCTGCTGGACTTCGGCAGGGGAAGCCCCGGTGGCGATGTCGTAGTCGCCCGGGGTGAGGCCCAGCAGGGCATCGCGGACGCAGCCGCCGGCATAATACGCCGCATGCCCGGCTTCACGCAGCCGTGCGACGATGGAGCGCGCCTCGGTTTCCATGAAAGAAATTTCGTGCGGGAAAGGGCGGCGGACTTTTTTTGCGCCTCCTCCGCGGGGGAGCGGTCTCCCCCTACTCCGCCGGGGAAAGGGAAGGGCTCGACGCTGCTTCCGGCGAAGGATGCACGGCGGGAGCGTCCGGGTTGGTGAGCGAAATCTGGTATTTCTTGACGACCGCCTTTGCCGCGGCGTCGCCGGGGGCGAGTTCGATCACCTGCCTGGCAAGGGAGAGGAGCGCGCCGCGCTGCTGGTCCGCCTGTTGGACGGCCTCTTCACGCTGGGAGATCGCCTGCTCCAACTGTTCGCGCTGCTGGCGGGTGTTGTTGACCTGCCATCCGAAAAAGAGCACAAGGCTCAGGCCGAAGCCGAGGAGCGGCAGAAAGGGGCTGAAGGTGCGGGTGGAAGCGGAGGAGGTCATCGGGAGCGCCTGGAACTGTTTTTGTTGCGTGAAGAGCGTGGAGTGGCCGTCGGCTCGGGAGTGGCTGCCGGGGTCGCTTCGGGAGTGGCGTCAGGGGTGGCTTCGGGCGATGCCGCCGGAGCCGCTTCGGGCTGTGGTGCCGCCGGAGGGGTGCGCCGTTCGACGTGGTAGCCGTTCTTCTCCAGAAGTTCCCTGATCTTCGGGTGTTCCAGGGAAAGCCGCGCGAGATCGCCGAGCATGCGCTGGTGGATCTGCGCGCTGGAGGCCCCCTGCTGGATGGTGCGGTTCTGTGTCGCGAGCGTTTCCTGAAGCTCGTGGGTGGCCCTGCCGGAGAAAAAGAGCAGGGCGCTCAAGACCAGTGAGGCGATGGCGGTGATCAGTGTAAGACAAAAAGGTACGACTTTCATGGAAAGCGAAGCACGCAGGGATGACTGCGCAAGTGCCCAGCTAAAAAGCAAAGCAGGGCGCGCGTCAAGAAGAGCTTTGGGAATCGGCCCTGTTTTGGCGTCGAAGTCCAACGCGGCGGACGGCGCGGAGGCCGTCACTCCAGCTTCGCCGGTCAGTGGACGGCGGTGGATGCCTGTGCGTCGGGGAGGAGCTCTTCGACCAGGCGCTCGATCCCGGCGCGGCCGAAGCTGCTGGCGGGGTAGAGTTTCTGGGCCTTGAGGTACCAGGCGAGGCTGGAGCCGGTTTCGCCCTTGGCTTCGAGGTCCTGGGCGGTGCGCAGGGTGCGGACAAACTCGGCGGCCTGGGTGGTCAGGTCGGCGCGGACCTGGTTGAGCTTGTTGTCCTGCGGGAACTGCGAAAAGACGATCTCCACCTGTTCCCATGCCCCGGCGTAATCGCCATGGCGGGCGATTTCCGAAGCGCGGATGATCGCCCCTTCGATGATCTGCATGTTGTCGAGCACCTTTTTAAGCTGCTCCTGCCGGTCGGGGTAAAGCGCGGTCGCGGCGATGAAGCGGACCTTGTCCTCAAAAATCTGCCGGTGGTTGTTCTGTGCGAGGAGTTGGTCGAGATCGGCCAGCGCCTTTTGCTGGACGTCGGCGGAGTCGAAAATCTTTCCGCTGACATCCGCAAGGGCCGGGTTGCGCGGCCAGATTTCGGTCGCTGCCTTCAACTCGCTCTCCAGCGTCTCCCGGTCGCCGCTGACGGCGGCGTTGCGCGCCTTGGCGAGGTGCATGGCGCTGACGGTCCGGGCGGTTTCGATGGCGGCCATCGGCTTGGAGTTGTCAAAGTCGCGGGCGATCACCTCCAGTTCTTCCACCAGCTTCCGGGCAAGGGTGTAATCCTTGACCTCCAGGGCGGAGACGAGCTGGTACGACTTCTGGGTGAAGGAGAGCGCCTTTCGCTTGATCTCGCGCGGCAGGGTCCGGAGTTCGGGGAGGTATTCGCCGATGGTGAACGCTTCGGCCAGCCGTTTGGTGGCGCTTTGCAACTCGTTGCGTTCCAGCAGGAAACGGTACGCCTGCACCCCCTCGCGCGCATCGCGGAGCGCTTCGTTGGCGAGGGTGTCGAGCGTGCTGACGGTCGGCGGGTTGCCGATGGTTTTGGCAAAAAGATCCTTGGTATCGCTGCCGACATTGAGCGTGGTGTCGCCGTCGGAAAAGACCGAACGGTAAAAACGCGAGGCGATGATGACGTGCTGGAAACGGCGTTGCAGGAAGAGCTGCACGATCAACGTCTGGAACTCGATCTTGGTCTGCAATTCGGAGAGTTCCTTCTTCGCCTGGTTGAGCTTGATCGCGGCGAGCGCTTCGGCCAGCCGGCTCTTGTACGGGAGGAGGTCGGCATCGCGCTTCTGCCGTTGCTGCCGGGCCCATTCGCGGGCGGCGGCTCCGCTCTTTGGCGGGACGGAAAGGGTGCTCGTGCTGGTGACGACGCGGGCGTTCCACTCGGCGCGCTTGCGTTCCTGCTCCAGGCTTTTGTTGGCTTCGACCAGCCGCTGGTTGTTATCCATCGCGCGCCATGCGGAGTAGACGGCATCGCCGATCCCCTCGCAAAGCCGGGCGTCGATATCGTAACGCGATGCCTGCGGCAAAAGACGGAACGCTTCGTCGACCGCCTGGCTGGTCACCTTTGCGGGAGCGAGCTTGTCGATGATCTGCTGGAGAAGCTGGCGGTAGGCGGCGTCTTCCTCGTCGGTCGATTCCGGGGCGTTGAGGTATTTTTCAAACCGGGCCTGAAAAAGCCGGTTGTCGTTGATGTTCCAGTTCTGGCCGTTCCACGTCAGCATCTCGGTGGATGGATTGAAGACCGGCAGGGAATCGGCAAACGACGCCGGTTTCGAGGTCGGCGAAGCCCCCTCCCCTCCGGAAGCGGCGGGGGCGGTCGAGACCGGGGCGGGAGCGGCCACCGGCGCGCGGGGGGCGTCCGGCACCTGGGCGCTCAGAAGCAGCGGGGTCAAGAGAAGGGGGGAAAGGAAAAAGTATTTCATGCCTTGCGGAGTCGTTTGACTTCAAGAATGCCACGGTCGATGACTTCGACCTCGATGGTGAAGCGCTGGCCCTTTTGCAGGTTGATCGAGTTGAGTTCCGCCGGGATCAGGAGTGGCAGCACGTCGTCCGACCCGTCGAGGTCCATGGAGTAAAGGCGACCCTTCTGCGGGGTCCAGCCGAGCTGGTTGGCGACGGTGACATCGACCCGGTAGCGGTTGCCGCGCAGGCTGTTGGCGTTCTGGAGGTAAGCCTCCACCGGCAGCGGGCTGAAGGTGCGGAACGGGTCGCTCAACTGGGAGTAGATGAGATAGCCGCCCCCTGCGAAAAGGAGGACGACCACCAGCGCGGCGGCAAACCAGGCGGGGTGGGTGGAGGAATGTGCTCTGCGGGCCATGGGAGACTTGGGTGGTCCGTCGAACTTAAACTGTTCCTTTAGGTGGTGCAAAGCATTTGATACTTGCCAAGAAGCTTCAACCCGTGTGCTTGCTAAACGGAATGTTCCGTGGCCTTGGCGCTATTTTATTCAAAGAGTTCATCGTCGTCCTGCGCGACCCGATGACGCTTTTTTTCATGCTCTTCCCGCCGCTGATCGAGATGATTGCCTTTGGCTATGCGCTCGACAACGACGTGCGGCGGATGTCGCTCGTGGTTTTTGACCAGGCGCGCACGGTGGAAAGCCGCCGCCTGGTGGAGCAGTTTGCCAACACGGAGTCATTCCGCGTGACCCGCTGGGCGACCAGCCGCGAGGAGATGGCCTCCACCATCCGCCGGGGGAAGGCGTACGCGGGGCTGGAGATCCCGCCCGGGTTTTCCCGCGAGAGCCGTGCGGGGCGGCCCGTGACGGTGCAGCTCGCCATCGACGGTTCGAACTCGACAACGGCGCTCCAGGCGCTCAACACCGGGCAGGCGGTGGTGTTGATGGAGTCGCTCACCGTGCTGATGAACCAGGCGGGAGTGAGCGCGGTGCCGATCGAAATCCGCCCGCAGGTCCTCTACAACCCGGCGATGCGCAGCCCGAACTTCTTTGTCCCGGGGGTGATCGGGGTGGTTCTTCAGATCTCGACGACGTTTGCAACGGCCATGGCGATTGTCCGCGAACGCGAGCGGGGGACGCTGGAGCAGTTGCTGGTGAGCCCCCTTTCCAGTTGGGGGTTGATGCTCGGCAAGCTGGTGCCGTATTTCTGCATCGGCTCGCTGATGGCGTTTTTTCTCTTCTCCATCATGCGTTTCGTCTTTCAGGTGCCGATCAACGGCAACCTCGGCGGGCTGGTGGCGGCGACGGTCTTTTACATCTTCGCGCTCTTGAGCCTCGGGCTTTTGATCTCCACCCGCGCGCAGAACCAGATGCAGGCTTTGCAGATGTCGATGGTGCTGATCCTCCCGAGCGTCTTCTTTTCCGGGTTCATCTTCCCCCGGGAGACGATGCCGTGGATCTTCTACGCCATCGGCTCGATCATGCCGACGACCTATTTCATCGACCTGATGCGGGCCATCATCCTGCGCGGGGCGTATTTTACGGAAGTCCTCCCCTCGCTCTCGATTCTCGCGGTGATGTCGCTCTTTTTATTCTGGTTCTGCTCCGCGCAGTTCCGCAGCAAGGTCGGGTGAACCCTTACCCGGCAACGATGTTGCGGATCGCCAGCAGGTTGATCAACGTTTTGGGGACAAAGGAGGTCACATCGACATATTCGGGGACCTTGGTGCCGTCCGCCGAGCGTTCGGAAGCGTGGGCGTTGCCGCCGCGGATGCCGACGCCGTCGAGCGTCGGAAAACGATCGCAGAGGAAATTGCCGTCGCTGATGCCGCCGCGCCGGGTGGCGTTCAGCCCGACTCCGTACTCGGCAGCCGCCGCCTTCCACTGGGCGACGAGCCCGTCGGTGCCGGGGTTGCGCGGCCACGGCGGGGCTTCACGGAGGAGGCTTACCTTGACCTCGCACGCAAAACCGTCGGAAGCGGCGGTAATCTCGCCCGGCCCGGAGAAAGCTTCGATCTTCTGCTTGTATTCTTCAAAACGATCCGGATCGTAGGTCCGCATCTCGAGTTCCGCGCCCGCCTGGTGTGGCACGCGGTTGACCACCGAGCCGCCGGAAAGGACGCCGACGTTGACGCTCACATCCCTGTCGTAATCGGTCAGGTTCTGGAGCCGGTCGATCGTCCGGGCGAGCTGGTGGATCGCGTTGGCTCCCGCCTCGTGGACGCTTCCGGCGTGAGCCCCCCGCCCGAGCACTTCGACGCGGTACTTCGCCCACCCCTTGCGCGATTCCAGGATGCAGAAGGGAGGCTCCGCCCCCGGCTTGCCGCTGTCGGCCTCAAAGACCAGCGCGGCGCGGGTGTCGTCGGGGAAGATCGCGCGGCAGGCTTCGCCGAAACATGGGGTCAACCGTTCCTCGGCGGCGTTCCACGCGAGAATCCAGCGGATCGACCGGAACAGCTCCGGCATCGTTTCGGCCATGGCGTCGAGCAGGAGCCAGATCATCGCCGTGCCGCCCTTGATGTCCATCGTTCCCGGGCCGTAGATGCGCCCCTCCGCCGGCTCCTCCCGCCAATGGAAGTCGTTGGCGGCCTCTTCCTCTGCGGTAAAAACGGTGTCGAGGTGGGAGATGCAGGCGATCACCGGGCCGTCGCCGCCGGAGTCGAGAAAGAGGTGGTCGCCCGTCCCTTCATCGCGGCACGGCACGCGGCTTGCCTTGAACCCGAATTTGTCGAACTGCGCGATGATGCGCGCGGCGTTCTCCTCCACCCCGGCGCGGTGGCAACTGTAGCTGTTGATCCCGACCAGCTCGCGCAAAAAGTCGAGCGTGGCGGGGAGGCGGGTCTGAAGGGCGGTTTCGAGGGCGGGGATGGAGAAGGTGGACATGGGAGAAGGCTTTGTCGCGCCAGCCTCCCCCCTTTGTCAATCCCTTATCCCGGCCTGATCCTCACGCGGTCGGCACCATCAGCACGAACCGCGAGACATCCATCTTGATCTGGCTGTGCGAGTCGTTCCACGCCTTGCAGATCTTGCCGTGTGCGGTGCCGAGCGCGTTGACGTGGAAGACGATGTCGGTCAAGAACGGCCGCGCCTCTTCCAGGCCGAGCGCCTTCCGGTCGAACCCGACGCGGAGCCGGTAGCCGGTGTCGTCGATGCAGACCTCCACGCCCGCCCCTTCAAAACGCTCCCCGCCGGAGTAACCGGGGTTGAGGAGGACGCGCGGTTCGTCGCGGTCAGGCAGCGCCACGAGCACCGTCGGGGCGGCCAGTGTTCCGGACGGGTCCTTGAACCCGATCTCCAGGGCGCTCCCGTCGATGAAGTAGGGGGCGACGCGGACATCGGTGTCGTCGACGCGCGCTTCGATGATCCATTGTTCATCGGTGAGCCAGGAGGAACACTCGGCCACCAGGTTTCCGCTCCAGGTGACGTTGAAGCGGAGCGGTTCGCTGCCGTCGTTGCGGACCGGCAAGAGGTGCGAAAGCCGTTTGGGCAGCCGCAGGTCGCGCTCCAGCGTCATGAGGGAGGGAGAGATGATCTCGATCACCGGTTCCGCCTCCTCGTCCGCGCTTTCGCCACGGCGGAGGGTGAACGGAATTTCGACGCTCTCCCCGGGTGCGACCTTGACGGCGATCGGCGGCGTGGCAGCTCCGCCGAGGTGACGGGTCGCCAGCGCGATCTCCTCTTCAAACGCTTCGCGGGTCCGGTTTTCCGCGACAAAGGTGAACTTCGCCTCCGGTTCGCCGCCGAGGAAAGGGACCCCTTCGGGCCGGATGGAGAGAAAGACCCGCTCCACTGCGGCGAGCGGTTTGCCGGTGTTCTTCGCGACCGGCTTGAACTCGCCCAGCACGCCGTCGCGCTGATGGGCTTCGATCATTTCGTCGCACATGGCCCAGATCTTGTCGAGCGGGAGGACCGAAGCGGTGTGCGGATCGAGCATGACCGCCTGGTAGATGTAGTCGCGCCGACCGGTGCGGGCCGCTTCAACGGTCAACTGCTGCACGGCGATGTTGGTCTGGATGATCCCGGCGAGTTGGGCGGGAAGTTCGCCGATAAAGGTCGGTTGCAGCCCCTGCCGGTCGACCAGGCACGGGACTTCCACGCAGCACCCCTGCGTCAGGTTGGTGATCAAACCGGTATTGGGGACGTTGCCGTAGATCACGCTCGGCGCGCCGGAGACGATCGAGTTGACGATGGTGGAGCCATACTCCACGCTCCGGTGGATCTCGACCGGTTTGGATTCATCAAGCAGCGAGTTCTCCACCTGTTCCCAGCGCCCCGCCATTTTTTCGCAGCGGCGGATGTATTCGTTGATGGGAATCCCAAAACGCGAGATCACCTCTTCGCCGTGCTGGATGAAGTACGGGACGTACTCGCTCTGGTGTTCGCTCGATTCGGTGACGAAGTAGCCGAGCCGCCGCATCATTTCAAAACGGACGCGATCGCGCGCAAAGGTGGCGGGATCGTCCAGCGCGCGGAAAAGGAGCGGGTAGGCATCCTTCCCCTTGGTTTCGAATTTCAGGAAAAACGCCATGTGGTTGATCCCGGCGACCCGGTAGCTGACTTCCCGCGGGTCGAGCCCGCAGTAGCTGGCGATCTGCCGCGAGGTCCCCTGGACGCTGTGGCAAAGGCCGACGCCGGGCAGGCCGGTCATTTTATCGATCGCCCACATGTTCATCGCCATCGGGTTGGTGTAGTTGAGCAGCAGCGGGTCGGGCGCGCCGACTTCCTGGAGCATCCGGGCGACTTCGACCAGTTTCGGGATCGAGCGCAACGCCCGGAATACGCCGCCGACGCCGAGCGTGTCGGCAATGGTCTGCTGGAGCCCGTAGCGCGCGGGGATCTCGAAATCGACCACGGTGGACGGTTTGTACCCGCCGACCTGGATCGTCGTAATGACAAAGCGCGCGCCGCGGCACGCCTCCCGCAGGTCGGTCGTCGTTTCCACCTTTGCCGTGAGGCCAAGCTGGGAGACCATCCGCCGCGCCAGCTTTCCGATGACGACCAGGCGCTCGGGGTTGATGTCCATCAGGCACAAGGTCACCTCCTGCAACGCCGGGTATTGCAACAGGTCACCAATCAACGTTTTGGAGAAAACAACGCTTCCCGCACCGACCAGAGTGATTTTCAGCATGGGGATCATTTTTAACGGTTTTTTGCCGTGCAACCAAGAAACAAGGCGTGATTTTTTGAAGCACTTTTGTGATATTTGGCACCATGGCCGCTTCCGACGCTTCTTCGCTCCTGATTTCCGCACCCTTTGGCTATCGGCATGAAACGGTACAAAGCACCCGTTATTACTTCGACAACGCGCAACGCGGCGACTCACCATTTGTGATCCTGCAACGCACTCTGGAAGGCGAAGGGCGTTTCGAGTGGGAGGGAGAGGTCCACCCTGTTCCCCCCGGGCATCTCTTTATTGCGATCGTCCCCGAAGCGAGCGCCTACTACTATCCGACGGAGGCGACCCGCGCCTGGAGCTTCCAGTGGCTCAACTTTTACGGGCCGATGGCGATCACGCTGATGCGCGACTTCCGGGCAACGTTCGGGCCGGTCGTCCCCCTGCCGGAAAACTCCGCCGCAGGCAACCTGCTCGCCCGGCTGACCGCCACCCTGGAGGAACGCCGCTTTGCCGATCCGTATGAAAGGAGCCTCCTCTGCTACTCGCTGGTCGTGGAATGGGCGCGCCTTCTCTCCGCGCCGAGCGGAGGTCGCAGCAACCCCGTGGAGGTCGCCATTGCGGTCGCTGCCGCCCGTTTTCGCGAACCGCTCGGGGTCAAGGAACTCGCGGCTTCCACCGGGTTGACCCGCGAACATTTCACGCGCCTCTTCACCGCGCGCACCGGCGTTTCGCCCGCGGCCCACCTCCGCTCCCTCCGGCTCGAGGCCGCCCGGGAGATGCTAAGGACCGCCGCCGCGCCCAACCTGCGCGAAGTGGCGATGCGGTGCGGCTTTCCCTCGATCCGCTCCCTGCGGCATGCGCTGGAGGCCGATGTCGGCTGACGCTTCAGGAGTCTTTTGGAGAGAAAAACATTTCTTCCCGCGTCATTCGTGAAATAAAGGAGATCATGATCTCCCTCAAATTCCCCGCATTTCACTGGATGGTCGCGCTTTTTCTCTGTAGCTGGTGCAGCCAGCCCCTCGCCGCCGCCGATCCCGCGCCGACCGGCAAACCGGCGCTGCGCATTCTCAACATCGGCGACAGCATCTCCAAGGGCGGGCACCTGACGGCGCTCCAAAAGCATCTTGTGGAAGCCGGTTTTACCGACTACGAGTTTGTGGGGCCGTTCAAAAGGAGCGGCAAGCCGAAGCCGACCGATCGCCAGGCCTATGGAGGCATGACGATCAAACAGATGCTTCACGGCCGGGTCCGGGATGGCAAGGAGGAGCCGGGGGCGATGAAGTCGGTCCCCGAATACCGGCCCAACGTCATTCTTTTTCTAGGAGGGATCAATAACCTCGTCCATGTGAAGCCGGGCAACCTTCCGGCGGTAGAGGCGGAGTGGAACGAGTTGATCGATTACCTGACCGGCGAACTGCCCGAAGCGACGATCTTCGCCAGTCTGGTGATTGCGGTCCATCCCGAGCGGAAATGGGCCGCGAAGCAGCCGGTCATCGATCAGTTCAACGCCTGGGTAAAACAGGCGGTCGCCGAACGCTCGGCCAAAGGGCAGAAAATCGTCCTGGTCGACCTGAACCGGGCGATTTCTCCGGACGATTATCGCCCCGATGGGCTCCACCTCGTGGCCACGGGCGACGCGAAGCTCGGCGAGACCTGGTTTGAAGCGCTGCGGGAGCATGGGGTCGTTCCCGCAATGCAGGCGAAGTAGGGATTTGAGGCCCTGATACGCGCTTTGCAGCAGCAGGACCCCATGTATGGGAAAACGGTTCATTGAACCTCCTGCTTCAGGAGGCGGCCCGGCGCGGAGGGTAGCTGTAAAAACCGCTGCCGCTTTTGCGCCCCAGATCCCCGCGCCGCACCAGTTCCTCAAGAGCCGTTCCCGGCGCATCGGAGCTGCCGGTTCTCGAAGCCTGGGTCTTGAGACAGGCGAGCGTGGTGTCGAGCCCGACGAGATCCATCACTTCAAACGGGCCCATCGGAAAATTCAACCCGAGTTTCACCGCCCGGTCGATTTCCGCAGCCGGGACCCCTTCCTGGAGCAGCATCAGCGCTTCGCGTTTGATCACGTCAAAGATCCGGTTGACGATAAACCCGGGGGAATCGGGTGCGCGTACAGTCGTTTTGCCCCATTGCCTCAAATCGTTTTCGGCGGCGACCACGGCGTCGGGAGAGGTTGCTCTTCCCGCGATGACCTCCACGAGCTTCATCCGTGGCACGGGGTTGAAAAAATGAGTCCCCACCAGGCGTTCAGGGTGGCGCAACGGTGCGGCGATTCCGGTGACGGAAAGCATGGAGGTGTTGGTCCAGAAGAAAGTCTTCTCGTCGACGATCTCTTCAAGCTCCCGGAAGAGATTCTGTTTGAGCGTCAACTCCTCCCAGATCGCCTCCAGCACCACATCGACTTCACCCGCGATCCGCAGGTTGGAAGCGGGCAGCAGACGCTCCAGCGTCGGCCGGAGTTGATCGGCGGCAAGCCAGCTTCTGCCAATGCTTCGCTCCAGGCTTTCCGAGATCTTTTCAATGCACTGCCCGGCCACTCCCGGCTTTGCGTCATGGAGGTGTACTGTCCACCCGGCAGTAGCCGCCGCTTGAGCGATACCGCGTCCCATCGTACCGGTGCCGACGACCAGGAGGCGCTTTGATGGTGTTTTTCTCTTTTCCATGGTGTAGCAAAGCTCAATCAACCGCCTCAAACGCCACGGCAACCCCCTGCCCGACGCCAACACACATCGACGCCAGCGCGCGACGTGCGCCAAAATGCGCCAACGCTAGTGCAGCGTTTCCGGCGATCCTCGCGCCACTCATCCCTAGCGGGTGCCCAAGTGCGATCGCTCCGCCAAACGGGTTCACGTGATCGGCCTCCTCCGCGATGCCGAGCTGGCGCAGACAGGCAATCGCCTGCGAGGCAAACGCTTCGTTGAGTTCGATCACATCCACCTCGCCCGGCGTCCAGTTGAGACGGAAAAGAAGTTTTTCAATGGCCGAAACCGGCCCCATCCCCATGACACGCGGAGCGACCCCCGAAGCGGCGGCGCCGACTACCCGGGCGAACGGCTTGAGACCGAGCTTCTCCACTCCGGCCTGCGAGGCGAGCAGAAGCGCTGCGGCACCGTCATTGATCCCCGAGGCATTCCCGGCGGTGACAGTGCCCCCCGGTCTGACCACCGGGCGCAAGGCGGCGAGCGTTTCGAGGGTGGAGCCGGGCCGGGGATATTCGTCCCTGTCGACCACGACGGTCTTCGCCTTGGGCAGATGAAGGGTGACCGGCATTATCTGACGACACCACCAGCCATCTTTCCGAGCCGCTTCCACCCGCTTCTGGGAACGGAGAGCAAAGGCATCCTGGGCCTCACGCGGGATGCCGAAGACCTCCGCGACGTTTTCGCCGGTTTCCGGCATGGAATCGGTCCCATAGCGTTCATGCAGCCTTTCATTGACAAAACGCCACCCGAGGGTCGTGTCGTAGGTTTCCACGGCACGGTCAAATGCCTTGCCGGGCTTGGCCATGACAAAGGGGGCTCTTGTCATCGATTCCGCCCCTCCTGCGATGGCGACGTCGATCTCTCCCGTCCCGATGGCGCGCGCCGCTGCGACCACGGCGTCGAGACCCGACGCGCAGAGACGGTTCACCGTGATTCCGGGAACGGTCTCGGGGAGTCCGGCCAGAAGCAGGGCCATCCGCGCGACGTTCCGGTTGTCCTCCCCCGCCTGGTTGGCGCAACCGAGATAGACTTCATCCAGCGAACCGTTCAATCCCTTGTGGCGACGGGCCATTTCACGGATCGGGAGGGCGGCGAGATCGTCCGCGCGAACCGTTGCAAGCGCGCCTCCGTAACGACCGATCGGGGTCCTGACGAAATCGCAAAGGTAGACCTTGTTCATACGGCATCCTCCGCGTGGGCCTTTTCGGTTCGCCGGTGAAGGTCGCGCAAAACCCGCAGTTCTTCCGTGGAGGGCGCGGGCGTCTGCTCCGGGTCGAAGAAGCGAACCGGCCATCCGCACCTCCCGCTGATCTCCTCCCGGGACACCCCCGGATGGATCGAGCGAACCATCAACTCCTTGGTGACCGGGTGCGGCTTTAGAATGCAAAGATCGGTGACAACGGTCGTCGGCCCCCGGGTGTCGAGGCCAAGTTCCGCACGGTGGTTGCCCCCTTCGCCATACCCGAAGCTGGTGATAAAGTCGACCCGCTCTACAAAGCGACGCTCGGACAACTCCATAATGATATAGATTTCCCGGCAGCCGCTGGCGATCTCGGGCGCTCCACCGGCCCCGGGCAGCCGCACCCGGGGAGCCTCATAGTCACCGATGACCGTGCTGTTGAGATTACCGAAACGATCAATCTGCGCGCCGCCGAGAAAGCCGACGGAGATCCGGCCACCCTGGATCCAATAGCGAAAGACTTCCGGCAATGAAATCGTGGTGAGCGCCGTTTCACACAGCTCCGGATCTCCGATGGAGAGCGGAAGCACTTCAGGCCGGGTTCCGATGGTTCCCGACTCATAGATCAGGCGAAGATCGGGTGCATGGGTCAACCGGGCGAGATTGCAGGCAACCGAAGGCGCACCGATGCCGACCAGGCAGACATCGTCATTGGAAAGAAGACGGGAAGCAGCGATCGTCATCATCTCGACCGGACTGTAAGCGCCATGAAGGGGCATTGTTTTCATCGGCTTAATTCCTCCACACGGCACTCGGGAACAATCCCGTGAGCTTCCATCCAGGCGCGGAACCGATCGCGGTCCCTCGAAATCCCGTCCCAGGCAATGTAGAAAGCATTGGAGCGTGGGTAGCAGCCCTGCGCGTAGGAGGGCACCGCGCCAAAAGGGACTTCGCAGATCGTCATGGCCGGAGAAGCCGGAACGATTGTGGCCATGCGCCCCGAGGGAGTCAGTTCGTCAACGATCTTCTCCACCGTCACCAACGAACGCCTTGCGGCGTAAAGACACTCCTTTTGCACGCCGACAATCCCTTCAAAGAGCACATTGCCGCGCCGGTCGGCTCTTTGCGCGTGAACGATCGCCACGTCGGGCCGCAGCGCCGGGACGGCCGCAAGTTTCTCGCCGGTAAACGGACATTCGATCCTGCGAACGCGCTGATGCTGGCGGATGAGATCGGTGCCGACATAGCCGCGGAGCACGCCGAAGGGCAGCCCCGATGCGCCGGCCTCGTAGCCGCAGGCCATTCCCGCGTGGGAATGTTCCTCGATCTCCAGGGGACGCGGCCACGCGTTTTCAATGGCATCCCGAAACCGGTGCAACGACCCGACACCGGGGTTGCCGCCCCAGGAAAAGATCAGCTTCCGGGCGCAGCCCATGCCGATCATCTGGTCGTAGAGCAGGTCGGGCGTCATCCGGATCAGCGTCAGGCCGGTCAATCCCTGTCGAATGATCTCATGCCCGGCAGCATACGGAATCAGGTGTGTGAACCCTTCCAGCGCCACGCTCTGGCCCGGACGGAGCAAGGTTTTGATCGCCGTGGCAAGAGAGACCGCTTCAGGCATGGATGACCCCTCCCGAAAAAAGCGCCCTCGCCAGACCATGCCGGTTCTTTCCCGAACAGGGCTGAAGTTGACTCGATGACATGCCCGCCACCATCCGAAGAAGGCCCGGGCGGGTCAACGCGACCCTTATGTAATCGTTGCATCAGCCATCAAACCAGCGCGGCGGAACCAGAACCGTTTCACAAGCCGCCGGTGGTCCGGCATCCCACTGGCTGAGTTTGTTAGCCAGAAGATCGACCGCCCAACCGCCCAGCAGTTCATTCCGGGTGTCGATCCACCCGAACGTTTTCCCCTCGGGACGCTTGAAAACGATCCGCTGCTCCAACGGCACCAGTTCCTCGCTCCCCTCAGGCAGGACGACGGCGGACTCACAGATCAGGCACCCGATGGCGTACCGCTTTACCAGGGTGCGGAGGGAGCGCAACGTCAGTTCGTTGTGAATGAGAAAAAGTTTCTCGCCCAAAGCGGTTCCGCCCGGGTGGTTGACAATGAAGGACGCCCGCGTGGAGTGATGAGCGCGGCGGTTGGTCTGATCGTCCCAGACGGCGGCCACACCGTTGCCAAACCGGGGCCGGGCGTGGTGGAGCGCCAGTCGCATGGCTCGAAAATAGTCGAAACGGACCGTGTGCAGGGGTGGGTCGATCCGGCCCGAACCGACGACGACACAACAGAAATCTTTCAAATCAAAGCGGACTTCCGTCCGGGGAACCTGGAACGAGGGCGCCGCGATCAGGATGCCCTGAATCCCGCAGTGCCAGAGCAGCCGCATGAGGCTTTTCGGAGAACGCTCCGTTGCGCTAAACTCGCTGATACGGTAGCCAAGTTCCTCCGACCTCCGCCTGATACTTGCCTGCATGGTAAGAAGGCGGTAGTCCGATCCCCGGGCGGGGATCTGATTTGCCCAGATCAACCCAAGATTTCCACGAAAGGCAGCGCTCTGCTGCCGGCGCATCCCCGACATCACGCGACCCACGAGCGGGTTGTCAGTATGGCCAAGCTCGGCGGCAATGGCCAGAATCCGCTCCCGGGTGCCGGGCCGGACGGACGGGTGCCCGCGCAATGCGCGGGAGACGGTGGCCTTTGATACCCCCGCCCTTTCGGCAATCTTCTTCAACCCGACGGAGCCCGAAGCCATTCGCTCACCGGCAGGGTCATCTTGGAGCGAGGTCATGGCTCCCCATCCTAAATCGGAGTCTCGCTTTGTCGATGGAAAAGGACTACGCGGACCGGGAAGGAAACCGCCCCGGGGCCGCGCCTTTTCTGATCACCGGCTGCCGAAAGCTTCCGGCTGAAGCCCGATCTTCTGTTGGATCACATCGGAGTTGGTGGGGAGGAAATCGGCAAAATCAAGCGTCTTGACCAGGAGAATGGCGTCGCCGCCATAGGTTGTCTCCGGAGCGTCGTCCGGCAGACGATTCAAGCCGGCGAACTGCGGGTCCGCGACAAGGGAAGGCTCCTTGCCGAATTGCCGGTTGAACTCCGTAGCGGAATACCTGCGCTCCTCTCCGAGATCACCAAAGAGGTACGGCTTTCTCTCTGCGTCCGGGATGCGAAAGAAATAGCAGTTATTCCCCTCATCAAGAGACTTCGCCCTGCTGATCTCGAAAGTCTGCACATGCGCCTTGCTCGGCTGATTGTCGCCAAGGATATTGTTGCGGAGCCGGATGGTCTCCTCTCCATGACTGGAAAGAACAAGGTTCTGGATATTGCTGCGAAGGATCACATTATTCTCAAGGCTGGCATTGACACAGTTGTTCAGTCGTATGGCGCCTGCATTGGCGATGGCGACGCAATTCCTGACGAGAAGATCCTCTACGTTAATCGCCTGAACCAACGGGGCGGAATACCCGCTGCCACGGCCATCGTTAAAGCAACGCGTGATTTCAATATCCTTGCCATGATAAAAATGGAAAATGCCGTTGACCGCAAGCGCCCAGTTCCCTCGGTTTTCGAGACCGAATGATTTTGAGCGAAAGCCATCAAAGCGCAGGTGAGACTTTCCCCCGGCAAAGAAGCCGCGGCTGAGCCTGCGGTGACTCCCATCAAGATAGACTACGGCACCCTCCCGCGCTTTGAAGGTGATCAGCCTGTCTTTCTCTCCGGTGACGGGGATCGTGACTTGTTCGGAGTAACTGCCGCTCTCGATGATCACGGTATCGCCGGGCGCAACCTGTTGTGCGGCGTGGTTGATGTGCCTCCATGCCTGCCCGGGAGAGAGGCCCGAGTGCGTGTCGTCCCCCTGCGTGGAGACGTAGTAAGTCTGCGGCTCGGGATCGGACCCGGCGGTCGTAAAAGAGATCGTCTGCGGTTTCCAGTCCGTTGAAGGCGATGCGGAAGTCGATTTCTCAAGCAGCCTCGGCACCTGAACCGAGGCGATGCGGAAGTAATAGGTTTGCCCCGGTTCCAGCCCGGTCAGGCTATAGGAACCGAAGCCTTTGGTGTCAAAGGAATCCCGGTTTTCACAAGCCTCGGTCAAACCCCACGCCACTTCGCAGGAAGCCGGTTGGGAGGTAAACCACTTCAGGTTCACGGTGGTGGCGCTGACGCTGCGGACCTCCGGTTTGGAAACCTTGATCTCCCGCGTAAATGGCGGATGGGGACCGGCGGAGAGACCGAAAGCCCCCCGGGCGGGCAACACTTTTACTTCACCGTTGACCCGGTGGAAAAGCTCTCCGGAGGAGCGTTCGTGCGACGGTTGCAACTCGCCCAACGCCTTGTCGCTTCCCGCGATGCGCCACGCTTTGGCGGGGTTTTCAAACTGGTTATAACCGCTATACCGGACAACATCATCGGCTTCCAGCACCAGAGCGGGGCTTTTGGCGTTCTCGTACTGGTTGCTTTGAAGAAAGAGCGAGGCCTCCGTCGATTTTTTGGAGCGATTGCTGCGGACCAAAATGGCAGCTTCCTTAAACCCGGAAAACCGGCTGTTGGTAACAGAGAGCCGCTTTGCGCCTTCCACTTCAAGGCCGATCGGCGTAGCCGTAAAGTAACCATGCTTCACCTGGAGCCCCTCTCCGCCAACCACTCGGACACGATGATCGAGACTGAGACGCTCCAAGCTGAGGTTTTTGCAGTTTTTAAGTTGAAGGCTACCCGATAGAACTACCGGCTGGAGACCCCGGCCACGGATGGATGTCAGCGCTCCGGCCCCGCCAATATTATTGAGCGCCGTTTCGCCGATGTGATACTCACCGGGTTCGAAGTAAAGGGTATCCCCCGTTTTCAACCGGGCAAACGCCTTGGCGGCTGTCTTCCATGCCGTGGAAAGGGAAAGCCCATCCGCTGAATCGTCGCCATCCGGCTTCACATAGAAGATATTTGCCCGGTACGGGTAGGTTCCGCGATCCGTACCCTCCGGGCCGCTATTGCGAAACCGGGAGGTCGATTGAAGGCGGAAATCAAAATTTTCCGGGTCGGCAAACTCCGCATTCCGATCGATCTTACCACGGGAGAGATAAAGGTTATCAAGCGTCGTCGTCACGTTCTTCACCTGGTGGTAGTAGTTGCTATCTCCGATGATGCTGTTTTTAAGCTGGAACGCAGACAGTTTCGTCAGCGTGATGGAGCGCTCGACTCTTGTCTGCTCAAAGGCTCTTTTCCCCTTGGTCTGCATCCCCTGACCCGTGTTGGCGCGGGAAAAGCAATCGCGAATCCATGAAAACTCTCCCACCGCCTGATAGAGGCGGATTCCATGGGGGAAACCGAGATAGGAGGTACACCTTTCAATCACGTCTCCATTGGGAAAGTAGGTGGCGATGTCCCCTCCCTCCATGGCGAACTTCGAACCGTTGGCATACGCCGTACAGCCAATGGTATGGTTGCCGCCCCCTTCGTACTTTTCGCTTTTGAACGTACGGTTCTGAAACGCGATGCCGCCTCCGTTAAGATAGGCCGTCAGGTTCTCAAACGTACAATGCCACCCCTCAAAAATCAAAAAGCCCCAACTGCTTCCCATGGCGTTTGCCCTGGTGCGACCACCCCGGTAGGCGACGTTGGAGTCAAAACCGGTAGCCGCCAGCCCGGAAAGTTTGACGCCGACCGGGTTCTCCAGGAAAAAGCCGTGACCCGCAATCACCGAAACCCGGTAAAGATGCTCTTGCGGCGCGAGAAGATCAGTAGTGGAGAGGTAGAGGAGCTTCGCTTCCTTGTCATAGAAATAGGCTCCGGGCTTTGTCTCCAGTTCGGCCGCACTGGAGAGGTCGTTGAGTTTGGTCAGCGTATCAACCTCGTAGACCGCCTGAGGCTCCTGATCAAAGGGAATACGGTAAGTGATCCGGCTGTCGGGAACCTTTTCAAAGCCGGTGACCTCCCGGTCGCCCCGAAGCACGACCGTGCCCGGGATCGAGGCACGGATGAGCGTGGAGACCCCCGCCTTCCCAAGGCCCTTGCGATAGACGGCTCCAAAATATTCACCGGGCGCGATGGTGAGCGTATCCCCCGGCGCCAGCGCGTCCACTCCACGCTGGATCGTTTGAAACGACTCCTCGACGGAGCGCCCCGAGCGGCCATCCCCTCCTTCAGGAGAAACGAAGAACTCTGCCGCCGGGAGGGGGAGTGCGAAAAGGGTGAATAGCGCAAATGCAATGCACGCTACCGGCAGCCATCGGGAACAGGGAGAAGAGGATGGTTTCATTGAGGGCGGGATATTTTTCCGTGTAAGAATCGACCGCAGATTCTCCCACCGCAATATTTTGCACAATATTTCAGACCTGCAACAGTTGCAGCAGCAATAGATTGAGCAAGGCGTGGGATTTTCTGTTTCCTTTGGCTTATCAAAACTTCTAATGATCATGAAAACCCTCCAGCCCCCTGTACAGAAGACCGTGAACCACTTCATTCCCACCCAGGCCCGACCGTCGATGTCGCCCCGTCCCCGGCGTCCTCTGGCTTCCGCTCTCTGCTTCTCCGTGTTCGCGCTCTTTTTGTCAACCGCCGATGGTACCTTTGGGAAGAGCTATCAATATATTTACGACAACGCCACAAACTGGTGGGGTCAGCAGGAAGAGAGTGCCTGGAGCGGTGCTCCGTGGGACGGTTTACCGCAACCCGGCGGCCCGGGAGCGGGGGATGATCTCGACTTGAACGCCACCGAATCGCTCAACGTGATCGGCAGTTTTACCACTCCTTCCGATCCACTTCCCTTCACCGCATTGATCAACAACATTACGGTAACCGAGTACACGGGGATAGCCATACTGAACAGCCGCAACAACTGGTTAAGCACCTTGGAAGTCCTCGGAGACATTACGATCAGCGATAACCGGAGCCTCCAGTTACGCGACAGGAACGCCTCTTCCAGCCTGACGGTCAATGTGGACGGCGACGTGACGGTAGGTGATGGAGGGATCCTTTATTTGGGAACGCCGACCACGGGTTCCGGAAGTGCTTCGACGGCCAATAACCGGTTGAGATCCATCTCGGTTCTTGGCAAAACGACGATCAATGGATCTCTTCTTAACGCCGTATCCAACATCAATACGACGACCTCCACGTTTCTGGGAGATTTGGAGGTTGATGGATTACTCGTTGTTGCCGCGGCAGAAGAAGATTTCACGGGGGCAGGATCTGTTACCAACGAAATCTCCATCAGGTCGCTCTCCGGCTCGGGGACCGTCCATGGCTCAAACATCAAGGGAAATGGAACGCGGAGCACCACCTTGAAGTTTCAGACGGAAGCCGACTCAAACGAAGAGTTCTCCGGCACCCTCCTGGATTCCCAGGTTACGACGACGGGCACGGGGGTCAACCGACTCGGTGTGACCATCTCCGGAACGGGGCAGCAAAGCTTCAGCGGAAACAATACGTACTCCGGGCAGACGCTCGTTTCGTCGGGAAAGCTTCTGGTCAACGGGACGCATATTCAAGCCGATTCCGGCCAGGGCGGCGGGGTCGCCAGCGGACTCTATCAGATTGCCGATGGAGGCACCCTTGGGGGAAGCGGACGCATTGCAGGAAAGATCACCGGCAACAACAGCCATATGATTTACGTCGAATCCGGCGGCACTCTTGCGCCCGGAACAGAGGAAGCGATGGGGGTTCTCACCATTGACGGCGGCCTCCTTTCCGAAACCGGCAACGTCACGTTAAACATGGCTGCCGGTGCGGAGTTTGCCTTTCGACTGGCCGGAGATGGCAGCGACGCGGATCGGCTCACCTTCTGGAACTACTCCGCGCACAATAGCGCAATCCTTTCTTCCAACCGGGTCAACCTTACACTGGCAGGCCCGCTGGTTGCCGGCACCTACACCGTCACCCTCTTTGACTTTTTCTCAAACGACGGAACAACAGCCACCTCCAGCCATCTCTCCGACGGATTAACCCTCCATCTCGATGCCTCCATCTCCTTTGCAGAACTGATCTACAACGGCCATGACATTTCGCTACAATACACCGTCACCGTTATTCCCGAGCCGGACCTCGTGACACTGGCATTCTGCTCTCTGCTTTCGCTGGCGATACTCCGACGATTCACCCGCCATTCTTAGAAAGATCGGCTTATGAGGACGAAAGCTTCACCTTCAGCCGGGGTCAGTCTATTGGGCGTACTGATCTCAATCGCCATCATTGCGGCCTTGGCGTTTCTTCTTTTTCCGGTATTCGATCATGCCGCTCAAAGGGCAAAGGGGGCAAAGTGTCTTCAGAATCTAAGGCAACTTCACGTCGCCCTTCACACCCATGCCTCCGAGCACCAGGGATACTTTCCCAAAACGCAGGATGGAACCTTTGACAGCGAGGGCAACTGGACGGCGAGCAACTGGCAAAAGACGCTCGGCGACGGGGGCTACATGGAGTATGACAAAGAGAGTAAAAACACGTTCACTCCCGAGCGGTTCATCATGTATTGTCCGGGGTCAGTGGTTCGCTTTGACACCGGCAAATGCCAGCCCCACCTTGGACATTACGGAATCAATCGCGCCATCGTGGGGCTGATGAGGGAAGACGGAAAGAACACACCTCCCACCCCTCTCTCCCGGATTCAGTTTCCCAGTCGCAAGCTCCTCCTTTTCGATTCGGGCTACCTTACACTGACCTCAGGTTTTCTTGACAACCCGACCCCTCCTGGAAACTACATTCCCGGGCTTTCCACCAATCAAAAAGTCGCCTGGCCATCGGCTACGCACCGGGAAGCCACCATTAAACGGGATGCCCTTGAGGGAAGGCATGGAAGGCGCGTTAACATCCTGATGGTTGATGGACACGTCGAAAGCTGGTCACCGGAAGATCTCCTCAAAGACAAAACCATCTGGCCTCCCTGAAGATTGCTTTTCAGGAAAATGATTTCCCTTGCTGATCGACTTATCATGAATGTCCTCCTCATCACGTGGCACGATCTTGGATGCCATCTCGGTTGTTACGGTCGAAAAGATGTCGTCTCCCCTTGTCTTGACCGGTTGGCGGCGGAAGGCGTCCGGCTCGATTCGCTCTTTGCGACCAACCCGATTTGCAGCCCCGCACGCGGAAGCCTGATGAGCGGCCTTTACCCTCATCGCCACGGGCTCGAAGGGCTGGTCAGTGCCGGTTGGAGCCTTCAACCTGAGATAAGGCTGGTGGAGGACTATTTTGGCGAAGCAGGCTCCCATACAGCCATTGTAGGACACCAGCACGAACGGTGGCCCGCCACCTCCTGCCGATGCGATGATCTCTGGGTGGAATCCTCCAGGACCGCCGACGTCGTCCCGCAGGTCTGCTCCCGGCTCCGGCAGTACGCCGCTTCGGGGACGAAATTCTTCCTCCGGGCCGGTTTTTTCGACGTTCATCGCCCCTTTGCGGGGGAATCCACCGAAGGGTGGGAGAGAGTCGAACCGCTTCCCTACCTCAAGGATACGGAGGAGCACCGCAAGCAGTTGGCTCAGTTCCACCGGAAGATCCGCCGGGCAGATCAAGGAGTGGGAGAAATCCTGGCCACCCTTGAGAGCACGGGTCTGGCCGACGGGACTCTGGTCGTTTTCCTGACGGACCACGGGGTTCCGTTTCCCGGTGCCAAGCTGTTGCTTTACGATGCGGGCCTTCGGGTCGCCGGGCTCCTGAGGGCTCCCGGAACGATCGCGGCCGGCCAGGCGTACCGGTCGTTGACCAGCGGCGTGGATATTCTGCCCACCCTGCTCGACCTGACCGGCATCCCTTATTCACCCGAGCAATTTGACGGAAGGAGTTTCGCTCCGGCCCTTCGCGGTGAGCCGGATTCTCCCAGAAAGTATATCCATGCCGAGCGTGCCATGCCAGTGCTGATGCGTGCTGTCCGCGACGAACGCTTCAAATATATCCTGAACTTCGACCGCTTTCATCCCCAGCGCCTGATCGGCACGGAAGAGTTGACCACTTCGCTCTCCATGGCCATCCCGGACACCCTTCGCCGGGGCACCCCGACAGAGGAACTCTACGATCTCGACAGCGATCCTTGCGAAGCCGTCAACCTCGCGTCGGACCCCGCGCATGCCGGGACCATGGAGCGCTTGAGAAAGGAACTCCGGCGGTGGATGCGCGCCGGCAACGACCCGCTCCTCCGGCGCGAAGTCCTTCCTCCCGCCTTTGAGGCGGCGTGGCGGTTATTGACCCCGCCGCCGTGACCGGCCGACCCCCTCTTTTGGAGGCGGAGACTATACCCACTCCCCCTCGAGCACTTCGAGCGAGACGCTCAATTTCTTCAAGCCCAGCTCGATGCGGGTCTTGATCGTGCCGAGCGGGATGCCGGTATGTGCGGCGATTTCGCGCTGGCTCATCCCCTTGTAGAAGGCGTACTCGATCGCTTCGCGCTGGAAGGGGGGGAGTTCGAAGAGCTTGAGCTGGATAAACTGGCGCAGGTCGGCGCGTTCGCTGTCGCCGTCGGGGTCGCGCCCGGAAATCCATGCCTCCGGGTCGTGTTCGACCTCCACCTGGAGGCGGTCGGTCGCGCGGGAGTAGCTCTGGCGCTTGCGCAGCCGGTCGATGCCGCGGCGGCGGGCCATCGTCACCAGCCAGCCGAGCGCCTTCCCCTTCTGGGCGGAGTATTTGGAAGCCCCTTTCCAGGCTTCGTTGAAGACCTCCATCAGAACATCCTCGGCTTCGGCTTCGTTGTGGATGATGCGGAAAATGACGCTCTTGATCACCCCGGCGTGGCGGTCGAAGAGTTCTTCGAGCGCCGAGGCGTCGTGTTGGGAGACCCGCGTCATGAGGGTCTCGTCGCTGATTTCCTCACTTTCCCGTACACCGTTGCGGTGTGCGGCGGCGTGGTTGACGGACAATCGGTCCTTGGCGGCCTTGCCGTGATCGGCCGTCTCTTCGTTCAGACTCTCGATGGTTTCTTGAGTTAGGATCATGACAAATTTCAATTTGGGATGCTTACTTGGCTTTCTCTTCCAGAGAGACAGCCCGCGGGGTCGGGAAAGGCTGGCTCTTCATCAATGGCTCCGTAAAAGAAAAGCCAAGCCCATGCCAAGGGTCTCCGGCGGGGGTCTCTCCCAAGGAGAGCATGCCAACCGAGGCCGTAAAGCGTTCAAAAAGCCGACACGACTGTTCTCTTTCCACCGCAGCGCAGGATCAGAAAGAGAGGGGAATTTGATTGGCTCCAACCGGGAAGCTCTGGCACCGTGGACCCCGAATCGACCCTGTTTCCTTTATGATTACCAAAGCGCCGCCCGTCATCATCGAGAACCTTCAGCCGCTGGTCAACGCAGGGCGGTACCCGATCAAGCGGATCGTGGGCGACCGGCTGGTGGTGGAGGCCGACCTGATCAAGGAAGGGCACGATCGCTTGGGCGCCGTGCTCAAGTGGCGGTCGCTCACCGGGCCGGGCTCCAAACGCGCGGAGCCGTGGCGGCAGACGCCGATGACCCTGCTCGAAAACGACCGCTGGCAGGGGAGTTGCCTCCTGGAGGAAAACCGGTACTACGAATATACCGTCGAGGCATGGGGCGACGCCTTCCTCTCCTGGCAGGAGGAGTACCGGAAAAAATACGAGGGCGGCGTGACTGACCTTGACAACGAACGGCTCGAAGGGGTCGCCATCATCGAACGGGCGGCCCGGCGCGCTTCGGACAAGGGGGAGCGCAAACGGCTGCGCGAGATCGTCGCCCGGTTAAGGAAGGCGACCTTTGCCGAGGTCAACGAAATCGCCCACTGGGATGAACTGGAAACCTTGATGGCGCGGTGGCCGGATCGCGCGCTCTCCACCGAGTACCGCCCCTACGCGCGCGTTTTTGTCGACCGGGAGGCGGCGCGGTTCGCCGCCTGGTACGAATTTTTCCCCCGGTCCGCCGAAGGGTTGCCCGACCGCGGCTCCACCTTCCGTGATTGCGTGGGGCGGATCGACGATGCCGAAGCAATGGGGTTTGACGTAATCTATTTTCCGCCGATCCATCCGATCGGGATCACCGCGCGCAAGGGGCGCAACAACTCCGTCACCTCCGAACCGGGCGAGCCGGGCGTGCCGTACGCGATCGGCAACCGGCACCAGGGGTGCCCCAACGGCGGCGGGCATTGCGATGTCGCCCCGGAACTCGGCACGCTGGAGGATTTTGACTGGCTGGTGGGCGAAATCCGCAAACGCGGGATGGAAGTGGCGCTTGATTTCGCGATCAACTGTTCGCCGGATCACCCATATGTCGCGGAACACCCGGAATGGTTCTACCTCCGGCCCGACGGGAGCATCAAGTACGCGGAAAACCCGCCCAAGAAGTACGAGGATGTCTACCCGCTCAACTTTCACAACCCGCAATGGCGGGCGCTCTGGGAGGAGCTGGCCGGGGTCGTCCTCTTCTGGGTGGAACGGGGGGTGCGCATCTTCCGGGTCGACAATCCCCACACGAAACCGGTGGCGTTCTGGGAATACCTGATTGAAAAGGTGCGCGAACGCCATCCGGACGTGATCTTTCTCTCCGAAGCGTTCACCCGGCCCAAGATGATGGCGGTGCTCGCCAAGGCGGGCTTCAGCCAGAGCTACACCTACTTTACCTGGCGCAATACCAAGCAGGAGTTGATCGAATATTTCACGGAACTAACGCAAACACCGCTCAAGGAACATTTCCGCGGCAATCTCTGGCCCAATACGCCCGACATCCTCCCGTGGTTCCTCCAGAAAGGGGGGCGACCGGCGTTCATCATCCGCTACCTGCTCGCCGCCACGCTTTCGCCGGTTTACGGCATCTACAGCGGGTTTGAGCTTTGCGAAAACGACGCCATCCCGGGACGCGAAGAGTACCTCGACAGCGAAAAATACCAGTTCAAGCGGCGCGACTGGGACAAAGCCGGGAACATCAAGGCGATCATCACGCGGGTCAACCGCATCCGCCATGAGAACCGGGCGCTCCAGCTCGACGACAACCTCCGTTTTTACGACGCCGATAACGACCACATCCTTTTCTACGGCAGGATCGCCCCGGAGCGGGATGCCCTCTTTCTGGTGATCGTCAACCTCGACCCGTGGACCCGGCACCACTCATGGGTCCACGTGCCGATCGAGGAACTCGGATGGGGGCCCGACGAGGCTTACGACGTTCACGACCTGCTCTGGGACGAACGCTACCTCTGGCAGGGTAGGACCAACTATGTTGACCTTGACCCGAAGATCAAACCGGTCCATCTCCTCAAAATCCGGCGAAGGAAGACGGCGGAGGATAAGTTCCGGCAGTATCCGTAGGCCTCGGAGGGCGTTTTCTTGTATCGGGTCTCCAGCGTGGCAGACCCGGGCGCTTGCGCGCCCCTACAACGCGGCCAGCTTCTGCGTCAGCAGGACGAGCTTGCGCCAGCCGGTCGGCACGGAATCGAGCGTGAGGTATTCGGCTTCGGTATGAATCCCGGCCCCTCGCGCCAGACCGGTCACGACCGTCGGAATCCCGGCGGCGATGAAAGCGTTTCCGTTGGTGCTGTAAGCGGCCCATTCGCACGGAAGGCCGAGATCGCCCTGGGTTTCCGTAATGAGATCGACGAGCGGATGCGTGGCGGGCAGCGACCCCGCAGGGCGGTAGCCGATGAGGCGGCTTGTGATCGTGAACGGCGAACCGGGCGACTGGCGGGCGCACTCTTGCTCCAGCCACGCCTGGAAAGTGTCGAGAAACGCAGGGTCGATCGAACGGATGTCGAGCTTGAAGCGGGCCTGCGCGGCGATGACGTTGATGCCGGTGCCCCCTTCGATCGTCCCGATGTTGAAACTCCGCTCGCCCCGCCGCCATGGGAAAGCCTTTTCGAGCAGGCCGATCCAGCGCGCGGCTTCGTGAATGGCGTTTGGCTGCCCGAAGTCGCCCCAACTGTGACCGCCGGTGGCTTCAAAGGTCATTTCGTAACGACGGCTTCCGACGGAGATCCGTGAGGCGCGGTCGAGCGAAAGGTCGAGTGCCACGGCGTCGCGGGCGCGTTCCTTGAATTGCGCCGCCATCCGGTGTGCGCCGAGCAGGTTCCCCTCCCCCTCCTCGCCGACGCTCAGGGTGACCAGAAACGGCGCGTTCCCGCCGCTTGCCGCGATCGCCCTGGCCCAGATCAGCAGGGTGACGGCCGTGACGGTGTTGTCGAAGACGCCGGGCGCATGCCATTGCGACGGCGTTTTGCGCAACGGGACATCGACATGGGAGAAAACGGTGTCGATATGGGCGTCGAGGAGGTGGACGGAAGCCGCCCCCCGGGAGAGGTCGATCCAGAGGTTTCCGTCGTCATCCTGCCCGTGGGGGACGTCGATCTGTTCCCTGATCCAGCCGAGCAGGAAGTCGGAGCGGCGTTTTTCGTGAAAGGTCGGTGCGCCGATCTGCACCACGGTTTCCAGGAGGTCAAAAATTTCCGCAGCGTGGCGGTCTGCCGCTTCGAGAAGGGTGTTGTATGGGTCCACGGATCTCATTGGGCAACAAAGGGAACCCGGAAGACAAGCTTCAAACCGGGAGAGAGCCATTTCCCGCCTGTTTTTTCTTTCCACAACCGCGCATTGTTGACCTAATTTTCCGACATGACACCCTGCTCCCCTTCGCCCGTTGATGCCCGCTGGATTTTCGATCGCCCGGAGCTTCGGCGCGTGCTGGAATCGCTCGTCTACCCGCAGGAGACGATCGCGCTGCTCCTGGAGGCTGCGGAAACGCTCGGGCGCGACGAAGGGGCGCGGCGTTCCTTTCTCGATTTTCGCGACGCCTGGCTTTCCGAACAGCAGGAGCAGTTGGAAGACCCGGGCAAAAGCCTCTGGCACGCGCTCGCGGTGGTGTCGGCCTACCCCGCTCTTTTCGAAGCGCACCGGCGGCGCGGCGTTCCGTGGGAGGTCACGGTCAACACGCTGGAGGATCTGCCGCTGCGGATGAACGAATTTTACCGGATCTACGGATTCCGGGGGTTTGACGCACAGCGGTGGATGCGCAACCACGTCACCGAACGGCTCTATCAACTCGGCCGCCTGCAATTTGTCCACGGCAAGTTCGGGTTTTCCTCCAACGTCTATCAGGTCGGCTCCGAACCGGTGCCGCTGCTCCGGTCCGGTTTTACCTGCTCTCCGGAGGGATGGCTGATGCCCGAAGACAACACGCCCGCCGACGGGTGGCAGCCGGAGCTTACCCTTCGCGACGGCTTCCTCTACGGGCATACCACCGAACCCGACGGCAGGATCAGCCGCGAAGAAACGGCGATCCCCGCCGAAAGTCCTCTTCTCCTCGGCCCGGAAAGCGACGTTCTTTACACCCACATCCCGACCGGAGGGCCGCTCGACACCGACGCCTGCCGCGCCTCCATCGCCCGGGCGATTCCCTTCTTTGATCAATACTATCCCGAGCAACGCTGGGCGGCCGTCTGCTGTATTTCGTGGCTGCTCGACCGCGCGATGGCGGACTTTGACTCCCCGCCCGCGAAGATCGTCGCCTTCGGCGCGCTCTACCGACCGCTCGCCTGTTTTACCCGCGATCCCAACCACTACCTGCGCTGGATCTTCGGCCCGAAAACCACGCTGGAAGAGGCCCGCGCCGTCCCCTCCCCGACGCGGCTGCAAAAAGGGGTTCTCGACTACGTTGCCCGCGGCGGCCAACCCCGGCCCGGGGGCGGGTACATCCTGCGGGACGAAACCGCGAGATAAAGGAAATCAACTTCCCATCTACAGCTCCATCAGCTCGCAGAAGCGGCCCTTCGCCTTCTTCAGGCTCTCGAAATCGCCCCGTTCGACGATGGAGCCGCTTTCCAGTACGACGATTTCGTCCGCGTCGCGGATGGTGCTCAGGCGGTGGGCGATGATGAGGGTGGAGCAGCCGCGCCGCCGCAGGTTGCGGTCGATGGCGGCTTCGGTGATCGGGTCGAGGGCACTGGTCGCTTCGTCGAGGATCAGGATGCTCGGCCTGCCTGCGAGCGCACGGGCAATCTCGAGCCGTTGGCGCTGGCCTCCGCTGAAATTGGCTCCCCCTTCGCCGAGCAGGCTCTGGTAGCCGCCGGGGCGGGTGGCGATCAGGTCATGAATCTCGGCATCCTTTGCCGCCTGTACGAGATCGCTTTCGGGGATGGTGGCGTCCCAGAGGGAGAGATTGTCGCGCACGGTGCCGCTGAAAAAAACGAGTTCCTGGTCGACCATCGCCAGCGAAGTGGCGAGCAGGTCGCGGGGGATTTCCGTCAGCGGAACGCCGTCGATCATGATCCCGCCCGACCAAGGGGTCACCAACCCGGCCGCGAGCCTCGCAAGGGTCGATTTTCCGCTTCCGCTCGCGCCGACGAGCGCCACGCGGTGCCCGGGTTCGATCGTCAGGCTCAAATCGCGGATCAACGGCGGCTCGAGCGGCGAATAGCCGAAGCTCACCCCGCGCAGTTCCACCCTGCCGACCAGCTTGCCGCTTCCCTCGAAGAGGGCGCGGTTGCGCTGCGCGCGGTAGAGCGGGTCTTCCCCGGCCTGCATCACGTCGTTGACGCGGGCGAGGTTCGACTCCAGTTCGGGAAGTGAAAACGCCACCTCCAGCAGCGCGTCGACCGGGGCGCTCAACTGGGCGGCGAGGCCGAAAAAGGCGATCACGGTGCCGATGGTCAGCTCCCCCTCCATCACCGCAAAAGCGCCGAAGGTAAAAATGGCGGCTCCGCCCACGGCATGGAAGAGCCCGGGAGCGAGCGCCAGTTCCTGCATCCGCGCGGCCAGCGCCTGCCGCCCGGCGAGCACCCGCGTCTGGTAACCGGCCCAGCGGGCGAAAAAATCGTCCTCGCCGCCGCTGCTCTTGAGGGTTTCGACCATCGAAAGCCCGTTGATCGACGCGCCGTAAAGCTGCCCCGCCTCCTGCATCAGCCGTTGGTCGCACCCCGCGCGGTGCCGCGCCGCCAGCCGGACGACGGCGCACTTGGCCCCTGCCACGGCAAGGACGATCGCCGTCAGCGGCACGCTGTAGAAAAGCATGACGACGGCGAAAAAAATGATCAGCAGAAGGTGCAGCCCCGCCGTTGCGAGCGGCCCGCCGACGGTCTCCGCCACGGCGTCGTTGAGCGCCAGGCGGGAGCCGATCTCCCCGGCAAAGCGTTGCGAGAAATAGCGCATCGGCAGCCGCATCATCCGCGCGAAAAAACGGCCCGACTCGGCGAGCGCCAGCTTCGTGCGCCACCGCAGGAGGCAAAGCTGCTGCAACGCGGTGAGCGCCATCTGGAGCACCATGGCGAGCACCATCCCGACCAGAAGGGGCTGCAACCATGCCGTTTCCCTGCCGATCAGGTAATCGTCGATGAAAATCCGGGTAAACACCGGGGCGAGCACTCCCGGGACCGCCAGCAACAGCGTGCAGAAGAGGGCGAATGCCAGGGCGTCCTTCCCGCCGGGCATCCGCTCCAGGAGGAAGCGGAAATTCTCCGGCCGCCGCCCGCCGGGTTGAAACGCCGGCCCCGGCTCAAACGTCAGGACAACGCCGGCATAGCTTTCGGCAAACCGGTCGGCGCTGATCGCGTGCGGTCCGCTCGCCGGGTCGTTGATATAAAAAAGCTTCCCTCCCCTGCCGAACCCTTCGAGCACGACAAAGTGGTTCGCGTCCCAGAACAGGACCGCCGGAAGCGGCACCGACCCGAGTTCGCCGGCCGAGTAGCGGAAACCCTTGGCCTTCATCCCGAGCCGCCGGGCCGCCTGGAGCAGGTGGAGCGCCTTGCTTCCGTCGCGCGAGATGCCGCACGCCTCCCGCAATTGCGCCAGAGGGATCACCTTCCCGTGGTAGTCGAGCACCATTGCCAGCGCCGCCGCCCCGCATTCGACGGCCTCCATCTGGATGACCGTGGCGGTCTTTGCGCGTCGGTTGGGAAGCGGGGTCATCGCGAAGGGGGCAGCGCCCGCCCCCAGGAGGGGACCAGAAGGGCGATCGGGCGGAGGGTTTCGAGCACGATCGTCGCGCGGCAGGGGGTGCCGCTTTCGATCGCGAGATCGGGCCCCCGCGAGAGCGACCACGCGAAGCCGCCCGGCGTGGCCGGGTCTTTTTGAAACTTCACTTCCAGTTGCAAAGCGCTCCCGTCGGCCAGCAGCCGCTCCGCCTGCCGCAGGCTGCCGCCCAGTTTTCTTAACAGCACCTCCCGCGTGACCGGACGGCGGGAAACGGCGGCGACTTCCCCCAGCAGGTAGCCATCCTCTTCGGGGCGGATCGTCGCCGGTGCGATCAGCACTTTCATCCCCGGGGTCACTTTTCGCCCTTCAGCAACGGGGATGTAAACCTGTGCGCGCCACTCCCCCTCCGCGCGCGCGCCGGTGCCCTCCGTCCCAAGCTCAAAGGAACGGAGGATCGTTCCCTCGCCGCGCGTCGTCCGGACGATGGTCCCGAAAAATGCCCAGAGCGTCGTCGCCCCAAGCGCCAGCACCAGCGCCAGAAGCACCAGCCAGCCCCGTGGCGAAGTCAACGGCAGGAGCGCGTCCATCTGCTCGGGCGAACGGACCCGGGCAAAGGCAGAGGGGCGAAACCGTGTCAGGGGGGAAGACTTCATGGCGTTGACAAGACCCTCTTCTCATGAATCGAGGTTTTCCGACAAGGGCAAAGGTGTTATCTTGCCGATGCGATGCCGCCGCTGCCTGATGCCGAACCGCTGACACCGTACCGGAACACCCTTTCATGGCTGCTCCGGCTGCGCTGGACGGCGGTGGCCGGGCAGGCGGTCGTGATTTTTGTGGTTTCGTGGGTGCTCCGGATCTCCCTGCCGCTCCATGCGCTCGTCGCCATCCTGCTGACGACGATGATGTCCAACGGGCTGCTCTACGATGTTTCGCTGCGGACCCGGCGCGGGCGGCAATGGTTGATCGCCGCCGTTTTGAGCTTCGATGTCGTGGCGTTGACGGCGATGCTTTACCTGACCGGGGGGATTCACAACCCGTTCACCTCGTTTTACTTTGTCCACATCGCACTCGGGGCGATGGTGCTGCCGACCAGCTACCTCTGGGCGCTCGCCACGCTTTGCGGAGCCGGGTTCGGGTTCCTGTGCTTTTTTCACCTCCCGCTCGACACCTTTTTTGTGCAGCCGGGCCTCCCGATCACCGGGCGGCTGGCGTTTGCCCTCCATACCAAGGGGATGATCGTCGCCACGCTCCTGACGATCGCCTGGATCGCCTATTTCGCGGCGCGGATGCAGAAGATCCTCAAGGCGCGGGAGCAGGAACTGGCCGAGATGCAGCTCCACGCCGCCCGCAACGAACAGTTTGCCTCGCTCGCCACGCTGGCCGCCGGGGTGGCGCACGAACTCGGCTCGCCGCTCGGGACGATCGCGGTCGCCAGCCGCGAACTGGAGCGGACCCTCGAACAGGGCGACGCCGCCTGCGCGACCCGCAACGGCCTGCTGGAGGATGCGCAACTGATCCGTACGGAAGTCAACCGGTGCCGCGCCATTCTGGAACGCCTGAGCGCCCGCTCCACCGGCGGGATCGGCGATCCGGTCGAGTTGATGACGCCCCGTCAGCTTGCGGAAGAAGTGCTCCAGAGCGTCGGCCCGGCGTGCGCGGCGCGGCTCCGCATCCATGCCGCGCTGGGCGATGAGCCGCTCCTCCTGCCGCGCGAAGCGGTCATCCAGGCGCTCGGGGTGTTGATCCAGAACGCCTGTGATGCCGATACGAGCGGCCACCCGGTGACGCTGGAGATCGCCGAATGCGAGGGCCAGCTCTGCTTTGCCGTGCGCGACATCGGCCCCGGCCTCACCCCCGCCGCGCAACGCCGCGCCAGCGAACCGTTTTTCACCACCAAGGCGCCCGGGCAGGGAATGGGGCTCGGGCTCTTCCTGGTCCGCACCCTAGCCTCCCGCCTCGGCGGAAAACTGACCCTTGCCCTTCACCCGGGAGGCGGTACGCTGGCAACGCTGGCCCTGCCGCTCCCGACCGCCGCCGAAACCGCCGAAGCCACGCCAGCCGCCACCCTCTCATGAGCCTTGAACCCCGCCATTTCCTTCTGGTCGACGACGACGACATCCTGCGCGAACGTCTCGCCCGGGCGCTACGGACGCGCGGACATCGCGCCGACGCCGTGGCGGACGGGCCGCAGGCGCTCGCCTTTGTGCAAAAGGAACGCCCCGACATCGTGGTCCTCGACCTGAAAATGCCGGGCCCAAGCGGGCTGGAAACCCTGCGCCAGCTTCGCGCGCTGGCTCCGGAGGCCCGTTTCCTGATGCTCACCGGCTACGGTTCCATCGCCAGCGCGCTCGAAGCGATGCGGCTCGGTGCATTTGACTACCTGACCAAACCGGCCGATGCCGACCAGATCCTCGCCGCGCTCAACCCGCCCGACCCGGAAGCGGAAACCGAGCCGGAAATGGTCGTCCCGTCGCTGGAGCGGATCGAGTGGGAGCATATCCAGCGCGTGCTCGCGGAATGTAACGACAACATCAGCAAGGCGGCGCAGGTGCTCGGGCTTCACCGCCGTTCGCTCCAGCGCAAGCTCCAGAAATACCCGCCGCTGCGTTAAAAAAACGCGGTTTTTTAAGTCGTCCTTTGCGACGAAGGTAGGGCATGCTCCGGCAGTTCGAGAACTGCTCCATCCCGATGACCACCGCCAACAAAATCACGATTGCCCGGATTCTGATGATCCCCGTCTTCGTCCTGCTGGCCATCTATTACGGGCAGAGCGTGGTGGAGGGCGCGCCGAAGGAGTGGCAGCGGATCGCCGCGATCATCGTCTTTGTCGTCGCCTCAGCCAGCGACGGGCTCGACGGTTACATCGCCCGGCATTACAACCAGCGCAGCCGCCTCGGCGTCATTCTCGACCCGATTGCCGACAAGGGGCTACTTCTTTCGGCGATCATCACCCTCTCCTTCAGCAAGTGGCACTACGAGTTCCCGCTCTGGTTCCCGGTGCTGGTGATCGCACGCGATCTGGTGGTCGTCACCGGCGCGCTCCTGCTCCACTATTTTGTCGGCAACGTCCATGTCCGCCCGACGATCCCCGGCAAGATCGCCACCGCGCTGATGATGGCCGCCATCGCCGGGGCGATGCTCCAGATCAAGGCCTCCTTTACCCTTTGGGGCGGGACGTTTCTTTTCCTCGACGCGCTGGTGATCGTCACCGGGTTCTTTACCTTTGTCTCCGGAGCAGGTTATGTCATCGACGGCATCCGTCAGCTTCAGGCCGGGGGCCACACCCAAGCATGAGAACCATCGCCATCGTCGGCCGTCCCAATGTCGGCAAATCAGCCCTGTTCAACCGGCTCGCAGGCCGGAGAATCTCGATCGTCCACGACCAGCCGGGGATCACCCGCGACCGGATCACCGCCGAGTGCCGCCTTGGCAAACACCCGATGACGATCATCGACACGGGCGGGATCGGGAGCGACGCCGACATCGACTTCACCGAAGCAGTCCAGACGGAGGTCAACATCGCCATCGAAACGAGCGGACTCCTCCTTTTTCTGGTCGACGGACAGGCGGGCATCACCCCTGTGGACGAACAACTCGTCGCCCGGCTGCGGCGGGTTGACAAGCCGGTCATCCTGGTGGTCAACAAGATCGACCACCCCAACCACGATGCGATGGATGCCGAGTTTGCGCGCCTCGGGTTTCGCCACGTTGTCGCGATCAGCGCGGAGCACAACCGGGGGATCGGCGACCTGGTCGCACGCGCCGAAGCGCTCCTGCCCGAGCCGCCGGAGGAGGAAGCGTCCACCGAACCGGTCGCCGTCGGCATCGCGGTCGTGGGACGCCCCAACGTCGGCAAGTCGTCACTCATCAATGCCATCCTTCAGGACGAACGGACGCTGGTTTCCGACATTTCCGGCACGACTCGCGATGCGGTCGACATCCCGTACCGGCGCGGCTCCAACGCCTATACATTGATCGACACCGCTGGGATTCGCCCGCGCGGCAAGCAGAGTTCATCGGTCGAAATTTTCAGCGTCATGCGCTCGGAGCGGACCATCCGCCGCGCCGACCTCTGCGTGCTGGTGGTCGACGCCACCGCCGGGGTGACTGCGCAGGACAAGAAGATCGCAGGGTTGATCCAGGAAGCGAACAAGCCGTGCGTGGTCGCGGTCAACAAGTGGGACCTCGTCAAGGAGGAAGCCGGTTTCGGGGGACGCAAGGAGGCGCTGGCCGAACTGCTCGAGGCGATCAAGAGCGAGCTTTTCTTCCTCGACTACGCCCCGGTCGTCGTCCTTTCCGCGCTCCAGACCGAGGGGATCAGCCGCCTTTTCAAGCTGATTGAACGGGTGCGGGACGAGTCGCGACGGCGGATCAACACCGGAGCGCTCAATCGCCTCATGGCGCAGGCGACCGCCGCCCATCCCCCACCCGCCCGCAACGGCAAGCGGCTCAAGATCATCTACGCAACGCAGCCCGAACAGAACGACCGCGCCGCCGTACCGGTCCCGAGCGTCCTCTTTTTCGTCAACCAGGAAGACCTCATGATTCCCGCGTACCGGAAATACCTCGACGCGCAGATCCGCAAGGAAGTGCCGTGGACCGGGCTGCCGATCCGCTTCTTCTTCAAAGAACGCGAAGCGAGGGGACGGCGCGCCCATACGGGGTGAGGATCTTCGAGTTTCCCCGCCGCTGCGGTGCAAGGGAAGTGTCCACCTGTTCCTGACAGAAACAGCACGAAGGCACATCGAAGCATCATTTACAAATTAACTCTACTTGACGATATATTGAGTGGATTTGTATCGTCCTTCTGATGTGTGATTCTCCGGAAAAAGAAAGCGCCCTCTCCCTTGCTCGCGGACGAATGGTGCGGTCGCGGGAATTGGAAGCTCTCGGAGTCTCCCGTGTCCGGCTGCGTCAGCTTGTCGCGCAAGGAATCTTGAAAAGAATCCGGCGTGGTCTTTATACCGCCGCTGACGACGAGGCATTCCACGAGCACGAATCTCTCGCTGAAGTGGCCGCCCGATCTCCCAAATCGGTCATTTGTCTCCTGTCGGCCCTTCGGTTTCATGACTTGACCACCGAAAACCCCTCAGAGGTGTATCTATTCCTCCCGCCCGGGACTCGCCGCCCTCACATTTCAAGCCCGCAGCTTGCGGTGTTCTGGACATCAGAAGCGACCTACCGGGCAGGCGTTGAGGAACACGTCATCCTGGGCGTTCGGGTGAAAATTACTTCCCCTGCAAAAACCATTGCGGATTGCTTCAAGTACCGAAGCAAAGTCGGGATCAACGTGGCGGTGGAAGCCCTGAACGAAGCCTGGCGTCGCAGGAAGGCGACTGCGGACGAACTCTGGCGCTACGCGAAGCTCTGTCGGATGAGCAACGTCATGCGCCCATATTTTGAAAGCATGACGATATGAACAAAACGAGGGAACCCAAAAACATGGCTATCTCGGTGAGAGATCGGCTCAAGTCGATTCAACGGAGAACCGGACAGGATTTTAACACGCTCTTGGTTCGATATGGTATTGAACGATTCCTGTTTCGCCTCTCATGCTCCAACTATAGAAATCGCTTTGTTCTCAAAGGCGCGCTGCTTTTCGCGGTCTGGCATGAGCTACCTCATCGCATCACGCGGGATCTGGATTTGCTCGGCTTTGGAGATGCCTCCCTTGAAAATATAAAAGAGATTTTTCAAGCCCTGTGCCACGAACCTGTTGAAGAGGACGGTATCCTTTTTAATCCGGCTTCGGTACAGGTGGAACCGATCCGCGCCCAGGAGCTTTATGTCGGCTGTCGTGTGACCCTGCAGGGGAGAATCGGCAACGCCCGAATCCCAGTCCAGATTGATGTCGGGTTTGGTGACGCAACGGCAGTGGACCCGGTTGAGATCAAGTTTCCAAGTCTCATCGGGATGGGAGCGCCCTCCATCCGGGCTTATCGCATGGAAAGCGCTCTCGCCGAAAAGTTTGAAGCCATCGTGACACTCGGGATGCTCAATTCACGGATGAAGGACTACTTTGATGTCTGGTTCCTCGGAAAACATTTTTCATTTAACGGTCAAGCTCTTGTGGATTCCATTCGCGCCACTTTCAGGCGACGCGGCACAGTACTTACCAAGAACCTTCCGGTGGGATTCACTGAATCGTTCTGGGGAGATCCGGGCCGGGAGAACTTATGGCGTGCCTTTTGGAAGAAATCGGTGAAAACCGAGCCGATGTTAAGCTTGAAAGAAACGGCCTCGTTTGCGGCCTCTTTTCTCGGTCCCCCTGCCATCGCAGCGGCAGAGGAGAATGAATTTTCCTGCCGATGGCCGTCTGGAGGGCTCTGGGAATAGTACGGAAAACGAACCGCTTTGGCTTGCAAGGCGGGCACCCGAAGGGGCGAGAAACGAACTCGAACGGCCATGTTCGGCGCGGAGGCTTAACCCTCCAACACGGAGGCGTTGGACTTACGCCGGGCCGGTGGTCTCGCGGATGACCAGCCGCGCCGCGATCGGGGCCCGGGCCGGGCCGCGTTCCGGCGCTTCGCCGTCGATCGCCTGGAGCAGACGGGCGGTTGCGGCTTCCATCAGCGCGGCGGGCTGGCCGTCGATGGTTGTCAGCTTGGGAGTGAGGAAATTTCCGAGATCCATCCGGTCGTAACCGATGATGGACCCCTCCCCGGGGATGTCGATCGCCGCCTCCTGCAGCCGTTTGAGCACGCCGGTGGCAACCTGATCGTTGATCACGAGAAACGCGGTCGGGCGGTCGCGCTTTTTCCAGCCGCGTACGATTTCCTCCGCCGCCTCGTACCCCCCCTGGTAGTAGGAGGCGGCGGTTTCGTTCACGGCGTAGTGCGTCAGGCTCCCTTCCGGATCGAGTCCGCGCGACTCCAGGGCGCTTCGGATGCCTTCGAGGCGTTGCTGCGAATAGAACCCGCCCTGAAAAAGCCCGACGCTCGCCAACCGGCGGTGGCCGAGGTCGAGCAGATGCCCGGTCGCCTCCCGCATCCCGGCCGCGCGGTCGAGCAGGACGCTGCTGCGGGGCGGCGAAGCGGTGCGGGGGTCGACCATCACCAGCGGCACGCCGGCCTGCGCCAGACGGCGGACCGCCCGGTTACCCGCCCCGAGCGAGGAGGCAAACGAGATCATCCCCGCGACGCAAAGCTCCCGAAAACGGTCGAGCAGCTCGACCTCCTGCCAGGCGGCGTTGCCGCGCACGCCGACCATCAGGTAAAACCCGCGCGCCTCCAGCTCGTGGCGCAGCCGCTCCAGCTTGGGGCCGAGATGAAATGCCTCGATCTCCGGCACCCCGACACCGATGATGCTCGTCTTCCCGTGTCGCAACCCCTTGGCGAGCGGGTTGGGCGAAAACCGGTACTGCTCCATCGCCGCATGCACCCGGCGGACGGTGTCGGGATGCACCCCGGCGTGGCCGTTGATCACGCGCGAAACCGTCCACCGCGACAGGCCAAGCTGCCGGGCGAGATCGTGGGTCGAGCGGATCACGGGACCCGTCGATCGCTCTTTGGATCGGTTTTTCGTTGACCTCATAGGTCGCCTGACCCTACACGTGTAAGGTCGCCTTTGGCAAGCTCCTTGTCGGGAGCACCGTTGCACCGGAACCGGAGGGCGACCCGACCAGAGCAACCGGCAGGCTTTGCTCTTCAATTCCTTGATTTAAGAAACGCTTTATGAAAACTGTTCGCCTCGGCATCGCCGGGCTTGGTTCCATGGGGACCAACCACGCCAAAAAGATCCTCGACAACCAGGTGCCCGGCGCGGTTCTCACCGCCGTTGCCGATCCTTTCTCGGATGTCCGCCAGTTCGGGCCGGAAGTCAAAGGCTTTACCTCCAGCGAAGAGATGATCGCCTCGGGCGAAATCGACGCCATCCTGATCGTCACCCCGCACTACAGCCACACCAGCCTCGGCATCGCCGCGCTGGAAAAAGGGTTGCACGTGCTGGTGGAAAAGCCGATCTCCGTTCATAAGGCCGACGCCGAACGGCTCCTCGCCGCCCACAACGATCCCAAACAGATTTTTGCGGCGATGTTCAACGTCCGCACCTATCCGTGCTACCAGGCGCTCAAGCAACTGATCGACAGCGGCGAACTGGGCGAGATCCGCCGCGTCAACTGGGTCATCACCGACTGGTTCCGCACCTTTGCCTACTACAATTCCGCCAGTTGGCGCGCCACGTGGGAAGGCGAAGGGGGCGGCGTGCTGCTCAACCAGTGCCCGCACAATCTCGACATGATCCAGTGGCTCTTCGGGATGCCCTCCAGGGTCCGCGCCCTCTGCCGTTTCGGGCATTACCATGAAATCGAGGTGGAAGACGACGTGACCGCCGTGCTCGAATACCCCAACGGAGCGACCGGCGTCTTCATTGCCTCCACGGGAGAAAGCCCCGGCACCAACCGGCTCGAGATCACCGCCGAAAACGGACGGGTCGTGCTCGAAGACGAACAGATCCGCTGGGTCCGCAATACGCAGGGGATGAGCGAGTTTTCCCGCACCACGCCGATGCGCGGCGGCCGGCCCTCGGTCTGGAACGTCGAAATCCCGCTCGCGCCGCCCAATGCGGCCAGTTCGCACGTGATCATCATGCGCAATTTCATCAATGCGATCCTCCACGGCGAAGAGGTGATCGCCCCCGGCGCCGAAGGGCTCTGCTCGGTGGAACTCGCCAACGCCATGCTGATGTCGCAGTTTACCGACTCGACCATCACCCTTCCGCTCGACGGCGCGGCGTACGAAAAGGAACTCGCCGCACGGATCGCCGAATCCGCCCAGCGCCGCAACAACGCAACCCCAGCCCCCGCCACTCCATGCAAATAAAACAAGTCGCCATCCAGCTCTACACCCTTCGCAACTTCTGCAAGACTGCGGAAGATTACGCCAACACCCTCAAACGTGTCCGCGCCATCGGCTACGAAGCGATCCAGATCAGCGCCGTGGGGCCGATCCCGCCGAGCGAACTCCGTTCCATCGCCGAAGGCGAAGGGTTGACCATTTGCGCCACCCACGAACCGGCGGCGAAGATTCTCGACGAGACCGACGCCGTCATCGAACGCCTCCAGACGCTCGGCTGCACGCAGGTCGCCTATCCGAACCCGGGCGGCATCGACCTGGGCGACGCGGAACAGGTCGAAGCATGGTTCCCCAGGCTCGACCGCGCCACCAAGGTGTTGCGGGAAGCGGGCATCACCCTCTCCTACCACAACCATTCTTCGGAATTTGCCCACTACAAGGGGAAGGCGATCCTCGAATGGGTCTTTGAACGGACCGAAATCCAGGGCGAACTCGACACCTACTGGGTGCAGCACGGCGGCGGCAGTTCAGTCCACTGGTGCGAGCGGCTCGCCGGACGCCTTCCGCTGCTCCACATCAAGGATTACGGCATCACGCTCGAGCGGGTGCCGTTCTACACCGAAATCGGCAACGGCAACCTCAACTTCCCCGCCATCATCGCGGCGGCGGAAAAATCGGGCTGCCAGTGGTTTATCGTCGAACAGGACACCTGCCCCGGCGATCCGTTTGACTCGATCACCCAAAGCTTCAACTACATCCGCGACCATCTCGTATCATGACACAAGCTGCTGATGGCATGAACTATGCCCCCAAGGGGAAGCCGAGCCCCGTCGTCAAGCCGGGGGAATTCGTCTTTGCGGCGACCCACCTCAACCACGGTCACATCTACGGCATGTGCAACGGGTTGACCGAAGCGGGGGGCGAACTCCGCTACGTCTACGACTGCGATCCGGAACGGGTGAAAGCGTTCTGTGCGAAATTCCCGCAGGTCAAGCCGGTCGATTCGCTCGAAGCGCTCCTCGACAACCCGGAGATCGCCCTGATCGCCGCCGCCGCCATCCCCTCGGATCGCGGTCCGCTCGGCTGCCGGGTGATGGAAGCCGGGAAGGATTACTTCACCGACAAAACCCCGTTCACCTCGCTCGACCAGCTCGCACAGGCCCGCAAGGTGACCGAAACGACCGGGCGCAGGTACTTCGTCTATTTCGGCGAACGGCTTCACTCCGAGCCCGCCGGGTTTGCCGGGGAGTTGATCGCCGACGGCGCGATCGGCAAGGTCGTTGAAGTGGTCGGCTTCGGCCCGCACCGGCTCAACGCACCGACGCGGCCCGACTGGTTCTTTGAAAAAGCGCGCTACGGCGGCATTCTCTGCGACATCGCCAGCCACCAGTTCGAACAGTTCCTTTATTACAGCGGATCGACCGACGCCACCGTCACCACCGCGACGGTCGCCAACCGGAACAACCCGCAGTACCCGGAACTCGAAGACTTCGGCGAGGCCCACCTGATCGGCAACAGCGGCGCGACCAACTTCATCCGCGTCGACTGGCTCACCCCGGCGGCTTCCCGCGTCTGGGGCGACGGGCGGACCTTCATCCTCGGCACCAAGGGGTACATCGAGGTGCGCAAGTACATCGACATCACGCAGGAGGGGAACACCGGCAACCTCTATCTCGTCAACGACGAGGTGGAACAACGCTTTTCCGTCGCCGGAAAGGTTGGTTACCCGTTCTTCGGCCAGGCGATCCTCGACTGCCTCAACCGGACGGAGAAGGCAATGACCCAGGCGCACATCTTCAAGGCGGCGGAGCTTTGCCTCCTCGCGCAGGAGAAGGCCGTGCGGTTGCCGTAAGCCGGAACGCCTCAAACAAAAATGGAGCCCGACGCCCTTCGCAGGCAGGCTGCCGCCGATCTGCTGGAAATCTCCCGCACGGTAATGCCGTTCGGGCGGTGCCAGGGACGCAGGCTCCATGAACTCCCTGCCGAATACCTGCAATGGTTTGCTGCCCGGGGGTGGCCGAAAGGTCGCCTCGGGCAGCTCATGCAGATGGTTTACCAGATGAAGGCGGATGGTTCCGACATCGCCTTCGACGCCTTTCGTCCCCCCGGGCAGCGCCGTCGCCATGCGGACGATGGTTAGGACCGAGGCACCCTCCAAGGCCGCGGTCGGCGCGGAGGCCGACCCTCCAGGAAGGCCAGGGCCAACAAAAGAAAACGCCGATGTCAAAGTGGGGACCCACCCTGACACCGGCGCCAAAAACCCTTAAAAAGGGGAGAATGGTTTAGTAACGACCACCGCGGTCACGGCCGCCGCGGTCGCGATCACGGCCTCCGCCGTAACCACCGCCACCGCCGCCACCACCGTATCCGCCGCCGCCGCGACGTTCAAAGGAACGACCGCCACCGCCGCCACCGCCGCCGCTCCGTTCTTCACGGGGGCGCGCGACGTTCACCGTCAAGGGCCGTCCGTCGAGGGCCTTGCCGTGAAATTGTTCGATCGCGCTCTGGGCCTCGTCTTCCGAGCCCATCGTCACAAAGGCAAACCCACGGCTCTTGCCGGTGAATTTGTCTTGCACCAGCAGCACATCGCTGACGGTGCCTGCCTGACCAAAGAGATCCTGCAGATCGGGTTCCGTTACGTTAAAGGGAAGGTTCCCCACGTAAAGTTTGTTGTTTGACATACTGATAACTGCCTAGCATTGCGGTGAGACGGTCCCCGGTCATCGGTCTCAAGTCGGCTACTGAACGTTGCCAGTTACAAACTCCCCTGCCCCAACACTGCTGACGGGAGTGCAGATTAACCGGATTCTCCCGTTTGGAAAGCAAAACCGTCTAAGGTTTCCCACTAAAACCCCATTCAGGGAATCACTGATCAAAAGGGAGCCCCAGGCGGCAATACCGGGCGATCACTCCCGGGATTTGCGAAAAAAAGGGATTTTACCGCGCGTTGTTGCGCATCACCGCGCGCAGCAGGCAGAGCGGCATCGCCGCCGTCACGAGCATGACGAGCGCCACCACCCAGCCCGGGATGACCCGGGCGCGGTCGCGGTCGACGGCGCGGAGCCCTTCAGAGACGATCTGCTGCGGGGGGACTTTGAAAAGCTCGGGCGAAGGCATGGTGTCGCCGGTCAGCTCGCGTTCGGCGGTGGAGCCGAATTCCGTCGGCGAAGGGCCGGGGCAGAGGGCGGTCACCCGTACGGTGGTCCAGCGAAGTTCCGCCCGGAGCGCTTCGGAAAAACTGATGACGTACGCCTTGGTTGCCGCGTAGACCGCCATCTTGGGCATCGGGATCAACCCGGCGATGGAGGCAACGTTCAGGATCGCCGCTTCGGGGTGGACCCGCAGCGTCGGCAGGAGCGCGTAGCTCAGGCGGGTCAAGGCGGCGATATTCACCTCCAGCATCTGCCGGACGCGCTCCCAGTCGCTCCGGATGAAGTGGCCGTAGTCGCCCAGCCCGGCGTTGTTGACCAGGAAGCTGATCGGGAAACGCTCCTGCGCCAGCCAGTCGATCAGGGCCTCGACCTCTTCGCGGCTGGAGAGGTCAACCTTGCGCGTATGGATCGTCAACCCCGGCCGCCGGAGTTCGCAGGCGAGTGTTTCCAGCCGATCGGCGCGGCGGGCGATCAGGATCAACGTCGAAGCCCGGGGTGCCAGTTGGCGGGCAAACTCCTCTCCCAACCCGGACGAGGCTCCCGTGATCAAAGCGGTACACTGGTCAAAGAAATCCATAAACACCCCTTTTTAGTCGCCCCCGGCGGCAAAGTCAGCGAAAATACGCCGTTTTTTCAATGCACCCCTTTGCACCATGACGATCCGCCAACTCCGGGAACAACCCCCTTTCACCACCAAGGACGGCTCCACGATCCGCTCCATCCTCGACCGCGCCAACGCGCCGGTGGCCAACCAGAGCCTCGCCGAAGCGAGCCTGCCCGAGGGGGTCGCCACCGAGCGGCACTACCACCGGCTTTCGGAGGAGTTCTACTTTCTGCTCGAAGGGAGCGGAGAGATCACGCTCGATGAGCAAACGCGCGCCGTCGGTCCCGGCGACGCGATCCTGATCCCGCCCGGCGTCTGGCATACCATCCGCGCGACCTCCCCCCTGCGATTCCTTTGTTGCTGCGCCCCGCCTTATTCGCACGAAGACACCTACCTGACCTAGAATGGCGTAATTGCCTCCGGCTCAACCCGTAACAACAGAAAAAAAGAAGGAGGAAAAGGGGGTTGCCTCATCGCCGGATTGTGTTAAGGGTGTTCGCAAACCAGACTATTTGACCCTTTTATGTCCCTTATCCTCTTTTTCATCATCTTTGGCGGTACGATGGCGCTGTCGCTTTTTGCGGCGGCACGCGTCAAGTCAATGTACGCGAAATACAGCAGGGTTCCCGCCGCCTCGGGCGATACCGGTGCTGAAGTGGCGGCCCAGATCCTTGACCGGGCGGGGATTCACGATGTCCAGATCGTCGAACTCGACCAGATGCTCGGCGATCACTACGACCCGATTCACAAACGGCTCGTCCTCTCCAGCGACAACTATCACGGCACCTCGTGCGCGGCGCTCGGCGTTTCCGCCCATGAATGCGGCCACGCGATCCAGCACAAGATCGCCTACAAACCGCTGCAATGGCGGATGGCGGCGGTCGGCGTCACCAACTATGCCAACCAGCTCGTCCTCTGGCTGCCGATGATCGGGCTTTTCACCGGGCTGATGGCTCCGCGCACGGCCTACACCTTCATGGCGGCGGGCTGGGGCATCATCATGCTCTTTAACCTGATCACCCTGCCGGTGGAGTTCGACGCTTCGCGCCGGGCCAAGCAGATTCTCGGCGGGATGGGGCATGTTGCCACGCCCGACCAGATGGTCGCCGTGCGCAAGGTGCTCGACGCGGCGGCCTGGACCTATGTGGCGGCGTTCATCACCTCGCTCGCCTACATGCTCTGGTACCTTCTTCCGCTCCTGCTCGGGGGCCGGAGCCGGGACTAACCGCTTCAGAGGCTGTGAAACAAGCCCTTCAACGGCCATGGAGTACCTCTTTTTGCCTCTAACTGCATTCCTCCTTCCTTCTGTATTCCTTGAATACAGGCGGTCGTCGGAATTTCGTTACAGGCTA